>Ga0190269_10001611_pt1 | contig 10713 bp, 9 predicted proteins | sample Popmic249IS_FD_133749 | JGI IMG/M metagenome (GOLD analysis project Ga0190269, IMG submission 133749) | Populus adjacent soil microbial communities from riparian zone of Blue River, Arizona, USA - 249 IS | ecosystem: Environmental > Terrestrial > Soil > Riparian zone | place: USA: Arizona... | reverse complement strand
GGCCCGGTGGTGATGATCTACCCCGGTCCGGCCCTGCCCAACGTGCAGGTCCGCATGCTCTCCCCGCAGCAGGTGACCGAGCTGGTCGAGCAGGCGGTCGCCGCCGGGGTGCGCGCCGGCGCCGACCTCGGGCAGCCCGGCGTCGCCGACGCCACCACCACCGAGGTCACCGTCGTCACCGCCGCCGGGGAGCAGAGGATCGCCGCGAACGCGCTCCGGGAGGCGCGCGACGACGACCCGGTGCTCACCGCCGCCCAGAAGCAGGCCCGCACGAAGCTGCGCGACTTCCTCGACCGCGCCGACAAGCTCGCCGCCGGCCCGGGCGCGCAGGCGTACCGGCCCGAGATCCTCGCCGCCGTCGCGACCCCGTACGTGGAACCCGGCGACGACCTGCCCGCCCGGCCGGAGGGCAAGCAGTGGCCCGGACCGGCGCTGCCCGGCGAGCCGCTGACCGAGGCGCTCAAACTCAGCTGTGTCACCGCCACCGGCGAGCAGCGGGACGCGATCCTCGCCGCGGCGAAGGACGCGCACGCCACCACCCCGTGGATCTCCGGGGGCAACGGCTGGACCGTCCGCTTCCGTCCGCTGCTGCCGGACGAGACCGGCTGCGCCGACCTGAAGGCGGCCCGATGATCCCCCTCGGCGAGCCGTTCGACCCGTCGCAGCACTCCCGCGGCCCGGCCCGGGATGCCGACAGCGACGGGCCGGGACAGGCGACGCCCGTCCCGGCCCGTCCGGCCTGCCGGCCGTGGCTCAGCGCACGCCGAGCAGATCCACCACAAAGATGAGCGTCTCGTTCGGCTTGATCACGCCGCCGGCGCCGCGGGCGCCGTACCCCAGATGCGGGGGGATGGTCAGCTTGCGGCGCCCGCCGACGCGCATGCCGGCCACGCCCTGGTCCCAGCCGCTGATGACCTGGCCGCCGCCGAGGCCGAACTCGAACGCCTCGCCACGGTTGTAGGAGGCGTCGAACTCCTTGCCCGAGGAGAACGCGACGCCCACGTAGTGGACGCTGACCTGGTGTCCGGGCTTGGCCTCGTCGCCGTCACCGACGACGAGGTCCTCCACGACCAGCTCGGCCGGCGGCTCACCGGTGATGGGGCCGACGTCGGGCTTCTGCATGTGTCCTCCTGTGTCGATTGCCTGCAGGGCCATGCAACCACAGCCCGGTGTGCTTTCGGGCAGCGCCACCCCACGAGGGTGAACGATCGGCGGCTGATCTCCGTACTGTCCGCCGTGGGCCCGCTCCGCCCACAGGCACCGCCGAGGAGGTCGCATGTCCGTCCGCCGTACCGCTGCTCTCGCCATCGCCGGCGGGATCGCCGCGGCCGCGACCGTGCTGCCGGCGACCCCGGCCCTGGCACACGGCTCACCGACCTCGCCGATCAGCCGGACGGCCGCCTGCGCGAACGGCGGCGAGCGGACCGGCTCGGCGGCGTGCCGGGCCGCCCTGGCGGCCAACGGGCGCGCCTTCGGCAGCTTCGACAACCTGCGGGTGCCGAACGTCGCCGGCAAGGACCGGCAGTACATCCCCGACGGCAACCTCTGCAGCGGTGACCTGCCCGAGTTTCAGGGCCTGGACCTGCCCCGCGCCGACTGGCCGGCCACCAAGGTCACCGCCGGCAGCACGCTCGACATCCGGTACGCCGGCACGATCCCGCACGAGGGGACGTTCCGGATCTACCTCACCAGGCAGGGCTACGACCCGGCCCGGCCGCTGGCCTGGGGCGACCTCACGACGGCCCCGATCGCCGAGGTGACGGACCCGCCGCTGCGCAACGGCTCGTACCGGATGAGCGCCAAGCTGCCGAAGGACCGGTCCGGGCGGCACGTGCTCTACACGGTGTGGCAGACCTCCAGCACGCCGGACACGTACTACTCCTGCTCCGACCTGGTGTTCTCCGCGCCGGTGGCGGTGGCCACGACCAAGAAGGCGCCGGCGCCGAAGCCCTCCCGCTCGGCCGAGCCCGGCGCGGTGGCGGTGCCGCTGGACGCGCAGAGCCCCGCCAGCGCGGCGGCGCCCGCGGCGCAGACGCACGAGTCGTGGCTGAGCCCGGCCGCGGCGAAGAGCGACGACCGCGTCGAACTCGGCCGCCAGATCACCATCGCCGCCCTCATCGTGATCACCGGCGTCTGCGCGGGAGCGGGCTTCCTGCGGCTGCGGGCGGCCCGGGCCCAGGCGCAGGCCAACCAGTTCGCGCCCCCGGGCCACTGAGCCGTCAGCCGGCGCGCATCAGCTCCAGGAAGCGCCCCGCCAGGTCGAGCATCTCGTCCTGGCGGGTGACGGTCAGGGTCAGGTCGATGAAGACCTCGTCCGCCGCGGCGGCTTTCGCGTACTGCGCGATCTGCTCCAGCGTGCCGGTGGCCGGGACGCGCGCCGGGTCGGCCGGTGTGCTGGTCAGCCGCGGGTTGAGCCGCTGCACCATGCGCAGGGCGGCCGGGTCGCGGCCGTACGCCTCGGCCTCGCTCCTGATCTTGTCCCAGAGCGACCCCAGGTAGGGCAGGGGCAGGCCGACCGCGAGCCACCCGTCGGCGCGGCGGGCGATGCGGGCCGTGGCCTCCGGCCGCAGGCCGGCGAGCAGGATCGGCGGGCGGGGCCGCTGCACCGGCTTGGGCTCGATGCGGCTGTCCGGTACGCGGAAGCGCGCCCCCTCGTGCCCCACGACCCCGGCGCCCCAGACCGCCTCCAGCACGTCGATGATCTCGTCGAGGCGGGCGCCGCGGTCCCGCCACGGCACCCCGGTCGCGGTGTACTCGTCGCGCGACCAGCCCAGCCCCAGCCCGACCTCGAGGCGTCCGCGGCTCAGCACGTCGAGCGTGGTCAGGGTGCGGGCCAGCAGGACCGGCGGGTACCAGGGGGCGTTGAGGGTGCTCGTGCCCAGCCGGATCCGCGAGGTGCCGGCCGCGGCGAACGCCAGGGCGGTCAGCGGGTCGAGGTAGGTGGTCATCTCGGCCGGCATCGTGCCGTCGCCCCCGGGGTAGCGGTCGCTGGGCGCCAGGGGTGACAGGAGCCGGTCGCCGGTCCACAGGCTGTCGTACCCCAGGGTCTCCGCCGCGCGGCTGACCCCGGCGACGGCCTCGGGGCTGGTGAGGGAGCCGTAGTGGGGGAGGTTCAGGCCGATACGCACCGATCGTCCTTCCGCGGAGGCAGCTGCACTGTGGACGGTCACCATACGGGGACGCCCGGCGCGGCTTGATACACCCCGGCGTCCCCGATCCGATCGGATGGCCGACACCTGATCGTGTACGCACCCCAGGGTGCCCGCGCCGGCACGGCTAGGGTGCCGCCCGGATCTCCGGGGGCCGCCGAATCTCTAGCGTCGAACGGGTGCTGACAACAGCCCAGGGGGGACGCGAGACCATGACGATCCACGACTCAGACGGCATCCGGCAGACCATCCTCGACGCCCAGGCCGGCGACGCCCAGGCCCGCGAGAAGCTGATCCGTACCTTCGAGGCGCTGGTGTGGTGGACCGTCCGCTCGTTCCGGCTGTCCGAGGCCGACGCCGAGGACGCCGTGCAGAACACCTGGCTGCGGATGGTCGAGCACCTGGGCGACCTGCGCGACCCGGAGCGGGCCGGCGCCTGGCTCGTCACCGTGGCCCGGCGGGAGTGCCTGCAGGTGATGCGCGCCGGCCGGCGCGAGATCGTCGGGCTGGACACCCAGGTCGAGCGCCCCGACGAGCGGGAGCCGCAGCCCGAGCGCGCCGCCGTGGAGAGCAGCATGAACGACCTGCTGTGGCAGCACGTCAACCGGCTGCCCGCGCCGGCCCGCGCCCTGCTGGTGACGTTGAGCAGCAGCAACGCCCCGGGGTACGCCGAGTTCGCCCGGATCACCAACATGCCGATCGGCAGCATCGGCCCCACCCGCATGCGGTCGCTGCGCAAGCTGCGGACCCAGCTGGAGGGCAGCGGGCTGGGGTCGTACGCATGGCACTGACAGGCGCCGGCTCAGGTGTGCCCGGCCGCGATGCCCGCCAGTTCCGTGCGCGAGCGAATGTTCGTCTTGCGGTAGATGTTGCTCAGATGGTATTCGATCGTCTTCTGGCTCAGGAACAGCGTCGCCGCCGCCTCGTGGTTGGTGGCGCCGCGGCCCACCACCAGCGCCACCTGCAGCTCCTGCGGGGTGAGGCCGGGCAGGTGGGCGTCGGCCCGGGCCACCGTGCTGCCGGTCGCGCGCAGCTCGGTGTGCGCCTTGTCGGCCCAGGGCTGGGCGCCGAGGCGCTCGAAGGTCGCCAGGGCCTCCTGCAGGTGCCGGCGGGCCTCCGCGCGTTGCCGCTGCCGGCGCAGCCGCTCGCCGAAGGCCAGCTGGGTGCGGGCACGCTCGAACGGCATCGTCGCGCACGCCTCGGCCCGCAGCGCCGCGGCGAAGGCCTCGCGCATCTCGCCGGGCTCGGCCAGCAGCGCCCGGCAGCGCAGGGCGGCCGCCTGGGCCCAGGGGCCGCCGCCGGCCGCCTCCGGGGTGTCCAGCAGGGTCCGGGCGTCCTCCGTGCGGCCGGCCCGGACGTACGCCTCGACGAGGTCGTAGACCCAGGGGACGACGGACGGGTCGTGGATCTGGCGCACCACCGGCAGCTCGCGGATCGCCTCCAGCCGGGTGATCGCCTCCGCCGCGTCACCCTGGCTCAGCGCCAGCAGGCCCAGCTCGTGGCCGGTGTAGAGGGCCATGCAGTCGATCCCCAGGCGGTGCGCGACCTCCTCGGTGCGTGTCGCCCGGCGCCGGCAGTCGTCCGCGCGGCCCTGGACCGCGTCGAGACGGCCGGCGAAGAACAGCCCGTACAGGTTGGCGGAGCGGGTCTCGCTGGCCAGGCGCAGGCTCTCCGCGGCGCTGACCCGGGCGTCGTGCCAGCGGCCGGTGCGGAAGTTCAGCTCCGACTCGATGCCCAGCGCCTGGGGCAGCACGCCGAGCGCGCCCGTGGCCCGCGCCGCGTCGACGACCCGGTCGACCAGCTCCCGGGCCCGGTCGAAGCCGTCCAGCCAGATCCAGGTCAGCGCGGCGTGGCACATTTCCTGCGCGCGCATCAGCGGGTCGGCGCGCAGCAGCTCGTCATGGCTGTCGCGCAGCAGCCGCGCCGCGTCCGCTCGTTCGCCGCGCAGGGTCTGCGCGCCGGCGTACGCGACCGCGGCCACCAGCCGGGCCACCCCGCCGACGCGGACACCGAGCTCGTGCGCGCGCCCGACCGCCTCCTGAAGATCGTCCATCCGGCCGGTCATGAAGTACGGGATGGCGGTGTCGGAGTACATGAGCGCGGCCCGGGCCGGGTCGGCGTCCTCGACGGCCCGGGCGCCCGCGGTGAGCATCTCGAGGGCGGCGTCCGGTCGCTCGCGCCACATCCGCACGTACGCGTCCATGTGCTGGATGACCGCCCGGCGGCTCGCCTCGGTGGTCAGCGGCAGCGCCTCGTCCAGCAGCGGCAGGACCTGGTCGTTGCGCCCGGCCAGCTGCCAGCACCGGGCCGCGCGCAGCAGCCGGCGGGGCCGGTCGGGACCCCGGCTCAGCCGCGCGGCGTGGCCGAAGGCGCGGGCCGCCGCCACGTAGCCGGCCCGGCCGACCGCCCGCTGCGCCGCGCTCTCCAGCTCGGCGGCGACCTCGTCGTCGGGCTCCAGGGTGGCCGCGGCCAGGTGCCAGGCGCGGGCGTCGGCGGCGGCGTCGCCGGGCACCTCGGCGAGCGCGGCGGCCAGGGCGGTGTGCGCGGCGCAGCGGTCGTCCATGGAGGCGCCGTAGTAGGCCAGCGAGCGCAGCAGCGGGTGCCGGAAGTCGACCCGGCGCTCGTCGATCGTGACGATGTCGGCCTTCTCCGCCGGGGCGAAGTCGCGCAGCTGCAGCCCGGTGGCGCGGGCCGCGGCGAGCAGGGTGCCGATGTCGCCGCCGGCTGCCGCGGCCGCCAGCACCAGCGCGCGGCGGGTCGGCTCGGGCAGCTGGGCCAGCCGGGCGCCCAGCGAGCGCTCGAGGCGGGATCCGGTGGGCATGAGCAGGGCGCCGATGGGCTCCTCGGCCGGGTCCGTCCACTCCCGGCACAGCTCGATGACGCCGAGCGGGTTGCCCGCCGTCGCCTCGTGCAGGCGGGCCGCGGTGCCGGCCGGCGTGCTGGTCAGGTTGGCCCGGGCGAGGGTGTCGACCTCCTCGAGGCTCAGGCCGTACAGCTCGATGTGCGGGGCGCGCAGCTCGGCCGTGTCCGAGGGGTTGCGGGTCGCCAGCAGCAGCGCGATCCCGTCGGCCTGCAGCCGGCGGCCGGCGAAGAGCACCGCCTCGCGCGAGGAGGCGTCCAGCCACTGCAGATCGTCCACGACGACCAGCACCGGCCCGGCCTCGGCGACCGCGGCGAGCACGCCCACGGTCGCGGCGCAGACCGAGAAGCGGTCCCCGGCCACCGGCGGGCCGAGGGCGAGCGCGCTGCGCAGCGCGGCGGCCTGCGGGGCGGGCAGCGCGTCCAGCTCGGAGAGCACCGGGCGCAGAAGGTCGGACAGGCCGGCGAACGGGATCTCGGACTCCGCCTCGTAGCCGCGGGCGCTGAGCACCCGCATGCCCTCCGCGTGGTCGAGCGCGTACTTGATCAGCGTGGTCTTCCCGATGCCCGGCTCACCGGTGAGCACGAGCGCGTCGCTGCGCCCGGCCCGCGCGCCTGTCAGAAGGCCGTCGATCAATGCGCGTTCGGTGGTCCGTCCGAGCATCATCGGCCGAGTGTATGCCGGTTGGCCGCATACGAGTTGTCCGCATACGAGGATGTGCGTACCGCATCGGGCTCAGCCGATCGGACGGACGTCGACCGGGGGTGTCAGCCATGACGGTAACAGCGAGATCGGGGCGGAGCACGGCGCTCACCGTGCTCAGCCCGATGCCCCGGCTGTGGGCCGGGCCGCTGCGGGCCATCCTGTACGTCCGCAAGCTGCTCGGACCCGCCCGGGACCTGCAGCGCATGTCGTTCATCCACTTCGCACACTGGAGTGTGATCACCCGGTTCCCGGGTCAGCAGCGCCCGGCGCGGTACGCGTACCTGCTGTTCCGCAGCGACTTCAACGGCGACTGGGACGAGTACATCGACGCGTTCTCGATCGTCATCCCGAAGCGGATGGCGCTGATCTGGGGCTGGTCGTACGGCTACCCCGGCGCGCTGCCGCCCGAGCCGTTCCGCCGCTACATCCGGCGCAACGACCTCCCGGTCGACCACTACTGGTCGGCGTACCCGGAGTCCTCGGTGAGTGAGATCGCCTCGGCGCTGCGGGTCCGCGACAAGTACCGCGAGCACCTCGGCGACACCGATCCCGCCGACGCGCCGGCTCACCCGGCGTGGGGGCGCTTCCTCACCGACGTCCAAGGCGACCTGCACGCATGGGGGCACGACGATGACACCGCAGCCTGACCGGGGTGCCCGGTCCCTGACCGTCCTGGCCCGCGTCGCCGACGGCCGGGCCGCCCAGCTCAAGAAGACCCTCCGGGAGGCCGGTACGCCGTTCGCCCACGTACCGGGCACGCACGTCGTGCGCCTGGTCGTCATCGAGCACGCCGTGGCGCAGACCCGCCCGACGGTGTGGGGCTGGAAGGCGCGGCTGCTCGACCTGGTCGTGCACGCCGGGCGCCCGCCCCGCCCGGACCGCGTGCCGCACCCGTACGTGCTGCTCACCGCCACGGTGGACGGGCCGCAGGAGCGGTTCTTCGCCGGGATGCGGGCCCTGGGCCCGGAGGCGGACGGGATCTGGGAGCACTGCGACGGCTACCCGGGGTCCGGGGACGAGGCCGCGTTCGTCCGGTTCTTCACCGAGCGCAGCCTGCCCGCCGACTACACCTTCGGCGGCGCTCCGGAGGGCACGGTCGCGGAGTTGCAGAACGCGGCGGCGCTGCGCCGGCGCCTCGCGGCCCTGGCCGCCACGGGGAACGGCGGCCGGGTTCCCGCCCTCACCACGTCCGCGCCGGCACCCGTGCCGCAGCGCCCGCGCAAGGACGTCGCGAAGAATCTGCGCCTGGCCGACATCCAGGGCATGGTGCTGCGCGGTTTCGGCCACCACCACGCCGCCGCCCACCTGTTCCTGCGCTTCACCGAGCCGGGCGCGGCCCGGGCGTGGCTGGGCGGGGTGGCGCCGCGGATCACCTCCGCCGCGGAGGTGCAGGAGCGTCCTAACCGGGCGCTGCACCTGGGGCTGAGCCACAGCGGCCTCGCGGCGCTCGGGGTCGCTCACGACGAGCTCGACGCCTTCCCCGAGGAGTTCCGCGCCGGCATGCACGCCCGCGAGGACCGGCTCTCGCCCGGCCGGGGCGCCGGGTCGTGGACCGGCCCGTTCGAGGCGCCCGGCAGCGTGCACGCGGTGCTCATGGTCTCCGCGACGACGCCGGAGATCCTCGGCGCCACCCTGCGGGAGCTGCGCGCCGGCACGGAGCCGGGCGGGGGCGTGCTGATCCTCGACGAGATCCGGGGGGACCGGCTCGTCGCCACCGAGGGCGGCCGCAAGACCTTCATCGAGCACTTCGGCTTCGCCGACGGGCTGTCCACGCCGCTGGTGGCCGGCTACGACGAGGGCGAGCCGGCGGACCTGCTGCCGCCGGGGGAGTTCATCCTCGGACTGCCCGATGTGGACGGCGACATCGCCGGCCGGGAGCTGCCCGGTGAGCTGTCCCGCAACGGCAGCTATCTGGTCTACCGCAAGCTCGAGCAGGACGTGCCCGCCTTCCGGGCGACCACCGAGGCGGTCGCGCACCGCTTCGACGGCGGCGCGGAGGACGTGGCGGCCGCGCTGGTCGGGCGCCGGCGTGACGGCGCCCCGCTGGACCGGTGCCCGGTCGCCTCGCACGTGCGCCGGGCCAACCCGCTGGACACGCTGCCCGGCGGGACGAAGCTGTCGCGCCGGCACCTGATGTTGCGGCGGGGCATCCCGTACGGGCCGTACCTGCCGGAGGCGCGGCCGACGACGGCCGGGAGCGGGGTCTGCTCTTCCTCGCGGTGGTCGGCGACATCCGCCGGCAGTTCGAGTTCGTGCAGACCGAGTGGATGGGCGACGGCAACGTCTTCGGCCGCGGCGGCGAGCAGGACGTCTTCACCACCGCCGGGGGTCCCGGGGCGCGGGTCCTGGTCGAGGGGGAGCCACCGGCGTACGTGCCGGTCCCGCGCCCGCTGGTGACGTGCCGCGGCGGCGAGTACTTCCTGCTGCCCGGCCTCGCCGCGCTGGCGGCTCTGGCCCAGCGGACCGGCCGGTGACGAGCCCCGCGGCGCCGGCCGCCGTCGCGGAGTATCCGCTGCTGTCCTTCGGCGACGAGGCCCTCGCGACGGTCGTGGTGCCCGGCACGGGCGCCCGGCTGTCGCTGCGCCGCGACATCGCCCCGCTGCTGGTGTCCCTGGCCGCCGCGTTCCACCGGGAGGTGCAGCCGCTCGACCCGCGATCGTGCTGGGGACACTGCCACGGCCCGGCCACCCGGGGCTGGAACAGCCACGCGGCCGGCATCGCCGTGGATCTCAACGCGGCGGCGCATCCGGCGGGCGCCGCCGGCACGTTCCGCCCGGAGCAGGTACGGGCCCTGCACGAGCTGGTCGGCCGGTGCACGTACCGGGGGCGGCCGGTGCTGCGCTGGGGCGGCGGCGACCACCACGGGCGGCCGGCGGAGTCGCACTTCGAGATCACGGTGCCGTACCTGACCGCGATCGAGGCCGTCGCCGGGCTGTAGGGCTCAGGCCGCGGCGGCAATGCTCAGGCCGCGGCGGCGTGCTCGAAGCGGCGCAGCTCCCGGGCCTCCTTGGCGTACCGCGCGAGCAGGTGCACCGTCTGCGGCCCGGCGACGCCGTCGGGCTTGAGGCCGACCCGGTCCTGGAAGCGGCGGACGGCGGTGTCCAGCTCCTCCGGGCCGGCGCCGACCGTGAGGCCCAGGTCGGCGAAGAGCTCGCGCACCGCCGCGGGCTCCGCGCCCGGGCCCGGCTCGCCGTTCCAGCCGATGAGGCCGCCGACGGCCGTTCCGACCACGCTCAGCATTCCTCGTGCCGACATCGCAACCTCCTGGGTGACCTCGTGGGGTGCTTCCAAGAATCCGCGCGGCGGCTGTGAACGGCATCGGACCGGGGTCCGGACCCGCTGTGGGTCCGCTGCGACTTTCGGCCGACCCGCCCCTCGGCCCGGCGCGGGGGCCGGAGGCTGAGCGCGCTTTTGGCGGGACGTGGGCCTACCGGGCGTGGCCGTCCCGGTTCAGTTCGGCGAGGCCGGCCAGGATGCGGTCCAGACCGAACCGGAAGTCGTCGTCGGTGTAGCCGATCGTGCCGGTGTTCGCCCGGTCCGCGAAGAGGCGGCAGAACATGGGATACCGGTTCGGCGTCAGCACCTTGCCGAGGAAACCGAAGTAGTCGCTCGTCACGGCGTCGCCGCCGTCCGCGATGGCCGGGTCCGAGGTGAGGCGGGCCTGCTCGCGGACGTAGCCGGAGAGCAGGGTGACGGCGCGGAGCTGGTCGTGAGGGCCCAGGGCGGTCCCCGACAGGGCGGTGAGCATGTGCTCGCCCCACAGGAGCTCGTTCGGGGTGCTCGGCGGGCCGGAGGTGGGCACCTGCAGCATCCACGGATGCCGCCGGTAGAGGTCGCGGATCTGTTCCGCGATGGCGGCCAGCGACGCACGCCACCGGCGCGGGTCGGGTGGCGTCAGGCCGGACGGTGGGGCGGCGGCGGCGTCGCGCATCACCACGACGAGGTCGCTCTTGGAGCGGACGTGCCGGTACAACGACGTCGTCACGGTGCCGAGCGCTG
>Ga0190269_10001610_pt1 | contig 10718 bp, 9 predicted proteins | sample Popmic249IS_FD_133749 | JGI IMG/M metagenome (GOLD analysis project Ga0190269, IMG submission 133749) | Populus adjacent soil microbial communities from riparian zone of Blue River, Arizona, USA - 249 IS | ecosystem: Environmental > Terrestrial > Soil > Riparian zone | place: USA: Arizona... | reverse complement strand
CGCTGCGCCTGCTGCGTGTTGATGCTGCCGACCTGGAAGGACAACGTCGCGGTGCTCTTGGCCGGGTCCTCGAAGTCGAGGAGCGCGGTGCCCTCGAAGTCCTGGAACGAGCCGCGGACCTTCGTCACCATGGCGTGGCGGGCGACGAAGCCGAGCCGGGAGTGGGTCGGGTCGACGGCGTAGGCGCCGGTGAGCGTGCCCGGGGTCGTGGTCGTGGGGGCGGTCATGGGGGGTCTCCTTGCCAGTTGGGGCTTGTTGCTTGTGCAACGAACCCTAGGCCAGGTTTATTGCACACGCAATGATTGAGACTTGAATCACTGTCGGCTACCTACCCTGGACCGGTGCACAGGCCCCCCGCTCGGGACGCCTTCCGGCCCGAGCTCCAGGGGCTGAGGGCGGTGGCCGTCGCGCTCGTCGTGGCGTTCCACCTGTGGCCGGACCAGCTCCGCGGCGGGTACGTCGGCGTGGACGTCTTCTTCGTGGTCTCAGGCTTCCTCATCACCTCGCACCTGGTGCGGGAGCTGGTCGACACCGGCCGCCTCGACCTCCCGCGCTTCTGGGGCCGCCGCATCCGGCGGCTGCTGCCGGCGGGCCTGCTCGTGCTGGCGCTGTCAGCCGTCGGAGTGCTGCTGCTCGCTCCCGCGTCGGCCTGGCACGCCACCGGCCGGCAGGTCGCCGCCAGCGCCCTCTACGTGCAGAACTGGGTGCTCGCCGGGGACGCCGTGGACTACCTGGCGCAGGACCAGCCGCCGACAGTCGCGCAGCACTACTGGTCCCTGTCCGTGGAGGAGCAGCTCTACGCCTTCTGGCCGCTGCTGCTCCTGCTGCTCGTCACCGTCCCTGCCCGGCTGCGCCGGGCGTCCGGGTCGGAGCAGGCGGTCCGCCGGGCTCTTTCCCTCGGGCTGGTCCTGGTGTGCGTCGCCTCGCTCGCCTGGTCGGTGCACGCGACCGGGCAGGAGCAGGCGACGGCGTACTTCAGCACGCTCACCCGGGTCTGGGAGTTCGGCGCGGGGGCGCTCGCGGCGGTGGTGCTTCCCCGGCGTACCAGCGCTTCTCGGGTCGTCGGTTGGGCCGGCCTGCTCGCCGTCGCCGGGTCCGCGGCGCTGCTGACGGAAGCCAGCGCGTTCCCGGGCTGGGTGGCGCTGGTGCCCGTGCTGGGCACCGTCGCGCTGCTGCGCGCTGGTGCTCCCGGCGGCCGGTCGACGGCGGGCTGGTGGCTGGCGCGGCGGCCGCTCACCTTCCTCGGCGACCTCTCCTACTCCGTCTACCTCGTGCACTGGCCGCTGCTCGTCCTCCTGCCGTGGTGGGTGGGCCACGACCTCGGTACGCCGGAGCGGCTGCTCGTCCTCGTGCTGACCGTCGCCCTGGCCTGGCTGTCGACGACCTTCGTGGAGAACCCGCTCCGCCAGGGCCGGGTGCTCACGGCGGCCCGGTGGCGGCCCTACGCCTTCGCGGCCACCGGCATGGCGGCGCTGGTCCTGGCGAACGTCGCCCTGCAGGGGGAGCTCGACCGGCGCGAGGCGCGGGCCGCCGACCAGACGGCCGCGCGGCTGGCGGCGGCACTGCCGTGCCGGGGCCCGGATGCGCTCGCGAACGCCGAGCGCTGCCGGCCGGTGGCGGGCGACGGCCCGCTCGTGACTCCCCCCGACGTGGTCGCCGCCCAGGGCCGGCAGTGGCTGGTGCAGGAGTGCCAGCAGGGCGCCGAGGGCGTGGCGCCGACGGGGTGCCGCGTCGGCCGGCTGACCGGGGCCCGGCTGCGGGTGGCGGTCGTCGGGGACTCCCACGGAACCCACTGGGTCCCGCTGCTCAAGGCGCTCGGCGAGCAGCAGGGCTGGGAGGTGCTGGTGATGACCAAGAGCGCCTGCCCGGCCACGGACGCGAGCCGGTACGTCGCCACCGAGACCAGCGCCGAGCGGCGCCTGCGGTGCGACCGCTTCAACGACGCCGTCGACCGCGTGCTGCTGGCCGACCGGAGCGTCACGGACGTCTTCGTGTCGGGGATGTTCTCGGCGTACACGTGGAGCGCACGCCCGGGCGCGCCGCTGGACGATCCGGCGGTCGACGGCTTCGCCCGGCGCTTCGCCCGCTGGTCCGCGGCCGGCAAGCGGGTGCACGTGATCCGGGACATCCCGCTGACCCGAGGTGAGCTGGTGCCCGACTGCCTGGTCCGGCATCGCGGCCGGCCCGAGGCCTGCGCCGTCCCCCGGGCGCAGGCGCTGCCGGCGGACCCCGCCGTGGCCGCGGCCCGGCGGGTCGGCGTCGACGTGGTGGACCTCTCGGACCAGTTCTGCGACGCGCGGCTCTGCTACGCGCAGGTGGGGGACGTCATCGCCTACCGCGACAGGACGCACGTCTCGTTCGAGTACTCACGGCTGCTGGCGCCGTACCTGGCGCGCCAGCTGGACCCACCACTCCTTCAGAGGTAGGCAGCGGTCGAGCCACCGAGGGGCATCGGGTCCATGCCGAGCTTCTTGTGGTCCCAGGAGCGCGCGCGCTCGACGTCGACCCGCACCGCGACGCGCTTGTTGAGCATCATCTCCACGAAGGGCCGCATCTCCTCCGTGTACGGGCCGGTGTAGCGCTCCCAGACGCTGACGCCGACCTGCCACAGCGCCTCCGGGTCGTCGACCACCGTGGCGGTGCCCTCGAAGGACACCCCCTTGAGGGAGTCGTAGGTGTGGCCGCTCTCGATCAGCACGGTGATCCGCTTGTCGCGGCCGAGGTTCACGGCCTTCTGCGACTTGCCCTTGGTCTCGAACCAGATCTGGCCGTCGATCACGGCGTACCACATGGCCACGAGGTGCGGCTGGCCGTCCGGCCCGATGGTCGCCATCGTCGCGACCCGGCTCTGCTCGACGAAGTCGGCGATCTCCTGGTCGGTCATGACGATGCTGCCGCGCTGGTTCTTTCCCATAGAACGTGTTCTACCGCAGCGCGGGCGTGCCCGTCGACCTACCCGCTCGTGACGTGCTGCACCTTCGCGTCCGCCGCCGGGAAGTAGAGGCCCTCGTGGCCCGTGTCCGACCAGCGCACGACGTACGGCGCGGTGCCGTCGGGGCCGCGGACCTCGAGGATCTCCCCCTCGCGGTTCGGCTCGTCGACGTGGGACGACAGGACGATGATCTTGTCACCGACGGTGGCCTTCATAGTGATTCCCTTCGTGGGTCAGCGGGGCAGCCGGACGACGTGGGCGAGGTGAGCGGAGAACCAGCCCGCAGCGAGCTGCGCGACCTGCTCGAGGGCGCCCGGCTCCTCGAACAGGTGGGACGCGCCGGGCACCACGGCCAGCCGGTTCTCGCAGGTCAGCTCGTCCTGGGCGGCGCGGTTCAGCTCGAGCACGAGGTCGTCCTCGCCACCGACGACGAGCAACGTCGGTACGCCGACGAGCGGCAACCGCTCCCGGGCGAGGTCGGGCCGGCCGCCGCGGGAGACGACCGCGGCCACGCCGACCGCCGGGTCGGCCGCAGCCCAGAGCGCCGCCGCGGCACCCGTGCTGGCGCCGAAGTAGCCGATGCGGAGGTCCTGCAGGCCCGGCTGCTGATGCGCCCAGCTGGTGACGCCGACCAGCCGGGCGGCCAGCAGCTTGATGTCGAAGACGTTGGCGCGGTTGAGCTCCTCGTGCAGCGTGAGCAGGTCGAAGAGCAACGTCGCCAGCCCGACGTCGTTGAGCGCCCTGGCGACCTGCTGGTTGCGTGGGCTGTGCCGGCTGCTGCCGCTGCCGTGCACGAAGACGACCACGCCCTTGGCTCCGCCGGGAACGGTCAGGTGGCCCGACAGGCACACCCGGCCGGTGGTGATCTGGACGTCCTCGTCGAGACCGCCCCCGCCGAGGGCCTCGTGGAGCAGCCGGTTCACCTCCTCGTCGGAGGTCTGGGCGAAGTCGGCGTACCACTCGCCCACGGCGTGGAGCCGCTCCGGTGCCTGCACCGTCACGAGCTCGTCGCAGTCGGCCCGTAGCGCCCGCACCGAGTCCGCGGCCGCGACCGGCACGGCGAGGACCACACGCGACGCGCCCATGGCCCGCGCGACGTGGCAGGCGGCCCGGGCCGTGGCACCGGTGGCGATGCCGTCGTCGACGACCACGGCCACCTTGCCCCTGACCGGCACCGCGGCGCGGCCCGCCCGGAAGAGCTCGGCCCGCCGGAGCACCTCACGGCGCTGGCGGTCGGCCACGGCGTCCACGTCGGCCCGGTCGAGCCCCGTGGACGCGAGCACGGCCTCGTTCACGACGGTGACGTCGCCCTCCCCCACGGCCCCCATGGCCAGCTCCGGCTGGAAGGGCACGCCGAGCTTGCGGACGACGATGACGTCCAGCGGGGAGCCCAGCATCCGGGCGACCTCGAAGGCCACCGGGACACCGCCCCGCGGGAGCCCCAGGACCACGACGTCCTGGCCTCGCAGTGCGATCAGCCGCTCAGCCAGCCGGCGGCCGGCGTCGACACGGTCGCGGAAGATCATGGAGGCACCTCCAGGGAGCGCCACCCCCAGCCAACCGCGGGGTCGCCTCCCTGGGAAGAGGCCAACGTCCCGCTCCGGGAGGTCCTGGTCAGGTGGGGCCTTCGTGATGGCGGTGGCCGTCCTGGCCCTGGTCGGCTGGTCCCTGGCGGCCCATGATCACCGTGCGCGCCGCTCGCACGGCCACACACGGGGAGCCCGCACGCCGACCTCGAGGCAAGACCGGCGTGCGGCCGGCCCGCGTCGCACCGTGCGGGCCACCCGCACGGCGATCATGAACCGGGTCGGGCCAGCTGGGCCGCCGCTGCGAGCAGCCGCCGGCGCAGCGGAGCCGCCTCGCGGCTGAAGGCGCGCTGCTGCTCGGCGTACCGGGCCCTGCCCTGGGGCGTCTCGACCGGCACCGGCTCGTAGCCCCAGCCGGACAGGTCGTAGGGCGAGGCCCGCATGTCGAGCTCCCGCACCCGGCGCGCCAGGTCGAAGCAGTCGGCGACCAGCTCCGACGGCACCCAGGGCGAGAGCTTGTAGGCCCACTTGTAAAGGTCCATCGACGCGTGCAGGCAGCCGGGCTGCTCCAGCGAGACCTGCGACTCACGCGTCGGCTGCAGCACGTTGAGCGGCCGGGCCGTCGGGGTGAAGAAGCGGAACGCGTCGAAGTGGGAGCACCGCACGCCGAGCTCCTCGATGACGGCGTCGGTGCGGGCCTGGCCGAGCCGGAGCGGTACGGCGCTGTGCCGCTGTCCGCCGCCGTGAACCATCGCCCACTCGTGCATCCCGAAGCAGCCGAGCTGGGCCGGCCGGGACGCCGTGCGCGACAGGAGCTCGGCCACGAAGCCGGCCGTCGCGGCGACCCGGGGCGGCACGGGCCCCAGGACCGCTCCCCCGTCCGCCGCGACCCAGGGAGCCACCACGGGCCGCTCCGCCAGCACCACACCGACCCCGGGGCTCCAGCGGCGCAGCCGGGAGGGGCGCTGCGAGTAGTAGGTGAAGAGGAAGTCCTCGACCGGGTGCGGCTCGCCGCGTCCGGCCCGGGCGCGGTGCCCGGCGGTCCAGGCGTCGACCCGGGACTCGTGCGCGGCGCGGCGCGCCTCCCACTCGGGACGGGTCAGCCGCTCAGCCACGCGCCCGGGCCCGCGCCTGCGCCCAGCTGCCGAGCCGCGCGGCGACCGTGGGCAGGGACGGCACGTCGCGTCCCTTCGCCCAAGCCGTGTAGTCCGCCGCGGACGTCCGCTCGGTCGAGGCCTCGAGGAAGACGCGCACCGCCTGCAGGCACTCGTCCTCGGTCCAGAGGCGGCGCGTCGCCCTGCCACGCAAGGGGACGCCGGCCTGCTCGCAGGCCGCCGACCAGCTGCCGAACCGGATCGTGACGGCGGAGGCCCCCGGGTGCATCCGAGGGTCGCGGCGGGCGTCCCAGTCGGTGCGGCTGACGTGCACCGGGCCGCGAGCCCCTCGCTCGAGCCCGAGCTGGTGCGCCATCAGCCGCAGCGCGAGCAGCACACCGAAGTCATCGAGCCGACCACGGGACACCGCAGCGCGCCGACCGGTGCCGACCGGCGTGCGACCCCGAAGCAGCCGCGCCCGCGCCGACTGGGACGGCCGCGGCAGCGGGAGGCCCGACCGGACGAAGACGGCCTTCGCCAGCCACAGCGGGATCCCCAGCGACTCCGCCGCCTCGGCCAGCGTCTGGCCCTTCTCGACCCTCTGCTGCAGCCGCCCGACGTGCGGCTCCGGCGTCGGCTTCCGCCGTGGGCGGCGCGGGAGCAGGGGGTCCGTCGTCACCGGTCCATCATGCCGTGGCGTGCGGCGCGGGCAGGGCGACGGCGCGGTCCCAGGGGACGACGGAGCCGTCCCGCACCAGCACTACCCGGTCGACCTCCGCGAGCTCCTCGGGCCGGTGCGTCACGAGCACCACCCCACGGTCGTGGCAGGTCCGCAGCACGTCGCGCACCAGGGCCGCCCCCTCACCGGGCGACAGGCCCTCCGTCGGCTCGTCGAGGAGCACGAACGGAGCCGGGCTGAGCAGGGCCCGCGCCACGCCGACCCTGGTGCGCTGCCCACCGGACAGCTGGTCGCCGAGCTCGCCCACGGCGGTGTCGAGATCGCCCGGCAGCCCGTCGAGCCAGGAGCCGAGGCCGACGACGGCGAGCACCTGACGGAGCTGCTCGTCGGTCGCGTCGGGCCGGGCCACGCGCAGGTTGTCCCGGAGCGAGGCGGTGAAGAGGAAGGGCTGCTGCTCGGCCAGCACGACGTACCGGGACCGCACCGCTTCGTCCAGCCGTGCGAGCGGCACGTCGCCCAGCAGCGCGGCGCCTCGGTCGGGCGCGAGCCGACCGGCGAGCAGGGACAGCACCGTCGTCTTCCCCGCGCCGCTCGGCCCGACCAGCCCCACGTGCAGCCCGCGCACCACGCGCAGGTCCAGGTCGTGCAGCGCCGGCGTGTGGAGTCCGGCACCGACCAGGCGCAGCTCCGGCCGGCGTGGTTCGCGGGTGGACGGCTGCTCCCCCGGTACGACGAGCAGCCCGGCCAGCCGTCGTACCGGCGGGAGCAGGCGGGGCAGCCGGGCGGCCGCATCACGCAGGCCGGCCAGCGGCTCGAACGCGGCCAGCGTCACCAGCACGACGACGGCGAGGTCGACCCGGGCGAGCGCGCCGTCCGCGACGGCCCGCGCCCCCAGCAGCGCGACCCCGGCGGTGACGAAGGCCTGGACGGCACCCGCGACCCAGGCGGGGAGCACGCCCCACCAGGCTGCGCGCCGCTCGACCCGGGCCAGCTCCTCACCACGCCATGCCGCCTCGGCCAGCCGGTCGTCCGCGAGGCCGAGGACACTCAGCTCGGCACCGGTCCGCAGCAGCTCCACGGCCGACACCTGCAGGTCCGCCCGCCGCTGCACGAGGACCACTTCCCCCCGCCCGGCACGCAGCGCGAGCAGCGGAACCACCAGCAGCCCCAGGGCAAGACCTGGTACGACGAGCCACAGCGCCGTCGGCAGCAGCACCCCGACAACCGTCGCGCAGGCCGCGACGACGACCACCGCGCTCAGCGCGGGGAGGCGGCTGCGCAGCAGCAGGTCCTGCGCCGCGTCCACGTCGCCCAGCACCGTCCCCAGCGCCTCGGCGGCACGGGAGGGCGGCTGCCGCCGCAGGGCGGAGTAGGCCGCGACCCGCAGGTCGGCGGTGCGGCGCAGCGCCGCGTCGTGCGAGGCGAGCCGCTCGCCGTACCGGCTCAGGGCCCGCGTGAGCGAGAGCGTCCGCACGGCGACCGCGCCGAGGGTGAGCGCCGACGCGGCCGGGTGCTCGGCCGCCCGGCTGAGCAGCCACGCCGAGACGGCCAGCAGCGCCGTAGCCGAGAGCTGCGACAGCACGGATAGCACGACCGCCTGGGCGACCAGCCGGCGGCGCGGGGAGGAAAGCCTCATGGCGCACCGCCGAGGACCAGCGTGCGGGAGCCGCTGAGCACCGAGTCGGGCCGGTGCGTCGCCATCAGCACGGTGCGGCCGCGGGCTACCACCTCGAGCGCATCGACCACCCGCGCCTCGCTGTCGGCGTCGAGGCCCGCGGTGGGCTCGTCGAGCAGCAGCAGCGGCACGTCCCGCAGGAACGCCCGGGCGAGGGCCAGCCGGCGCAGCTCGCCGACCGAGAGGCCGTCGCCGCGCTCGCTGAGCCTGGTGTCCAGGCCGTCGGGCATCGAGGCGACGACCTCCCCGAGCTGGGCAGCCTCGAGTGCCCGCCACACCTGGGCGTCCGTCGCCTCCGGCCGGCCGAGCCGGACGTTGTCGGCGACCGTGCCGTCGATGACGGCGGGCCGCTGCGGCACCCAGGCCACGAGCGACCGCCACACGTCGAGGTCCACCTCGTCGGCGGGGACCCCGCCGAGCTCCGCTTCGCCGCCGGCGAGCGGCACGAGGCCGAGCACCGCGTTGAGCAGCGTGGACTTGCCGCACCCGCTGGGGCCCTGGAGGACCACCCGATCGAGCGGCGCCAGCTCGAGGTCGACGCCGGCCAGGGCGGGTGCGTCGCGGCCGTCGTAGCGGACGGTGGCACCGCGCAGCACCACGCTCGGCACCACCGGCGCCCGGCCACCGCTGCGGTGCACCGGCACCGGTGCGTCCAGCACGTCGAAGGCGGAGGTCGCCGCCGCCAGCCCGCCCATCGCCGCGTGGAAGCCGGCGCCCACGGCCCGCAGCGGCAGGAACAGCTCGGGCGCCAGCAGCAGCACGAGGAACGCCGTCTCGAGCGAGACCTGGTCGCCGAGCAGCCGGAAGCCGAGGCTCACCGCGATCACAGCGACCGACAGGGAGGCGAGCAGCTCCAGCACCAGGCCGGAGAGGAAGGCGGTGCCGAGCACCCCCATCGACGTCGACCGGTGCTCGTCGGCGAGCCGGCGGACCGTGTCCTCCTGCAGCCTGGCCCGGCCGAACACCTGCAGCGTGGGCAGGCCGCGCACCACGTCGAGCAGGTGGCCGCCGAGCTGCTCGAGCTGGTGGTACTGCCGTTCGGTCCGCTCCTTGGTGTGCCAGCCGACGAGGGCCATGAAGACCGGCACGAGCGGCATCGCGACGACGAGCACCACGCCGCTGCGCCAGTCGGTCCAGAGCACGACGGCCAGCACGGCCGGCGGCACCACGGCGGAGCGGACCAGCGCCGGCAGGTAGTCGCGGAACCAGCCGTCGAGCCCGTCCAGGCCCGGCCCGAGCAGGGTGGCCAGCTCGCCGCTCCGCTGCTGCGACAGCCACCCGGGCCCGAGCCGGACCGCGCCACGGAGCACGTCGTCGCGCAGCCGCGCCCGGACCCGGGCCGACACCGCACCGCTCACCGCCTCCTGCGCCGCCCCCAGCCCCGTCCGGAGCAGCAGCACCGCACCGAGGAGGACCAGCACCGGCGTACCGGGGAGGCGGCCGGCGAAGCCGGTCGCGAGGACGTGCGCGAGCAGCACCGCCTGCGCCACCACGAGCCCCGCGTGCAGCACGCTCAGGCCCGCGGTGAGGACCACCCCCGACCGAGCGGCGGGGACGGTGCGCAGGAGCCGCCGCTCGACCGGCTTCACTCCGAGACGCTCACCGGGGTCTCGGCGGGGATGTCCTCGGTGCCGATCCGCTTGCGGAAGACCCAGATCGTCCAGGCCTGGTAGGCGAGCACGACGGGTACGCCGAGGACGGCCACCCAGGTCATGACCTTGAGCGTGTAGGGCGAGCTCGAGGCGTTCTCGACGGTCAGGCTGTAGGCCGAGCTCGTCGTCGACGGCATCACGTCGGGGTAGAGCGCGACAAACAGCGCCGCAACCGTGCCGAGGATGGCGACTGCGCTGGCCGCGAAGGCGTAGCCCTCGCGGTGGTCGTGCGACGCCTTCCACGAGACCAGCAGTGCGACGGCCGCGACCCCGGCCACCAGCGCCACGTTGGTGGAGCCGCGGACCTCGAGCGTCCAGAGCAGGAACCCGGCCGCGACCGGTACGACGACCGGGTAGAGCTGCGCCGCGGTACGACGGGCGCGGGACCGGATGACGCCCTTCGTCTTGAGCCCCAGGAAGAGCGCGCCGTGCAGCAGGCAGACCGTGAGGGTCGTGACGCCGCCGAGCAGCGAGTACGGGTTCAGCAGGTCGAAGAAGCCACCGGTGTAGTGCTGCGTCTCGTCGATCGCGACGCCGCGGACGATGTTGCCGAAGGCGACGCCCCAGAGCAGCGCGGGCACGAAGGAGCCGACCAGGATCGCCAGGTCCCAGCGGTCGCGCCAGGTCTGGTCGTCGCGCTTCCCCCGGTACTCGAAGGCGACGCCGCGGACGATCAGGGCGAGCAGGATCAGCAGCAACGGCAGGTAGAAGCCGCTGAAGAGCGTGGCGTACCAGTCCGGGAAGGCGGCGAAGGTCGCGCCGCCGGCGGTGAGGAGCCACACCTCGTTGCCGTCCCAGAGCGGGCCGATGGTGTTGATGACGACCCGCCGCTCGGGCTCGTTCTTGCCGAGGTGACGGACGAGCATGCCGACCCCGAAGTCGAAACCCTCGAGGACGAAGTAGCCGATCCAGAGGACGGCGATGAGGAGGAACCAGACGTCGTAGAGCTCCATGGTCAGCGCTCGCTTCTCAGTAGGCGAAGGCCGGGTGCTCGGCCTCGTTGGTCTCGGGATCGACGACGACCTCTGGCATCCCCTTCTTCACGGTGGTGAGCAGGAGCTCCAGCTCGATGGCCGCCAGTACGGCGTAGAGCACCGTGAGCACGGCGAAGCTGGTGGCGACCAGCCCGGCCCCGACCGTTGGCGACTCCGAGTCCGCGG
>Ga0190269_10001609_pt1 | contig 10721 bp, 8 predicted proteins | sample Popmic249IS_FD_133749 | JGI IMG/M metagenome (GOLD analysis project Ga0190269, IMG submission 133749) | Populus adjacent soil microbial communities from riparian zone of Blue River, Arizona, USA - 249 IS | ecosystem: Environmental > Terrestrial > Soil > Riparian zone | place: USA: Arizona... | reverse complement strand
TAGCGAGCGCGCTCTCTACGCGTGGCTCGCGCTTGCTCGCGCCTGCGTCATGGATCCGGGCCTCGCGCTTTGTGGGGACGCGGATGCCGGCGCAGATGCGGCCGTGGCATCGCCTCTCACCGATGACTCGCTTGCTGAACCCGAGCTCGACCGTGCCTCTGACGCGAGCACCGGGGGCTCGAAGTCCGCGGATCGCGCATCGGACGGCGGCCTCGCTGCATACACGGAGGACGCCTCGGCCGAGGACGCAGGTGCTTCGCCGCCGACGAGCTCGTCTGCGGGCTGCACCGTCGCAGCTCACACGCGCTCAGGGCGAACGTCGCTGATATTGTTCGCCGTCGCGCTCGGCGCGTGGCTTGCGCGAAAGCGGTGGCGTGCGCTCCGCGCTATCCAGAAGGCCAATGCCGTAGCCGCCCCGGTGCGTCGCGATGAGCGCTCCGGCCTCGCCCAACTCCCTGCGCAGCACCGAGACCTGACGCGCAAGGCTCGTGCTGCCGTGGTGGTGAGCTACGCGAAACACCTGCCGTTGCAGCTCCTCGCGCGCGACGAGCCTGCCTGCGTGCTGCACGAGGTAGCCGAGCAGCCGTAGCTGAAGCGGCTGCAGGCTGCTCTCACGTCCGTGGATGCACACGCTCTGTCGAACGAAGTCCAAGCGCAGAGGTCCCCAGTCGAGCACCGCGGACGATCGAGGTGCGGCGCCTGCCCGCGCGATGACGGTCCGCAAGCGTGCCGTCAGCTCGGATACCCGATACGGCTTGAGCAAGTAGTCGTCGCACGCCTGCGACAGCGCCCGCCAGCCGGTCGGGGTCGGGCAATCCGGGACGCACAAGATGATGCCGACGCGGGGGCGTGCTCTGCGAATGTCACGCGCGAGCTCGAGGCCACTCGTCGAGCCGCGCCCGGGCTGGTCCAACACCGCGATCGCAAAGCGATCGAAGCGCAAGAGATCGAGCGCCGCTTGGCCGTCGCGCGTGTGTTGGATGTCGTACTCGCCTGCGATCGCGCTGCGCAGAGCGACGGCGAGCCGCGCGTGCCGGCCCACGCACAGCACGCGGGAGCGATCATCCTGCTGCGTGCCATCCCGCCGCATGCCGCCTACTCCCGAGTGGCCATCTGCGGACCCAGCGGCGTAAAGGAGCCGACCGCGCAGGAAACGAGCATGGGACGCGGCGCCTGGACGAGGAGCACGACGCGCGTGCCGTCGTCTTCGACGACCTGTCCGTGAACGCTGGCGCCGTCGCCCGCCGCGCAGCGGCCAGCCAACGCGGATGGACTCGTTCGCGCTCGTGTGCTCAGCGCCAAGGCCCTCGCCAGCTCCTGCGCGAAGGCATTCGCGAGCGCGCCGCGTTCGGCGAACGTCTCGACGGGCGCGGCCGCCGAGATCGAGCTGTAGATGGGCCTGACTGGCGTCGCCTCGCGGAGCTCGAGGAGCACGCGCAGGCGAGCCGTCTTTTCGCCGTACAACAAGCCGTAGATCCGCACGCCCGTGGGCGCGAGCTCCGCGCAGGCCGCGCGTTCTTGCGCGCAGGCGTGAGCCATGGCCGCGACGGGCTCGATGGCCTCGAGCTGGCCGAGTTGCTCGGCGAGGGCCGCGTTCTTGTCCCGCCTCAGCGCGGCCGCAATGCCCGCGCCGCTGTCCGTACCAAGCGCGGTAGCGAAGTCGAAGTCGCGGTTCACCGCGATGGGCTGACTCGGGATCCACGCTGCGCTCCGCGCCGCATAGGCACCGACGCGCTCCCGCAGCTCGAGGGCCTGCAGCTCCGACGCCGATGCCGGTACCGGAAGCGGGGTGGCCGTCGCGCGTGGAACACTGGGGGCCTGCCGCGATGAAGGCGCGGGCGCGCTGAGCGGCGCACGGAGCGGACGCTGCTGCTGCGCGGTCTGCGCCCCGCATGCAAGCAGACACAGCGCTGTGAAGGCTATGGGTAAGCGCAGCACGGTGATCGAACGCTGCCTTCGCGGCAGCCACCCTGAACGCCGCATTCTTAGATCGACCGCGGGTGTGGTGTCAGCATGCGAAGTCGAATTGCACGTCGCGCGGGCGCGCTTAAAAGCAAGCTCATCCCGACACACTTGGCGGTCGCACGCCGTCGCGAGCACGCGTCGCGGCGTCACCTGCATCGGTCCGTTGCGCGCAAGCCGCCTGACCCTGAACGGGAGCACGTCCGACCGCTCTTTGGGTACGCCGTCCGAACTGCGCTAGAAGCAGCGGATGCGGATCGTAAACGTCGCGTACGCCCTCGCGTACATCGCTACGGCCCTCGTGTTCGGCGCGTGTGCCGTGCTGCTCGTGGGCTTCGCTTTGAGCGAGCTTTGGCATGCCGCATTGCCGCCCTCGAGCGCCGACACGCGTGCGCGCCTCGAAGGCGTGCTCGAGGCCATCGGGCTCGCCACGATCGCCGTGGCTTCGCTCGAGCTCAGCCAGACGGTCATCGAAGAAGAAGTGCAACGCAAAGCACCTATCGCGGCGCCGACGCGCGTGCGCCGCTTTCTCTCGCGCTTCTTGATCGTCGTCGTCGTCTCGCTGGCGATCGAGTGCCTGGTCGCGGTCTTCCGCATCGCGCACAGCGATCCGGAGCGCCTGCCGCAGGCAGCCGCCATCGGCGTCGTCGCGGCCGTCCTGCTCGCGGCGTGGGGCTTCTTCATCCGCTCGAACGAGGTGGCCGAGCGCTTGGAGCCCGAGTCGCTGCAGCGCGCCAAGCGCGAGGACCACCACGTCGACGACGAAGCACACCCTGCGGCGGAGCAACCGCCCGAGGCGACCGAGCAGCGCGCTGAGCGAAGCCCTGCGCGCCGCTGATCGATGCCTGGGCGGAGCTACTGGTAGTCGGCGCAGAGCGCGAAGGCCCTCTGCTCTTGCGTCAGCGCCGGATCGGGCGGCGCGAAGTGGCCAGGCGCGTCGCGCAAGCCAACGAAGAACATCTCGAGCGCGTTCAGGTTCAGGCCCTTGACGGCGTGACCTTGGATCCAATTCGCGAAGTACAGGCCATCCTGCGCGCCCGGGCCGTGGCTGAAGTTCGGGAACCCTTCTTCGATGAGGTCCACCCAGAAGTCGTGCGTGCGAGACGCGGTTTCGTTGGGATACGAGTGCTGGTCGTACCAGACCGCGGCATGGCAGCTCGTCGCCGGCGGCACCAGACCGTCGCGGGTCGAGAGCGCGACGTAGAACGGCGGATCGAGCGCGTCGAGATAGGACGTGGTCGCGCCGCCCCAGTGCACGGATGCAGCGTCGACCTTCGGTGAGAACTGCAGCGCGCCTGAGCCAGGCTCGTGGCACGGCGAGCTGCCTTGGACGCCCCCGCCACCGGTGCAACACGCAGGGAAGCCGGTGCTCACGGCATAGCCGCTGCCCGCGACGCTGCAGCCGAGGTACTCGCTGATCTCTTTCAACAGCTGGAAAGGCGGAAAGGGCTCGGGCGGAGTCTGCGAAAGCCGCGCGTAGTTGGTCGTCAGCCACGTGCGCATGTCGAGCACGCCCCCGATGTTCACCACGCCGTCCAGCTTGGAGTCGAATTGGGTGGGCGCATCGGCTGGCTCGTGCTGGCCTGCCGTGACGGCCGCGAGCGAGATCAAGTTGGCGCCGGCCGAGTGCCCGATGCCGACGAACGGCGAGATCTGTGCCGTGCTGAAGCCAGCTTCGTTCACGAGGTGCTGCTTCACCCAACGGATCGCTCGCTTCACGTCCATGAGCGGCGTGGGAAACGAGTTTACCGGCTGGCCGTTCGCCCAGCCCGCCTCGCGGTAGTCGATCGAGACCAGGATGAAGCCGCGCCGCGTCAGGCGTCGGGCCGCCTCGTGCACCGGCCGATCGCACTCGACGTCCCAGCCGGGCGAGCAGCTGTTCGTGTCGTCGAGCGCGAGATGCGGGTCGACGGTGTCGTCGAACGCGTTCCACGCGCCGCCATGCACGTAGAACACGACGCCGTCGGGCGCTGGGTCGGAAGGCCGCGGATAGAAGATCTCCAGCTTGTGCTTCGGGTCCGGTCCGTACGCGAGGCCGCCGGTCGCGCAGTGGATCGACGTGCACGCGCGCGATGCAGGCGTCGTCACCGTGGTGCGCAGCTCGGTCATGGTCGGCACGCGCTCCGCCGGCGGGGCATCCAGATAGTGTTTGAGCGAGTTGCCCGAGCACGTCTCCGGATCGGCGTTCGCTTGATCGCACGGGTCTGCGACTTTGCACCCGCTCGCCGTGGCGACGCAGATGGTGATCACTGCAAGGCACTCGAAGCGATCGAGTCTCGGCATGATGGTTCCCTCCCGATGACTGCGCGAAATGCGCAGAGCTCGAGCGTATAACCCGAGCTGCACTGGGCCGCTGCCCACCGGCCGCCGCCACAACTGGCGGTTCGACTGCACGCCTTTCGCGGATCTACGCGGGGATCGCCCTGCCCTGGACCTGAGCGGGCGCGCTGCCGGGGTTCAGCACGCGAGCCGCCTCGCGCACGTCGTAGACGATCGAGTTCGCTCCAGCCTCGCGCAGCCGCGCCGCAGCTTCGGCCGAGCGCTTAGCCGGCGCTTCAGGGAGCAGCACGACGATGTGAGCGTCCGCGAGCTCGGCGCGAAAGCGCCGGCACATGAAGCGAGCGTTGACGTTGCCGCCCGGCGGCAACGCGGCGATGCAGATCACCGCAGGCCGCTCGGCGATGACAGCCGACACGGCCTTCGCTCGATCCGTCTCCGCTATGCTCGTCATCGCCGCGCCTTGGCGGGCCAACGTCACTTGCAACATCTTGACGAGCAGCACGTCGGCGCTCGACGCGGCGGGCACGCCCACGATCGCGCGCGCCGCGGAGGTTGAGCGCACGGCAGGCGCCTTCTCCGCGCCGAGCAGGCGGTCGACGATCTCGTCCATGTCCTGCACGACGCGATCGGCCGCGCTCTGATCGATCGCCTGCAGGTCCTGATCCGCGACCATCAAGCCGAGCGCGGGCACGATCAGCGAGTCGAACGTGTCCGGCAAGCTGGTCTCGGCCACCTCGCGCCTCGCGAGCCGCTGCGCCTCCTTGGTCGCCTGAGCGAGCGTGCGTTGATAGAAGTTCGTTCCGGGGTTGAGCCCTGCGTCATCGCCCAGCGCGATCGCGAGGAATGACAGCTCCGGCACGTGCCGGCCGACCACGGCCGCGCACACCGTGAGCGGCGTCGCTAAGACGAGCCCCAAGGGTCCCCAGAGCCAAGTCCAAAACAGCGTGGAGATCAGCAAGGCGAGCGCCGACACGCCGGTACGCTTGCCGAGCACCAGCGGCTCGATGAAGTTGGCCAAGAGCGCGTCGGCGACGAGGAAGAAGGCCACCGTGAGCAGCGCCTGTTGCCAACCGGGAAAGATCGCAAACGCGATCAACGTGGGCAGGATGGGCGCGATCATCACGCCGACCATCGGCACGAAGCGCAAGAGGCCCGCGAGCGCGCCCCACAGCAGCGCGTACGGGATGCCGATCAAGTACAGGCCCGCCGCGATGACCGCGCTGAAGCCGGTGTTGATGTACAGCTGGGTCAGCAGGAAGTGGCTGACGCGGTTGACCGCCTCGCCCATCGTGCGCGTCGCGAGCGTGATGTTCTGAGGGCCCGCGAGTTGGATGATGCGTCCGCGCACGTCCTCCCGGTTGCCGAGCGCGAAGATCGTCAGCACGAGGACGATCGCGACCAACGCGACCGGCTGCACGAACGGTCCGAGCACCTCCTCGATGCGCCGAAACACGGACAGGCCTCCGGTGACGATGCGCACCGGCGTCGTTTGATCGACGGCCGCGCTGTCCGGATCGAGCTTGCTGCTGAGCGCCGAAAGGCCCTCGCTGAGGTCGTCCAGAAAACCGAGGCTGCCGGTGCGGACGCCCGCGAGCTTCTGGCTCATTTGCAGCGAGTAGCTCTGCATTTGCCGCGCAAGCTCCGCGGCCTGCCCCATGAGCACCGAGCCGAGGACCGCGAAGATAGCCAGCGTCGCGCCCACCACGCTCACGACCGACAGCGGACGCGGTAGGCCGAGGCGCTCGAGCCAGTCCGAAGGCGGCGTCAGGACGAACGCGAAGTAGAACGCCAGCGCGATCGGCACGAGCACGGGCTTCCCCACGGCGAGGATGGCCACGATGAGCGCGAACTGCCCGACCGCACCCAGCCCTAGATTCCGCATAGCTCCGCGATTCGGTGCATCAGCTTGGACACGTCCATCGGCTTTTCGAACGCGTCATCGACTTGGAGCTTGCCGCGCTGCTCCGCGGCCATGCCGCACAGGACGACGATCGGAATCGACCGCCAAGCCGGCGCCTTCTTGAGCGTATCGAGCAGGTCCCAGCCGCTCATCACCGGCATGGTGAGATCGGTGAGGATGAGGTCCGGATCGAGGCCACCCTCGAGCAAAGCGATCGCCTCTGCGCCGTTGCCCGCCGGTGCGGCGAGGTAGCCGTTGGCGTCCAGCAGCTCGCTGAGCATCGCGCGGTTGTCGGCGTCGTCATCGACCACCAAGATTTTGCAGCCGTTCCTCGACATGAGGGCTCCCTCGAGAATCGCTCTTCCCGTCAGCGAACCCCGGAAGGCTCGCACGTTCGAGGCGTCTGGGCGCGTCAATCCTTGGCGCTCTCCCACGTTCCCGGCCTCGAGGGGCAAAGATTTCACGGGCCGTAGGGGCAAATTGCTCGGGCGGACCGCGCGCTCGGGACACGGCTCAGGTCGGCGGGCCTTGCCGACGCGGGCGCGTGAGGTTGCGTGCTCACAGGAACCAGGTGATCACGAGCCCGAGGGTGGCAGAGAAGATCGCGATCACCGTCCCGTAGCCCAGCACGTTCATCCACAGCGTGTTGGTCTTGTCGCCCATGATCGATCGGTCGTTGGTCATGAGCATGATGAGGAGCATGAGCGGCGGCGTGGAGAAGCCTTGCACGATGCCGGACCACACCAGGGCCTTCATCGGGTTGAAGCCGAGGAAGTTCAGCACCACGGCGATCACCGTGAAGCCCACGATCGACAGGTAGAACAGCTTGGCCTCGCGCGGCTTGAGCCCGAGGCCCTGCTTCCAGCCGAACGCCTGACATAGATCGTACGCGGCGCCGGTCGTCATCACCGGTACGGCGAGGAAACCCACGCCGATCACGCCGAGCGCGAACAGGGCCTCCGCCGCCCCACCGGCCAGCGGCCGCAGCGCGCTCGCGGCCTGGGCCGCCGTGTCGATGTCGTGGATCCCGGCCTTGTACAGCGTCGAGCCCGTCGCGAGGATGATGAAGTACATGATCACGTTCGAGAACAGCATCCCGAACATCACGTCGCGCCGCGTCGCGGCGAGCTCCTCTTGCGTCGCTCCGATGCGCTGGCTGAGGCGCTTGCGCCCCATCGCGATCTCCTCCTCGACCTCTTCGTTCGATTGCCACGTGTACAGATAGGCCGAGAGCGTCGTGCCGATCACCGCCACGAGCAGCGACAGGAACTCGCGGTCGAAGCGGATCGTCGGGACGAGCGTGCCGAGCGCGACCGCGCCCAAGTCGGGCTTCGCGAGCACCGCGGCGCCCACGTACGCGAGCAACGTGAGCGCGAGCCAGCGAAACACGTTGCGGATCAGCCGGTACGACGCCCAGATCTGCAGCGCCAGGATCGAGGCGGCGACGAGCAGCACGATCAGCCAGCGTGGGATTGGGATCAGCAGCTCGATCGCGGCGGCCATACCGCCGATGTCGGCCGCCGCTTCGATCGTGTTGCCTATCAGCACACCGGTCAGCGTCACGCGCAGCACCCACGGCGAGTAGCGGTCGCGGATCACGTCGAACAGCCCGCGGCCCGAGACCTGCCCGAGCTTCGCGGACAAGTAGACGACCGCGAACATCATTGGAAACGTCAACGGCGCCGTCCACAGGAACGAAGGGCCCAGCTTCGCGCCGGCGCTCGCGTACGTGCCGATGGCCGACGGATCGTCGTCGGCCGCGCCCGTGATAAGGCCCAAGCCCAGTGCGCGCAGCACGGTGGGTCGTTTCGGCTCGTCGCGTCGATCGTCGCTCATGGAGATCGACCGCCGCCTTGCAACGCGTAAGCCTGCGCTGGAGCGCGCGAATGCCGGCGCGCGCCCGTTCGCCGAGCTTGGCCACGCACGGCAGCCGCGCGGCGGCCTGCCGCGCCGTGCTGTCAGCGCGGGGCGTTCGAGCGGATGATGACTCTACGCGCGGGTCTCCGCGGCCTTGTGCACCTCGGCTTCGGCGAAGATGCGAACCAGCTCCGCGTCGAGGTTCCCATCCTTCACCTCGAAGCCGAGGATCTGCAGTGCGCGGTCGCGGGCCAACGCGCGCTTGTACGGCCGGTCCGACGCCGTGAGCGCGTCGTAGATGTCCGCGATCGTCATGATCTTCGACGGCAGCGGGATGTCCGTCTCCGGCACGCCCAGCGGGTAGCCGGTGCCGTTGAGCTTCTCGTGGTGCGCGCGCGCGATCTCCGGGATTCGCCGCATCGACTTGCCCCACGGGATCTGCGTCAGGAACCTGTACGTGTGGTCGACGTGCGAGCGGATCTCGGCGATCTCGCTCGGGCTGAGCGAGCCGCGGGTGATCTTCAGCGAGATCATCTCCGCGTCCGACAGCAGCGTGCGCGAGGACCCCTCGAGGTCGACGTAGCCCATCGCGCCGATCTCCGCGATGCGCGAGAAGTCGCCCTCGCTGAGCACCGTGGGCTCGTTCGCGCGGTCGATCATCTGCCACGCCTCTTGCAAGTGCTGCTTGCGCGCCTCGAAGCGCTGCTGCGCGGCGTCGAGGTCGCTCTTACCCGCGCCCTTCTCCATCAGCTCGACCTTCTCGCGCAGCAAGTCGGCCTCGGCCGACTTCATCGCGAAGTCGATGCGCGCGCGGATGGCGTCATGCTCGTGCGGGTACAGCTTCTTGGCCTTGATCAGCACCTGCTCGCGCACGCCGATCTTGCCGAAGTCGTGCAGCAGGGCCGCGTACTCCAGCTCGCGCAGGTCGCGCGGCGAGAACTTCGCGTCTTTGTAGGGACCGCTGTCGATGCGGTCGACCACCTTGGCGAGCCCCAGAGACAGCTGGCTGACGCGCAGCGAGTGGCCGCTGGTGGTCGGGTCGCGCTGCTCGATCGCCTGCACGCTCGCGCGCACGAAGCCCTCGAAGATGTTCCGGATCTCTTCGTACAAGAGCGCGTTCTCGAGCGCGATGCCGGCCTGCGCGCCGAGCGCCGAGAGCAGCTCCTCGCCGCGCTCGTCGAATGGCACGACCTGCGCGGCAAAGTCGCCCGGCGCCTTGAGCTTCGCGCGCGGGTTCTGCTTCTTGTTGATCAGCTGGATGACGCCGATCACCTCGTCCTGGGCGGAGATCATCGGCACGCACAGCATCGAGACGGTGCGGTAGCCCGTGCGCTCGTCGAAGCTCTCGTCGAAGCCGTAAGGCAAGCTCGCGTCGGCGTCGGCTGCGTACACGTCGGCGACGTTGATCGCTTGCTTGGTCATGACCGCGGCGCCCGCGATCGACTCCATGCTCACCGGGATCACGAACTCGCGCGACTCGTACACCATCGAGTCGTTCTGGGAGAGCTTGAAGCGCATCCGGCGACCCTGTGGGTCATCGCGGCCGGACTTGCTGGCACGGCCGCCCTCGTCGCCGCTCTCGACCACGTAGATGCTGCCTGCGTCGGCGCCGGTGATGTAGCGGCTCTTCTCCAGGATCAAGCTCAGCAAGCGATCGATGTCGCGCTCGCGCGTGATGGCCTGCGCGATCTCGACGAGCTCGCCGCGCTCGTATTGGTAGCGGGTGAGCTGCGAGTTGCGCTCGCGCACGTGCGCGCGCAGCTCGAGCCGCTCGAGGAGGCCGTGCACCGCGAGCCCGAGCGCGCCGTGCGCCACGTCGGCCGGCAGCACGGCGACCGGCGCGTCGCCCAGCAGCACGTCGAGCAAGATCGCGGGCGGCTCGCCCAGCAGCAGCACGCCCGAGGACGCCTCGATCGCCGCGCGCACGAGCGCCGGATCCTGCGCGAACGCGGCCTGCGCGAGCACATGGACGCGCGAGAGGCCGCGCACCGCGACCACCCCGCCGTGGTCCACCTCGAACGTCGCGTCGTGCAGCTTGGGGTGCCGCACCAGAGCATCGCGCAGAGCGGTCAGCTCAGCGCTTGGGCTCGCCATGCATCCCCCGTCGCGTGCTACCCGGCCGAGCGCTCCGATCCAGCCGATCGCGCGTCTCGTACGCATCGACGATGCGCTGCACCAGCGGGTGCCGCACGACGTCGGCGGAGCTGAAGTGGCAGATACCGATGCCCTCGACGCCGTCCAAGAGCGGCAGCGCGTCGGCGAGGCCGCTCTCGGTGCCCGCGGGCAAGTCGACTTGCGTCACGTCGCCCGTGATCACGGCCTTCGAGCGCTGGCCGAGGCGCGTGAGCAGCATGCGCATCTGCGGCACGGTCGTGTTCTGCGCCTCGTCCAAGATCACGAAGCTGTCCGCGAGCGTGCGGCCGCGCATGAAGGCCAGAGGGGCGACCTCGATCGTGCCCCGCTCGATCAGCGTGCGCACGCGGGTCGGCGGCAACATGTCGTGGATCGCGTCGTACAGAGGCCTCAGGTACGGGTCGACCTTCTCCGCGAGGTCGCCCGGCAGAAAGCCCAGCTTCTCGCCGGCTTCGATCGCGGGCCGCGTGAGCACGATGCGCTTGACGCGCTGAGCGCTGAGCGCCTGCACCGCCATGGCGACCGCGAGGTACGTCTTGCCGGTACCCGCCGGCCCGACACCGAACACGATGTCGCTCTGCTCGATCGT
>Ga0190269_10001608_pt1 | contig 10725 bp, 8 predicted proteins | sample Popmic249IS_FD_133749 | JGI IMG/M metagenome (GOLD analysis project Ga0190269, IMG submission 133749) | Populus adjacent soil microbial communities from riparian zone of Blue River, Arizona, USA - 249 IS | ecosystem: Environmental > Terrestrial > Soil > Riparian zone | place: USA: Arizona... | reverse complement strand
GCCGCGAGCAGCGCGAGCATGAGCGCCGTGAGCAAGAGCGCGCGCCGCACGCCCTTCACTCCCAGTCGTGGTTCTTGCGCAGCGGCATGACCCAAGGGTCCTTGCCGCATAGGTTGCAGTCCGCGCCGAAGAACCAAGGCCGCTGCGCTTCGTCGCCGTAGATCCAGTAGCGCAGCCACGCGATCGCAGGCTCGGCGTCGAGGCCGCCCGCGCCGAGCGGCTCGAGGTGATCGCCGAACACCGCCGCGCTGTCCTGCCGGGTGTGGATCGCCATGAACGTCGGCTGCGTGCTCGACTGGTCGTAGTTCGGCATCACGAAAGCGGAGATGGTCACGAAGTCGTCGCCTTCGGAGGTCGTGAGCAGGATCGGCGCGACCGCCGAGGCCGCGCTGCCGGTGATGCCGTGGATCGACGCGATCGCCTTCACCGAAGGGTGCGAGCCCACGCCGAGCGATGCGCCGCCGCCCATCGAGTAGCCGGTCGCGCCGGCGCAATCGACCGCCAGCATGTCCGCGAACGGACCGCCCGCTGCGTTCTGCTCGAGCAACCATTCGAGGCCTTGGCGCACGACCATGGGATCGCTGCCGGTGCCCGGGTTCGCGATCACGACGAAGCCATGCGAAGCGAAGCTCTCGAGCAGCTCCGTGTAGTTCGAAGGAACGGTCGCAAGGCCGTTGCCCCACGCGACGGGTGGATGCTTGAAGCCGCCCTCACCGAGCGTCGTGGGTCGAACGATCGTGTACGTGCCGCCGGGGCCGCCGGTCTCCGTCGTGGTCGGGAAGGTGCCCGCGGGCGCCGGCGTGCAGCCATGCTCACCCGGGGGTGGTGCGCCGCCGGCACCGCCCGTCGTCATCGTGCCGGCGTCGGCGGCGTCTCGGCCGCCGGTCGTCGCGCCGCCGCTACCTGCGCCGCCGAGGCCGCCCGTCATCATGCCCGCGGCGGCCTCTCCGCCTTGGCCCGCGGTCACGAGCCCGCCCACGCCGCCCATGCCCGCGGGCGCCGCCGTGCCTGCATTGCCCGAGCCGCCGCTCGTGCCGCCGCCCACACCGCCAGTGCCGCCGCCGCCGAGCCCTCCGCTCGCGCAATCGATCATGCACAAACCCGAGCTCTCGCCGCCAGCGTCGGCATCGCTGCACGCGCTCAACGCGAGCAGGCTCGCCGCGATCCACGGCTTCCACGTCATCCGCCTGGATGTGTCCACGCACCGTCTCCTTCTACGGCGCGCTGACCGATGAGCGCGCCACCCGGCGCACAAAGAGCACGGCCATCGCGCGGGAACTTTCCGAATCCCGCGCTCGATCATCAAGAAGCCGCGCGTCCCCAGATTGAGGCCGATGGCGAAGACCACGCGCGGCGGCGTACTGTGGGTCGCGCCGGCACTGGCCGGCGGGGGAAAACTTGGCCTTCTTCTTCGATCGCGAGCGGCGCGTCATCGAGCGCGCCCAAGCCGACAGCAATCGCGCGCTGACCTACGGCGCCGAGGGCCGCTACGAGCAAGCCCTGGCGTTGTTCGACGAGGTCATCGGCGAGCACCGCGAAGCCACGCAGCCGCTGCTGCGCGCCGTCATCGCCAGCGCGTACTTCAACAAGGGCGTGACGCTGGCCAACATGGACCGTCCGGGACTGGCCCTCGCGGTCTGGTCCGAGCAGGTGCAGCGCTTCGGGCGAGATCGAGAGGTCGCATGTGCGCACTGGGTGTGCTCGGCGCTGTTCAACCTCGCGTGCGAGCTCGCGCGCTCCGAGCGCGATCCGCACAAGGTCATCGCTGCCTACGAGGAGCTCGTGGCCCGCTGCGATGCCTACCCGGGTGATGAGAGGCTGTTCGAGATCGGCTGCGACGCGCTGTCCAACTTGGCGTTGTTCTGCGAAGGCGCGGCCGAGAGCGCGCGCGTCGTCGCGACGTGCGATCGGCTGCTCGCGCGGCTCGGTCCAGCGCCGCGCGCCGCTCACAGGCCGCACCTCTTGAACGCGCTCGGTGCCAAGGGCGCGGCGCTCGGCGAGCTCGGCGAGCACGAGCGCGCGATCGCGACCATGGACGCCGCGCTCGGGGCTCTCAGCCAGCACGATGCTCCGGAGCGCAGCGAGCGCGCCGTGTGCTTGCTGAACAACAAGGGCCGCTTGCTGCTCAAGGTGGATCGCTACGACGAAGCAGCACGCGTGTTCAACGCGAGCTATGAGGCCTCACGAGGACGGAGCGAGCCCGACACCGTCGTGTACGGCGCGGGCGCGCTCATGAACAAGGCGATCGCCGAGCACCTCTCGGGCGCGCACGACGCGGCGCTCGCGACGTACGGCCAGGTGATCGATCGGTTCGCGGGCAAGCCGGACCCTCGGCTCAGCGAGATCGCGGCCAAGAGCTTCGTGTTCACCGCCTCGCTGCTGCGCGAGGCCGGGCGCCACGACGAGGTCGCGGCCGTGGAGGCTCGCTGCAACGCGCTCGGCGAGCAGCTGAAGGACGCCGATGATCAGCAGCTGGCGGCGCGCGCGCTGCTCGAGCACGCACGGCGCAGCACTGCGCTCGGCGACCGCGCAGAGCTGCTCGATGCGGTTGTCGAGACGCTCCAGAAGCACCCGGGCTCCGGTCGCGACGAGGCCGTGAGCGCACACGCGCTCGCCACCAAGGCGGTCGATCTGGCTCGCGCGGGCCGCCTCGGGGAGGCGATCGCGGTGTGGGACGACGTGCTCGCCCGGCTGTCGCCGCGCGTGGACGAGGAGGCGATCGCGTTGGTCGCCCGCACGATGTTGAACCGCGCCGGTGCGCTGGCGACGCTCAGCTGCGCCGACGAAGCGCTGGCCGCGCTGGACGAGATCGTGCGCCGCTTCGCGCGAGAGCGGGTCGCGAACGACGTCGTGATCGCGGCCAAGCAGACGGCGACCAACGTTCAGCGTTGGTCGATGGAGCGCAGCGCGCTGCAGCCGCAAGCGGCCACGCTGCCCGAGACGCGAGCGCTGCTCGACGGCCTCGACGAGCAGCTGCGCAAGGCGCCGCCGCTGGGGGTGATTCCCCAGTTCGTGAAAGCTCAGGTCGCGCGCGAGACGCTCGCGGCCACGCTCGCGTATGCCGCGCACGATCGCAGCCGCCACGCGCACGGCGAGAACGGCTGGTCGCTCGTCGCGAGCTTCGTGAAGAAGGTCGAGCTGACCGAGCGCAGGCGGCCCAGCGCGCTCGTCGTCGAGGCCCGCCCGACGCTCGGGCATCCGGCCGCGCTCGACTCCAACTATCATCTGATGACCGAGGCCATGGCCGTGTTCGGCATGCCCATGCACCTGGCCGCTCGGCACACCCATATCGGCAAGTGCTGCGAGTGGATGGCGTATCCGCTCAAGGACGCGTTCGTGGCGGCCGGCGTGGCCTGTTGCTGCCACTTCGAGGCGCGGGAGGCGCAGTCATGATCGAGCTCGAGCGCGATCCGGCCGTGTTACTCGATCCGCGGTTGCCCTATCGCGACCTGGCGTGCCTCGGCGTGAGCATCGGCCAGCCCGCCTCGGCGATCCCGAAGCAGCGTATCTGCGAGGTCTCGTTCTCGCCGATGGTGCGGACGACGTTGCGGCAGGGTGGTCAGCCGGTCCACTACGAAGGCACCGATGGCCAGCCGGCGGACGCGGCGCTCGTGCACGCCAGCGTCGTCTACGGGACGGGCGTGCTCCACACCGATGCGGACGTGAGCTTCATCGTGCGCCGCGGGCGCGTCGAGAAGCTGAGCGTGTACGGCCGTTGGCTGAGCCCGCTCGCCGAGCTGCGTACGCTCCCGCAGCTGCACGCCCGGTTCGGTCGACCCGATCGCTGCCTGCGGCTCGAGGCCGAAGGCGACCTCATCGCGTACGACAGCTACTACGCGGCCGCGAAGAAGTGGGTGCGCTGGCTCGCGTCGCTGGAGCGCCCGACGGTCGTCCTGCTGGGCGAGGACGCCGACGCGCTCCGGGTCGCGGAGCGCGCGGGCATCTCACGCAGGATCGAGCCGATAGCGGGTACGTCGTAGCGTCAGTTCTGGACGGCGACCGCGACCGACGCGGAGGTGGGCTCGCGGTACTCGCGGCAAGCCGCGGGCGTGAGCGCGTACTGCTTGATCTTGTTGAGCAGCGTGCGGCGCGAGATGCCCAGGGCGACCGCGGCGTGCGTGCGGTTCTGGCGGTTCTCCTCGAGCGCCTTGGCGATCTCGGCGCGCTCGGCGGCACGGCACACGTTCCAAAGGCGGCGCGAGCCACCCTTCAGGCTTTGCCTCTCCAAGACTTCCACGAACATGATCTGCCTCCGATTGCGCGGCGTTCTTGCCGCGCGGTTCCTGGTTACCCACGCACCACAAGACCCTGGCCGCGGCGCTGCGCGGCTTTCGACCCAGTAGGTGGAGAGCCCACGTCCGACTGGTCGGACCTTTTTTGCTCACTTTAATTCGCAGCAAATCCGGCGCTTTACGCCTCAGTGACCCTAGGAGCTCGTTCGTAGGCCTCGGAGTGAGGTAAAGGGCGGCGGCGGAAAATGGGCTATCGGTCACTCAAAGCGTGCGTGCAGGACCTCGAGAAGAACGGTCACCTGGTCTCGATCGACCAGGAGATCGATCCCTTCCTCGAGGCGGCGGCCATCCACCGCCGGGTCTACGAGGCGGGGGGGCCGGCGATCCTCTTCAAGAGGGTGAAGGGCACGCCCTTTCCGATGGTGTCGAACCTGTTCGGCACCCTCGATAGGGCGCGCTTCATGTTCCGCGACGCGCTCGAGCCGGTACGGCGTGTGGTCGAGCTCAAGGTCGACCCGATGGCGCTGCTCAAGGCGCCGCTGCGCTATGCGGGCGCGCCGATCACCGCGCTCCACACCTTGCCGATGCGCGTGGGTGGCGGCCCCGTGCTCGCGAACGAGACCGCGCTCTCGAAGCTGCCGCAGCTCACGAGCTGGCCGCGCGACGGCGGGCCGTTCATCACGCTGCCGCAGGTCTACACCGAGGACCCGCGCGCGCCCGGTCCCCAAAAGAGCAACCTCGGCATGTATCGCGTGCAGCTCGCGGGCAACGACTACGAGCGCGATCGCGAGGTGGGCCTGCACTACCAGATCCATCGCGGCATCGGCGTGCACCACACGGCGGCGCTCGAGCGCGGCGAGACGCTGCGCGTGAACATCTTCGTCGGCGGTGCGCCGGCGATGTCGCTCGCGGCGGTGATGCCGCTGCCCGAAGGGCTCTCCGAGCTGATGTTCGCAGGCGCGCTCAACCGCAGGCGCGTGCGCATGGCCAAGGTGGACGCGAACGCACCGCTCGTGCACGCGGAGGCCGACTTCGTGATCATGGGCGAGGTCGTGCCGGAGGTGACGAAGCCCGAAGGACCGTTCGGCGATCACCTCGGCTACTACAGCCTCGCGCATCCATTCCCGGTGCTGCGCGTCACGCGCGTGCTGCACCGCAGCGACGCGATCTGGCCGTTCACCGTGGTTGGCCGGCCGCCGCAAGAAGACACCACGTTCGGCGCCCTGATCCACGACATCTCGGGGCCGGTCGTGCCGACGCTCTTACCTGGCGTGAAGGAAGTGCAGGCGGTCGATGCGACCGGCGTGCACCCACTGCTCATCGCGATCGGTAGCGAGCGCTACACGCCGCACGAGCCGCTCGCGCGCCCCCAAGAGCTGCTCACGCAGGCGAGTGGCATCCTCGGCCAAGGCCAGATGTCGCTGGCCAAGTACGTGATGATCGTAAACGGCGGCGACGCGCCGCAGCTCGATCTGCACGACATCGAGGCCTTCTTCGTGCACGTGCTCGAGCGGTTCGATCCGCGCCGCGATCTCCACTTCCACACCCAGACCACGATCGACACGCTGGATTACTCGGGCCATGGCCTGAACCAAGGCAGCAAGCTGGTGATCGCGGCCGTCGGCGATAAGCGGCGCGAGCTGGCTCGAGAGCTGCCCTCCGGGCTGTCGCTGCCGGACGGCGTGCGCGAGCCGCGGGTGTGCATCCCGGGCGTGCTCGCGCTGCAGGCGCCGGCGTTCTCAGCTAACGCGGAAGGGGAAGACGTCGCCGTCGCGCGCATCTGTCAGGCGCTCGAGCGCGTCGCCGGGCTCGCGGGCTTTCCGTGGATCGTGCTGTGCGACGACAGTGACGAGTGCAGCCGCACGCTCAACAACTTCCTATGGATCACGTTCACGCGCAGCGACCCGGCGCGCGACGTGCACGGCGTGGGCGCTTCGATCCGCCACAAGCACTGGGGCTGCACGGGGTCGCTCGTGATCGATGCGCGACGCAAGCCCCACCACGCGCCGCCGCTCGAAGAGGACCCGGCGGTCACCGCACGCGTCGAAGCTCTCGCCGCGCGCGGTGGCCCCCTGTTTGGCCTCTATTGAGACCGCTCAGTCTTCGAAGCAGTAGACGGCCTGGACGTCGTCGTTGGCGGCGCAGGTCTCGTCTTCCTTGCACACGAACGAGGTGCACTCGTTGGCGTCGAAGCACTCGGCGCCTGCGGCCTTGCGCGCGGCGCACACGCCGTCGTAGGCGGTCGTCGCCGCTTCCTTGTCGCAGAACAAGCCGTCCTGGCAGTTCAGATCGGTGAAGCACTGGCCGCCGGCCGCCGCGCGGGCCGTGCACGTCCAGGTCGTCTCCGTCGGCAAGCACGCCGTCGTCGCGACGTTGGTGCACGAGGCGAGCGCCGCGCCGACCGCGTCGACGTCGCTGGTGTCCGCGCCGCCTTCGGGCGTGCAGTCCTCGCCCTGGTCGCGCGTGCCGGTGAAGCTCGAGGCGAAGCCCTCGGCCGTGACCGCCCACGACGCGAGCGCCGGGTCGCAGTCGCCCGCGCGCTGCTCGAGCTCATCGAGCGCCGCGCGCACGGCAGCGCGATCGAAGCCGACGATATCATCGGCGGCCACCGCCTCGAGATCGGTGCAGCCTGCGAGCAGGTCGGTCACGCACGCCGCCATATCCATCGCGGGCGCCTCGCAGCAGTCGGCCTGCGCGGCGCACTGGATCGCGGCGATGCGCTCGCAGATGCCGTCGGGTCCGACGTCGTTGCTTCCGCCGCCGCTGCTCCCGCCGCTGCCGCCCATGCCGCTGGCGCCGCTCGCGCCGCCGCCGCCCTCGGTATCGTCGCCGCCGCACGCCGTCAGCGCGAGGACCGAAGCCACTACCAACAGAACCCTATTCCGAACCATGACGCCTCCACCAAATCCCGGTCGCGCACCGTCGCGGAACCGCTCAAGCGGCGCGGAGCATACGACTGTGCGTTCGCGGCTCGCAACGCGTGCGTGTTGTGGGGGTGCACGCGCCTGCGCAAGCCTTAGCTCAGTTGTTGGCGCCCAGCGGCTTCAGTCGCCTTCGCGGTGGAAGGGGCCATGCTCCGCGAGCGCCGCCATCTCGCGCTGCAGCTCGTGAGCCTCGTGCATCAGGAATTCTTCCACGCCTCTGGATAAGCGCGGGTCCGCGATCGAGTGCGCGCTGTGCACGGCCGCCGGCAGCAAGCCGCGACGGAGCTTGTGGGTGCCCTGCGCACCCGCTTCGAAGCGCGTGAGGCGCTGCGCGATCGCGCGCTCGATCAGCTGGTAGTAGCAGCACTCGAAGTGCAGCGAGGACAGCTCCTCGCTGCAGCCCCAGTAGCGGCCGTACAGGTGCGCGCCCTTCTGGAAGTTGAGCGTGCCGGCGATCGGCTCGCCGGCTCGGTACGCGAGCACCGCCACGACACGGCGCGCCAGCGTCGTGCCCAGCCGCTCGAAGAACGCCGAGGTCAGGTACGGCCCGGACCCGCGCTTGTGGCAGGTGTCGAAGTAGAAGAGCTCGAGCGCCTTGCGATCACGCGCGCTCAGCTCGGGCCCTTCGAGCACCTTCACCTCGACGCCGTGGCCCGCGACCTCGCGGCGTTCCTTCCTGACCTGCTTGCGCAGGGCCGAGCGGAAGCGCGCGAGGTAGTCGTCGAAGCTCGCGTAGCCGGCGTTGTGCCAGTGAAACTGGAGCGACAGGCGGGGCAGCATGCCGGTGCCGATCAGGGCGTCGCGCTCGGTTTCGGTGGCGAACAAGACGTGGGTCGATGACGCGCCGAAGCGCCGCTCGGCCTCGGCCATGCCGGCGGCCAGCGCGCGGCTGACCTCGTTCAGATCGGTGCCGGCCCGGTGCAGGATCCGCCGGCCCGTCGCGGGCGTGAACGGCACCATCGAGACCAGCTTCGGGTAATAGGCGATGCCCGCCCGGTCCGCGGCGCGCGCCCAGCCGAAGTCGAAGATGTATTCGCCGTAGCTGTGCTGCTTCAGGTAGAGCGGCAGCGCGCCCGAGAGGCCCTGCTCGTCGCGGACCAGCACGTGGATCGGCGTCCAGCCCGTCCCGCGGCCCACGGACCGGCTCTCCTCCAGTGCGTGCAGGAAGGCGTGCTCGACGAACGGGTCGTCCGCGCCCGTGAGGGCGTCCCATTCGGCTGCCGAGACCGCTTCGATGCTGCTGACGAGCTCGACCCGAAGGCCCATGTGGGACGTTGTACCTGTCTTAGGCCGGCAAGCCATTGCCGACTTCGTGCTTGAGCCGTTCCCGGCGCGTGCCGTAAATTCGCGACCGCGTCGATTTGCACCTCTGTGAGGGCTCATGCATCGCTTGCTTGGCTTCGCCACCTTTGGGCTTCGAAGAATTTCGCCGTTCGTGCTCGCGCTCGGCGTGGTCGCGGCCCTCGGGGCCTGGCCGGCGCTCGGGCACGCGCAGGACCTCGCTGCGCAGGGGACGGAGGCGCTGCAAGCCGGCCGCTTCGCGGACGCGGTCAAGGCGTTCGATGCGGCCTACCGCCAGAAGCCGGCGGCAGCGCTGCTGTACAACCTCGGGCTCGCCTACAAAGGCATGGGCTTTCCCGGCAAGGCGCTCGAGGCGTTCGAGTCGTTCGTCGGCTACGCCGATCCGAAGACCGAAGGCACCAACATCGCCGCGGCCAAAAACGAGATCGAGCGCATCAAGAACGGCTACGCCCGGTACGCCGTGAAGCTTACGCCCGCCACGGCGACCATCGATATCGATGGCAAGCGCGTCACGCCCGAGAGCAACGAGCTCTGGGTGCCGACCGGCAAGCACAACATCTCCATCAAGGCGGACGGGTTCGAGCCGTACGAAGCGCCGCTCGATGTCGTAGCCGGCCGCTTCGACCTCGAGGTCCAGCTGCGGCAGATGACCATGCCAGCCGGCGATCGCGCGATCATGCTGCTCGACGAGGGCGTCGCGCTCGAGGCGGCCGGTGACACGGCCGGAGCGCTCGCCAAGTACGAGCAGGCGGAGGCGCTCCAATCCACTCCGCGAGGCCTCGGTCAGCGCGGCTTGGTCGAGGAGAAGACCGGCGATCTGCCGGCCGCCGAGACGCACCTCAAGGCGTCGATGGCGCTGCGCAAGGATAAGTGGGTCCGCGGCAATCGCGCCAAGATGAACCAGGCGCTGCGGCGCGTTCAGAAGCAGCTCGGCGACCTCCAGGTCAGCAATGGCCCCGAAGCCGCGGGCGCGGATCTCATCGTGAACGGCCGCCCGGCGGGCACGCTGCCGGTGGCTGGCGGCCTCGTGCGCGCTCAAATCGGCAGCGTCACCGTGCAGGCGAAGAAGCCCGGCTACGCGATGTTCGAGGAGATCATCGAGCTGCCCAACCGCGCCGCCAAGCCCACGGTCATGATCACGCTCGAGGAGGCGCCGGCGCCGGTGGTCGCGCCCGTGCCCGTGCCGGTCGCCGCGCCCGCGCCCACGCCCGCGCCGGCCGAGCCCGCGCCCGTCGCGCCGATCCCGATCGAGCCGATCAAGACCGACGAGCCGACCCAGGTCGCTCAAGCGGACATCGAAGCGATCTCCGACCCGCGGCAGGACCTCGAGGGCGAGCCGGGCGATGGCGAGAGCGCGACCGGCTTCGAGGCTGCGCTGAACTTCGGCTACCACCCCGGCATCGGCGGTCCCGACCTCGAGGGCAGCTCGGCCACGATCACCGGCCAGATCTTGCTCGGCGCGCGCATCGTCTGGCCGCTCAGCTTCGGCCTCGCGATCAACGCCGGCTTCGATCTCGGCAACGAGGGCACCACGGTGGTGCTCGCCGGCCACCCTGGCTTCTACATCCGCGGCCACATCCAGCGCGAGAAGAAGGCGATGACGCTCGACGTGTGGGGCGGCACGGGCCTGCAGCCGCTGTCGCTGCAAGCGGCCGTCGTCGAGCCCGACGACAACCCGAACCCCACGGCGGTCGATCCCAGCCTCGTCAGCGAAGAGGACATCGTCCGCCTGGTCGTGCAACAAGAGGCGGGCGTCAAGCGCGTGCACACGATGCAGTCGCTCAACGTGCCCATCGAGCTGGGCGCGACATTCTACTTCACGCCCGCGTTCGGCATGGACCTGTCGCTCGGCCTCACGCTGTGGTTCCCCCAGCAAGAGTGCCTGCACGACGGCCAAGACTCGCGCTTCTGCCGCACCGAAGGCCTCGACACCAAGACCAGCTTCTTCATCGGCGGCGGCTTCTCGTTCCTTCCGTAGCGCTCAGTCGCGCGGCTTGAGCGCGCGGCTGACGTAGCCGAGCAGGTAGCGGACCTGGTGCATGGTGACCTTGGCCTCGAGCGTCAGGAGCTTGCCCTCGCGCGCGAGCCTGGCTTCTTCGAGCGCGGCTTTGACGCCCAGGTACTGGGCTTGCGGGTGGTCGATCCACTCGACGCGCAGCTGATCGAACACGGGTAGCGCGGCCTCGGCTTGGGTCGCGGTCTTGTAATAAGCGTAGCCGCGCAGGATGGCGTGGTGCTCGTCGAGCGGGTGCAGCGAGATGCGTAGG
>Ga0190269_10001607_pt1 | contig 10727 bp, 2 predicted proteins | sample Popmic249IS_FD_133749 | JGI IMG/M metagenome (GOLD analysis project Ga0190269, IMG submission 133749) | Populus adjacent soil microbial communities from riparian zone of Blue River, Arizona, USA - 249 IS | ecosystem: Environmental > Terrestrial > Soil > Riparian zone | place: USA: Arizona... | reverse complement strand
GTGAAGCGAGTGTCCGGGGGTTGGACTGCGACCGGTCAGCCGTGGGCGTACGACGCCGCACGCTACGCACGCGTCGCCGCTGACCGCGGCGCGGAGCAGGAGTCGATGCGCGCGTACGCGAGCACGGAAGGCTGTCGCATGGAGTTTCTGCGCCGTCAGCTCGATGATCCCGAGGCGGCGCCGTGTGGACGCTGCGATCGCTGCACCGGCGTCACTTTGCCGACCGGTGTGAGCGAAGAGGCCCTGCGTGCTGCGCAACAGGCGCTCGGAAAGCCCGGCGTGGAGCTGCCGCCGAAGAAGCTCTGGCCCAGCGGCATGTCAGCCCTGAAGGTGCCGCTCAGCGGCAAGATCCGCACGGCGCCCGAGTCTGGGCGGGCGCTCGGGCGACTGTCGGACGTGGGTTGGGGCACGCGCTTGCGGGCGTTGCTGGCCGGTCCAGATGGTGATGTGCCGGAGGATATCGTGCGTGCCGTCGTCGAGGTGCTCGCCGAGTGGTGGTGGGAGGCGCGGCCGTCGCAAGTCGTGTGGATCCCGAGTCGCAGCCGTCCGCGGCTGGTGGAGAGCCTCGCCACGCGGCTCGCCACCATCGGTCGCTTGAAGCTGCTTGGATCACTGTCGCGCACGCGCGCCGGGGCTCCGAGTGAGCGACGCTCGAACAGCGCGCAGCGCTTGGCTGCTGTGTACGGCGCGTTTTCCGCGAAGGGCCTGGCGCTTGACGCCACGCCGCTCCTCTTGGTCGATGACCGCACCGACACGGGCTGGACGCTCACTGAGGCTGCGCGCGTCCTGCGTGAAGCCGGCTCCGGCCCCGTGTTGCCGCTCGTGCTCGCGCTCGATGGTTGAACGCGATCAACGAGCGCCGAGCAGTGACACGTTCTCAGGAACCGCTCCCAGGAAGCGCGCGCGGTAGCGCTCGTCTTCGATGGCCCGCGCTTGCACCAGCACGTTTTCACGGGCCTTGCTGATGATCTCGAGCGCGCCCGCCTCGTCGCCTGCAGCGCGCAGTCGTTCGGCGGCGACGATCGCGCGCAGCCGCTCGAGCGGGCCGCCGTAGCCTCGCGCTCGCAACGCAGCGAGTGCAACATCCGCCGCGGTCGCGTTGCGAGCGGCCTGCACGTGTTCTCCGCGCGCGAGCTGGATGCTCGCGAGCCGCAGCAGCGCTTCCACTTGATCGGCCGGCAACGTGAGGAGCGCCGCCACGGCTTCCTGGGCCTCACGTTCGGCCTGCTCCAGCTGCCCGCGCGCGAGCGCCACGCGCGCGAGCGCGAGATGCGCGCGGCCCTGTTCGCTGTGCGAGCCGTGCTCGATGCACTGGGTCAGAAGCTGCTGGCTCTTCTGCGCCGCGCGGTCGATGTCCCCGAGCGCGAGCCACGTCGCGATCTCGTAGTATGCGCCCATCGCGCTCGTGCTCGACAGGTTGACGCCGCTGGTCAACTGGAACGAGGCCAGGGCTTCGCTGTACGCGCCGAGCAGATACGCGTTGATGCCCACCATGATCTCGGCGAGCAGGCGCCCGTTCGAGTGTCCCGCGCGCTGGAACGCGTCGCGTGCTCGTTTGCCGCCTTGCAGCGCAAGCCAGGCTTCGCCGCGCACCAGGCCCGAGTGGCTCGCGGGCATCGCAAGCCAAGCTTTCGCCAGCGAGTCCTGCTCCGCCAACGGTCCGAGGCGCTCCTGCATCCGCGCAAAATGCGAGCTGCCCCGATCGTAAGCACCCATCAGATCGAGTGTATAGGTGACAGAACCCGTGGCCATCGCCAATGCCGCGACGTTGTCGCTGTCCGGCACGGCACCTTCCAGGGTCTCGAGTGAGAGCTGCAGCCGCTCGCGCATCACGTTCTCTGCGCGACCCAGGCTCAGCCCCGCAAGGAACGAGATCATGCTCGCGACGACACGCGCACGCCCCGTCGACGACGCGGCCAACAAGTGCTCCGCGTGCTGCTCCGCAAGATGCCACATGCGCCCCCAGGTGTGCGCCTCCACGAGCAGCTCGTGCAGTGCGAGCCCGGTCGCATCCGTCACGGGCAACGCCAAACCGCGTCGCGCGCGTGCGATCGCGGCGTCGAGATCCCCGCCGGTGTTCGCCTGTCGCGCCGCTTGCAGATAGTGGTGAGCTGCGCGATCCGGCAGCCCGCCGCGCTCGAAATGCTCTGCGAGCGTCAGCGAATCCGTCTCGCCGTGCTGCTCGAGCCACTCGCCCGCGAGGCGATGGCCGAGCGTTTGATCCGCCGCCGTCAGCGTCGCGTACGCCCCCTCGCGCAATAGCGCATGACGAAAGCCGTACTCACGCTCCCCGGCGAAGCGAGAGTCACTGCGCTCCACGAGCAGCTCGCGATCGCGCAGCTGATCCACATCGAGCTCGACCTGCGTGGGGCTCACCTGCGGCCCTAGCAAGCTGGCCAGGGCGCTCTGCCAACAGACCTCACCGAAGATGCTGGCCGCCCGCAGCAGCTGACGCTGATGTGGATCGAGCGCCGTGAGACGCGCCTGCACCATGGCGAGCACGGTCTCGGGCAGGACATCGCCGTGCCCCTCCGCGACCGCGCGGATCAGCTCTTCCAGATAGAAGGCGTGGCCCTCCGCCTGCGCCACCAGGCGCTCTACGGTGTCTGGGCTCACGGCATCGCCGAGCACCTGCCGCACCAGCCCCTCGCTCGCCTTGCGCGTCAGCTCGCGCAAGCGCAGCTCCTGCATGCGACGCTCCGCCCACAGCCGGGGAAACAGCTCGTGCACCTCGGGCCGGGCCAGCGCGAGCACCATGAGCGGTGCGTCGTCCAGCTTCTGCAGCGCGCTGTCCAGGAAGCGAACGGTCGGCAAGTCACCCCAGTGCAAGTCTTCGAGCAGCAGCAGCACGGGCCCGTGTCGAGTCTCCGCGCGCGCGAAGTCGATCCAGGCGCTCAGCATCTGCTCTCCCATGACCTGGGCGTCACGGCGCGCCGTGCGCAATGCCGGATGAAGATCGTCAGGGAAGGGCACGCCTGCGAGCTCTCCGAGAAAGGCCGTGACGCGCTCGCGCTCGGCCTCCGGCAGGTTTTCTGCGGCGCGAGCCCGCAGCTTGCAGCGGCGTTTGTCGAGCGGCTGCGCTTCTGACAGTCCGATCGCGCTGCGTAAGATCTGTGAGATCAAACCGAACGCGGAGCCCGCGCGCAGGGAGTCGGCGCGCGCGAGCCAGACGGACATCTGCGCGTCTTCGTCTCGCAGCCTGCGGACCAGCTCGCTCGCGAGCCGCGACTTGCCGACACCGGCTGGTGCGGTGACCAGCACGGCTCGCGCGAGCGGCTCCTCGCTGGACTCGCGCCACAACGTCTGCAGGATGGACAGCTCTGCATCGCGGCCCACACACTGCGTGGGCTTGCCGAGCAAAGTGCGCGTGCCGTACGACAGCGGATGCTCGCGCAGCAGAGACAGCCGCGCATCCGTGCTCGCGACCTCGAAGCGCGCATCGAGCAGCCCCGCGGTGACCGCGTCGATGGCGACGGCCGATCCCGCGCTGACGTGCGCCAGCATGTGAGCGGCGCGATCGATCGCGTCTCCGAGCGGCAGCTGCTGGGTGATCTCGGTGCGCCCGGTCGCGAGCGCGATGCGCAGCTGCACCCCGAGCGCCTGCACGTCGAGCGCACAACGCGCGGCCTGCACGGCCTGATCACTCGCGACGCGAGCCGTCTGCGCGAACGTCGCGACGGCCGTGCCGTCGGCCAGCAGCTCGAGGCGACCATCGCGCGCCAGCACCAGGCGCTGCAGCTGCTGGTAGGTGGATGGAGCAGCGTCGAAGCTCAAGGTCGAGGCGTGCACGTCCGGCGCGACTGCACCCGCGATCAAGAGCACGGACATCATGCGCCGCTCACTCGCCGTCAAGGACACGCCGACCTGACCGGTCTGTGAGATGCGCAAGACACCTTGCTGATCGTGCAGCGGCATTCGGTCCAGCTCGCGCAACAGCGCCGCGCCATCGTGTGGACGATCGTCCTGCGACTTGGCCAGCATGTTGGCCAAGAGCGCATCGAGCTCGTCCGGCGCACCGCGCCGCACGTCCTGCAAGCGCGGTGCAGACTGAAACAACGTCTTGGCGAGCACCGCCATCAGATTGTCACCGCGAAACGCCGGCTCGCCCGTCAGACACTCGAACAACACACAGCCGAGCGCGAAGATGTCCGTGCGCGCATCGACCTTGTGCGTACCGCCCGCTTGCTCGGGCGCCATGTACCCCGGCGTCCCCAGCACCGCTCCGGTGCGCGTCATGCCCGTCAGCCCGCGCTGGTGCGCGATGCCGAAGTCGAGCACCTTGATGCGCGGCAGCTCGGAGGGCTCGCCCGTACAAAGCCACAGATTGGCCGGTTTCAGATCGCGATGCACGACGCCGCGCGCGTGCGCCACGGCCAGGGTGGCAGCCACCTGTTTGGCGAGATCCACGGCGGCGCTCACCTCCAGCGGACCACGCGAGAGGCGCCGGCTCAGATCCTCGCCCTCCAGCCACTCCATCGCGAGATACGGCCGACCGTCTGCGGTCTCGCCATGCGCTACGTAGCGCACGATGCCGGGGTGATCGAGCCCTGCGAGCACCTGGATTTCTCTCGCGAAACGCCCGCTGACCTGCGCGTGCTCCGCGAGCACCTTCACCGCGACCTGCTGCGCCGTCTCGCGGTCGCGCGCGCGATAGACCTTGCCCATGCCACCGGCGCCCGCCAGGGACTCGAGCTCGAAACGATCGCCAAGCACGTCGCCCAATGCCTCGGGGGCCTAACAAGGGGACGCGAGAAATGCAACAGCTGCGTCGCTATGGGCGGCGGGCGCTGTGCCTCAAGAGGCCCCTGCGCCCGTCGCAATTCGACACGTGTCAGACCGCGCAACTATCTTGTAGGCAACTCACCGGTCCGTGGACTTCATTTCCTTGGTCATGTGGTCGACGTACATCGGGTCGTCCCAGCGATCGGCGTGCTCGCCCGGGCCGAGGTAGTAGGAGTGCGCCCAGCCCTTGTCACAGTTGGGCCAGGTCCAGCCACGGATGTTTCCGATCATCGTGGGGCCCACGCGCGCATCGCAGCCGTGCATCTGCGCGTAGCGTTCGACGCCCGCGGCCATGATCTTCTGCTCCTTCTGTGCATCCGTCAGCGGCATGCCCATGCCCTCTTCCAGCTCCTGCTCGCCGACGATGCAAGAAAGCCGCGTGCTGCAAGGCGGACAGCCGCGGCCCACGAGCATGCGGATCCCGGTCAGTCGGTCCTGCAGCATCGGATCACACGCGAAGTTGTAGAGATACGCAGCGCCCCAGGAGCCACCGCTCGCCCACATCCCGCGGATGCTGAGCTTTTCGCCGAAGGTGGAGTAGACCCAGTTGATGACCTCGTAGAGGTGTGGCAGGTCCATGCCATTATCGCCGTTGCCCCACTGCGTACCGATGGCCTGCGGCGCCACCACGATGAAGTTGTCCGAGTCCACCTTCTTGTGGATCGGGAAGTTCGTCAGCGTGAACGTCAGCTTCTGACCTTCCTGTAAGGTGCCGTGAATCGCCAAATAGAACGTCACGGCGGCGCCCTCGTGCGCGCACGGATAGGCCACGAACACATCGCGATTCGTGATCTTCACGATGTTCGCGGGAGGCACGCCACCGAAGCTCACGTTGGGCACACCGCAAGGCACGTTCGGAATGCTGAACATGGGCTTGCTCGTGTCACCGTCGGCAGGCCCTGCGGGCGGCAACTGCTTGGGCGGCGGCGTCGTGGGGGCCGCCGCGCCACCCATCCCCATCGCAGTCGTGTTCGCGGGCCCTCCAGCGCTGCTCGTGCTCGGGCTCATGGAGCTCGGTGTCGCAGGCGCGGCCGAGCCAGCGTTGCTGCTCGGCGTGGAGGGCGTCGTGGACATGGCCGGCGCTGCCGCCGACGGCTGCGTCCCCGGCGAGCGGCCGGCGCTGCCCGACGACTGGGTCGCGGCTGAGGCTCCAGCGTTGCCTGCGCCGCCCTTCGCGTCCTGACTGCTGGTCATCGTCGGGGCTGGCGACTTGTCATCGCCGCAGCTCGCCAATCCCAGCAGCACCACTACGCACCAACCCGCGACCGCTGGCCCGCTCAATGTCGGTCCCTGCATGAAAACCTCCTCGCGAAGCACCTATTCGGCAAGCTTCGTGTCCGCATTCTGCATAAGGATGCCTCCAAGACCATGACAGCATTCCTACTAGCGCGTAGTTAGCGATGCTTACGATTGACCCACGCGTGCGCACTGCGGCAATCACGGCACGCCCCGCGCTTGGAGGTGGGCTCGAATGGGGTGACACAACGCTTGGCGTGGTTGAGAGAGACAGGGCGTCCACTCGCCCAGCGAGCTGGTGCGTGGCGTCGGAACATTCACAGCGCCATTTGGCGCTAAGGCCAGGTGCGTGGCGTCGGCCGCTCCTGGCTGCGAGGTCAAGGTTGAAACGTCAGCGTCTCGGGACGAGGTCGTGCTTGGTAGCGGGTGACAGAGGCTTTGGCATGAGTAGACATGTTCGCTGCCGGTACTACGACGGTGGACCTGGCGGCGACCACGGATCGCACTCTCGCTGCAGGCAGTTATGGATTGATCAAGCTGCGGGCGGGTACGGCCTCCAATCGCACCGTGCTCACGCTGAGCGGTGGCATCTACAACGTCGCGGATCTCGACCTGTCCGACTACGCGAACATCGAGTGCGCCGCGGCGTGTGAGCTGCGCGTCAAGAACCGCATCGCTGGAGGTTCCCTCGACATCGTTGGGCCCACGGCAGGTTCCGGGCTGGACGTGAGTGACGCCAAGATCTTCGTCGAGGGCAAAAACGGTGGCGACGGCGCTCCAGGGACGACGCCGTACGCTGCGGTGTTTGGGCTGAGCACGAAGGTGTCCGCGTTCGTGTTCGTGCCCAACGGCACCCTGCAAGCGCGTGCGTCTACGCAGATCAGCGGCCGGCTCGTGGCGCGCGACATCGCGCTCGCGGACGCTGCGAAGGTGGACGTGGCAGGCACGGTGAGCACGCCACCGCAGATCACGGTGCAACCTGCGAACGTAAGTGTGCTCGATGGCGCGAGCGCGACGTTCAGCGTCACGGCGATCGGCAGCGCCATCACCTTCCAGTGGCAACGCGAAGGGCTCGATATCCCCGGCGCGACGAGCGCTTCGTACACGCTCGCGCCGGTCACGATTGCAGACGGCGGCGCGAGCTTCCGGGTGATCGTTCGCAATGCGACAGGCAGTGTGACCAGTAACCCCGCGCTGCTGACAGTCAACCCCGTGGCGCCCGTGATCACCACGCAGCCGGTGAGCCGCAGTGTCGTCGAGGGACAGCCGGTCAGCTTCAGCTGCGCTGCGAGCGGGAGTGCTCCGGCTTATCAGTGGAGAAGAAACGGCCTCAACCTCGCCGGGGCTACAGCCTCGACATACACGCTGGCTAACGCCCAAGTGTCCGATACTGGAGCCTACAGTTGCGTGGCCAGCAACGCCGCAGGCAGCGCGACGAGCCAAGCGGCACAGCTCAGCGTGAGCTTGAAACCGCCTGCGATCACGTTCGAGCCGCTCGACCAGCGCGTCACCGAAGGACTGAGCGCCACGTTCACCGTCGCCGCGAGCGGCACGAGCCTCAGCTATCAATGGCGCAAGGCAGGACAAGCCATCGCGGGGGCTACGAGCCCGACCCTGAGCTTGCCGAACGTGAGCTACCTTGCCGCCGGCAGTTTCGACTGCGTGGTGAACAACAGCGCCGGAAGCGTGACGAGCCGCGCCGCGGCTTTGACTGTCGATCTGCGGCCGCCAATGATCACGCAACACCCGAGCGCGGTCACGGCGCTCGAAGGCAGCCCTGCTGCGTTTGGCTGCGGCGCGAGCGGCAGCCTGCTGACTTATCAGTGGGAGCGAGACGGACTGACGCTCGCCGGCACCAGCGTCTCCACGCTGACCATTGCAGCGGTGCGCGTACAGGATGTCGGCGCCTATCGCTGTTTGGTTTCAAACTCGGGCGGCAGCGCGCTGAGCGAGGCCGCAACTCTGAGCGTCACGTTGCTGCCCCCGGCGATCACCGCCCAGCCGCTACCAGTCAGCGTGGTCGAGCGGCAGTCCGCGAGCTTCAGCTGCCTGGCGAGCGGAACGGACGTGCGCTACCAGTGGCAGAAGAACGGCGCGGCCATCCAGGGCGCCACCGACCGTGTGTTCTCGATCGCGTCGGTCGCCTACGAGGACACTGGCGAATTCCGCTGCCTGGCGAGCAACAGCGGAGGCTCAGCGCTGAGCGCCGCCGCGGTGCTCAGCGTCAGCTTGCGACCGCCCGAGATCACGATCTCGCCGGCCGCCGTGAGCGTCAAAGAGAACGAGGCCGTGAGCTTCTCGTGCGCTGCCTCGGGAACGCTCGTGCGCTACCAGTGGCAGAGAGACGAGGCAGACATCGCGGGTGCCACCGCGGCGACGTACGACATCCCGCGAGTCCAGGTGGCGGATGCTGGCGCGTATCGCTGCGTAGCGAGTAACAGCGGTGGCTCAGCCACGAGCGCGGCCGCAGCGCTGAGCGTCGGGCTCTTGCCGCCAATCATCACTGCACATCCAGTGTCGCGCACGGTGATGGAGCAGTCCGCCACGAGCTTCAGCTGCAGCGTGAGCGGAACATCGGTGCTCGTTCGGTGGCAGAAGAATGGCGAGGCCATCGCGGGCAGTGCCGGCTCCACACTAACGATCGCCGACGTGCGCGCCGATGCGGCAGGCGAATACGCCTGTGTCGCGAGCAACAGCGGTGGCTTCGTGACCAGTCAGGCCGCCACCCTGACTGTCACATTGATAGCCCCTGCGATCACCACGCATCCGCAGGCGCAGACGGCCACGGAGAACGAAGATGCGAGCTTCACGTGCGCCGCGAGCGGAACGGCTCTCACGTATCGATGGCAGAAGAATGGTCAAGACATCCCCGATGCCACCGGAACGACCTACCGCCTCGCGAGCGTGCAGAACACGGATGCCGGGGAGTATCGCTGTGTCGCGACGAACAGCGGTGGCTTCGCTTACAGCGAATCGGCGTCGCTGACCGTGCAGCTCCTGCCGCCGACGATCGCGGGTGGGCCCAGCTCGGTCAGCGTGACCGAGCGCGAGCCGGTGAGCTTCAGCTGCACAGCGAGTGGGACATCGATCAGCTTCCGCTGGTTGAAGGATGACGCGCCCATCCCCGGAGCGTCGAGCGCCACCTACAGTCTGGCGCAGGTCAGTGAGGTCGACGAGGGCGCATACCGGTGCGTCGTCAGCAACACTGCAGCTTCGGCGACGAGCGAGCCAGCCACCTTGACCGTGCATGCGCTCCCGCCCGCGATCACACAGCATCCCAGCTCACACAGTGTGATCGAGCATGCCGCTGTGAGCTTCAGCTGTGCCGCATCGGGCAGCGGAGTGCGCTATCGCTGGCAGAAGGATGGCGCCGACGTCGCGGGTGCTGCAGCCGCGAGCTTCAGCATCGCGGACGTCCGATACACCGATGCGGGAGCGTATGCGTGCGTGGCGACCAACGAGAGCGGCAGCGTCACGAGCCACGCCGCTGCGCTCACGGTCAAGCTGATCGCACCGGTGATCAGCGTGCAGCCGGCGTCTGTCAGCGTCTCGGAACGAGCCGCTGCGAGCTTCAGCTGTGCGGCGTCTGGAACGCTCGTCAGCTATCGCTGGCAGAAGGACGGAGCCGACCTCGCCGGAGCCGAGAGCGCGACGCTCACCCTGGCCGACGTCGAGTACGCGGACCGAGGCGACTACCGCTGCATCGCGAGCAACGCGGGGGGCAACGCGACCAGCGAGCCGGCCACGCTCAGCGTGCAGCTCCTGCCGCCGCGGATCGCTGCGGGGCCGCTCGACCTCAGGCTCTATGAGCGGGAAACGGCCAGCTTCCACTGTCTAGGTGAAGGCACCTTGCTCAGCTACCACTGGCAGAAGGACGAGCTGGACTTGCCCGGCGCCCTGGGTCCGGACCTAACGCTGGTCGGCGTTCGCGAGGAGGACGCAGGCGCGTATCGCTGCGTGGTCACCAACTCTGGAGGCGCGGTGTTGTCGCAGTCCGCGACGTTGAGGGTCGACCTGCTGCCGCCGAGCTTTCCCACACAACCGTCGAGTGTCACCCTGACTGAAGGCGAGCGCCTGTCGCTGACGTGCACCGCGACCGGCACGGCCCTCACGTACGCCTGGTCCAAGGACGGTACGCCGCTTCCGGCTGCCACGTCTGCCGTGTACGCCGTGGAGGCAGCTCAGGCCAGCGACGCCGGCCGCTACACGTGCAGCGCGAGCAACAGCGGTGGTGCCGTGACGAGCGCGGAGATCAACGTGTCCGTGCTGCTGAAGCCGCCGCTGATCACGCAGCAGCCGAGCGATGTCAGCGTGCAAGAGGGCCAGGCATTCGGGTTCGGTGTGGGAGCACAGGGCACGCAGCTGAGCTATCAGTGGCAGCGCAGCGGAGCGGCCATTCCCAGCGCGACGGGCGCCAGCTACACGCGCGCGCAGGCCACGACCTCCGACGATGGTGTGAGTTACCGCGTCGTGGTGAGCAACAGCGCTGGCTCCGTGCTGAGCCGAGAGGCGCTCGTACGTGTGAGTGATGCGGCTCCGCCCACGGTTTCGGTCAACGGTCCGGCGCAGGTCAACGTGAGCGGCAACAGCTTCACGATCACCGGCAGCGCGGTGGACTCTGGCTCCGGCGTGCGCGACATCGTGATCCGCAACGATCGCCTGCCAGGGCAGGAGTTCGGCGTGGTCCTGGACTCGGCCGGAGCTTTCAC
>Ga0190269_10001606_pt1 | contig 10729 bp, 8 predicted proteins | sample Popmic249IS_FD_133749 | JGI IMG/M metagenome (GOLD analysis project Ga0190269, IMG submission 133749) | Populus adjacent soil microbial communities from riparian zone of Blue River, Arizona, USA - 249 IS | ecosystem: Environmental > Terrestrial > Soil > Riparian zone | place: USA: Arizona... | reverse complement strand
GCCGGCCTTTGCGCTCGACGTCCCGGCGCCGCCGTCGTGGGCCGAGGCCGAGGCCGCCGCGCGGCGCTACAACGGCCTGCACAACCACGCCTACTCGACCTGCTTCGTCTGCGGGCCGAAGGCGCACCAGGGCCTGCACATCTACAGCGGCCCGTGGAAGGACGGCCGCGTCGCCGGCACCTGGACGCCGGATGCCTCGCTCGCCGACGAGCACGGCCGGGTCCGGCCCGAGTTCCTCTGGGCCGCGATCGACTGTCCCGGCTCCTGGTCGGTGATCGGCCGCAACGATCCCGACGCGCCGGTGAAGGACCTGCCGTCCACGGTGCTGCTCGGCCGGCTGACCGGACGGATCGAGCGCAAGCTCAAGGCCGGCGAACCGTGCACCGTGCTCGGCTGGTTCCTCGGCGCGCAGGGACGCAAGTTCGACGTCGGCACCGCCATCCACACGCGCGCGGGCGCGCTCGTCGCCAGCAGCATAGGCACCTGGATTGCGCTCAAAGCCTAGGCCCAGCGCCAAGGCCGGGCCCGGCGCGGGCGATGCGCTGGCGCGGGTCCGCGCGGCGAGCCCGTTCGTCAGCCGCTGGCTGAAGAAAGGCAGCCTCGCGCCGGCGCACAAGCCGGGAGAGATCGCGAAGGCCGTGCGCGCGGCCACGGCGAAGGCCCGCGACGAAGCCTCGTTCATGCACGCACTGCGCGTGCTGCGCATGCAGCGCATGGCGCGCATCGCGGCGCGCGACCTGGCCGGCCTCGCGCCGCTGGCCGAGACGCTCGAGGCAGTCTCCGAGCTCGCCGACGCCGCCTGCGCCGCGGCGCTGGCATTCGCGGAGAAGGTGCTGCAGAAGGTGCACGGCAGGCCGCGGGACGAGTCCGGCAAGCCGGTCACGGCCTACGTGCTGGGCATGGGCAAGCTCGGCGGCCGCGAGCTGAACTTCTCCTCGGACATCGACCTGATCCTCGGCTACTCGGCCAACGGCGCCACCGACGGCAAGCAGCCGATCGCCACCGAGCAGTACTACGAGAAGGTGGTGCGGCAGTTCACGCGCTATCTCGGCGAGCGCACGCCCGACGGCTTCGTGTTCCGGGTCGACTGGCTGCTGCGGCCGTTCGGCGCCAGCGGCCCGCCGGCCATGGCCAGCGGCGCGATCGAGGAGTATTACCAGGTGCACGGCCGCGAGTGGGAGCGCTACGCGCTGATCAAGGCGCGCGTCGTCGCCGGCGACGCGGCAGTCGGCGGCGCGCTGCTGGATGCGCTGCGGCCGTTCGTCTACCGGCGCTACCTCGACTTCAATGCGGTCGGCGCGCTGCGCGACATGAAGCGCATGATCAATGCCGAGGTACAGCGCAAGGAATTGCACGACAACATCAAGCTCGGCGCCGGCGGCATCCGCGAGATCGAGTTCATCGTGCAGGCCTTCCAGCTGATGCGCGGCGGGCGCGAGGCGCCGCTGCGCGACCATCGCCTGCTGGTCGTGCTCGGGTACCTCGGCACGGCCGGCTACCTGCCAGCCGAGACCGTGGCCCGGCTGCGCGAGGCCTACGAGTTCCTGCGCCGCGTCGAGAACGCGATCCAGATGCGCGACGACGAGCAGCGCCACGAGCCGCCCGAGGACGCGGCTGCGCGCGAGGCGCTCGCCGTCGCGCTCGGCTTTGCCGGCTGGGAGGCGCTGGCGTCACGCCTGCAGGCCGTGCGCGGCTTCGTGCAGGCCGAGTTCGGGCGCCTGTTCGCCGAACCCGAGGCGACAGGCGAGCACCAGGGGCTGGACTCCGCCGTGACCGAACTGTGGCGGGGCGACGCGACCGTGGGCGTCGCCGGGCTGAAACAGGAAGGCTTCGGCGACGAGGCGGCGGAGCTGGGCGAGGCGATCGGCGCGCTGCGCGACTCGCCGCTGACCCGCACGCTGTCGGAAGCCAGCGGGGCGCGGCTGGAAAGCCTGGTGGCGCGCGTGCTGTCGGATGCGCGCAAGCTGCCGTCGCCGGCCCTGGCGGCGCTGCGCACGCTGCGGGTGCTCAGCGCCATTGCCGGCCGCGCGACCTACGTGACGCTGCTGCGCGAGAACAAGGGCGCGCGGGCGCAGCTGCTGCGGTTGTGCGCCGCCAGCCCATGGATCACCGACCTGCTGGCGCAGGCGCCGATCCTGCTCGACCAGCTGCTCGACTCGCGGGCGCTGTACGCGCCGCCCGACCGCGCGCAGATGCAGGCCGAGCTCGAGGCGCTGTTCGCCCACGTCGCGCCGGGCGACACCGAGGCCGAGATGAACCTGCTGCGCAATTTTCGCCAGGAGGTGACGCTGCGCGTGGCCGCGTCCGACCTGGTCGAGGCGCTGCCGCTGGTCAAGGTCAGCGACCGCCTCACGTGGCTGGCCGAGGTGATCCTCGAGAGCGCGGTCGCGCGGGTGCGCGCCGAGCTGACGCAGCAATATGGCGCGCCGCGCAAGGGGCGCAAGCCGGTTGCGTTCGGCGTCGTCGCCTACGGCAAGTTCGGCGGCATCGAGATGGGCTACGGCTCGGACCTCGACCTGATCTTCCTGCACGACTGCACGGACCTGCAGGCGCCGACCCGCGGCGGTGCCAAGGCGCTGCCCGCCGAGGTCTGGCTGACGCGGCTGGCGCAACGCGTGATCCACTGGCTGTCGACGCAGACCAGCGCCGGGCGCGCCTACGAAGTGGACCTCGAGCTGCGGCCCGACGGCCGGCGCGGCCTGACGGTCAATTCGCTGGACAGCTTCGAGCAGTACCAGCGCCAGAGCGCGTGGACCTGGGAGCACCAGGCGCTGACGCGCGCGCGGCCGGTGGGCGGCGACGCGCCGGTGCGCGAGGCCTTTGCGCGCATCCGGCGCGAGGTGCTGACGCGGCCGCGCGACGCGGCGAAGCTGCGCCAGGACGTCGTCGACATGCGCGAGCGCATGCGCCGCTCGCTCGACAAGAGCACCGCCGAGCGATTCGACGTCAAGCAGGGCGCCGGCGGGTTGACCGACATCGAGTTCATCACGCAATACCTCGTGCTGCGCCACGCGCCGCAGCACCCGCAGCTGCTCGACTGGCCGGACCACTGGCGCCAGACCGAGGCGCTGGTCGCGGCCGGCGTGCTGCCGGAGGGGCAGGCGTCGGCGCTGATCGAGACCTACCGGACTTACCGTGGCTGGCTGCACAAGCGCAGCCTGCAGCAGCTCGACGGGCTGGCGCCGGCGGGGGACTTCGCGGCCGAACGCGAGCGCACGACGGCGCTCTGGCAGGGCGCGCTGCTGTCAGTGTGAGGGGTGTTCAGGCATCGGCCGCTCCACTAGGGACCGACGAGCTTCAGCCACTCCGCCCGCAGCCGGACGCCGCGTGAGCGCAGCCACCAGACCAGCGACGCGGAGAGCTGGCCGCGCGCTTGCAGATCGCGGGCGTGCGCGCGATCGCGCCGGGCGAGCTGGCCGGCGAGCGGACGCGGGTCGTACGGGAGGGCACGCTCCGCGAGTGCCCGGCGCAAGTGCTGTTCGACCAGTTGCAGCTGGTGGCGATGGTCCGGGTAATCCGTGCGCGACGTCAGGCCGGCGTTCTGCCGGTAGCGCAACAACGGCTCCTGCAGGTAGCGGAATGGCTTCAGGCTCGCGGCGCACAGCCACAGGGCGTAGTCCTGCGCATAGCGCAGGCGCGGATCCTCCGGAAACAGCCCGGCCTCGAGGGCCAGCGTGCGCTCGATCATGACGCTCGAGCAGATCACGAAGTTGCCGTGCAGCAGCTGCGCGAGCCCGGCAGCCCTGTCCGCGCCGCGCGGCACTTTGCGCAGGACCGGCGTGCCGTCCAGCGCCGGATCGTCGCTCAGGTAGAGGGCGTTGCTGCAGACGAATCCGGCCCCGGGATCGCTGCCGAGTGCCTCGAGCTGCCGCTCGAGTTTGGCCGGTTCCCACAGGTCGTCGTCGTCGCAGAACGCGATCAGGCGGCCGCGCGCGGAGCGGACGGCGGCGTTGCGCACACGGGCGACGAGGCCGCTGTGCGGCAGCGGCAGGTGCGTGACCGGCATGCCGCAGGACGCCACGACCGACGCGGTCAACTCGGTGGCGCCGTCCTCGGCGACGATCACCTCGAAGTCCCGGAACGTCTGGGCGCGCACGCTGTCGAGCAACTGGCGCAACAGCACCGGCCGCTGGTAAGTCGGGATGATGACCGAGACCGTCGGCGCCGGTGCGTTCATGCGGGCGAAGGTCAGTCGACCAGGTCCCAGGACACCGGCGTGCCCTTCGGGGCGTCGCGCTTCACGCGGCGCCCGAGCAGCGCTTCGTAGTGCTTCGGTGGCAGACCGAGCCCGGGACGCACGGCGCGCAGGTTCTGCGGCGTCAGGGTTTCGCCCCGTTTCACGTCCTGCGCGATGTACAGCGAGCGCCGGAACACCTTCGACTTCTGCTCCGCCTCGGTCAGGCCGTAGCTGACCTTGCCGAGTGCCTGCTGCGCGCGGCCGGTCTCTTCGACCAGCGCCTTCAGGTCCGCCGGCTCCAGCGAGAACGCCGAATCCACGCCGCCATCGGCGCGCGCGAGTGTGAAGTGCTTCTCGATCACGGTCGCGCCGAGCGCGACGCTGGCCACCGCGGCGCCGATGCCGAGCGTGTGGTCCGACAGGCCGATCTCGCAACCGAAGCGCTGGCGCAGGTCCGGAATCGTGGCGAGGTTCGAGTACTGGGGCGTCGCCGGGTAGCTGCTCGTGCACTTGAGCAGGATCAGGTCCTTGCAGCCGGCGCCACGCGCGGCCTCGACCGCCTCGCCGATCTCGTCCTGCGTCGCCATGCCGGTCGAAATGATCAGGGGCTTGCCGGTTTGCGCGGCCTTGCGGATCAGCGGGAGGTGCACGTTCTCGAACGACGCGATCTTGTAACAGGGCACGTCGAGCCCCTCGAGGAAGTCGACTGCCGTATCGTCGAATGGCGAGCTGAACGCGACCATGCCGCGCGCGCGGGCGCGCTCGAAGATCGGCGCGTGCCACTCCCACGGGGTATGGGCCTTCTGATAAAGCTCGTAGAGGCTCTGGCCCTTCCACAGCGACTCCGGATCGGCGATGAAGAACTCTCCGGACTTGACGTCGAGCGTGATGGTGTCGGCGGTATAGGTCTGGATCTTCAGCGCATGCGCGCCGGCGGCGGCGGCGGCGTCGACGATCGACAGTGCGCGTTCGAGGGAGCCGTTGTGGTTGCCCGACATTTCCGCGATTACGAACGGAGGCTGGTCGGGGCCGATCCGATGGCGGCCGATCGTGATGCCCGGGATCATGGGGTCAGGTCGTGGCAAAACAGGGTGCCGTCCAGTCTATACCCGGCCTCCTCGAACGCGCGGCGCGAACCGCGGTTGTCGGGCTTGATGCGCGCATCGACTCGGCGTACGGCCGGGCGCTCCGTGACGAGCAGCGCGTGGCCCGCGCACAGGACCGCCGGGCCGTAGCCGTGCCCGCCGGTGCCCGGCGCGAGGTAGATCGATACCATTGCCGTGTCGCCGGCGATGTCGTACCGCAGCACCCCGACCGGCCGACCCTCGTGCTCCGCGATCAGCAGCAGCCGGTCCGGGTTTCCGAGCACGCCGGCCAGCCAGCGCTCGTGGTCGGCGCGGCCTATTTCGGCCGTATCGAAGCTGTTCTGGCGGATTTTCGGATCGTTGCGCCAGCGCAGGACATTCTCGCTGTCGGCGGCGGTGGCGCGGCGCAGCCGGATCGCCGGCGCGCACAGCAACTGTGCGGCGCGCGCTGCGCCCAGGCCTTCGGTCAGCGCGAGGCACTGCGCACTCATCGCGCGCAGCCGCTCCGGCGCGGCCCGCAATTCCGCCAGCCGCTGCGCGATGCGTTCCGGCGTCGCCAGCGCGGGCGCGAGGGTGATTCCGCCGCCGGCCGCCTCCAGGGCCGCGGCGCCCGGCTCCTGGTTGTGCGCCACCGGGATCACCAGCGCCGGCAGGCCGACGCTCGCGCGCTCCCAGGTCATCACGCCGCCGGCGCCGAGCGCGAAGTCGGCAGCGGCCATCAGCTCGGCGACGTTGCCGACGGCATGGTGGAAACGGACGCGCGGCAGAGCCGCGCAGCGGGCGCGCAGCGCCCCGGCCTGCGGGTTGCTGCCGCCGGCGACGACGTCGGCGTCCGGTGCGTCGGCGCCGAGCAGCGCGAGCGCGTCGATGGCGCGGCCGCTGTCGCCGGCCGCATCGACGCCGCCAAAGGACACGAACAGCCGGCGCAGCGCTGTGCGAGGCTGCACGCCGATCCGCGCCCGGGCGAATTCCTCGCGCAGCAGCGCGTAGCCCGGCCCGAGCAGCAGCCGGCACCGCCGCGGCACCCGCCCCGCGTAGCGCCCGGCGCCGGCAGGCAGCGGGTCGAGCAGGGCGTCGGCGTCGTGCGGTCGGTCGGCGAGGTCGTCGATGACCAGGATGTTCCGCGCCGCGGGACGCTGGCGCCGCTGCCAGTCCGCGTCGAGCGCATAGTGGTCGACGACCAGCCAGTCGACGCCGCCGAGCCGGTCCAGTTCGAGCCGGGTTTGCGCGGCGTCGGTCTCGGCGGATACCTCGAGCCAGTCTGCGTGCGCGGTGCCGTTGCCGGCGGTCTCCAGCTGCGCCGCGCGCGGCAGCAGCGCGCAACCATGACCGGCCTTGCGAATGGCGTCGCCGAGGTGGCCGTCGAGCTCCCGGCAGACGAACGTGAGCTGCGCGCCGCGCGCCTGCAGCGCCTCGGCCAGCGCCAGGCAGCGCATGACGTGTCCCGTGCCGATGCGCTTCGATGCGTCGGTGCGAAACGCAATCCTCATCAGCGGACCTTGAACAGGGGGGCCAGTGGCTCGCAGTGCAGCCGGCGCGGCAGGTCCTTGCGCTCGACCGTCTCGCGCAGCATCGGCAGAATCTCGTCGTACGCCGCGAGCAGCCGCGCGACGTCGGCTTCGGAGTGCGCGTAGGAGATGTTGTGCGTGCCGAGGATCAGGATGCCGCGCGCGAACATCTCCTGGAGGTACAGCGTCTTCAGCTCGAAGGCGCCGTACGGCGCCGCGTCGCCGATGTTGAAGAAACTCCAGGCCGGGTGGCCCGAGACGCTGCAGAAGCCGCCGACGCCATGCCTGGCGATCAGCGCGGTCACGCCGGCAATGATCTGCTGTCCGCGCTGGTGGATGGTGTCGAGCACCGGCTCGCGCCGCATCTTCTGCATCACCGCCTTCGCCGCGGCGAGCGACAGCGTCTCGCCGCCAAAGGTGAACGAGAAGAACACGTCCTCCATGAGCTTCATGTACTCGCGTTTGCCGGCCACGATCGCGAGCGGAAAGCCGTTGGCAACGCCCTTGCCGAAGGTCGCGAGGTCCGGCGTCACGCCAAAGCGCTCCTGCGCGCCGCCGTAGGCGTAGCGGAAGCCGGTGATGGTCTCGTCGAACACCAGCAGCGCTCCGTGCCGCTTCGTGACGGCCTGCAGCTTCTGCAGGAAGCCTTCCTTTGGCCATGCCACGTTCATCGGCTCGAGGATCACGGCCGCGAACCCGTCCGGATACTGCCTGAACAGGGTCTCGAGCGAGGCGATGTCGTTGTAGGCGAACTTGTGCGTCAACGCCTTGGTTGCGGCCGGTACGCCGAGGTCGCGCGTGGTCGAGCCGATGTACCAGTCCTGCCAGCCGTGGTAACCGCACACGGCCACGCGGTCGCGCCCGGTGTGGGCGCGCGCGATGCGAATCGCGCCGGCGGTCGCGTCCGAGCCGTTCTTGCCGTAGCGCACGCGCTCCGCGCAGGGCACGGCCTCGCAGATCATCTCGGCGAGCTCGGTTTCGATGGGGTGCGGCAGCGAGAAGCTGACGCCGCTCTTCATCTGTTCGGACACCGCGGCGTTCACGTCGGGGTCGTTGTAGCCCAGCGAGATGGCCAGCAAGCTGTTGACGAAGTCGACGTACTCGTTGCCGTCGAGGTCCCACACGCGGCTGCCCTGGCCGCGCGTGATGAACAGCGGCGAGACGCCCACCGGCAGCGCCGTGCGGGACTTGGAGAAGGTCTGCGAGCCGAGCGGGATCACGGCTTCCGCGCGCGCCAGGAAGTCCACCGACTTGCGGTAGCGGTCGAGGGCCTTCTTCTGCGAATTGTTCATGGGTGAGCGGCTCAGGTCGGCGCGCGGTGCGCGTTCAGTGCGGCGATCTCCGGATGCCGCGCCAGCAGCCGGTGGACGTCGTCCGTGCCGAACGACGGGTGCGCAGGATAGAGCGATTCGAAGACGCGTGCGACGAAGGCGAAATCCTCGGGGTAGTCGACGGTCCAGCGCAGGGCGGAGCGGTCGACGCTGTCCTTCAACGCTCCGCGCCGGAGCGCCGGTCCGCTTCGGTACATGTACGGCGTCACGTGCTCCCGTTCCGCCGCCGTCTTCGCCTCGCGCCAGGCCCGCTCCAGCAGGTCGAACGTGAAGATCTCCGCGTCGAGGCCGTCGGGATACGTGCGTTCGTGGACGTTGGAGCTGTAATCGTAGGCGCCGGCGAAATGGAGCTCGGCCAGCGCATCGAGCAGGGCGGGGTCGATCAGCGGGCAGTCGCCGGTCACGCGCATGACGTGGCGCGGCCGGTGCGGCCGTGCGGCCTGGTAATAGCGGTCGAGCACGTCGCCCAGGCTGCCGCGGTAGCACTCGACGCCGATTCTCGCGCACAGGTCCGCGAGCGGCTGGTCGGACGCCTCGCGGCTCGTGGCAATCACGAGCCCGTCGATCCGGCGCGCGCGCCGGATGCGCTCGATCTGGCGCGCGAGCATGGGCTCGCCGAGCAGCGGCATCAGCACCTTGCCGGGCAGGCGCGTAGACGACATGCGCGCCTGCAGAACGCACAGCAGATTCACGGGAGGAGTCACGCGAGGGCGGCGATCAGTAATGCTGACCGAACTGGTTCAGGGCGTACTCGACCTGCAGAACCAGCCGCTCGCCCTCGCGGACCGGCTCGCCCTTGTGGATGCCGCGCGTGTCGGCGATGAATACCGTGCCTCTCGGGCCGACGATGCGGCGCAGGCGCTCGCGCGGATAATGGGCCAGGACTTCCGCGTCCTCGAAGCGACGGTCGGCGCGCAACGGACGCGGCTTGCGGCGGTGCGAGCCGGCAACGTAGACGTGCGGCCCGTTGTCGTCGCCCACGTCTGTCACGTAGACAAAGATCTTCACGAAGAACGGCCGATCCATGTCGTAGTGGAACTGCTGTGCGGCGCCGGCATGATCGCGCGCGCCCTTGGGCGTCGTCCACCACATCGTCACGAAATCGAAGACCGGAACGCTGCGAAAGTAGGCGCCGGCCATGGCCGCGAGACTTTCATCGCGCGCGATCGGCCCGGTGAGCGGGTGCGTCAGCAGCGCGCCCATGTCGAAGTCGTACCGCAGCGCCCGCGCGGTGGCGGCGGCATAAAGTTCCGGGGCGGCAAGGCCCATCGGCTGGCTCGGCGTGGTGCGCGCGTAGTCCTCGAGGGCGCGGCACAGCGCTTCCGGCGCGCGGCGATCGAGGACTGCGATGCCGTCCCGCTCGAGAGTGCCGGCCAGCGCCTGCAGTTCCGCGATGCTCCAGGTGCCGAGGAATCCCTGCGACGCTTGCGGCTGCCAGGGATCGGTCCAGTGCGCCAGCGCCCGCCACAGGTCGTTGAAGCGTCCGTCGGTGCGGGTGTGCAGGCTGCGCATGGCCACGTACGCGCGGTGCGACGTGCGGCCCGTGCGCCGGTAGCCGAGATAGCCGAGCAACACACGCACCAGGTCGCGCAGGAGCTTCATGGTCGCGCTACTTGCGGATCGAGAAGACGGCGATCAGGGCGACGGCTTCTTCGTGGCTGCGCGCGGGGGTGATGTCGTGCTGGAAAAAAATCCGGTCGATGTGGCCGTCGAACTGGTCGAGGATGTCCGACAGCTTCCAGATACGCTCGCCCGAGCCGGGCAGGTAGCCGTGCCGGGCAATCAGCTCCTCGTTGCTGTAACAGCAATACTCCGCGCCGATGGCCACGATCGCGCCAGGCCTGGCGACCCGCACGATTTCGCGCGCTGCCTGGGCCTTGTTGTCGCTGTAGGCCAGCGTCCAGCCGAAGACGATGGCATCCCATTCGTTGTCGGCGTACGGCATCGCGTGCATGTCGCCGAGGTCGATCCACGGCGAGTAGGAAATCAGGTCGAGTCCGCGCACGCAGCCGGGCTCGAAGCCATGCGCCACGAGGTTCAGCAGCTCGCCCTCGGTGCGCGGACCGACCGACAGCACCTTGACGCCGGGGAACGTCACCGCCTCGATGGCGCCGCCGGGCCGACTGACCGTGATGGCCGCCACCAGCGGGCGGATCAGCGCGAGCGATCGTTGCACGAACAGGTCCTGCATGCCCTTGACGTTGTGCGACACCGTCGCTGCACCGGCATCCCTGGCGTGCAGGGTTCGCAACCGCCGGCGCACGTGGACGAAATAGAACCAGCGCAGCTTGGCCACCCGCAGGCGGAATCCATCCAGCTGGAGCAGTCGGCGGTACAGGCGCCTGAGTCGTTTCAAAACGCGGCCTCCGGTCGCGGCGCATAGGGCCGGGGAAGTTTATACCGGGCGTCGCCGCCGGGAGTCCGGGTACTCAGCGGCGCGTCGGCCATCGCCCGGGATTCAGGATCGCTTCGTCGTCGAGTGCGAAGGCCCCGCAGTCCAGCTGCGCCGCCGACGGCCGCTGTGCCGCCGCAAGGATCTCGGCCAGCTCTTCCTCGCGCGTCACGCCGAGCACGGCGCGGTCGACTTCCGGCTGGCGCAGCACGCAGCCGAGGGCGAGATCGAGCGGC
>Ga0190269_10001605_pt1 | contig 10730 bp, 6 predicted proteins | sample Popmic249IS_FD_133749 | JGI IMG/M metagenome (GOLD analysis project Ga0190269, IMG submission 133749) | Populus adjacent soil microbial communities from riparian zone of Blue River, Arizona, USA - 249 IS | ecosystem: Environmental > Terrestrial > Soil > Riparian zone | place: USA: Arizona... | reverse complement strand
CGCCTGCGCGGCCGCCAGCAGCCAGGCCGCTGCGACCAGCGCTGGCCTCACCGCCGCACCCCCGAGCCAGCCGCGGCGGGCGCCGAGGCCCCGCCCTGCGGCGTCATCGGCGCGGTCGGCGTCGCCGTGCCGGCTGCGGGCGCGCTCGCCGGTGCTCCGGGTGCAGCCGTCGCCGTCGTGCTCGGCTGGATATTGGCGTCGGCCCATTTGAAGTACTCGATGTAGCCCTTGATCTCCTCGTCGCTCAAGCCCTGGTTCGGCATCGGGACCTTCCAGCGATCGAGCAGGGCCTTGGCCTTCGGGTCGGTCTGCAGCATCTGCTCCGGCGCCTTCAGCCAGCGGGTGAGCCAGGCCGTGTCGTGGCGTTTCGTCGTACCCAGCAGGTCGGGCCCCAGCTTGTCGCCGCCGCCGATGGAGTGGCAAGCCAGGCACTTCGACTCGAACGCCAGCTTGGCCTTGACGGCCAGCGGATCGGTCGGCGTACCCTGAGTGGCCGGCATGTTGTGGTGCTCGTGGTCGCCCCCGGCCGGCTGCGCCCCGGCCGCGATCAGGCCGATGGCCCCCTGCGAAGCATTGGCGAAGTGGTGGTCGACCATCACGTAGCTGCCCGCCTCGGGCACCATGAACTCCACGATCGCGCTGTTGGAGGAACCGAGCAGCACGGTCTGCGCCCCGCGCCACTGGTTGTCCGGGTTGCCCTCGAACCAGACGCGGTCGAAGATGGTGCCCACCACGTGGAAGCTGGAGGTATTGGACGGGCCCACGTTCAGCACGAACAGGCGCACGCGCTCGCCGGGGTTGGAAGGCAGCGGCTTTTCCACGAAGCCGTTGTAGCGGCCGTTGAAGACGGTGTAGGTCGGCTGCTTGGTGCGCACCTTGTCGCCATCCAGCACGTACAGGGGCTGGCCGTCGACCTTGCGCTTGCCCGGATCGAGCCGGGTGTAGAACTCGCTCTGGATGATGGCGTACTCGCGGTCCACCTTGGTCGGGTAGCCGCCGCGCGGCTCCACCACCATCATCCCGTACATGCCCGAGGCGATGTGCTCCAGCACCATGGGCGTGCCGCAGTGGTACATGTAGACGCCCGGGTAGTTCGCCGTGAACTCGAAGGAGATCGTCTGCCCCGGTGCGATCGACTTGTACTTGTCCTGCGGCGAGACCATCGCCGAGTGGAAGTCCATCGAGTGCATCATCGGCGCCGCGGTGACGCTCACCCCGGGCATGACCTCGTCGGAGCGGTTGGTCATGGTGAACTTGATGCGGTCGCCCACGCGCGCGCGCACCGTGGGCCCCGGCACCGTGTCGCCGAAGGTCCAGGCGCTGAACTTCACGCCCGGCGCGATCTCGATGATCTTGTGCGTGGTGTCCAGCCGCACCTCCTTGACCGGCGCGGGGTCGAGCGGCTTGAGCGCGGCGTCCATGCTGATGGCGCTGCCGAGGGCGAAGGCGCCGGTGTGCCGTTCGGCGGACACCGTCGAAGGTGTCGGCTTCAGGTCCATCTTCGAGGTGTCGTAGGCATCGTCGCCGCGAGCGGTGTTTCCCGTCGGCGCGGTGGCTGTCGCGGAAGCGGGCGCGGAAGCCGCCGCTGCGGGGGGTTGCTCGGGCACGCGCTCGCTGCAAGCGGCAAGCAGGGCGAGGCAGGTCAGGGCAAGGGGAAGGAAGCGTGTCTGCATGAAGGATCTTTCTCGTGCGGGGGAACGCGCGGGAAAGTCTAGCGACGCACGCCAGTTTCAGGGGGCGAGGCGGGCCGGCAGCCCGGTTTCAGTGTTCGCGAGCTGATCCGCACCCGACAAGCGCGTGCCGAAACAGGTCCTTTCGTCTCACATGCGTGCGCCTTCACGCAGGCGGCGCGGCTGCGCCCAGCCGCTGCTCAGCAGGCCGCTGCAGGCGTCACGCGCGGCGCGGCCACTTCGCGGCCGATCATGGCGCGAGCATAGAGATAGTCGATGCGCGCGCGTTCGCTCAGGGCGTCGAGGTCGACCCGGCCGCGCGCATCGCAGGGAAAGACGAAGGCCAGGCCTTCCTGCACGAGGGAGAGGAAGCGCAACTGGTGCGGTCCGTCGATCGCATCGCTCATCGCGGTCGGCTCCGGGGGAAAAAGGTGCGCGGAGGACCCGCGCACCGTGAGGGCGGCACCCCGGGGAGGCGGGGCCTCCCGCAGCGGGCGCCGGGAGACATCAGAAGAAGCCCAGGGCCTTCGGGCTGTAGCTCACGAGCAGGTTCTTGGTCTGCTGGTAGTGGTCCAGCATGACCTTGTGCGTCTCGCGGCCGATGCCCGACTCCTTGTAGCCGCCGAAGGCGGCGTGGGCCGGATACGCGTGGTAGCAGTTGGTCCACACGCGGCCGGCCTGGATGGCGCGGCCCATGCGGTAGGCGCGGCTGCCGTCGCGCGTCCACACGCCGGCGCCCAGGCCGTAGGGCGTGTCGTTGGCGATCTGCAGCGCCTCGGCTTCGTTCTTGAAGGTGGTCACGGCCAGCACCGGGCCGAAGATCTCCTCCTGGAAGATGCGCATCTTGTTGTGGCCCTTGAACAGGGTCGGCTGGATGTAGTAGCCCTCGACCAGGTCGCCCGGCAGCTTGGCGCGGTCGCCGCCGATCAGCACTTCGGCGCCCTCCTCGCGGCCCAGCTTCAGGTAGGCCTGGATCTTGTCCATCTGCTGCAGCGAGGCCTGCGCGCCCATCATGGTGGTGGTGTCCAGCGGGCTGCCCTGCTTGATCGCCGCCACGCGCTTGAGCGCGCGCTCCATGAACTTGTCGTACACCGATTCCTGGATCAGCGCGCGCGACGGGCAGGTGCACACCTCGCCCTGGTTGAACGCGAACAGCACCAGCCCTTCGATCGCCTTGTCCAGGAACTCGTCGTCGGCGGCGGCGATATCGTCGAAGAAGATGTTGGGCGACTTGCCACCCAGTTCCAGCGTGGCGGGGATCAGGTTGTTGGCCGCGGCCTGCGCGATGGCCTTGCCGGTCGCGGTGGAGCCGGTGAAGGCGAGCTTGGCGATGCGCTTGCTGGTCGCCAGCGGCATGCCGGCTTCCTTGCCGTAGCCGTTGACGACGTTGATCACGCCGGCGGGCAGCAGGTCGGCGATGACTTCCATCAGCACCAGGATCGAAACGGGCGTCGACTCGGCGGGCTTGAGCACCACGCAGTTGCCGGCGGCCAGCGCCGGCGCGAGCTTCCAGGCCGCCATCAGGATCGGGAAGTTCCAGGGGATGATCTGGCCGACCACGCCCAGCGGCTCCTGGAAGTGGTAGGCGACGGTGTCGTGGTCGATCTGGCTCAGGGAGCCTTCCTGCGAGCGCAGGCAGCCGGCGAAGTAGCGGAAATGGTCGGAGGACAGCGGGATGTCGGCGGCCAGCGTCTCGCGGATCGGCTTGCCGTTGTCCACCGTCTCGGCATACGCCAGCTTCTCCAGGTTGGCGTCGATGCGGTCGGCGATCTTCAGCAGGATGTTGGCGCGCTCGGCGGCCGGCACGCGGCCCCAGGCCGGGGCGGCGGCATGGGCGGCGTCCAGCGCCTTGTCGATGTCCTCGCCGGTGGAGCGTGCGGCCTGGGTGTACGGCTGGCCGTTGATGGGCGTCAGCACGTCGAAGTACTGGCCGCGCACGGGGGCGACGAACTTGCCGCCGATGAAGTTGTCGTAGCGGCTCTTGAAGGCGACGGGGGCGCCGGCGGCGCCAGGCTTGGCATAGATCACGGTTGTCTCCGGTGTGTTGATGGAAGAAGCGCCCTTGCGCCTCCGTCCGTCGGATTGCAGGCACCGTGCCACCCGCGGCTTTCGCCACCGGATGCCTGCAAGCCTGCAGAAAGCCGGCGGCCGTACGGTGGGCGGCGTGCAGGGACGGTGCAGTGGCGCCGGCCCGGTGTGTCAGAACGGAACAGGTGGCGGCCGATTCCCGGCCGAACGGCCCCCGCCGTGCCCCCAGAATGCGCAGCAGGAGACAAGACCCATGCGGACGCACGAGATCGCGCAGAGGCCCGCGCGCAGCGGCCTGCGGCTGGCCCGGCGCCAGTTGCTCGAAGGCGGTGAACTGCCACGCGAGCTGGTGGGCCCGGAGCTCGCCCGCTCCTGGCTGCGCAGCCTTGAAGCCGGCCTGCAGCCGGCCGGCCGCATGCCGGGGGCCCCGCACGCCTCGGGCGCGCAGCTCGCCCGCGCGCTGGAGCAGCAGCGCGAGCTGGTCGCGCATGCCCGGCCGGTGATGGAATTCCTGGCGGAGCAGACCGAGGGCACCGACAGCATGGTGATCCTGGCCGGCGCCGACGGCGTGGTGCTGCAGGCCCTGGGCGACCTGCCCTTCGTGAGCCGCGCCGAACGCGTCGCCCTGCGGCCCGGCGCCACCTGGTCGGAGCAGTACCGCGGCACCAACGCCATCGGCACCGCGCTGGCCGAGCGCCAGGCGATCGTGGTGCACTCGGAGGAACACTACCTCGAACGCAACGCCTTCCTGACCTGCGCCGCCGCGCCGATCCTGGCCCCCGGCGGCCAGCTGATCGGCGTGCTGGACGTCTCGGGCGACCACCGCGGCTACCACCCGCACACCATCGGGCTGGTGCGCTCCGCCGTGCGCATGATCGAGCACCGCCTGTTCGAGACCCGCCACGACGTGCGCCACTGGCAGGGCCTGGTGCTGCGCCTGCACGCGCAGCCCGAAGGTATCGGCACGCTCACCGAAGGCCTGCTGGCCGTGCGGGAGGACGGCGGCCTGGCCGGCGCCAACCGCGCCGGCCTGCGGATGCTGGGGCTGGATTGGCCGCAGCTCGCGCGCTGCCGGGTGGAGGACGTGCTGGCCGAGCCGGTGCACCTGCTGATGGACTGGTTCCGGCGTTCGCCCTCGGTGCCGCGCATCGTGCACGGGCATGGCGGCGCGGCGCTGTGGGTCCGGGTCGAGGCGGGGCGGCCGCTGTCTGCGCTGCGCGCCGCCGCACCGGTCACGGTGGTGGAGGAAGCCGCTCCCGTCGACGCGCTCGCGGCCCTGGACAGCGGCGACGCCGCCATGCGCACGACGCTCGCGCGCGCGCGCAAGCTCGCGCCCAGCGCCATCCCGCTGCTGGTGCAGGGCGAGTCGGGCGCCGGCAAGGAGGTGCTGGCGCGCGCCATGCACGAAAGCAGCCCGCGCCGCGCGCAGGCCTTCGTGGCGGTGAACTGCGCCGCCCTGCCCGAGGCCCTGATCGAGGCGGAGCTGTTCGGATATGAACGGGGGGCCTTCACCGGCGCGGCGCGCGATGGCGCCACCGGCCGCATCCGCGAAGCCCACGGCGGCACCCTGTTCCTCGACGAGATCGGCGACATGCCGATGGCGCTGCAGACGCGCCTGCTGCGCGTGCTGCAGGACCGGCAGGTCGTGCCCCTGGGCGGCGGCAAGCCGGTGGCGGTCGACTTCTGGCTGATCTGCGCCACCCACCGCGACCTGCGCGCGCAGATCGAGGCCGGGCGCTTCCGCGAGGACCTGTTCTACCGGCTGAACGGCTTCACGCTCAAGGTGCCGGCGCTGCGCGCGCGCAGCGACCTGCAGGAGCTGCTGGCGCGCCAGCTCGCGCAGCTACTGCCGGGGCGCGAAGTGCAGGTGGAGGAATCGCTGCTGGCCGCGTTGCGTGCCTATGCGTGGCCCGGCAACCTGCGCCAGCTTGCCAGCACGCTGCGCACCGCCTGCGCCCTGCTGGATGCGCAGGAGGGCGTGATCGGCTGGCACCACCTGTGCGACGACGTCGCCGAGCAGCTGCGCGGGCTGGTGACGGACCCGCAGGCGCCGGTGGAGCAAGCCGGTGACCTGCGCAGCATCTCGCGCGGCGCGATCCGGCGCGCGCTGGACGAAGCGCAGGGCAATGTGTCGGAAGCGGCGCGCAAGCTGGGGATCAGCCGCAATACGCTGTACCGGCGCCTGGGCGAAAGCTGACGCTCGCAGGCTGGGTGCGCCGGGGGGTCAGCTTCGCGGCTCAAGCCGCATGCGCATGTGCATGGTGTGGTCCGCGTCCATGTGCACCGCGAAGCCTTCTTCCCGCGCCAGGGCGGCCATGCCCTGGTTCTCGGGCAGGCACTGGCCGAACACTTCGGGCGTGCCGCGGGCGCGCAGGTAGGCCAGCAGCTTGTCCATGAGCATGCGGCCCAGGCCGCGGTGCTGCCAGCCCGAGGCCACCTGGATGGCGAACTCGGCTTCCCGGTTGTCCGGGTCGCACAGCGCACGGGCCTCCCCGGCCATGCGATCGCCGTCCAGCGCCACGAAGGTCATCTCGCGCTCGTAGTCGATCTGGCAATAGCGCGAGAGCTCCGAGCGCGGGATCTCCCGGCGCGCCAGGAAGAAGCGCAGCCGCATGTCCGCGGGCGTGGCCTGCGCGTAGAACGCCGCCAGCCGCTCGCCGTCCTCCGGCCGGATCGGCCGCACCTGCAGTTGCTGGCCATGCAGCACCCAGGTCTCCTCCAGCTCCGCGGGATAAGGCCGCAGCGCGAGCCGGCTGCCTTCGCCCGGCACCGGCTGCCGCACGCGGATGCGCGCGTCCAGCGCGATCACGCCATCCGAATCCGCCAGCAGCGGATTGATATCGAGTTCGGCCAGCTCCGGCAGGTCGCAGGCCAGTTGCGACACGCGCAGCAGCGCGTCGATCAGCGCCGGCTCGCGGATCGGCGCGCGGCCGCGATAGCCCCCCAGCAGCGCACCGACACGGGTACGCGCGACCAGGTCGCGGGCCAGCGCGGCATTCAGCGGCGGCAGGTCTACTGCGCGGTCCTTGCGGATCTCCACCGCCGTGCCGCCGGCGCCGAACAGCACCACCGGGCCGAAGACGGGATCGTCGGCGATGCCCAGGATCAGCTCGTGCCCCTCGGGTCGGCGCAGCATCGCCTGCACGCTGAACCCGAGCACCTGGGCATGGGGGTGCGTGCGCGCCACGGACTCGCGCATGCGCTGCGCCGCGGCGCGCACTTCGGCCGCCGAACCCAGGTTGAGCGCCACGCCGCCGACGTCGGACTTGTGCAGGATCTGCGGCGACAGGATCTTGATCGCCACCGGATAGCCGATCTCGTCGGCCGCGCGGCCCGTCTCCTCGACGTCGCGCACGCGCTGCGTGCGTACCGTGCGGATGCCGTAGGCCTCCAGCACCTTCTTCGCCTGCACCTCGTCCAGCCATTCGCGGCCGTTGGCCAGCGCCTCGCGCAGCATCGCCCGCGCCGCCAGCTTGTCGACCCGCAGTTCCTCCAGGTGCGCGGGCGGCAGCTGCAGCAGCGCCTGCTGGTTGCGGTGGTAGTTCACCAGCTGCAGCCAGCCGGCGACGGCGTGTTCCGGCGTCGTGTAGCCGGCCAGGCCCGCCAGTGCGAAGGCCTCGCGCGCCGGCCGCACGCTCGTGCCGCCCAGCCAGCAGCTCAGGACCGGCTTGGGCGCGTCGCGCAGCACCGGCAGGCAGGCGGCGGCGATGTCGGCCGCCGGCACGATCGCGCTGGGGGCGTGCATGAACAGCACGCCGTCGACCTCGGGGGCCTCCAGCAGCACCTGCAGCGCCGCGGTGTAGCGCTCCACCGGCGCGTCGCCGATCAGGTCGACCGGGTTGCCGTGCGACCAGGTGGCGGGCAGCAGCGCGTCGAGCTTCGCCAGGGTTTCGGCAGACAGCGTGGCGAGCTGCCCCTGGCCCAGGGACAGCGCATCGGCGGCGAGCACGCCCGCCCCCCCGCCGTTGGTGACGACCGCGAGCCGCTCGCCGCGCCAGGGCCGCGGGCGCGCCAGCGTTTCGGCGGCGTCGAACAGGCCCTCCAGCGTGTCCACGCGCAGCATGCCCGCGCGGCGCACCACGGCGTCGAACACGGTGTCGGAGCCGGCCAGCGCGCCCGTGTGCGAGGCCGCGGCGCGGGCGCCTTCGGGCGCGCGGCCGGCCTTGACGACGATCACCGGCTTGTTGCGCGAGGCGGCGCGCGCGGCCGACATGAACTTGCGCGCGTTCTTGACGGACTCGATGTACATCAGCACGGCGCGGGTGCTGAAGTCGCTGGCGAGGTAGTCCAGCATGTCACCGAAGTCGACGTCGACGCTGTCGCCGAGCGAGACGAAGTGCGAGAAGCCGATGCGGTGCGCATTGGCCCAGTCCAGCATCGCGGTGGCCAGCGCGCCGGACTGCGAGACGAACGCGAGCGGCCCGGGCGCGGCCGTGCCGGGCGCGAAGCTGGCGTTGAGGTGCAGCCCCGGCACCAGCGCGCCCACGCAATTGGGCCCCAGGATGCGCAGCAGGTGCGGCCTGGCCGCCGCCAGCATCTGCTGCTCGTAGCTCGGGCCGTCCTCGCGCTCGCGCTCCTTCAGGCCCGCGGTGAGCACCATCACCGCCCGCGTGCCCTTGCGCGCGAAGTCCTCCACCAGCCGCGGCACCGCGGCCGCCGGCGTGCACAGCACGGCCAGGTCGGGCACGCCGGGCAGCTCGTCGACCGAAGCGAACACGTCCACGCCTTCGACCTGGCCCGGCCGCCGGTTCACGGCCCAGACGGGGCCGGCAAAGCCGCCATCGCGCAGGTTGTGGAGCACGATCGCGCCCAGGTTGCGCTCGCGCGTGGACACGCCGGCAATGGCGACGGAGCGAGGCGCGAACAGGGCATCGAGATGGCGGACGGACATGGGGGAAGTGGCTTTCCGGGGTGCAATGCTGCGGTGCAGCAAGATTAGGTGCTGCCGCGTCCCATCCCTTGTTCCAGATCAAGACGCGTGCCAGCGTGCTGACCAGAATGGCCCGAGGCTTCCGTCCGCCATCCCGCCATGAACGTCCTTGTCGCATCGCCCCTGTCGCAGCAGCTCGCCGCGAAGCTGCGCCAGCGCGCCACCGAATTGCGTTCGCTGCTGCAGCAGCATGCCGGAGCGGCCGTCGGCGCCACGGAGAACCCGCCCGACGTGATGGACTTCAAGGATGTCGCCGCCGAGGACCGGCAGGCCATCATCGACGAGGCCACGCTGGCCCACGCCACCGCCGAACTGCAGCAGATCGCGGCCGCCCTGCGCCGCGTGAACGACGCCAGCTACGGCGAATGCCAGGACTGCGGCGAGCCGATCGACGAGCGCCGGCTGCTGGCCCTGCCCGCCACCCCGTTCTGCACCGCCTGCCAGGCGATCCTCGAGCGGCCGGCGATGCCGCGCCGCTAGCTGGCGAGCCTGCGCGCGAGGCGCCGCCAGGCGGCGCCCCCCGTCACTCCTGGAACACGTTGGCGCCCGGCGCCGGCACCACCTTGCCGTCGAAGCGCACGTCCGGCACCTTGCGGGCCGGCACCTTGGCACTGCCATGCTGGTGCAGCCACTCGTTCCAGCAGGTCCACCAGGAGCCGCGCTCCTGCTGCGCGGTCGCCATCCAGGCCTGCGGGTCGGCCGGGGCTTCGTCGACCGGGTGGTCCGCCCAGCGGTAGCTGGCCTTGGCGTTGGCCGCGGGGCCGCTGGCCGGGTTCACCACGCCGACGTTGTGGCCGCCGGCGGTCAGCACGAAGCGCGCCGGCGCATGGGCCAGCCGCAGCACCTTGAACACCGAGGGCCAGGGCGAGACGTGGTCGCGTTCGGTGCCCAGCACGAACAGCGGCACGCGGATCGAGCGCAGCGAGATCGGCAGGCCGCGGAAGCGGTACTCGCCGTCGGCCAGCTGGTTTTCCATGTACAGGCGCCGCAGGTATTCGCCGTGCATGCGCGCCGGCATGCGCGTGGCATCCGCGTTCCAGGCGCGCAGCGCGTTCATGGGCGTCTCCGCCCCCATCAGGTATTCGTGCAGCAGCTTGGACCAGACCAGGTCCTTGGAATTGATCAACTGGAAGGCGCCGGCCATGCGCCGGCCGTCCAGGAAGCCGGACTCGGCCATCAGGTCCTCGAGGAAGGCGACCTGGCTCTCGTCCATGAACAGGCCCAGCTCGCCCGGGTCCTGGAAGTCGACCTGCCCCGCGATCAGCGTGATCGTCTTGAACGGATGCTCCTTGCGCGCGCCGAGCACCGCCGCACCCATCGCCAGCAGCGTGCCCCCCAGGCAGTAGCCGGCGGCGTGCATGGACGTGCCGGGGCACAGGCGCTGCACCGCGGCCACGGTGTCGAGCACGCCGGCGTCGAGGTAGTCGTCCAGCCCGATGTCGCGGTCGGCGGCGTCCGGGTTGCGCCAGGACACGATGAACACGGTGTGGCCCTGGTCCACCAGGTACTTGACCAGCGATTCCTGCGGCGTGAGGTCGAGGATGTAGTACTTCATGATCCACGACGGCACGATCAGCACCGGCTCCTTGCCCACCTTCGCCGTGGTCGGCTCGTACTGGATCAGCTCCACCAGCGCGTTGCGATGCACCACCTTGCCGGGCGTGAGCGCCACCGCCTCGCCCGGGCGGAAAGCCTCCACGCCGCGCGGCGCCCCACCGGCGGTCACGGCGAGCGAATCGCGCCACCAGTTGGCGAAGCCGTGCATGAAGTTCACGCCGCCCTTGCGCCCCGTCTCGCGCAGCACCTGCGGATTGAGCACCGGCGAGTTGGAGGGCGACAGCATGTCGAGCCACTGGCGCACCGTGAAGGCCGCGACCTGCTCGTGGTGGCGCGACACGCCCCGCACGTCGGTGGTCGCCTCGCCCCACCACTGCTGCGTGAGCAGGAAGGCCTGGGCCAGCGCGTTGAACGGCGGCAGTTGCCACTCGGCGTGCGTGAAACGCTTGTCGTCCGGCGGCGCCTCCACGCAGGGCGGCGTGTCGGGCTTGCAGGCACTGCGCGCCACGTAGTTCATCCAGGAGGCCGTCTTGAGCAAGGCGCTG
>Ga0190269_10001604_pt1 | contig 10731 bp, 12 predicted proteins | sample Popmic249IS_FD_133749 | JGI IMG/M metagenome (GOLD analysis project Ga0190269, IMG submission 133749) | Populus adjacent soil microbial communities from riparian zone of Blue River, Arizona, USA - 249 IS | ecosystem: Environmental > Terrestrial > Soil > Riparian zone | place: USA: Arizona... | reverse complement strand
GTCCCTTGGTCAGCCCCACCAGGGCGGTCTTGCTCATCGAATAGAGCGAAAACCCCGGAAAGACCGTTCGCTCCACCATGTTGCTGCCGAGAGTGACGATCCGTCCGCCCTCGCCCATGTGCGCAGCCGCCGCCTGGGACGCGACGAACGGCGCCCGCACGTTGACCGCGATCATCCGGTCGAAATCCGCCAGGGTCAACTCCTCCACGGGACCGACGGAGAACAGCGCGGCGTTGTTGACCAGAACGTCCAACCGCCCGTACTCGACCACCGCTCGGTCCACCGCCGCGGTCACCTGCGCCGGATCGGCGCAGTCCGTCCGGACGGCCAGACCCCGACGCCCGAACGTCTCGATCCACTTCACCACGGCCGCGGCCTGATCGTCGCGCTGCTGGTAGGTCAGCACCACGTCGGCCCCGTCCTCGGCCAGCCGGGCCGCCACTCCGGCGCCGATTCCCCGGCTTCCCCCTGTTACCAGTGCCACCTTGCCGTCAAGAACCGTTGTCATGGGTTGATCGTGGGCGAGAACCGGGCAGCCGTCTGGCGGCGATTGGACCTCGTGTTCGGCCGACGAAGCCCGCCGCGCGGTAGCCGTGACAGTCAGACTCGGCTGCGTGGCTGCGTCGCTCGGTAGCGACCCGAGCGCGGCACGCTCACGTGGTTCGGCGGCCGCCGGCACTCCGTGGGGGCTGGACGGTAGCCGACCTGCTGGACAGCCCATGGCTGCACAAAAGGTGCAGATCGGGATACTTCAATCCTGAGGCCTTGGATCGCACGCTGATTCACCGAGTGATCCGGCATGAGCGCCCGACGAGTCTCCCTGTTCCTTGCCCTCGCCTTCACCGGCGTGGCGATCAGCGCTGCCGCGTACGACACCACCGCCGGCTCCCTCGGTTACCTGGCTGGTTACGCCGTCGTCGTCGGGCTGGCCTGGTGGGCCGTTCTCCGGCGGGAGCGAGGAGACCGGGTCCCGGGCGCCCTGATCGCGGTGGCCGTCTCGCTCTGGTTCACCGGCGACCTGATCGAGGTCGTCCAGTACTACTACTTCCAGGTTCCCGACGTCGGGCCCGCCGACATCTGCTGGCTCGGCGGCTACCCGCTGGTAGCGGTGGCGCTGATCCTGATGGCACGTCGACGCGCGCCCGGCCAGCTCATGGGCGCGGTGCTCGACGGACTCACGCTGGCCATGGCGGCCGCGACGCTGAGCTGGCAGTTCCTGATCGCGCCGACCTTCGACCTGGGGTACGGCCTGCTCGCATCCGTCGTGCCGGCGCTCTACCCGGTGGCCGACGTGGTGCTGCTCGCCGGCGTCCTGATCATCATGCTGTCACCGGGCGGGCGGACCACCCCTACCCGGTACCTGCTCGTCGGCGTCACGGTCTACCTCGCGGTGGACCTCGGCTACAACCTCCTGCCCTACGTCGTGCCCAGCGACTGGGTGAGCCGGCTCGCTCCGCTGGTGCTCGCCGGCAACGCGCTACTCGTCGCCGCAGGCCTGCACCCGGCGAGCGCGGAGCTGACCCGCCCCGGGAACCAGCTGCGGACGTTGCACGCGGCACGGGTGCTCTTCCTGGGCTGCGCGCTGATGACCGCGCCGACCCTCACGATCCTGCGCGCCGACCCGGGCGGCACGGAGCTGGCGGCGCTCGCCGCGACCGCCGCGTGCGCGGCCTTCGTCCTCATCCGGTTCACCGCCGCGGTCCGCGAGCAGGAGCGGGCGCAGGCACTGCTGGCCTTCCAGGCCAACCACGACCCGCTGACCGGGCTGGCCAACCGGGCCGTGCTCAGCGACCGACTCGGTGACATCCACTCCTCGGCCGACTCCCCGGTGGCGGTGCTCTACCTGGACCTCGACGGGTTCAAGCAAGTCAACGACGCACTCGGGCACGAGGCCGGCGACGCGGTGCTGCTCGCGGTGGCCGCTCGCCTCTCCGCGGCGGTCCGGCAGAGCGACCTGGTGGCTCGGCTGGGAGGCGACGAGTTCGTCGTCCTGTGCCCGGGCGCCTCGGAAGACGAGGCGATCGGCCTGGCCGAGCGCATCCTCACGGAGGTCGCCGCGCCGGTGTCCTACCGCGGTGAGCTCATGCAGGTGGCCGCGAGCATCGGCATCGCCTCCCGCACCGACTCGGCCGACGCTCCCCCGGCGACGTTGCTGCGCTCGGCCGACACGGCCATGTACCACGCCAAGCGCGCGGGCCGCGGCCGGTGGGTGCTGGCCGACGCCTGAGGTGCGACGCGACGGAACGCGTCCGAAGACGGGCTCGCGGACAACAGCGGCGAGCGGGCAACGGTCGGTCACCCCGCTCGCCGACGAGCCCGAAGTCGTAGGCGGCGATCACCGCCTGCACACGGTCGCGCAGCCCGCGATTCCGGCCGACCAACTCGCCGTCGACGCGAAGGCGGCGCTGCCGGGAGACGGCAGGTGCGCCTACGGGGCCGTGTCGGAGGAGCACTCCGTCCCGCTGCCCGCGGCGGGTTCGGAGCAGGCGACGTGCGGTTCGAGGGAGCTGACCTCCGCCGCGGAGTCCGGCGTGTAGGCGAGAGCGACGCGCTCCGGATCGCGGGTGTTCCACGCGTCCTCGGCGGCTTGCACCTTGGCGCGAGCCGTCTCGGCGGTCAACGGTGGCACGGGCGGGCGGGTCATGGGCAATCCTTTCGCAGGTGCTGGTGCAACCGGGTCAGGCCTCGTCCAGCACGATGGCCGAGACCGGGCACGCCCTGGCGGCCAACTCGACGGCGGGCAGCGACGTGTCGGCGGGTGCGGGGTCGTAGGTCAGCTCGTCGTCGTCGTCGAGAGTGAACACGTCCGGGGCGGCGAAGACGCATTGGGCGTGCGTCTCGCACCGCGCCGTGTCGACGTGGACTCGCATCTCGGCTCCTTGCTCCGGCGAGACGGTCAGCCGGGGTTGAATCGGGAGTATCTGCCGAACGACCAGCGGTTCGGCAGGGCGCCGTCGAGCTGGAGAACCCGCTCGACGTCGAAGTCGACCAGCCGCTGCGCGCCGGGTACCGCAGCAGCGCGGCCGGTGTCCCAGTCGGTCCACGCCCGCCCGGTCAGGTACAGGCTCCGTCCGGTTTCCCAGTCGAGGAACAGCAGTCCGCAGCGCGGCTCCAGCTCGAGGTTCCCCAGCGTCATGTACATCGAGTTGCCGGCGTAGTCCGGCCACGTCAACCGAGCGCCCCCGGTCACCTCGACGAAGCCGGGATTGCCTCCCCGGTGCGAGGCATCGACGCCCAGCCCCGTGGCATAGGTGCCGATGAAGAACGTGTCCGCGGCCGCGATCCACTGCTGTTGGGAGGCGGTGAGTCGGCCGGTGACGGTCGCGGTGGGCGCCGCCGATGGCAACTCGTCGCTCGGCGTCCGCGTCTGGATGTACTTGGGGCAGTTGGAGTACACCTGCTCGGTGCGGACGACGAGTCCGTGGCCCTGGCGGTACGCCCGGCCGTTGATCCGCATCCGTCTCCGGGAGGCCGGGTCCAGGACGATCATGCCGACGTTGCGCTCGGCGTCGAACCGCTCGGCGAGCGGATCGCCGGTGACCGGCAGCCGGTCGGTGACGATCGTGGCGTCGTCGGGCGCCTGAACGAATCCGGGCGGGCCGATCAGCGGGCTCACCCACGCCGCACCGTCCTCGTCGGTGGCGGCGATCACCACGAGTCGCTGCTGGGCGAGGAACCCCGCGGCCACCGGCGGAATGGTGGCGCCCACGCCGGCCGATCCCCAGTCCTCGGTGATCACGCCGGCGCGTCGCTGAGTCGTGCGTTCACCGGGGTGGAGCATGGACGACTCCCCTCAGGTCGGGCCGGCCGGACCGCGGAGTGCGGCCCGGCGGCGGAGGGATCAGAAGAAGCCGCACGTCGGCGCGTCCTGGGTCGGCGCAGGTGCGGTGTCGGCACCGGCGGGCGCGTAGATCTCCAAGCGGATCCCGTCCGGGTCGGTGAAGAACACGCCGCCGGAGGACGCACCCTCGCCGTGCGGAACGATTCCGTCGTAGACCAGCTCCGCGCCGAGCTCCCGCAGGGTCGCCTCCGCCCGACGAACGGCCTCGACGTCGGCCACCTGGAAGGACAGATGGTGCAGGCCCGGTCGATCAGTCCCGAAATCGCCCTCGCTCTGCTGCCACAGCGTGACGAGCAGCGCGCCGTCATGGCCGAGAAACGCGTATCGCCGGTCACCTCCGGACTGCTCCGCGAGGACGTCGAGGTCGAGTACCCGCTGATAGAAGGCGATCGATCGCGCCAGGTCGGTCACGTTCAGCCCGACGTGTCCGGTCTGCAGGGTCGGTGCACTCATAGGGATTCCTAACGGCTTATGGCTCGGGTTGCCGTTAGAATATGGCGCACGTTTCTCACGGAGTCAAGCCGGATGTACCGTTAGAACGTGGACCTGGAGAAGCTGGACGACGGCGGCGCACCGCGCCTCGGCGAACCACCGGCGATCGAGCTCGCCAACACGGCCTACGCGGTGAGAGGCCGCGCAACGGACGGGCTCCGGACGACCGAACATCTGACCGCGTGGCTGCGCGACCTGCGCTCACGCCTGGCGATCCGCCTCACCGACACCGACCTTCGCGGCGTCACCGACGACGACCTGCGCCGCGCCAGGGAGCTGCGAGACGCCATCCGCGCACTCGCGGCCGCTCACGCCGGCGGTTCCGAACCGGATCCCACGGCGGTCGCCACGGTGAATCACCACGCGCGCCGCGCGCCCCGGTGGCGCGAACTGCGGACGGGGCCGGAGCCGCACCTGGTCACGGCCACCGCCGGCCGGCCCGTGGACGCGGCGCTCGCGGAGCTGGCCGAGGACGCCATCACGTTGTTCGCCGGGCCCGCGCGCCACGAGCTCCGCGCGTGCCAGGGGCCGGGCTGTGTACTGCACTTCGTCAGGGACACGCCCCGCCGGGAGTGGTGCTCGGCCGGTTGCGGCAATCGAGCCCGGGCCGCCCGGCACTACGCCAGGACTCGGCGCGCAGCGACCTGACCAACGCGCGGAACCAACGGCCGCGCACGACTCTGTCGGGCGATGAAGCGCACGTCCCCTGATGCTCCCATGCTCGAGCGCGCGCTCCGGTACCTGCCGAGACCGGGCATCCTCCCGATCCTCGTCGTCGCCCTGCGGTGAGCCGTTCGCGGTCGGTCAGCAGCTCGGGTCGGACCGATCGCGTCCGTGCTCGGCGGGCTCCCGCGCACCGGGCCGGGGAAGCGCCTGGTTAGGCTGTCCGGAATCCCGGAGGTGCCCTGCGATGTCGCTGATCGCGCAGATCCTGGTCGGCGTCGTCGCCGCCATTCACGTCTACGTTCTCGTGCTCGAGATGTTCCTGTGGCGCACCCCGCGAACGCGCGCGACGTTCGGCACCACGGCGGAGTTCGCCGAGGCCACCGCTCCGCTCGCGGCCAACCAAGGGCTGTACAACGGGTTCCTCGCCGCGGGCCTGGCGTGGGGCCTGGTCGCCGACGACGTCGCGTTCCAGGTGTTCTTCCTGGGCTGCGTGATCGTCGCCGGGATCTACGGAACGATCACCGCGAACCGCCGCATCCTCTTCGTCCAGGCGCTGCCCGCGGCGATCGCGCTGATCATCGTCCTACTGGCCCGCTAGGTCGCTCGAGCACCGGCGTCGTCCGCGCTCGAGGATCCGGCGGGCTCACTCGTCTTGCCAGCCGGGGCAGCCGCGCCGCGAGGCGATGCTGACCGGCGACGACACCCGGCCGTCCGCCAGGACGGCGGGTCGCCCGATGCCGACCGAGTCACGCGACGCCCTTTGGGTAGCGAGCATCAGACGGTTATGCTCCATTGCCATTCGGAGGGGTGGGGGGCACACCGCAATGGAGCCGCTCTTAGCCGTGCACTATCTGCACGAGAGCGACGTCGTTCTGCGGCTCGAGGCCGAGGGCGACGCCGTGACGTTCGGCCGGGACGACGAATGCGACCTGGTCATTTTCTCCGCGATCAACGGCACCGCGCTTTCCAGGATCGCCGGACGTATCTGGAGGATGGAAGGCGAGCTCTGGCTGCGGAACCTGTCCTCCAAACACGAGCTGTGGCTGGAGATTCCTGGACGGCCTCCGATGCCGCCCCTGCCGCCGCGGAATCTGGCCTACCAGGATCCGGGTGCGGCGCTGTCGATCCCGGGCGAGCTGGCGTACGTGCACGGCCCCGACGGCTGCGTCCTGGTCGTCACCCAGCACCGGACCAGACCGACCTCACCCGCTGCCTCGGGTGGGGCTTCCACGCTCAGCACGCCGGAGGTCCCCGACGATCTCAAGCCGATCGCCGCCGCCCTCTGCGAGCCATTGCTCGACGGCCATCGCCTGCCCGCCTCCTACGAGCAGGTCCAGCGTCGGGTCGGTCTCGTCAGCCGCCGCCGCGTCCGCGATCAGGTGACTCGGCTCTGTGCGCTCTACCAGGCCGAGGTACCGGAACTTCGGGAACGGTTCGAGGCGCGGCGAGCCGTCGAGGAGCGGGAGCTGGGGGCGACCGCCCGACCGATCGCTGTTCGGGGCGGTATCACGATCTTCGCGGCGAACGAGCATCACGGTGACGCGGCGCCAGAAACGGAACGGCGCCGCGCACTGGCCCTGCCGGACTACTACGAGGTGGCGCACCTGCTGGTACGGCGCGAACTGGTAACCGCCCGGGACGTCGCAGCCCTTCCGACCTCCCCGATTTGATCCGTGATATCCGATCGTCATCCAGCGCTGCCCGGATTCCTCTTGCGTCGCCAACGCGGCGAAGGAAGCTTCGCGATCGTCTACGAGGCAACTCACCCCGACTTCGCCGACCCGGTCGCCGTCAAGCTCTGGCGTGCGCCGCTCACCCCGCGCCAGCTGGCGCGATTCCGGCACGAATGCCGACTACACGAGACACTCGTCGACTCGGATCGCATCGTCACCTTGCTGCGAACCCATGCGATCGACGGTGAGGCACCGTGGACGGTCCTCGCACTGTACGACGAGTCGCTGGAGGAAAGGCTCGGCCGGCCACCTGCGCTGACGCCGGACCAAAAGTTCGTCCTCGCCGACGACGTCCTGGCCGCCCTGGAAGACGTTCACGACGCCGGCTATCTGCATCGGGACGTGAAACCGGAGAACGTCCTGCTGCGAGGCGATCGGGCCGCCCTCAGCGACCTGGGGATGGCGATGAGGCTCGATGACGGCACCAGCGACCGAGCTGCCGGATCGGCCTACTATCTGGCTCCCGAGCTGACCGGCGGAGCGACCGAACCCACGGTCCAGTCCGATATCTTCTCGGCGGCCGTCACTCTGCGTCGACTATTCGGTGAGGATGCTCAGGGCGCGCTGGAACAGCTTCTCACTCGCGCCTCGTCGTTCATGCCGACCGATCGGCCGCGGACCGTCGCTGAGTTCCGGTCGAAGCTGGCCAAGGCATCTCCACCCACCGCCAGAGCGCGGAACGGCCGTCGCCGGCGCCTCATCGTGGCCATCGTGGCGTCGATACTGGTCGTTGCCGCCGTGGCCGGGTACGTTCTCCGGCCCGACGGGCCTCTTCGGGGGGAAGCGGAACAGACCAGTCTCCTGTTCCAGGACGACTTCACCGGCGCACAGACGTGGCCGACGGTGGTCGAGCCGGAGGGCCGAAGCGCCTACACGTCCGGGGAGTACGACCTACGGGTCACACAGGACCAGACCCCCTTGTACTTGAAGGCGCCTTCCGCGGCCCGCGCCTCCCGGCAATCCGTGGAGGCCAGGGGCTATCTGGTCGACGGCCAGGGAGGGTGGGGAGTCTGGTGTCGGGGCGCTGGCCCGGGCGAAGTTTACGCCTTCAACTTGACCCACGGTGGGGCTGCGGAGATCCGCACCCCGACCGGTACCACGGGCTTCCGATTCGTCAACGGCCTGGACATCTACCGTCCGAACCGGCTCCGCGGCGACTGCACGGATCTGGAGGTCGGCGGCGTCGACCTCCTGTTGTCGGTCAACGATGTGCCAGTGCTCCACCGTACCGAAACGACAGAGCCCGTACTCGGCCCCGGCCCGTGCGGCGTCCAGGTCTGGGCGTTTCGCGGGCTCGAGGGCGAACTCGCGCATGCTCGAATCACCTCCTTCGGCGTGAGCCGCCTGGACTGAGTCCGAGCCCATCAGATCCATCGCGTCGTTCGTCCGGCAGGCCTGCCGCACGGATGCGACCGAGCTCCTGAACCCTCGGAGTCGCCGCCGGCCATCAACTGGTGGCTCTCGATGGGCGACACCGATACCAAGGAGCGAATCGGATGAAGCAAACCTTCGCGCTGCTGGCAGCGACCGGCCTCACGGTCACCGGCCTGGCGGCGTTGTCCCCGGCACCCGCACAGGCGGCCAACTGCACGGCAGTCTCGTCCCACACGGCCACCTCGCGCGGGTCGACCGTCGCCCGCGCCGAGTGGCGACGCTGCTACTCCAACGGCTACGTCCGGGTCACCGGATGGCTGCGCGACGAAAAGCAGGACGGCCGCTGTGCGCGCATCGACCTCCGATTCACCGACGGAGCCGAGGAATACCTCCAGACCTGTGGCTACAAGAGCGAAAAAGCGCTGGTCTCCGGTTGGCACGCCGGAAGGGTCGCGGTCACGATCCGACGGGCCTGATGGCGTGGGACACTCTGCTCGGGGCCGATCGCACGATCGACAGAGGGGGATGACCACCATGCGCACAGGATTGTTACGAGTGGCAACTGCCGGGATCTTCGTGGCCTGTACCGGCTTCGCAATCGCGACGCCCGCCTCGGCCGCGAACTGCACCTCGACCACCCCGGTCTCAGTTCCCGGCCAGACCGGAACTGTCGTCTGCACACCGACGACGACGCCGAAGAAGCGCGTGTGCACCAAGAAGAAGAAGGTCCTGGGGCGGACCTACTGCACGAAATACAAGTACGTGTAGCTCGCCGAACCGAGTCCCCGACGTGTACCGGCCGGACCTTCAGGCCGCGTGCACGTCGGGACTCTTAGGAATCCCCGACCTCCCGGCACGCCGCTCATCGTGTGCCCCTGGCGCACGGTCGGATGCATCCGGGCATCGGACGCGCGGTCAGCTGGACCCTCCATCGTGGACCGGCTGACTACGTACAACTACGCATCGACCGGGCCTCGGTCGCCCTGGTCCCCTGAGTGGGCGCCACCCACGGCGCAAAAGAATCCACATCACGGGGGATCCTCATGTCGGAGACGACCACCACACCGGTGAAGACTCACCGAATCAACCCGAACGCGAACCCCGAGGGCTCGGCGTTCCTCATCACGCTGCTGCAGCGCTACGTCGACCAGGTGCCCGGCCGCACCCGGCGCGAGCTGCAGCTGGCGCAGGAGATCGACGCCCGCCCTGGCGGCCGCGACACCGCCGAGCAGGCCGTCCGCTCCTGGCGGGCACTGCCGGTGGAGACGCGTGCCGCGGCGGTGGGCACAGAGGCCGCGGCCGCGGACCACCGCGCACGGGTCGAGGAGGACGCGCTGCTCGCCCAGGCCCGCCGTGCGTTCCGGGCGCGCGGCGTCCGCAGCCCGCAGGGCTTCAGCATCCGCGCGGCCACGTCCGGCCGGACGCCGGTCGGCGCGCCGCCGTTCACGCTGCCGGCGATCGAAGCCGACGGGCCGCTGAGTCCCAAGCAGACGACGGACGCAGCCACCCGGCCCGGGGAGACCGCACCGGATCCGGACGGTGCCGGCACGGTGCTCGGCAACCCACCGCCGGTGGCGGCGTCCGCGGTGGCCGGCACGCTCTACCGCATCCGGTACGTCGGTCTCTACTGCAAGCGGGAGAGCAGCTGGGACGGCGGCAGCAACAGCGACGAGCCGTACGTCTCGTTCAACATGACCGACGACGCCAACCACTCCTGGGCCAAGCGGACCGGGGTCTACAGCGACGTCGACAAGAAGGAGTCCCGCGGGGCGAAGCCCGACCCGCTGGTGCTCTACGGCCCGGCGCACACGCCGAGCGAGCGCACGTACATCTCCGCCCTCGTCACCGAGCACGACTTCGGGGACCCGGAGAAGATCAAGAAGGCCTGGCACGATGCGGCGACGCTCGGGCAGTGCGTCGCGAAGTACTACGGCGTCGACGTCGACCAGGCGGTCGTGGACAGCGCGGCCAACCTGCTGAACCTGGTGTTCAACCTCGGTGACGACGTCATCGGGTGGGACAGCGTCGTGCTGTGGCCGGAGTCCTGGGAGTGGTTCGCCGCTCAGCCGCTGCTGACGTACAAGGGCATCACGTACCACTTCTTCCTGTTCCACACCGACAACGACTCGGAGTTCTACACCTTCTACCGGATCGACCGGCTGAACTGACCCGGGTGCACCGCGGCCGGCTCGTCCACCGACGAGCCGGCCGCCGTCACTTCCTGGGGAGGCGCCTCGAAGCAGGGGCAACGATCGGTGGGGGCGAACTCGGCGAAGCGTTGACGAAGCGACTCACCCGCGCCAGCGCAGGTCCGCGACCACGGCCAGGTGATCGGAGGGATGGATGCCTCCGACCGGCCCGCCGGCCAGGTGCACACCCTCCACCAGCACCTGTTGATCTTCCCGCCCGGGACGGAAGAAGATGTGGTCGATGCGCTGATCGACCATCTGAGGTCCCGCTTCCAACGGTGCGGACGGATGGGTCGACGGCAGGGTGACCGCGTCGGCTGCTCCCCCGCCGGCGCTCCAGGCGTCGGTCAGCACGTCCCCTGCCCGGCGCAGGACGGGAGAGTCGACCGCCGCGTTGAGGTCACCCATCAGCAAGACCGGACAGGGCCCGTCGAAG
>Ga0190269_10001603_pt1 | contig 10731 bp, 9 predicted proteins | sample Popmic249IS_FD_133749 | JGI IMG/M metagenome (GOLD analysis project Ga0190269, IMG submission 133749) | Populus adjacent soil microbial communities from riparian zone of Blue River, Arizona, USA - 249 IS | ecosystem: Environmental > Terrestrial > Soil > Riparian zone | place: USA: Arizona... | reverse complement strand
GGTCGGCCGTGGCCAGCGCCTCGGTGATCGCCGTCGCCGTCTCCTCCGCGGAGGTGGCGAACGCCACCGTGAACGGGGTCCGCGGTGGCTCGGCCTCCAGCGCGCCGAGCAGCGCGTGATGGCCGTAGGTCACGGCCTTCCGGTACCGGAGGATGACGGCGACGCTCACCCCGCCATTGTTTCAGCGCTACTGGGCCGGGCTGGTCGGGGGAGCAGCGCCGGGGCGCTGGGTCGGCACGACGACGCCGGGCGGCGGCCCTGGCGGTACGTCCTCGGCCGACGGCGGGCTCTCCGGCGCGATGTTCCAGCTCACGGTCACGGTGACCGGAGCGCGCGTGCCGGGCGCCGGCGGCTCGTACGTGACATCGACCCGGTCCGGACGCCCCGGCGCGCCGCTGCAGACGCACTGCGCGAGCCACGCCCCGGAAGACGTCCGATCGGGACCGTCCGGCGCGGAGTGGATGACGACGGCGGTTCCGTCGGGCAGTCGGACCTGGTCGGGCACGAGAGATCGCCTCCTTCGGGCGTGCGACATCGGCACCTCGGCGGTGCGGTATCGAGAATGGGCTGTGACCGGCGGCCACGGGATGGGTGACCGTGTGCTGACTGATGGTTACCCGGCCGGTCGCGAGCTGAATCGGAACACCGGGAGAACATCGCGGTATCCCGTGGGCGTACGTCCACGGGTCACTGTGCCGGCGAACCGCGCTCGTTACCGTGAGCGGATGAGCGTTCCCCGGCGGAGCCCGCCCGTGTCGACGCTGGTCACGATGGTCCTCGTCGTGCTGTGCGCGGCCTATGTGGCGGCCTACCTGAACGCCGGTGGCCTCGCGCTCGCGCTGCCGCTCTTCGTGGTGCTGTGCTGGCCGGTCGTAGTGCTCGGGCGCCGCCCGGTCCTGGCACTGCTGCTCGTCCTCGTGCTGGGCGCGCTGCTGACACCGCTGATCGACCCGCAGGTCGTCACCCCGGTGGCGTCGGTGGCGACGCTGGTCGCGGTCGCCCGGCTGGCGGTCGATCGCTCGTGGCGCTTCTCGCTGCCGGGCGCCGTCGGCTCGCTCGTGGTCCTCACCCTGCTGATGTTCGCGTTCTTCGTGCGCGGCGGGGGAAGCCCGCTCGGCGGCGTGGGGACGCTGACGCTGGCGATGATGTGCGTGTGGACGGTGGGCAACTCGGTCCGCCAGTCGCGCCAGAACGCGGCGGCGCGGCGCGCGGAGGAGACCGACCGCGCGGTCGCGGCCGAGCGCCTGCGAATCGCCCGTGAGCTGCACGACCTGGTCGCACACAGCATGGGCGTCATCGCGTTCCAGGCCGGAGCCGGCCGCCGGGTGATCGAGACCCGGCCGGTCGAGGCGCGCGACGCGCTCGACGCGATCGAGACCACCAGCCGGGAAGCGCTCGCCGAACTGCGCCGGACCCTGTCCGCGCTGCGGCGCTCGGACCCGGAGGGCGCGCCGAGCGCGCCGACGCCCGGCCTCGCCGACCTCGACCGGCTGGTCGCCACCGCCGCGGACGCCGGTGTCCGGGTGGTGGTCTCGCGTACCGGCACCGCGCGGCACCTGCCGGCGGACCTGGACCTCTCCGCGTACCGGATCATTCAGGAGGCGGTGACGAACGTGGTGCGCCACGCGGGCACCGACCACTGCCGGGTGCTGCTCGAGCACCACGACGACACGCTCTCGATCGAGGTGCTGGACGACGGCCCGGGGACCGGCGCGTCCGGCACCGGGTACGGCCTGGTCGGGATGCGCGAGCGGGTGACGTTGCTCGGCGGGTGGTTCGAGGCCGGTCCTCGGCCCGAGGGAGGGTTCCGGGTGTTGGCGAGGATTCCCGTCCATGATTAGCGTCGTCCTCGCCGACGACCAGCCGCTGATCCGCTCGGCGCTGCGGCTGCTGCTCTCCGAGACACCGGATTTGCGGCTGGTGGGGGAGGCCGCCACCGGCGCCCAAGCAGTCACGCTGGCCGAGCGGCACCGGCCGGACGTCGTCGTGATGGACCTGCGGATGCCGGAGCTGGACGGTGTGGCGGCGACCGCGGCGATCACGGACACGCTGCCGGACACCCGCGTCCTGGTACTGACGACGTTCGACGACGACGAGTACGTCTACGGCGCGCTCCGGGCAGGCGCGAGCGGCTTCCTGGTCAAGGACATGGCGCTCGACGACATCCTCACCGCGATCCGGGTAGTGGCCGCCGGTGACGCGCTGATCGCCCCGAGCGTCACCCGACGCCTGGTCGACACGCTGGCCGGTCGCACGCCGGCGCCGGCGCCCCGGCCGTCGACGAACGGCATCACCGAACGGGAGCGCGAGGTGCTGACGCTCGTCGGGCGCGGGCTGTCGAACACCGAGATCGCCGCCGAACTGTTCATCAGCGTGGCCACCGCCAAGGCGCACGTGGCCCGGCTGCTGACGAAGCTGGACGCCCGCGACCGCATCCAGCTGGTGATCCTGGCCTACGAGTTCGGCCTGGTCCGCCCGCGGGAGTAGGCCCGCGGGCCACCGCCGCTGTCGTCCGCGGACCGATGTGGACGACCAGGTCGGATCGACACCGTTGGCGCATGCCGAAACTTCGCGCCGCGCTCGGCGTCCAGCTCGTGCTCGTGGTGGTGTTCGCCCTGCTCTGGAACCCGCTCGACTTCTTCATCTACCGGCTGGGAGGCCAGGTCGTCGGCGACGGCACCCGGCTCTACCTGGAGCAGCAGGCCGCGCACTGGTTCACCTACACCCCGTTCGCGGCGGTGATGTTCCAGCCGCTGTCGTGGGTGCCGCTGGTGCCCGCGCGGGTGCTCTGGGAACTCGCGTCGGTCGCTGCGTTCGCCGTGGCCTGCCGGGGTGTGCTGGACCTGGCCGGCCGCCGCCGGTGGTGGCTGCGCGCGGTCGTGATCGGGCTATTGCTGGAGCCGGTCTGGCACTCGTTGTTCCTGGGCCAGATCAACCTGCTGCTCTGCGCGCTGGTGGTCACCGACCTGCGGCGGGTGGGCGCGGGGAAGCCCGCGGGGATCGGCATCGGGATCGCCGCCGCGATCAAGCTGACGCCGGGCATCTTCGTCGTGCTGCTGCTGGCCGCCGGGCGCGTGCGCGCCGCGGTGATCGCCGGAGCCACGTTCGCGGCCGGCACGGCGCTCGGCTTCCTCGTCGCTCCGGACGCGTCGCTCGTGTACTGGCGCGACGTCTTCTACGACACGACGCGGGTCGGCGTGCCCTATGTCAGCAACCAGTCGCCGTACGGGGCGCTCACGCGGCTGCTGGACGGCGTCGGCGACTGGTACGTGCTGCTCCCGCTGGTCCTCGGCGGCGCCGGCCTGGCGGTGGGCGTGGCGTACGCCCGGCGTGGGGACTGGCCGGCGGCGCTGGCGGCCACCGGGCTCACCGGGCTGCTCGTGTCGCCGATCTCCTGGAGCCACCACTGGGTCTGGGCTCTTCCGGCGCTGGTGGTGCTGGTGCGGGACGGTCGACGGCGGGCCGCGGTGGGTGTCGGAGCAGTGTTCCTCCTCGCGCCGATGTGGGCCACCCGCCTGGTCGACCGTCCGCAGGAGCTCTGGGCCCTGGTGCCGTTCGAGCTGGTCAAGAACGCGTATCTGCTCCTCGGGCTCGCCCTGCTGGCCCACCTGGCGTACGCGCTCGGCCGCCCACCCGGACCGGCGCGGGAGGCGCGCGACGCGCAGCCCCTCGCCGCGTCGGCCTGAGACGCCGGACGCCCCGGCACCGAATCGGTGCCGGGGCGTCCGCCGTTCGGGTGTGGGGTCAGGAGGCTCCGCCGGACTCGCCGGGCGGAGCTGCCGTCACGTCGTCGATGCGGTACTTGGCCACCGCGTCCGCGGCCACCGACGCCTCGATCTCGCCGCGCTGGGCGAGCGCGCGCAGCGTCGCCACCGCGATCGACTCGGCGTCCACCCGGAAGTGCCGACGCAGGGCGTGGCGGGTGTCGGACGCACCGAACCCGTCGGTGCCCAGCGAGGTGTAGTCGCTCGGCACCCACTGCGCGATCTGGTCGGGCACCTGCCGCATCCAGTCGCTGGACGCGATGACCGGGCCCTCGGCGTCGGCCAGCTGGGCGGTGACCCACGGCGTCCGCGGCTCGGCGTCGGGGTGCAGGAGAGCGTCGCCGTCCGCCGCCAGAGCGTCGCGGCGGAGCTCGGTCCAGGACGTCACCGACCACACGTCGGCCGCGACGTTCCAGTCCTCGGCCAGCAGCTGCTGGGCCCGCAGGGCCCAGGGCAGGGCGACGCCGGACGCGAGCAGCTGGGCGCGGCGCGCGCCCTCGGCGGTGCGGGGCGCCGGGGCGAACTTGTACATGCCGCGGAGGATGCCCTCCTCGGTCACGTGATCCGGCATCGCCGGCATGACCATCGGCTCGTTGTAGACGGTGAGGTAGTAGAAGACGTTCTCCGGGTTCTCCCCGTACATCCGCCGCAGGCCGTCCTCGGTGATCACCGCCACCTCGTAGGCGTACGCCGGGTCGTACGCGACCACGGCCGGGTTCGTCGCGGCCAGCAGCAGCGAGTGGCCGTCCTCGTGCTGGAGGCCCTCACCGTTGAGCGTGGTGCGTCCGGCGGTGGCGCCGAGCACGAACCCGCGGCCCAGTTGGTCGGCGGCGGCCCAGAAGCCGTCACCGGTGCGCTGGAAGCCGAACATCGAGTAGAAGATGTAGATCGGGATCATCGGCTCGCCCTGGGTGGCGTACGACGTGGCCACCGCGGTGAACGACGCGACCGATCCGGCCTCGTTGATGCCCTCGTGCAGGATCTGGCCCTGCTGCGACTCCTTGTAGGCCAGCATCAGCTCGCGGTCGACCGACGTGTACTGCTGGCCGTGCGGCGAGTAGATCTTCGCCGTCGGGAACAGCGAGTCCATACCGAACGTCCGGGCCTCGTCCGGGATGATCGGCACGAAGCGGGCCCCGATGTTCTTGTCCTTCATCAGGTCCTTGAGCTGCCGGACGAACGCCATCGTCGTGGCGATCTTCTGCTTGCCGGAGCCCTTCTTCAGCTGGGCGTACATCTCCTTGCCCGGCAGCACCAGCGGCTTGCTCCGGTCGACCCGCTTCGGGATCGGGCCGCCGAGCTGGCGACGACGCTCCATCAGGTACTGGTACTCGTCGGAGTCCTTGCCGGGGTGGTAGTACGGCGGCAGGTACTTGTCGAGCTTCTCGTCCGGAATGTCCAGGAAGAGGCGGTCCCGGAACTCCTTCAGGTCGTCCGGCGTCAGCTTCTTCATCTGGTGGGTGGCGTTGCGGGCCTCGAAGTGGCTGCCCAGCGTCCAGCCCTTGATCGTCTTGGCGAGGATCACCGTCGGCTGGCCGGAGTGCTCGGTGGCGGCCTTGTAGGCGGCGTAGAGCTTCCGGTAGTCGTGGCCACCGCGCTTGAGGTTCCAGATCTCGTCGTCCGAGAGGTGCTCGACCATCTTGCGGGTGCGCGGGTCGCGTCCGAAGAAGTGCTCGCGGACGAACGCGCCGGACTCCGCCTTGTAGGTCTGGTAGTCACCGTCCGGCGTGGTGTTCATCAGGTTGACCAGCGCGCCGTCGGTGTCGGCGGCCAGCAGCGGGTCCCACTCGCGACCCCAGACGACCTTGATGACGTTCCAGCCGGCGCCGCGGAAGAACGCCTCCAGCTCCTGCATGACCTTGCCGTTGCCGCGGACCGGGCCGTCGAGGCGCTGGAGGTTGCAGTTGATGACGAACGTGAGGTTGTCGAGCTCCTCGCGGGCGGCCACGCCGATCGCGCCGAGCGACTCGACCTCGTCCATCTCGCCGTCGCCGAGGAAGGCCCAGACGTGCTGCTTGCTGGTGTCCTTGATGCCCCGCGAGTGCAGGTACCGGTTGAACCGGGCCTGGTAGATCGCGTTGATCGGGCCCAGACCCATGGAGACGGTGGGGAACTCCCAGAAGTCCGGCATCAACCGCGGGTGCGGGTAGCTGGAGAGGCCGCCGCCCTGGTGGGAGAACTCCTGCCGGAAACCGTCGAGCTGGTGCTCGGTGAGCCGGCCCTCGAGGAACGCCCGCGCGTACATGCCCGGTGACGCGTGTCCCTGGAAGAAGATCTGGTCGCCGCCGCCCGGGTCGTCGTGGCCGCGGAAGAAGTGGTTGAAGCCCACCTCGTAGAGGCTCGCGCTCGACGCGTAGGTGGAGATGTGTCCACCGACCTCGATGCCGGGGCGCTGCGCGCGGTGCACCAGCATCGCGGCGTTCCACCGCATGTAGGCGCGGAGGCGGCGCTCGATGTGCTCGTCGCCGGGGAACCACGGCTCCCGCTCCGGCGGGATGGTGTTGATGTAGTCGGTGCTCCGCAGTGCCGGTACGCCGACCTGCTTCTCACGCGCGCGCTCCAGGAGCCGCAGCATGATGTACCGCGCTCGCTGGCGGCCGGCGTTGTCGATCACCGCGTCCAGCGACTCGAGCCACTCGGACGTCTCTCCGGGATCGATGTCCGGGAGCTAACTGGGTAGCCCGTCGCTGATCACCGGGAGCCGTTCGCGTGAGTTCGCCACGTCGATCCTCGTCACACTCGTCGGTGGGTGGGGTCCGGTCGATCACGGTCGGCGACCGCCCGAGTCCACATCTCGCTTTACCGATCCATCCTGCCTCGTGGGGAGGTCGATGGTTAGCTCCGGGGGACCGTTACCGGCCGGTAGTGTCCTGCCCCGCCCGTAGGGGCGCACCGGCGCGACCCCACCCGGCGCACCGGGCACAGCCGCGACCGGCAGGATAGAGCACGTGGACAGCGAGATCATCACCGTCCGTACCGGATCCCGGCAGGTCGTCCTCGACCTGACCGAGAAGGCGTCGGCGTTCGTGCGGGACCGGGGCGACGGGATACTGCACGCCTTCGTTCCCCACGCCACGGCGGGCCTGGCGGTACTGGAGACCGGGGCCGGTAGCGACGACGACCTGCTGGCGGCGTTGGAAGACCTGCTGCCGGCCGACGACCGGTGGAAGCACCGGCACGGCAGCACGGGGCACGGCCGGAGCCACGTGATGCCGGCTCTGATCCCGCCGTACGCCACACTGCCGGTGCTGGACGGCCGGCTGGCGCTCGGGACGTGGCAGAGCTTGTGTCTCGTCGACCTGAACGTCGACAACCACGATCGGCAGGTGCGCTTCTCGTTCCTGGCGGGGTGAGTGGCCATGATGTGGTGTTGGGCCTGTTGACCTGCGGGTAGGGATGGGACGTAGGTGGTCCGTCAGTACTCGGCGGGCGCGACGCGTGTTATCCGATGGCTGCCAACACTTGCGTTGCGCTGGATGTATGTGTGGACTACCGGACTAGGCGGCGACGCGCCGCCATCAGTAGGAGGAGGGAACCGAAGAGTGAGCGCGACCGCGGGTCACGCCGACGGCGTCAAGAGCCCGGCAGACCGGCTCGGCATCCAGCCGGGCATGGTGGTCATGGAGATCGGCTACGACGAGGACTGCGCCGACGAGCTGCGTGACGCCGTTGCCGACCGGGTGGGTGACGATCTGGTCGACGAGGACTCCGACGAGGTCGTCGACGTCGTGATGCTCTGGTGGCGGGAGGACGACGGAGACCTGTTCGACGCACTGGTCAACGCGTTGAGCCCGCTCGCGGACAACGGCGTCGTCTGGTTGCTGACGCCGAAGGCGGGCCGGCCGGGGCACGTCGAGCCGAGCGACATCAGCGAGATCGCCCCGACCGCAGGGCTGCAGCAGACGTCGAGCATCAGTGCCGCGCAGGACTGGTCCGGTGCGCGGCTCGTCGCGCCGAAGGCGGCGCGCGGCAAGCGCTGACCCGGACCGCCCGTTCACACCGGCAGCGCGTCACGCGCGCTCCCGGTGTACTTTGTCGTGCCTTCGTTCGGAGGAAGGATGTGCCGCGATGCCCGTCGAGGTCGGTGACCTGGCGCCGGAGTTCACGCTGGTCGACCAGAACAACCAGCCGGTGTCGCTCTCGGCCTTCAGGGGCGAGAAGAACGTCCTGGTCGTTTTCTACCCGCTGGCGTTCTCCGGGGTGTGCTCCGGCGAGCTGAGCGCGATCAGGGACGATCTGCCGCGGTTCCAGAACGACGCCGTGCAGGTGCTGACGATCAGCATCGACTCGTTCTTCGTGCATCGGGTCTGGGCCGACCAGGAGGGGTTCGACTTCCCGCTGCTCTCGGACTTCTGGCCACACGGGGCGGTGGCGCAGAGCTACGGCGTGTTCGACGAGCAGAAGGGCTCCGCCCGACGGGGGACGTTCCTGGTCGACACCGAGGGCGTGGTGCGCTGGAAGGTCGTCACCGAGCTGGGCGTGGCCCGGTCGGCGCAGGACTACGGCACCGCCCTGGCAGCCCTTGCCTCGTGAGACCTCCGCTACCCTCGTGGTGCGGGGCGCATAGCTCAGTGGAAGAGCACTCGCCTTACAAGCGAGGGGTCGGGGGTTCGAAACCCTCTGCGCCCACCGTGTACGGCCCACCGCCGTCCTCCCCGCCTTACGGCACCAGGCCCGCCTTACGGCACCAGGAGGGTCCCCGCTCCCTTGAGGCGGCGGACGACGGGGGCCGTCTCGGTGCGGTGGACGCCGTCCAGCGCGCCGATGCCGTCGGCGAGGTAGTCGTAGAGCTCGTCGAGATCGCGGCAGACCACCGCCGCGGCGATGTTCGACGCTCCGGTCACCGCGGCGGCGTAGGCGATCTGCGGGTGGGTCGCGAGCGCCCGGCCGACTGCGGTCAGCGACGACGCGGCGACCGTGAGCCAGAGCGCCGCCTCGGCGGTGTACCCGAGCAGCGCCGGCTCGATCTCCACGTCGAAGTAGAGCACGCGGCTGCGGTGCAGCTGGTCGATGCGGCGCCGGACGGTCGACTCCGACCAGCCGGTCGCGGCGGCGAGCACCGGGTAGCTCGCGCGCCCGTCCTTGGCCAGCTGCGCGAGCAGCGCGTTGTCGGCCGTCGTCAGCGTTCCGGGCTCGGCGGGCACCGTCTCCGGCGTGAGGGCGGCCACCTGGTCGGCGTCGAGTGCGGAGGTGCGGCCCGGCCAGCCCGCCGTGCCGGCCACCGACCGCAGCATGCAGTGGGCGGACACGGCGGCGACGCCGGGCGTCCGCGGTAGCTTCTGCAGGAGCAACTCGCCCTCGTCCTGCTGGCGCCGGGTGCGCGTGATGCAGTTGATCTCGGTGCCGCCGGACAGGATCAGCACCCAGGACGTGTCGGGGCGGCGGGCCAGCGCGGTGGCCACCGGCACCGCGGCATCCGGCGAGCAGCGCATCCGGATCATCCAGTCGACGTGGCCCAGCGCCCTGGCGTGCGGCAGCCCGACCACCCGCAGCGCCCCGGCCGAGCGCAGCCGCTGGTAACGCCGGGCCAGCGTGCGATCGGTCGTGCCGAGGACCGCCGCGATGCGGCTGAACGGCGCCCGCCCGTCCAGCTGGAGCGCGTGCGCCAGCTGCCGATCCAACTCGTCCAGATCCATCAGCCGAGCCTAGTGCCGCGTCTGATCCCGTCAATCCGAGTCGCGGAAGCGTCGTATCGCTTCGTCTGCACCAGGCTGGTGTCATGCGTAAGTGGCTACCGCTGACCGCGGTTTCGTTGAGCACGTTCATGTTGCTGGTCGACCTGACGATCGTGAGCGTCGCGGCCCCGGACCTCGCGGACGAACTGCACTCCTCGTTCGCCGCCCTGCAGTGGACGGTGGACCTCTACGTCCTGGTGCTGGCCGCGCTGCTGATGGCCGCCGGCTCGCTGTCGGACCGGTGGGGGCACCGGCGGGTGTTCCTCACCGGGCTGGTCGTGTTCGCGCTGGCGTCGCTGGCCTGTGGACTCGCGCCGAACACGGAACTCCTGATCGCCGCCAGAGGCGTCCAGGGCCTCGGTGCCGCCGCGATGTACGGGACGAACGCCGCGATCCTGGGCCTGGCCTACCAGGGTCGGGACCGCTCGATGGCGTTCGGGATCTGGGGCGCGGCCAACGGGGCGGCCGCCGCGGCCGGCCCGATCCTCGGCGGCGTCCTGACCGCCCACGTCGGCTGGCGTTCGATCTTCCTGGTCAACCTGCCGGTCGCGGTCGCGGCGGTGCTGGCCGCCCGGACGGTACCGGCTGCGCGCAGGCCCGACGCCGGGCGCCTGGACGTACCGGGCGTGCTCACGTTCACCGCCGCGGTCGCGCTCCTCGTCTACGGGCTGATCCGGGCCGGCGACAAGGGCTGGACCGAGGGCGGCGCGGTGACGGCGCTGATCGCGGCCGCCGTGGCCGCCGGGGTGTTCCTGCTCGTCGAACGTGGCCGGCCGGGCGCGATGCTGGAGCTGGCGCTGTTCGCCCGCCCGGCGTTCACGGTGGCGGTGCTCGCCGCCGCGGCGCTGACCGCGTCGGCGTTCGCGAACCTGATCTTCGTCTCGCTCTGGGCGCAGTCGGTGCTGGGGCTCAGCGCGATGGGTGCCGGGCTGGTGCTCGCGCCGATGGCGGTGGTCGCGCTGGTCGTCGCGGGCGCTGGTGGCCGGGTGCTGCACGGCGTGCCGGCCCGGTACTCGATCGGCGTCGGCCTGGTGCTGGTCGGCGCCGGTAACGCGCTGTGCCTGCTGGTCACTCCGGAGTCCGGCTGGGCGGTGCTGATCCCGGGCCTGAGCGTCACCGGCGTCGGCGTGGGGCTGAGCACGTCGGTACTGGCCTCGGCCGCGCTGGGCGCCGTGCCCGGCAGGCGCGCCGGCATGGCCACCGGGGCGTCGAACACGGCACGCCAGGTCGGGTTCGCGATCGCCCTGCCGGTCTTCGCCACGGTGCTGGCCGGTGCGGCCGAGCAGGTGCTG
>Ga0190269_10001602_pt1 | contig 10738 bp, 15 predicted proteins | sample Popmic249IS_FD_133749 | JGI IMG/M metagenome (GOLD analysis project Ga0190269, IMG submission 133749) | Populus adjacent soil microbial communities from riparian zone of Blue River, Arizona, USA - 249 IS | ecosystem: Environmental > Terrestrial > Soil > Riparian zone | place: USA: Arizona... | reverse complement strand
GGCGGGCCCCAGCGCGCGCATCGCCATCGAGGAGCGCCGGCCAATTCCGCGCGAGGTGCGCGAACTGAGCCTGGCCTTCCTGCTGCGCAACGTGCACGGGCTGGCCTGCTGGTACGTCGATTCGCGCATCCCGCTGCAGGAGGCGCGCTTCCCCTTCGCGGCGCCGCCGCACGCCGACGCCTACCCGCACATGTTCCCGGCGCCCTTGCGCTTCGACGCCGGCGAGGCCGCGATCCGCTTCGACGCCCAGTACCTGAAGCTGCCGTTGCGGCGCGACGAGAAGGCGCTGGCGCAGATGCTGCAGCGCGCGCTGTCGATCACCGTGCTGCAGTACCGGCGCGACCGCCTGCTGGTGCCGCAGGTGCGGCAGGCGCTGGCCGCGCACCCGGAGCGCGCGCGCAGTGCCGACGACCTGGCGCAACTCCTGCACGTCTCCGCCCGCACGCTGCATCGCCAGCTCAAGGAAGAAGGGGCGAGCCTGCAGCAGCTCAAGGACGAAGTGCGGCTGGAGCGCGCGAAGGACCTGCTCTATCGCACCGCCAGGCCGGTCAAGCAGGTCGCGGCTGCCGTGGGCTTTCGCAACGAGAAGAGCTTCGCGCGGGCGTTCCGGCAGTGGGCGGGGGTGTCGCCGGGGGAGTTCCGCGCGGCGGGGTGAGGGCGCAGGCTGGCTGCGGGGGCAAGCGCTTCTACGCCGCCCGGTATTCGAAGGCTTCGAAGCGCTCCCCGAACAGGACCAGGTCCCCGCGCCAGGGCTCGGCCGGCGGCATCGTCCCGCCGCGCAGTTGCTGCAGGCTCCAGCGCCGCACGCCCAGCGCGGCCAGTTCCTCGGTGAGCGTGTGCAACTCGTGCAGCGGAAACAGCTCGGGCGACCAGGTCGTGCGGCACTCGTGCGCCACGCCGCTCAGGAGCACCTGCAGCAGCGAATCGAGCACCCGCGAAGCGCTGCCGCGCGAGGCCGTGACCGCGTCCATGCGCTCCCACGGCGCCTTGATGTCCAGGCCCACCCAGTCGACCAGCGGAAGCACTTCGCGCAGGCGATCCGGATACATGCCGCTGGTGTGCAGCGCCACCTCGAAGCCGAGCGCGCGCACCTCGCGCATCGCCGCGGGCAGGGCCGCTTGCAGCGTCGGCTCGCCGCCGGAGAAGACCACGCCATCGAGCAGGCCGCGCCGGCCGTGCAGGAAGCGCAGCACTTCTTCCCAGGCGATCTGCGGCTCGGCGGCGGCATCGAGCAAGCCGGGGTTCTGGCAATAGCTGCAGCGCCAGGGACAGCCCTGGCAGAAGACGACCGCCGCCAGGCGCCCGGGAAAGTCGATGCTGGTCCAGCGCTGCAGGCCGCCCACCCGCAGGCGGGCGGGGCCGGTCGCATCAGCAGCGTTCGACAAAGAAGCACCGCTCCCCGTGCTCGCCCTTCTTGCCGGTGTTGAAGCTGGCGACCGGGCGGTGGTAGCCCATGACGCGGGTCCAGACCTCGCAGGGCTGGCGCTCCTCGTCGGAGAGTTCGAGGACCTCGACGCCGAGGCGCGGGTCGGGCTGGCGGGCGATGGGGGGGACGCTCATGTTCACTCCTTGGGTTTCGCGGCGACGAGATCAGGCGGCCAGCGCCAGGGTGGCGCGCTTGTGCGCGAGGCGCTCCTCGTCGCACTTCGGGCAGAACTTGTGCTCGCCGGCGAGGTAGCCGTGCGTGGGGCAGATCGAGAAGGTCGGCGTGACCGTGATGTACGGCAGGCGGAAGCGCGTCAGCGCGCGCCGCACCAGGTCGCGGCAGGCCGCGGCGCTGGAGAGGCGCTCGCCCATGTACAGGTGCAGCACGGTGCCGCCGGTGTACTTCGACTGCAGCACTTCCTGCCGTTGCATCGCCTCGAAGGGGTCGTCGGTGAAGCCCACCGGCAGCTGCGACGAGTTGGTGTAGTAGGGATGCGTGTCGGTGCCGGCCTGCAGGATGTCGGGCCAGCGCTTGCGGTCCTCGCGCGCGAAGCGGTAGGTGGTGCCTTCCGCCGGCGTGGCCTCCAGGTTGTACAGGTGCCCGGTTTCCTCCTGGAAGGCGACGATGCGATCGCGCACGTGATCGAGCAGGCGCAGCGCGAAGGCCTCGCCCGCCTCGCTCGTGATGTCGTAGGCGCCGCCGCTGAAGTTGCGGATCATCTCGTTGATGCCGTTGACGCCCAGCGTGGAGAAGTGGTTGCGCAGCGTGCCGAGATACCGCTTCGTGTACGGGAACAGGCCCTGGTCCATGAGGCGCTGGATCAGCTTGCGCTTGGTCTCCAGGCTCTGCTTGCCCAGCTCCAGCAGGCGGTCCAGCGCGCGCAGCAGGCCTTCCTCGTCGCCGCGGTGCAGGTGGCCCAGGCGCGCGCAGTTGACGGTCACCACGCCCAGGCTGCCGGTCTGCTCCGCGCTGCCGAACAGGCCGTTGCCGCGCTTGAGCAGCTCGCGCACGTCCAGCTGCAGCCGGCAGCACATGGAGCGCACCATGTTCGGCTCGAGCTCGGAGTTGATGAAGTTCTGGAAGTACGGCAGGCCGTAGCGCGCCGTCATCTCGAACAGGCGCGACGCGTTTTCGGACTCCCAGGGGAAGTCCTTGGTAATGTTGTATGTAGGGATCGGGAAGGTGAACACCCGGCCCTTGTCGTCGCCCTCGGTCATCACCTCGATGAAGGCGCGGTTGATCATGTCCATCTCGGCGCCGAGCTCGCCGTAGGTGAAGGGCATCTCGCGGCCGCCGACCACCGGCACCTGCTCGCGCAGGTCGTCCGGGCAGGTCCAGTCGAAGGTGAGGTTGGTGAAGGGCGTCTGCGTGCCCCAGCGCGAAGGCACGTTCAGGTTGTGCACCAGTTCCTGGATGCACTGGCGCACCTGGCCGTACGTCATGCCGTCCTTGCGGATGAAGGGCGCCATGTAGGTGTCGAAGGAGGAGAAGGCCTGCGCGCCCGCCCACTCGTTCTGCAGCGTGCCGAGGAAGTTGACCACCTGGCCGACCGCGGAGGACATGTGCTTCGGCGGACCCGCCTCGATCTTGCCGGGAATGCCGTTGAGGCCTTCGTGCAGCAGCGTGCGCAGCGACCAGCCCGCGCAGTAGCCGGAGAGCATGTCGAGGTCGTGGATGTGGATGTCGCCGCTGCGGTGGGCCTCGCCGATCTCGGGCGTGTAGACGTGCGACAGCCAGTAGTTGGCCGTCACCTTGCCGGCCACGTTGAGGATCAGCCCGCCCAGCGAGTAGCCCTGGTTGGCGTTGGCATTCACGCGCCAGTCGGTGCGGGACAGGTACTCGCTCATGGAGGCATGCACGTCCACCAGCGTCTGGCGGCCGCGGCGCATGGCCGCGTGCTGCTCGCGGTAGACGATGTAGGCCCGCGCCGTCTTCAGGTGGTTGGCGGCGATCAGCGTCTGTTCCACCACGTCCTGGATCTGCTCGATGTGCGGGGCCTGGCCGTGGAAGCGGAACATCAGGACCTTGCGCACCTGCGCGGACAGCAGCGCGGCCTCGTCGGCGTCGAATTCGGCGCTGGCGGCGCCGGCGCGCGCCAGGGCGTTCTCGATCTTCGTGGCGTCGAAGGGCGCGCGTTCGCCGCTGCGCTTGACGACTTCGCGCGGGGCCGGGTTCAGGGCGGCGTTCATGGACCTCCTCTCGGTCGGAAACACTAGATGTAGGGTGCGAAGTATCCTCAGACACTAGATGTAGTGTTTGACGTGGCTCAAACTTGCGCAGCCGGGGGCCCCGACGCTCCTGATCGGCCATCGCCCCACCGCAGGGTCTGCCTGGTCCTGGTGTCCCAGAGCAACGTCGTGGTGGACATCATCATCCGCAGCCTGCTGGGCTGACGCAGCGATTGCACCGCCCCCGCCCGTGCGGCATAGTCGCGCGCATGGGCGAGCACGACCATCCGCATCCGCACGAGCACAGCGAACTCGATGCCAACGAGCTGCGCGTGCGGGCCTTGCAGGCCATCCTGACGCAGAAGGGCTACGTCGACCCGGGCGCGCTGGACGCGATCGTGGAGACCTACCAGACGCGCATCGGGCCGCGCAACGGCGCCCGCGTGGTGGCCCGCGCCTGGTCCGACCCGGTCTTCCGTGACTGGCTGCTGCGCGATGCGTCCGCGGCGATCGCCTCGCTCGGCTACAGCGGCCGCCAGGGCGAGCACATGGTGGCGGTGCCCAACACGGAGCAGGTGCACAACATGGTCGTATGCACGCTCTGCAGCTGCTACCCCTGGCCGGTGCTGGGGCTGCCGCCCGCCTGGTACAAGAGCGCGCCCTACCGCTCGCGCGCCGTGCGCGATCCGCGCGGCGTGCTGGCGGAGTTCGGCGTCACCCTGCCCGCCGGCCAGGAGATCCGGGTCTGGGATTCGACCGCGGAAGTGCGCTACCTGGTGATCCCGCAGCGGCCGCCCGGCACCGAGGGCATGCGGGAGGAGGAACTCGCCGCGCTCGTCACGCGCGATTCGATGATCGGCTGCGGCCTGGCGATCACGCCCGGTCAGTAGCCGTTGCCGCTGCTGAAGGTCTGGTTCGGCGCGATGCCGACGGCGCTGCTGGTCGGCCCCGTCCCGGCCTTGGTGGCCGTGGACGTGCCCGCCGTCGTGCCCGTGGCGGCCGTCGTGCCGACTTCGGCCTCCCCGCACACCGCCGCGCTGCCGGCGCATTCACCGGGGTTGCCGCCACCGCCGCCGCAGGCTGCCAGCGGGCCGGCTGCAATGAGCGCGGCCACGACGAGTGCCAGTCTTGTGTTGTTCATGCGATCCACCTCCCGTGCCGATTATGGGCCTGCGGCAGCGCAGGCCCGCTGGCGCCCGGCCACCCCCCATGCCATCATGGCCGCATGCCCGATCCCGCCGCCTACACCAGCCACGCCGACCTGGGCGGCCGCACCGGTTTCGGCCCGGTGCGGCCGGAGGCGGAGGACGTTCGCTTCCACGAAGCGTGGGAGCCCGCCGCGCTCGCCCTCGTGCTGGCGATGGGCGCCACCGGCAGCTGGAACATCGACATGAGCCGCGCCGCGCGCGAGACGCTGCCCGGCTACCTGCGCCTGTCGTACTACGAGATCTGGCTGGGCGCGCTGGAAAAGCTGATGCTCGAACGCGGACAAGTGCAGGCGGACGAACTCGCGGCCGGCCGCATGCTGCACCCGCCGGTGCCGGTGGCGCGCGTGCTGCACCCGGAACAGGTCGCGGCCGCGCTGGCGGCCGGCTCACCCACGGCTCGGCCGCATGCGCGGGCGCCGCGCTTCGCGCCGGGCGACCGCGTGCGCACCCGCGGGCATGCGGTGCCGCACCACACACGCCTGCCCGGCTATGCGCGCGGCCGCGTCGGAACCGTCGCCCGGGTCCACGGCGCGCACGTGTTCGCCGACGCCCACGCGCGGGGGCGCGGCGAGGACCCCCAGCCGCTGTACACGGTGGTGTTCGAGGGCGCGGAATTGTGGGGGCCGGAGGCCGCCGCCGGCTTGCGGGTTTCCATCGATGCCTGGGAGCCTTACCTGGACTTCGCCTGATCGCCGGCCTGGCCTACACTGCCGGGCAAGAAGAACGATGTCCGGTCATCCACCTTCGCCACCGCTTGGCGTCCACGCGGCACTCGCCGCGCTGGAGCGCTACCAGCTGCAGCTGCGCCAGCTCGCCCGGGGCGGGGTCGACCCCGAGCTGTATCACCGCGTCTCGGTGGAAGTCCAGGAAGTGCGCCGTTGCTGCCACGAGGTGCCGGCGCTGTCGGCACGCTGGGTGGCGCTGCTGATCGCGCATGCCGAGCTGTCGCAGGCCTTGTGGCGCACGGGCCAGCCGCAGGGTGCGCCCACCAGCGCCGCACGCGAGCGCCTGCTGGGCCAGGTGCTGGGCTGCGTGCACGCGCTGCAGCGCCGGTGCATGGAACTCGCCGGCGCGGCCGGCGCCACCCCGACAGACAGCAGCCACTAGCCCAACGAGGGCCTCACACGAGCAGCTTGCGCAGCCGCTCGATCTCGTCCACCAGCAGCTTCGCGGTGCGCGCCAGCATTTCCGCGCCGGGCACTCCCTGCAGGCACCTGGCCTCCGGCAGCTCCCGCTCGCAGCGGTCCAGGGTGGCCTCGAGCCGGCGCAGGTCTTCGCGCAGGGCATGCTGGCCGGCGGCACCGCTGTGTGCGCGTTCGTGCATGCCGGCACTATAAGGGAGCGCTTGGCGCTATAACGTCGCATTGCCTGCTTCCCCGAACAACAAGTGCATGGACACTGCGCATTCCGACCTGCGCGCCAACCAACTGCTCGCGCTGCTGGACGACGAGACGCTGCGCGCCGTCGCGCCGCGGCTCGCCCCGGTGCCCTTTCCGCTGCGCGAGGACCTGTACCTCGAACAGACGACGATGACGCACGCCTGGTTTCCGGCCGCCGGCGTGCTGTCCATGCTGGGCTCGGCAGTGGCGCAGACCGATGTCGAGGTCGCCACGATCGGCAGCGAAGGCATGCTCGGCGTGGGCCTGCTGTTGGGAGCGGAGCTCAGTTTCGGCCGGGTGTTCGTGCAGGTGCAGGGCAGCGGCTGGCGCATGCCCGCCGCCGACCTGCGGGCCTGCGCGCAGGCCCACCCCGCCTTGAACCGCGTGCTGCACCGCTATGCCAACGCCCTCATGGTGCAGATCGCGCAGGGCACGGCCTGCAACCGCGCGCACGCGGTGGAACAGCGCTGCGCCCGCTGGCTGCTGCAGACGCACGACCGGGTGCGCGGAGACGAGTTCGACCTCACGCAGGAATTCCTGGCGCAGATGCTCGGCGAGCGGCGCGCCACGGTCAACCAGGTGGCCGGCTCGCTGCAGCAGCGCGGCCTGATCCGCTACAGCCGCGGACGCATCCAGGTGATGGACCGGGAAGGGCTGGAATCCGCGGCCTGCCGCTGCTATGGTTTCGTGCGTACCGAGTACGCGCGCATGTTGTCGCCGCCGGCCTGAGGCACGAACTTCCATGAGCCTGTCCACCGTTCCCGGACTGCCGCGCGACGAGAGCGGTCCCGTGTTCCGCGCGCCGTGGCAGGCGCAGGCCTTCGCCATGACGCTGGCGCTGTACGAGCGCGGCCTGTTCTCCTGGACCGAATGGGCCAGGGCCCTGGCCCTGCGCATCCAGGCCGCCCCCGCGCAGCCGGGCGAAGACGCAGCGGAGGCCTACTACCGGCAGTGGCTCGAGGCACTGGAGCAAGTGGTGGCGGACAAGGGGGCCTCGTCGCCGCTCGAACTGCAGCGCTACCAGCAGGCCTGGGATCACGCGGCGGACCGCACGCCGCATGGCCAGCCCATCGAACTGCAGCCCGGCGACTTTCAGGATCCGCCGGAGGGACGGCCGAGCGGGATCGAAGGGTCGATGCGCCGCTTGTAGTGCGCGTAATCCTTCGGCGCATCGGCCACGCCGGCCGCGCCCACGGCTTGCGGCAGCTCGGACTGGATCGCCACGTGACTGATGGCCTCACCGGCCTTGCGGCGCGCGCGCAGTTCCTCGGCGCACCGCAGGGCCTGCGCCAGCGCGTCGGCCGGGAAGCTGCGCGCCTGCGGCTGCGGCTCGCCCTGCGGGTATTCCATCCAGAAGACGACGATCAACGCAAGCTCCTTCGCGGGCGCAGGCACGCGCCGGTGGCGCGGCCCACGGTGGCCGGTTCAGGCGCCGAGGCGCTCGCCCTTGGCGATGTACTCGCGGCACTTGCCCCGCACTTCCTCGATCTGCACCTGGTGCCGCGCATGATAGGCGACCACCTTGCCGTTGACGCGGCTCGGCGAGCTGAGCGCCCACAGTGCATGGGTGAGCTCGACGCGCGTGATCAGCAGTTCGGTCCAGCTCGCCGCCAGCTTGGGCAGCAGCGTGGCTTGCATCTGCATCGCGTCGAAACGGTCCGACAGCGCGCGGTACAGCTCCGGATCCCAATGGCGCTGCAGCAGCTCGCGCAGGTCGTCCTCGTAGGCCGTGAGTTCGCGCACGAGTTCGGACGCGACCGCTGCCTGCTCGGGTGAATGGGACATCATCGGGGACGACTCAGCTGGGGACGGAGCGCCGACTTTACAAGCCGTACACGCGCCATTGCAAGGCACGCGGTCGGCAAACGGATGAGAAGAATCCCCTGCGGACTAATCACCGGAACGGTACGGTACCGGACCTGCGCCGCCGTCACGCCTGCTCACAAATTTCACGCCACGCCACGTGGAAGAACCAAGGTGCCTGCATTTCGCGCAAGCAGTACGGCCCCGCGGTCACCAGCTGACGTCGCGAGCGCGCGGCCGGATGCCTAGCATGGACCCATGAAGATCCACTTCCTGCTGGACGAGCAGGTGCACCTGCAGCCCTGCCCGTCCTATGTCTGCGCAATGGCGCTGCTGGCCGACCGCGGCTACACGGTCAGCCGCGGCATCCCGGAGGCCGCGCTGCTGTGCCCCGACCGGCTGTGCGTGCGGCACGACCTCTACGTGCTGCAGTCGCGCACCGAGCTGGCCCTGAGCGTGGCGGCCGTGCTGCACGACCGCGGCGGCCTGTTCCTCAACTCCTACCCGGGCTGCGCGCTGGCGCACGACCGGATCACCGCCGCCGGCCGGCTGGCGGCCGGGGGCGTGCCCGTTCCGCGCTCCTGGGTGACCGCGGACTTCGCCCTGCTGTGCGAGCTGGCGGCCGACTGCCCCGTGGTCGTCAAGCCCTACCGCGGCGGCAGCGGCGTGAAGACGGTGGTGGCGCACGGCGCCGACGATCTCGCGGGCATCCCGCTGCGCGAGCTGCCCGTGCTGGTGCAGGAATTCGTCGAGCCCCGCGGGCCCGACCTGCTGCTGCAGGCGATCGGCGAGGAGGTGTTCGCCACCGAACGCGCAACGGGCGTCGCGGCCCCGGTCACGGCCCAACTGCGCGAGCTCGCGCTGCGCTGCGGCCGCGTGTTCGGCCTGGGCGTGTACGGCATCGAGGTCGTGCAGGGAAGCGACGGCCCGCTGGTGGTCGACTTCGACCGGGCGCCGTGCCTGGCCGGCGTGCCGCACGCCGCATCGCTGCTCGCCTGCCACATCGAGAACGTGGTGGAAGGCCACACCGTCCTGCAGCGCGAACCGCCGCCGCTGCATGTCGCCCGCGGCTGTGCCGGCGAGCTGCAGGGCTTGCCTGCGTGAGCGTCAACTCTCCAGCGCGAAGGCCAGTCGCAATGCGGCGCAGAAGGCGCTCGTGCCGCCCAGGGTGACGCCGAGGGTCACGCGCGGCTCGCCGGTGGCGCCGGCGTGCAGGGAGAGGCCGGCGCCGGGAAGGTGGCGCACCTCCAGCGTCGTGGCGAGCTCGCGCACGCCTTGCAGCTCGCAATCCCACTCGCCGCCCTCGTCGTGCGGGGCGGGCGCGCCGAACTGCGCATGCGCCCAGTCGAGCACGCGCGCGACCTCGTCCTGCAATGCACGCAGCTGCGCGGGGCCCGCCGCGGCCATGGCGTCGAAACTGCCGTGGCCGTGTTCGTCCTCCGTGTAGTCGAAGTCCAGGTAGTGGAGCGTGCCTGCGGCCATGCGCCCGATCATAGGGCTGCGATGCGCGGGATCCCGCGTTGTAGGTCTTCTCCGCACGACGGAACTGCGCTGCGCCTACGGCGGGGACGAAATCCGTTCACGGTGCGTTCATGCCCCGCGCCCTAATCTCGCTTCCATGGAAACCACATTTCCCAGGAGGTCAGATTCCATGAAAACCACCCTTCGCAAGAACATCGCCGCGGCCGCTCTGCTGCTGGCTCCCTTCGGTGCCGCCCTGGTGGCCCAGCCTGCCGCCGCGCAATACGCGCCTTCGTATCGCGCCGCGCAAGTCGCGCCCGGACGCATCACGAACATGGCGCTCAACTCCGATGCGGGCCTGCGCCCCGGCGCCACGCTGCGGGTGCAGGTGGTCGGCACGCCCGATGCACGCTGGGCCAGCGCGACGCTGGGCGACAGCGGCGTGCGCGTCGCGCTGCGCGAGCGCGCCCCCGGCGAATACGTCGGCACGCACGTGATCCGGCGCGGCGAACGCATCGACCCGCGGCAGGCGGTGACGGTGCGCGCCGGCTGGGGTGAAGGCCCCGTGGCCGTCGCCTTCGACTACCCGGCGTCATTCCAGGCGCTCCCCATGGGCGCGGGTCCCGTCGTCGCCGCGCCGGTGGTCGAATCGTTCGTGGCGGACCTGAGCCGCGGGCGGCTCGAAGCGGGACGCGTCCTGCACTTCCGCCTGGTCGGCACGCCGCGTTCGTCCGTGGTCATGAACATCCCGAACATCGTGCGCGACTTGCCGCTGCAGGAGGTGCAGCCGGGCGTGTACGTCGGCGACTACACCATCCGGCGCTCCGACGACGTGAAGATGCTGGATCGCGCCGTGGCCACCCTGCGCACAGGTGACCGGCACGTGGCTGCCCGCGTCAACATCGATCGGCACGAACTCGTGGGTGCGGTCGGCGACACCACGCCCCCGCTCATCCTGGACATGACGCCCAGAAACGGCGACCGCGTGGGCGACACCGGCCGCAACACCCGCCTGTCCGCGCGCCTGAGCGATAAGGGCAGCGGCGTGGACACCACTTCGGTGCGCCTGCGCATCGACGGCCGGGACGTGTCGCGCGACGTGCGCATCCGCGACGACGAGGTCCACTACCGCGAGGACCTGCCGCGCGGCCGCCATACGGTGGAACTGGCCGTGCGTGACCGCGCCGGCAACGCCTCGCGCGCGACGTGGACCTTCGACGTGGTCTGACGCGCTGCGGTGATGAACAAGGGCCTCCCGTGGGAGGCCCTTTTCGTTTTCAACTCGCCGCTTCT
>Ga0190269_10001601_pt1 | contig 10743 bp, 10 predicted proteins | sample Popmic249IS_FD_133749 | JGI IMG/M metagenome (GOLD analysis project Ga0190269, IMG submission 133749) | Populus adjacent soil microbial communities from riparian zone of Blue River, Arizona, USA - 249 IS | ecosystem: Environmental > Terrestrial > Soil > Riparian zone | place: USA: Arizona... | reverse complement strand
CGGGCCGGAGTCTCGAGCGCGCTGCAGGCCAGCAGATCGCGCTGCGAATAAACGTTTCCGGCGACGACGACTGCGCCGCCGGCGACGGAGACGTCTTTCCTCGACAATCCTTCCAGGCCGCTGACGGCGCTGACCACGCGCTCGTAGCGCGCGTGAACTTCGCGCGAAACGACGGTCACGAGCAATACCTCGCCAATGCGATTGTCGGCGTGCTCGCAGAGGATTTTCGCGTCTCCTGCTTTCTTCGCCGTCAGCGTCACGCTGCGGCCATAGCGATCGAATCGATAATCGACGGCCTGTGCGCCCTGAACGACGCTGACCGTCAGCAGCGGCGACTGCGCCGTGTACTGCAGCTCCTGACCGACGTACAGGACCATCGGCACGCGCACCGTCGCAGGGGCGGCCGCCGACGCGGTGAGCGCCGCCAGCACCACGATCGCAGACCACGCGGCGCGAACGATCATCGGTTGACCAGCCCCCGCATCATTTCCTTCTGCAATTCAGCGCGCGAGTCTTCCGAGTCCCACAGCCGGTACTCGGACTGCACGAGGCGGTCGGTGTTCCAGGCCTCGTAGCGATAATCGCCGCTGTTGGGGCTGCGCAGCACGAGCCAGATCTTCGAGGACGGCAACTCCTGGGCGAGGATCAACTGCTGCGCCGCCACCGGCGACAGCGCCAGGGTGACGGTCTTGAGCGACGTTTCTTTCGGCACGAGCGCGTTCTTGTCGGTCGGCAGATTCTCCGTGACCGACGACGCGGTGGTGCGGTCCACCGCCAGCACTTCCACGTTGTAGAAGAGCGGCCGCACTTCCTTGAACTTTTCTTCGTTCGGCTTCACGAACTCGAGCAGCGCGAGCACGTCCACGCGATCACGCGGCTGCACGAGGCCGTGCAGCGACTGCGGCTCCTCGTCCATCTGCACGCTCACCGCGACCATGCCCGATCTGCTGCGCAGATCCTGGGCAAGCGGCGGGGTCTTGCCGGTCCAGAGCTTGGTGCGCACGATCTGTTCGCCGTCCTGGATCGGCACGATCGTCACCCCGGTGATCTTCGAGGAGTCCGCCACCTCGGCGGTGGTGATGCTCTGCGGCTGTGCGAACGTGCGCGGGATGCGCCGCGTGGTCAGTTTCGCCCCGTCGATGGGGGTGTTGGCCGGGATGTCCGACGCGGCGACGTAAACCTCGACGATCTCGTTCGTCCCGAGCATGCGATTCCGCTCGGTATTGAGGTACACCATGCCGAACAACGCGGCGAGCAGCCCCAGAGCGATCGCGATGGCGAGTTTGGGCCCTCGTGACATGCTGAATCCTTTCCTGGCGGGAATCGATTTCGAGAATAGCGGGTGCGGGGCCGCGGCGCAACGACGATTACGGGTCGCTTTGATCGAGGTAATCAGGATACAGCGCGCGCAGCCCGGGATTGATGGCTCTCCGCCAGCGCAGCCCGTCCTCGCGCAGATCCGTCACGAACATGGTGCCGCCGATCAAGTACCACTCGTGCATGAGCGCCGTGTCGTAAACGTCGTAATAACGCGTGCCCTTGCGAGCACGCAGCACGCGCGCGTTCCAGCGTATGTTCGGGTCGATGACCTGCAGCGGCACCGGAGAATTGAGCAGCTCCCCGAAGCGGCGGAACTCCATGGTGTTGCCGGAGAAGAAGGTCTTGGTGGTGTTGAACTGGTCATAATGCGCCTCGCGCATGGTCTGCTGGCGCACGTAAAGGAGCCGGTTGAAGACGTCGCGCTCGAAATGCAGCACCTGATACAGCCCGGCCATCCCGGCGATCAGGATCAACAGCACGAAAACGAATTCGACGGCGGTCTGCCCCTGCTGTGCGCTCTCAGTGGATCGCCGACAGGTAGCGGGCCAGCCGCTGCGGATCGAAATAGACATCGTAGCCCTCGATATCGACTGCAAGCTGGCGCTTCTCCAGCGTGCGCATCGGGATCAGCTTCGCGCGGTACTCGTATTCGATTTCTTTGTTGTCCTGCTGCTCGTATCCGAACCGCTGCCAGAACGGGATCGGCGAGGGAATCGTGTCCTCCCATTCGTCGCCAAGGTAACCGCCATAAGGCTTGGCCGTGGCGGCGACCACGATGTCCGGCACGTCGCCGAACCAGGCCGCGCCGACGAGCGGCTTCGGACCCGCCACTCGCAGGTGGTACGAGAAGCGGACGTCCTTTCCGGACTGGTTATCGTAAAAACGGCCGGCCTCATAGCGCGGAACGCCTTTCCAGGCCAGCTCGATCGTATTGAAATAGGTGTTGATCGCGGCATAGTGCGCCTGCTGCGCTTTACGGCAGGTCGCGTAACACTTCGCGTAAAAAACCAGCGTCGGAGCGCACCACGTCGAACAGAACTCGTGCAGAGCGCCGGGATGCGGCTTGTAGCGTCTGCCGTCGGCTACGGCGTATTCCTGCGGCTCGGTCAGATCGACCATGCGCATCAACGCCGACGGTTTGTCGAGGTCCCAAACGATTGCCCCGGCGCTGACCGGATCCTCATCGGCGAAGATCGCCTCCGGACCGCCTTTGCGAAAATTATCGCGGACCACCTTCGCCGCGGCCCGCGACGGCTTCGCATAAACGCCGTACGCGCGGTTTACGTCGTCGATGATGGTATTGAGCGTGTCGAACGTGTCCTCGTAGTCGTGCCAGTTGTCGGAGGACCAGTCCGGGCCCGTACAGAAGAGGCAGTACAGGCGGGTGTTGGTCGTCGTGTAATTGTCCTGATACCCGAAGACCCACCCCTCGCCCTGGGCCATGATCACGCCGTTGATGATGTTCAGCGATTTTTCATTGAGCCGCGCAATGGTATTGAGACCTTTGGCCTGTTCCGCGGCACCGGCGAATGCGGCCGCGTCGACGATCATCTGCGCCTGCTGCCGCCGCACCACCGCCTGGCCGAACGAGACCGCCACGAGCGCCATGATGCCCATCGTGACGATGGTCAGGGCCAGCAGCGGCATGATCTGCCCGCGCTCGCTGTGGCGGTCAGCGCGCATTGTCGTCGCAGGGTGAGGAACAGTCATTGTCGTAACGCGCCGGATTTTCCATTCCGAAGTCGTCTTCGTGATCGATGGGAATGTAGGTCTCGAAAATGATTCCGCCGGTGGCGAACGGCTTGGTCTCGAAGCCGGCGCTCTCAATGGTGGCGGGGCGGAAATACCCGAGGTACCAGCCGAGGCCGCGGAAGCGAATGCCGTTGGGAAGGCTGCCGGTGCCGAAGCGATTGTCGGGATCGCTCTCGCCCGCGGAGGCATTCTCGTCGTCGGCGGAGATCAGCTTCACCAGCGGCATCTGGATCAGCGACGGCGTCCGAAACGTCGCCAGCGACTGGGTCTTGTAGACCATTTCCTGCGGCGTCGTCCCCTCGGATCGCGGCTGCACCGACCACGCGCGCGCGGCATAGGCAACGGTGAAGTTGAAATACCACTTCTGACACGCCACCCACGCCATCTGCCATCCGAGGACCATGACGAAGGCGAGCATGATCGCGACCAGCACGAACTCGACGGTGCCCTGACCGCGCTCGGAGTGTCGCTGTGGTCTTCGATTGCGCACGGGTCATCTCATCGACAGCGTGTCCACGCGTCCGACCTGACGCTGTTCGCCGCGTTCATCGACCGTCACTACGGTGTAAGGAAGAATGACCGTGCTGCCGCTCACGATGGGGCGGGCGATGCTCCAGAGCGCCTCCCAGGTTTTGCTGAGCGCGGACGGGGTATGCGTCCAGGTCACGTCGTTCCCGCGGCCCGCTGCAATCGAGACGCGGGCCTCGCTTTCGAATGCGGCAACCCACACATCGCCTGCATTTTTTGCGAGCTCCATTGAAGGATTCATTTTCGAGCCCGTCGAGAGGCGGCGGCTCCAGCGCACTGCCAGAGTCGGCGACAGTCCGCGCAGCCAGACGTCGTACGTGCCGCCTTCTTCCGCGTCGTGCAGCAGTACATAGCCGCCCGCGGGATCGATGGCGATGCGCGCGTCGGTGCCTGCGGTGGCGATCTGTTCTTTGACGGCTCCATTCGCGTCGAACGTTGCCGCCCACACGCTCTTGCGGCCATCCACGATCGCGCCACCGCACGCCACGAACGAGCCGTCCGGCAGCACGACCGCGTCCGACGTAAAGGCGGCAGGAAACTCCTGAATGGATTTCGTCCACTGAGCCTGAAGGTCGTTGCCGACGCGCGCGATCCACGCATAGCGCCCGCCTCTGCCGAGCAGCAGCAGATCTGCGCCCTGAATCGGTACGATCGCGCTGACGTGCGCATTGCGGCCGGGCGTTTGAATCGTGTTGCGCGCGGCGTTCCCGCGAGCGGCGTCGATGCGCGTGAGCGTCACGACGTTCCGCTTTGCAGCGGCAGCAACGACTGCTTCGCCCGCCAGTGCAAATACCGTTTCACCGGTCTGCGCCTCGGCCAGTGCCGGCTGGAGTGCCGGCGCAGTGCGCAAAGTACCTTTGCTGTCGAGTTTTCGCAGCTCGAGCGTTTGCTCCGGCCCGCCGAAATTTCCCTTACGGCGCGAGGCAATCACCACCCACGCGTTCTGAGGCGACGTGCCGATCGCTTCCGTGATCTCGAATTCGCGCTCGCCGCGCACGACCTCGGTCGGAGCAGCCATGGCGCAGAGGGAAATCGTCGCCGCGGCGACAACGCCGGCGACGTTCGTGCGGATCATCCCTCCGTCACCTCTTCACAGTACTGCTCCTGACGCTCTTCGTACGCGCTGCCGCCGAACTTCTCGAGACCCCACTTGTACCTCGTTGCCCAGCGCTGGCAACTGAATTTCTCGTCGTACCACTCCGAGCAATTCCCGAGGCCGCATAAGACTTGCGGAGCCAGCCAGCACTTTCGCCTGCCGTCCGCATACGGGCACGACTCATTCGGACGATATGCCTTGTTGCAGACCGCAACCATGTCCTCGTACATCTTCTGGTCACAGACCGCCTTGTCGGCACCGCAGGTTTGATAGCAGATGTCGTGATTGTTGCAGGGGAGGTTCTCGACGGCCTCGCCGGGCGCCAGCTCATTCGTATCCTCGTCGCCCTGTTCGCTGCCGAAGCGGGTGCTGCTCCATCCGAGGTCGCCGCTACACGGATCGTCCGGCACGTTCGAACAGCCGTCCACAATGTGCGGGATATCTCTTTGTCTGTAGACCTTCGGAGGCCCGTCGTCCGTGTCGTCGCTCGGCGGCAACGGCGGCAATCCCGGCGGCTCCGGACGCACATTCGCCGCATCCACGTCGACCTTGATCCCGCCTTTGCACCGGCGGTAATCCGATTCGCACTTTTCGCAATTGTCGGTGCAGGTCGACGCGCAGAGCTGATGCTGGACCGTGCAACCGTCCACGGGTGACTGCGCGCCGGCAGACAGGCAGAACAGGAACGCGAGGGAGACGGCGGCTGTGCGCCAGTACATACAAACCTCCTCTTACACGGAATCCCGGTGGGCGACAGGCCGGTCCTGCGCAACTCACCCGCGCGTGAACCGCTCAATGAGCGCGGTCATGAAATCGCGCAGAACCGCCTGCATCAGCATGCGCACGGCTACCCAGACCGGCACCGAGACCAGCGCAATGAGGAGCACGAACTCCGTCGTTGCCTGGCCCCGGCTGCCGGTTTTGCCGGATCGCCGGAGGCGCTGCCACCAGCTCATTTCCAGCCGGAGACTTCGCCGGTCGCGCCTTTGATCAGGTCCATGATCGGCTCACGGAAGAGCATGATCAGGCCCATGATCACCACGACCACGAGTGCCGTAATCAGCACCCACTCGACCGTTCCCTGCCCGCGCTCACCCGAGAAATATCCACGCACTGACTGACCGATTCGTTTCATTTTTGACCTCCGCGGATTGTTCAGACCCCCGGTCCGAAGACCAGACTGTTGAGCAGGACCAGCAACTCCTTCAATACCTCACCGAACTCGCGGAACACGCGCGCCAGCGGAACAATGATGAGAGCGACAAGAACTACGTATTCACTCGTCGACTGTCCGGACTGATCCGTACGGCAATGCAGGCGCGAATGCGAGCTCGTCTTCGCCATTTCGTTTGACTTGTTTGGAGACCCACCTTATTTTAGGTATTTCCACGCATCGGTCAATTAATTCCGTATTTTTCAGCCCGAGGACCCTCCCCATGCGCCTTCATGTTCGGCATTTGAGTGGCTCGAAAGCAGGTGTCGAGCAGAGCTTTGATCCTTCCGCCGTACGAGTGGGACGCGAACCGTCGAATGACATCGCCTTCGATCCCCATCAGGACATCGTCGTCTCCGGCAGACACGCCGAATTCGCCTTCGACGGCAGATCGTGGGTCGTCCGCGACCTCGGCAGCTCGAACGGCACCTTCGTCGGCTCCAGCCGCATCACCAGCCATCAGTTGAAATCAGGCGAGTCGGTGCAGTTCGGCCGCGGAGGCCCGCGCCTCGAGATCCGCCTCGATCAGCCCGCCGCACAGGCCGTCCCCACCGGTTCCGTGGAGATGGCGGTCGACAATCCCGGCACCACCGTCATGTCCATCAACGACATCGTCGGCGGACGCCGCACCGCCGCGGAGCGTCCGCTGCAGGCCGTGCCGGGCGACGGCACGATGATGATGGGCGCCGCCGACTTCGCGGCCCTGGCACCCGCGCCATCCGCCGCCGCGCACAAGCCGGCGTCGAACGCGCGGACGATGCGCATCGTGCTGCTGGCACTGCTCCTGGTCGCCACCGCGGCGCTGTTCGCCATCGCGGCGCTGCGCTCCGGAAAGAAAACGGCGCCGCAGGAAACGAAGCAGACGCCGCAACAGCAGCCTGTCGACCAGCAGCGCGCGGACATTCGCGCGCTCGAAGCGAAGATCGCCGAGCTGCAGAAACAACAGACCCAGTCCGCCGGCACCGGAGGAGTGGTCTCGGCCGATCTCGAGAACCAGTACCGCAGCGCGCAGGACACCATCGAGGCGCTGCGCCGCGAGCTCGAACAGAAGAACGACCAGCTCGCGGCCGCGGAAAACAAGCCCGCGCAGACCATCGTCAAATACGTGCCGGTGAAAGTCCCGGCGCCCGCACCGGCAACGACGAACGCGCAGCCGCCCGTCTCGGCGCCTGCGGCCACACCGCAGCGCACGTACGAGACGCCGGCGCCGCAGGTCGCCTCCGCGCTGGCCGTTTCGACGCAGGCACCCCAGCCGCCGCCGGTGACGTACTCGCCGCGACCCGCAACCACGCAGCCCGCCGCACCGGCGCCGCAGCAGGCGACGACGTACAGCGCGCCGCGTTCGACCACGACCTCGCGTCCCTCCCCGCCGCCGGTCGCGCCGCCGGTCACCACCGCCTCCGCGTCGCGCACCAGCGCCTGGACGCCGGCACCGCTGCCGGTGCCGGATCGCCTCGTGATGACGAAAGAAATCAAACGCCGCGTGAGCGTCACCGGCAGCGCCGCGGACGCGGTGCTCGTCGGCGCCTCTCCGTCGTTCGGCGACGAGCTCGCCCGCGTCGTCAGCGCCGGCCTCGTCAGCAGCGGCAAATTCATCGTCGACCGTTCCGCCGCGAACGGCGTCGTCCTCGCGGTGCGCAGCTTCCGCAGCGAAGAGAAGCGCGCCGACAGCAGCCGCGCCGCCGGTAAGGCGAGCGCCATCGGCTCGCTCCTCGGCGTCGGCCGCGTCAATCCTCCGGCGCAGGCGAAATCGGTCACGTACGACGCCGCGCTCTCGGTGCAGGTCACGATCACCGACGCGCGCGGACGCGAGCTCGCCTCGTCCGCTCCGAACGCGGCGCTGAACGGCCGCCAGTCGTCCGTTCGCGTCGACGGTGCCCGCCTCACCGGCCACGATCTCGCCGCCAACGAAACGCCGACCGCCGACGTGGTCCGCCAGGTTGCCGCCGCCGCCATCGACGACGCCATGCGCACCCTCGGCGGCGCGCAGGGCGACGTCACGGTCAAGAGCATGAAGGACGATCTGCTCCTGCTCGACGGCGGCCGCAACATGAACATCGCTCCCGACGACACGTTCGACGTGCTGGACGGCGATCAGCCGGTCGCGCGCGTGCGCATCGACGCGGTGCAGGAGACGACCGCCACGGCGCGCATCGTCAGCGGCCCGCGCGAGCTGGCAGGACGCCGCGCGCGCTACGTCGGCACCGCGATCTTCAACGGCGCGGCCGAGCCGGCGAAGAAATCCGTCGATCGTTTCGGAACTGTGCGCGCGAAGACCGAAGCGAAGAAAGGCCCCGGAAAGGCTTTCGACGCAGCGGCGACGGTCGCGGCACGCACGCGCGTGAAGCACCTCTACTCGGTCGGCGGCTGGTCGAAGCTGCAGAACGGCAACGCGACGTACTGGGTTCCGACCTCGGCGATCGACTTCGAGTGATCGTGCCTGCGAGGACAGGCGGCTTCGCCTGTCCTCAGCGCGCTTCCAGTTTCGTGCGCGAGTAGCGAACCTGCTCCGACTCCGGATCGCCGTACTTGACGACTTTCTCGAAGTAGCGCTTCGCGTTCGCCGAGTCGTTCGCCGCCGAGTAAGCGCGCGCGAGCTCGAATGCGCCGCCGGCGATCTTCCGCTGCAGCTCCGGTGAGGCATTCGGTTTCGCCGAGGCCTCGGCTTCCCACGCGGTGAAGGCTTTCTCGACCTCGAGCCGCTGCGCCAGCTCGTCGCCGTTCGCCGCAACGACGGCCGGCGCGGGCGTGGTCGGCGTGCGGCTCGCCGTCTCGGTCGGCGCGGGAACGGGAGGCCGTGTGCGAGTTCCGGTTCTCGTGACGATCACGAGGCCCACGACCACGGTCGCGAGCGCGACCAGCGCGACGAGCAGTATCCGCCGCTTCTGCACGTTCGATCCCGCCGCGGCACGTTTCGGCACCGCGTGCGCGGGTGCAGGCGCAGCGACGGGCGCGAATTGAATCTTCTGTGCTGCGGGGGAGGCAGCGGCGCGTGGCGCGGACGTTTTCGCATTCGGCTCGACGACGGTCTTCGGGAACGAGCCGCCGCTCTCGACCATCGTCATCGGGATGTACTCATCCGCCGCGGCAGCACCCGCGCGCGTGAGCGGACGGCGCATCGCGTTCGCGTCGGTGACCAGCTCGAATGCGCCGACGAGATACGGCTCGTCCGGCTCGACCGGCTCATCGACGATGCGCACGCCGCGTTTGGTGATCCCCTCGAGACTCTTGCCGCTGTCGACGAGATGCCATTCGCCGCCGCGGCGCACGAACTCGGCCACCACCGGTGCGAGGAACTGATCGTTGAGCTGAATCTCACAATCGGCGCCGTTGCCGACGCGCGCCCGCTCGCCGTTCACCGGAACGGTGCGGATGGTGATGCCCTGCCGCCGAATCGAAACGTTCATCGCAGCCTCTGCGAGTCGCGCTATTCCGCCGACACGCGCAATACTTCTTCGATGCTGGTACGGCCGCGAGCGGCCAGTTGCAGTGCGTGCTCGCGCAACGAGCGCGTGCCGCCGCGCTCCGCGAGCAAACGAATTTCCGCCAGAGGCGCACGCCGCGCAATGGCATCGGCCATGTCGTCCGTCCGCTCCAAAACCTCGAAGATCCCGATACGGCCAGTGTAGCCGGTCTGATTGCATTTCTCACACGCGCCGCGCACGAACAGCTCGCCCTCTTCCGGCACTTCGGCCGCCGCGTGGCGCTTGAGTAGATCGTCGCGCGTGACCGGCTGCTTGCAGAACTCACACAGCGTGCGAATCAGTCTCTGGGCAATGACGAGACGCATCGACGACGCAATCACGAACGGATCCATGTCCAGATTGAGCAGACGCATGACCGCGGTCGGCGCGTCGTTCGTGTGCAGCGTCGACAGTACGAGATGTCCCGTGAGCGCGGCCTTCAATGCGATGTCGGCGGTGGCCTGATCGCGAATCTCGCCCACCATGATCACGTCGGGATCCTGTCGCAGGAACGAGCGCAGTGCCATGGGGAACGTGCAGTCGCCGCCGCACGACACCTGCACCACGCCCGGGATCTCCGACTCGACCGGCTCTTCGGCGGTGACGATGCAGCGCTCTTCGTCATTGAGCAGATCGAGAATCGAATAGAGCGTCGAGGTCTTGCCCGAGCCGGTGGGGCCGGTGACGAGCACGAGCCCGTTCGGCGCCAGGATGTTGCGGCGCACGCGCTCGAGATCGCGATCGGTGAGGCCGATACAGTCGAGCGCCACGGACTGATTCTGTTTCTCGAGCAGGCGCATGACCGTCTTGCCGCCGTGAATGGTCGGCAGCACCGACACGCGGAACTCGATGCGCCGCGAATACACCGGCGAATAGTTGATCTGCCCGCCCGTCGGTACGCGCGCATCCTCGCTGTTCATCTCTGCCATCGCTCGCACGCGCGCGCTCACCACGTCGCCGCAGCGCCGCGGCAACTGGTGCAGCGTGCGCAGGCCGCCGTTGATGCGGGCGCGCACGCGAAACGTCGACGCGGCCGGCTCGAGATGAATGTCGCTGCAGTTGCGCAGGATGATGTCGGTGAAGAGCCGCTGCGTGTAGCCGATCACCACCGGATGTGCGGCGAGATGCGCGAGGCCGTCCGGCTCTTTGCTGGCGCGGTCGTACTCGCGGTTCACCAGCGCGAGGAAGCGGTCGTACATCCCGTCGACGCCTTCCTGGCGCTTGCGCTCATGAATTTGCGCGAGCACGGTGCCGAACTTCAGGTCGCGCAGCTCGAGCAGCGTCGTCCGCAAATGCGCGCTGAAGTTCTGCTCGATCGCGGACTGGACGCCAAGATGCGTGGAGACGACGGGGCGGATCCGGAGACAGGT
>Ga0190269_10001600_pt1 | contig 10747 bp, 12 predicted proteins | sample Popmic249IS_FD_133749 | JGI IMG/M metagenome (GOLD analysis project Ga0190269, IMG submission 133749) | Populus adjacent soil microbial communities from riparian zone of Blue River, Arizona, USA - 249 IS | ecosystem: Environmental > Terrestrial > Soil > Riparian zone | place: USA: Arizona... | reverse complement strand
GGGCCTGCGGCACCGCGCCGCACTCGACGGCGTCGCGGAGCATCGGGGCCAGCAGCGGGCGGACCTCGGCGACGTCCGCGGGCTCGCCGGCCAGCATCGCCACCAGCTGCCCGGCCTCGGCTGGTTTCCGCGAGCCGGACACCGGAGCCTCGACGTACCGGCCGCCGGCGGCGACCACATCGGCGCCGAGCCCTTGCGAATACTCGGGCGACGTCGTGCCCATGTGCACCAGGACCCGCCCGGCGACCGCGCCGAAGGCGGGTGTCCCGCGCCCCAGCACCGCGTCGATGGCCTCGCCGTTCGCCAGCATCATCAGCACCACACCGGCCCGCTGCAGCACCTCGGCCGCGCTGCCGGCGACGGTCGCGCCGGCTTCGCGTACGGCCCCGCAGCGCTCGGGGTCCCGGGTCCACACGACGAGGGGCGTCCCGGCGCGGGCGAGGTTGAGGGCCATCGGCTCGCCCATCACCCCGAGCCCGAGAAACCCGACGATCTTGCTGTCCGCCATGGCCGTACGCTAAGCGGCCGTCCCGCCCCGGGCACCAGCCAATTCCACGGACGCGGCCTGGACGGCACGGCGGAGCGGGGGCCGCTTGCCCGCTGTGGGGCCGCCGTGCAGAGTCTCAGCATGATCCCCGCCGAGCTCCGTCCCCTGTCCGCAGCGGAGCAACAGCTGTGGGACGCCTTTCCGGCCGGCCGCAAGGTCGAGCCGGCTCCGGACGCTGCTGTTCACCGCCGTGGCCGCCGCGCTCACGCGTACCTTCAGCCGGTCCTAGGGGTCCGGCCGCGGCGCGCCGCGTACGCCCGGCGCATCTTGATGTGGTTGCCGCAGCCCGCCATCGAGCACCACCGGCGCGCCTGGTTGCGGGAGGCGTCGTAGTACGCCCACCGGCAGGTGTCCCGGTCGCACACCTTGAGCCGCGCCCACACGCCGTCCTCGGCGCATTGCCGGATCGCCTCGACGATCCCGGCCAGGGCCTCCTCGAAGGGCCGGTCGCCGGCCGGCAGCAGCCGCGGTGCGCCGCCGGCGAGACTGAGCCGCACCGGCACGGCGGCCAGGGCGTCCTCGAGCCGGGACAGCGCCTGCGGATCGGCGGCGTGCCCGGCATGACTTAGCAGCGCCGCGCGCAGGCCCTCGCGGACGGCGATCGCCGTGGCGAGATCCGCGGCGCCCAACCGGACGCCCGGGCGCAGCAGCTGCCGGTCGGCGAGCCAGCCGGCCAGCGCGCCGGCCGTGGTCAGCGACTCCTCGTCCACCTGTGGCTCGTAGGTGTTGACGAAGTCGCGGACCAGCCGGGCGGCGGGTGGCGCCGCCGTCTCCTCACTCACCGCCGACCTCCTCGATGTCACACCAGCGTAACGCCTTGACAGGTGTGACCCGGTCTGACAGGTTCCGAGTTACACCGGCGAAACCTGTTCGCTGGTGTAACCGTTCCGGGGAGGCGGACCGTGGCGGCGACACTGAAGGACGTGGCGCAGCTCGCCGGGGTGTCCGTGAAGACCGTCTCGAACGTCGTGAACGGCCATCCGCACGTCAGCGGCGACCTCCGGCGGCGGATCGAGGAGGCGGTCCAGCGGCTCGGCTACCGGCCCAACGCCGCCGCGCGGGCCCTGCGTACCGGCCGGAGCGGACTGCTCGCCCTCGCCGCGCCGGGGCCCGGGTCTCCCCTGGCGCCCCGCCTGATCGAGGCGATCGTCCACCACGCGGCCCGGCACGGCTTCCGGGTCGTCATCGATGCGCCCGGCGGCCCGGTGCGGCAGGCCGGCCACCTGCGGTCCGACGCCGCCCTGCTCACCGCCGGCGCGACGGCGGCCGGGCTCGCCGGCGCGTACCTGGCCACCGGCATCCCCGTCGTCGTGCTCGGCGAGAGCCCGGACCCGCGCGCCGGCTCCGTGATCTTCGACGCCGCCCGCGCGGCACGAGACGCCAGGGACCACCTGCTGCGCACCGGCCGGCGGCGTATCGCTTCCATCGGCGCCGAGCCGCAACCGGCCGCTCGGCGGGGCCGTACGGACGGCTACCTCGCGGCCCGCGGCTTCCTGAGCCACGACGAGCGCCCCGACGGCCTGGTGTGCTTCAGCGACCAGCTAGCCCTCGGCGCGGTCCGAGCGGCGGCGGACGCGGGGTTGCGCATCCCCCACGATGTGGCCGTGACGGGCATGGGCGACAGCGAGGAGGGCCGCTGGTCCCGGCCCGCGCTCACCACGGTCGCCACCGACCCGGCCTTCGTCGCCCAGGCCGCGCTGGAGCTGATCACCGCCCGGCTCGCGGGCGCCGGCGAGGAGGGCGCCCGCGTCGTCGTCCCGCACACCCTCGTACGCCGCGAGAGCACGGGCTCGGGCGTGTCAGCGCAGTGACGCCCGGCGGTTCCGCATCGCTACGCCCGCGCCGATGAGGCCGGCCAGGTAGGGGTACACGGCCGCGCGCTCGACCAGTCCGACCAGGATGCCGGCTTCCGACATGACGACCGCCATGAAGGCCGCCAGCGAGGCGAGGCCGGCCACGCCGAGGGCCACCAGAGCCTTGCCGGTCCTCGCGGACACGCCGAGGGATCGGTGCGCTCTTCCGAGAAGGATGACGAGGACGTTGCCGCCGACGATGGCGGCGAAGGCGCCGAGGCCGTGGAGGTCGCCCACGGTGTCGTCGGCGCCCGTGCCGGGGAAGAGCGCGAGCAGCACGCCGCCCGCGGCGACCAGCGCGGCCGTGGCGGTGAGCGTCCAGCGGCGCCGTCCGCGCAGGCCCAGCGTGGCGACGCCGGCGAGGATCGTGAGGCCGAACAGGAAGAAGCCGGTGTTCATCACCCAGGCCAGCGGGGAGTCGATGGCCTGCCCGAAGGCCTCCGCCGGGCCGCGGACCCCGAGGTTGCTGATGAAGTGGTGGGTGTAGCTGTAGGGCGGGTCGGACCACGCCGCGGCGGCGACGAACTCGGCGAGGAGGAAGACGGCGGGGCCGGCGAGGAGCAGCGCTGCGGCGGAGCGACGGTGTGGCGTCACTCCAAAACCGTATCCGGGACCAGTTTTGGAGTCAATTCACTTTTGTTCCCGGTCCAGTAGTCTGTCGGGATGGTGACGGCAGAACCGGTAGGCCGGCGGGAGCGGAAGAAGGCCGCCACCCGCGCGGCGATCGCGGCGGCGGCGTCAGCGCTCTTCCTGGAGCGCCGCTTCGACGACGTCACGGTGCGCGAGATCGCCGATGCGGCCGACGTCTCCCCGACGACGGTGTTCGCGCACTTCCCGCAGAAGGAGGCCCTGGTCTTCCACCAGGAGCAGCAGCAGCACGAACGCCTCGTCGCGGCGGTGCGGGACCGGCCGCCGGGAACGTCGCTCTCGGCAGCGCTGCGGGAGCACTTCCGCTCGGAGCTGCGCGAGCTGGAGAGCGGGCCGGATGCCGCGGGCGGTCGCCGGCTCCTGGCGCTCATCGACGAGACGCCCGCGCTGCAGGGCTACGCGTCACAGATGTGGCTGCGCCGCGAGAGAGTGCTGGCCGATGCCATCGCCGGGGAGTTCGGACTGCCGCAGCCCAGCGAGGAGATCCGGGTCTACGCCCGCTTCGTGCTCCAGATTCAGCTGCTCGCGTCGGCCACGCCGGATCCCGCCGCGACGCTCGAGGCGGGCTTCGCCATCCTGGGTGCGGGCTGGGACCGGTACGAGCAACAGCGTCAGCCGGTGCGGCCGTTGGCGTAGACCACCCGGAAGCCGAGGTGGTCCGCCAGCGCTCCCCAGCGGCCGGAGCGCACCAGCCGCTCCACGCTGTCGATCCGCCCGCCGTTGACCAGGGCGTTGAGCACCACCGTCTCGAAGGCGGCGGACTCCACCCAGTCGATCGCCTTGGTGAAGCCGCAGAGCATCGCCGCCTTGGTCTCGTGCAGGAACTCCTTGAGGACCCGGTCCGAGGCGCGCAGCACCGAGCAGCTGCCGAAGTAGAGGCTGCGGCCCGCGCAGCGGCCCGACATCCAGGCGGCTATCTCGTCGAGCTCGACCGTGGTCTTGGCGGTCAGGCAGAGCTGGGAAGGCTGGCCGTGCAGGGCGAAGAAGCCGACCTTGAAGTCCTGGTACTTCCGGGAGAGCCAGGTGTCGAGGTAGTAGTGCAGCTCCTCGGTGGTGGCGGTGTCACGGTGGATGAAGCGGATGCTGCCCAGGCGTTCCAGCAGCTCCAGGGTCGGCAGCACCGAGCCGCGCTCGGTCAGGTCGTCCTCCCACTGGCCCTCGACGCAGAACACTCCCCCGGGCTTGGGCACAGCCCCTCCTCCCCCGAGCAGATCATCACCTGACCCGACGACGCTAGCCGACCCCGGCCGCGCGGGTGGTCCGGGACACATGAAGGCCGACAAGGCTCACAAATCGCCGCTGCCTGCCGACGGCTCGGGTCATCGCCGGGATTCGCCCGGCACGCGTACGGGAGGTCGACGGGTTTTGGTGCACAAAGGTTGGGCGTGGCTGGCCGCGGTTGTGGCGGGCGGCGCCGTGGCGCTGGCCGTACCCGTGGCTGCCCAGGCCGAGACGCGGGCCGGGCTCGCCGCGGCGGGCGATCCGGCGACCCTCTCGCTGTCCGGGCCGGCGACGGCGGCACGGCTGGGCGCGGTGACCCTCGGTGGCACGCTGTCGGCCGGGGCGGGCACGCTGAGCGTCACCCGGCAGGACCTCTCGGGGTCGCACACCCTTCCCGCGGTGACCGCGGACGCCGCGGGCCTGTTCACCGTGCACGACAAGCCCGCGGTGGGCGGCACGAACACGTACACGGTGAGCTGGGCCGGCAACGACACGGCCGGGGCGGTGAGCGAGCAGGTCCGGGTGACCGTCTCGCGCCGGGCTCCGCAGCTCAGCGTCACGAGGAACGCGGCGACCTACGGTTACCACGCCGCGGCGACGGTCACCGCGAAGCTGGGCACGACCCACGACTCGCGCGCGCTCTGCGTCTACGCCACCCCGGCCGGCGGCGCCAAGGTCAAGGTCAAGTGCGGCTCGGGTACGGTCACCGCGACGTACAAGATCACCCGCCGGACCACGTTCAGCGCCTCCTTCGCCGGTGACCAGTGGTACCTGCCGCGCACGGTCAGCACCTCGGCGACCGCCCGCGCGCAGATCACCCAGGTCCTCGACCGCGAGTACGGCACGTCGGGCAAGTACCGGCTCTACCGCCGTACGGTCGACCCGCTGCTGCTGACCCGGATCCTGCCGGCGCGCCCGTACGGGTGCTACCGCTTCCAGGCGCAGGCGTACGTCTCGGGCGCCTGGCGCACGGTCGGCACGGAGAGCTGCTTCAACCTCAACGGCGACAGCATCGGCGGCGTGGAGCTGCGCGGCTCGCACACGACGGGCATGCGGTGGCGGATGCGCGCCTCCTTCGCCGGCGACTCGCTGAACGCGGCGGCGACCGGCTCCTGGCAGTACCTGAAGTTCACCAAGTAGGGGTCAGAGCAGGCCGGAGCGCCGCCAGAGGGCGAGGCCGGGGCCGCCGATCAGGTCGAGGTCGCGCAGGTAGGCGACGATTTTCTCGCCCGCCCACCGCATCGTCTCCTGGAAGTGCGGGTTCTCCCGCGCCGCCCGCGCTCCGGCCCGCGGCTCGATCCCGACCGACCGGTACACCTCCGGCGCGATGAGCCGCCGCCCGGTGAGGTACGCCGCCCGCGCGATGACCAGCCGGTCGTAAGCCAGCCGCTTGCGACCGGCCGCGCGCACCTGGCGGGCCAGCTCCTCGCGGGCGTAGCGCACGTGCCGGGCCTCCTCGATGACGTGGATGCGCGACACCATCCGGACCAGCGGCTGCACGGTCTCGTCCGCGGCGGCCTCCCGCTGCAGCGCGTCCAGGATCTCCTCGGCGATGAGGATGGCCGCGTACATGCGGGGGCCGGTCGCGGTGGCGGCGATGAACTTGCCGAGGCCGTTGTCGAAGGCGCCGACGCGGTAGACCGGGCACCCGAGCTTCTCGATCATGCGGCCGAACATCACCGAGTGGCGGCACTCGTCGGCCACCTCGGTCAGCGCGTACTGGGCGTGCGGGGTGGTCGGGTCCTGCTTGTAGTACTCGCGGAGCAGCAGCTGCATGAGGATCGTCTCGAACCACACGCCCAGGCTCGCGATGCTGGCGACCTCGTGGCGGGTCAGCGTCCGCCGCTGCTCCGGGGTCATCGCGTCCCACATCGGCGTGCCGTAGAGCGACGAGCGGCGCTCGGGCACGAAGAGGGCGTCCGGCCGCAGCGGCGCGTCCCAGTCGATCTCCACCTCGGGGTCGTAGGAGTGCGAGGCGGACGAGCGCAGGAGCCGGGTGGCGGTCTGGGAACGGTCGGGGAGCACGTCTGACCTCCGCGGGGGTTGACGTTACCAGAAGTAACAGCTACTTCTCGTACTATGAACTCCACCGACCGGGGCGTCAACACGTCCGGCATCGCCGGCGCGGACGGGCGCAGCAGACGCTGGGCCGACCACCGCGAGCGCCGCCGCGCGGAGCTCGTCGACGCCGTCATCGAGGCGATCCGCGAGCTGGGACCCGAACCGGGCATCGACGCGGTCGCCGCCCACGCCGGGGTCAGCAAGCCCGTCCTCTACCGCTACTTCGAGGACAAGTCCGGGCTGTGGGAGGCCGTCGGCCTGCGCGCCGCCGCCACGGTGGTCGAGGCCGTGGCGCCCGCGGTGGCCGCCGTCCGCGAGGAACGCGACGTGGTGGCCGCGGCGGTCGACGCGTACCTCGCCTCCATCGAGGGCGACCCGCACCTGTACCGCTTCGTCGTGCACCAGCGCGGCATCGCCCGGGACCGCGACGTGGTGGCCGACGCGATCGACACCGTGGCCAGCGGCCTCGCCCGGATCCTCGGCGACCGGCTGCGCGCGCTCGGGCTCGACTCCGGGCCGGCGCTGCCGTGGGCGTACGGCATCGTCGGCTTCGTCCAGACGGTCGGCGACTGGTGGCTGCGCCGCCAGCAGCCGATCAGCCGCGAGGCGCTCGCGGACTACCTGACCACGTTCCTGTGGGGCGGCGTCACCGGGATCCGGTCGGCCGCCGACACCCCGGGCGGATTGGCGGCGACGGGACTGTGAGCGACGCGGACGAGGAATACCGGGGCGAGGCCGTCATCCGGGCCGGGGACACGGCGGTCAGCGTCGCCGTGCGGCTGTCCGTCCGGTTCGAGCCGGTCGAGGGGCGCTATCGCTGGGGCGGGCGGGCCGCGCCGGACGAAACCCTGAGCGCCCAGCTGCGGTCGGGCGCGCGGGAGGTCACCGTGCGCATCGGCGACCGCGAGGCGCCGGCCCGGCTGGGCGAGCCGGACCCGTGGGGCGGCGTACGGCTCACCGGGACCGGGCGGCCGCCGTGGCGCGCAGCCGGCGGGGCGTGACCCCGTACCACCGGCGCACCGCGCGGCTGAGCGCCGACTGCTCGGTCAGCCCGACCATCGCGGTGACCTGGGTGAACGGCAGGTCGGTCTGGGTCACGAGCCGGTACGCGGCGGCCCGGCGCACGTCGTCGAGGATCGCCTCGAAGGTGGTGGCCTCGGCCGCCAGCCGTCGCTGGAGCGTGCGCGGGTGGGTCCGCAGCGACCGGGCGACCGCGGCCACCTCGACCGGCGAGGAGCCGAGCGCCTGGGACAGCAGCAGGTGCACCCGGTCGGCGACGCTCTGCCCGGGCGCCGGGAAGTGGCTGGTGATGTAGTCGACGGCGATGTCGCGCAGCACCTGGTTGCCGCCGCGCACCGGGGTGCCGGCCAGCCCGCCGGGCACCCGCAGGACCGCGTCGGGGCGCCCGAAGCGCACCTCGGCGCCGAAGAACCGGGTGTACGCCTCCACCGGCGCGAGGGCGGCGTGCGGCAGGTGCACCGAGCGCAGCCCGTACGGCCCGCCGTGCAGCAGCACGATGATCCGGTGGAACAGGCCCAGCCCCACGTCCACGACCTGCGGCGGCAGCGGCTCGGCGTCGGTGCCCCGGTAGAGCAGGCCGACCACGCCCGGCCGCCCCGAGGGGTCGGGGATCTGCGAGACGGTCAGCGCCGGGCTGTGCACGAACAGGTACCGGCGGGTGATCTCCAGGGCCTCGCCGAAGGTGGCGGAGTTCTCGATCGCCAGCGCGAGCGGCCCCAGCACGGAGGCGTTCTGCAGCCCGGCGAGGCGCAGCCCGAGATCCGGGCAGTCCCGTTCGGCCGCGGCGACCTCCAGGAGCTGCCCGGCCGCGGCCGACGGGATCACCGCGTCGTCGGACTCGACCGCGGCGGCGGTGACGCCGAAGCGCGCGAGCAGCGCCGCCCCGTCCCCGCCGAGGCTGTCGACGAGGGCGGGCAGTCCGCGCAGGCCCGCGGCCCGCACCACCGACTCCATGTCGCAAGAGGATAAATCCCTGTCGCGCAAAGGCAAGTCACCGACGGCGTCCGGGCGAACACTGGAGGCATGGCCGAACACTTCGACGTCCTCATCATCGGCGCCGGCCTGTCCGGGATCGGCGCGGCGTGGCGGCTGCAGCGGGAGCGGCCCGGCACGGCGTACGCGATCCTCGAGGCCCGCTCCGGCATCGGCGGCACCTGGGACCTGTTCCGCTACCCCGGCGTGCGCTCGGACTCCGACATGTTCACGCTCAGCTACCCGTTCCGGCCGTGGCGGGGCGAGAAGGCCATGGCCCCCGGCGACGCGATCCGCGACTACATCCGGGACACCGCCGAGGACGGCGGGATCATGCCGCACATCCGCTTCGACACCAAGGTCCTGACGGCGAGCTGGGCGGACGGCCGGTGGACGGTCACCACCAGCCAGGGTTTCCTGACCTGCGATTTCTTGTACGCGTGCGCCGGCTACTACGACTACGAGCAGGGCTACCAGCCGGACTTCCCGGGCCTCGACGATTTCCGCGGCACGTTCGTGCACCCGCAGTTCTGGCCCGACGACCTCGACCACACCGGCAAGCGCGTCGTCGTCATCGGCAGCGGCGCGACCGCGGTGACGCTGGTGCCCGCGATGGCGGAGACCGCCGGGCACGTGACGATGCTCCAGCGCTCGCCGACGTACATGACCGTGCTGCCGGAACGCGACCCGGTGGCCGACAAGCTCCGCCGGTGGCTGCCGGCCCGGGCCGCGCACAAGGTGGTCCGCGCCAAGAACATCCTCGTCTCGCAGGGCTTCTACCAGCTGGCCCGGCGCCGCCCCGAGCGCGTCAAGGCGCTGCTGCGGCGGTTCGCGCTGCACCACCTGGACGACCCCGCGTACCTCGACGAGCACTTCACGCCGACGTACCAGCCGTGGGACCAGCGGCTGTGCGTGGTGCCCGGCGGCGACCTGTTCAAGGCGATCAAGTCCGGCCGCGCCTCGGTGGTCACCGCCCACATCGACCGCTTCGTGCCCGAGGGCGTCCGGCTCACCGACGGCCGGGTGCTCGAGGCCGACGTCGTCGTCTCCGCCACCGGGCTGTCGCTGCTCCCGATCGGCGGCGTGCAGCTCAGCGTCGACGGCACGGCCGTGGAGCCCGGCAGGACGGTCGCCTACCGCGGCGTGATGCTGGGCGGGGTGCCCAACTTCGCCTACTGCATCGGCTACACCAACGCGTCGTGGACGCTGCGCGCGGACCTGTCCCACCGGTACGTGTGCCGGCTGCTCACGTACATGGCCAAGCACGGCTACACGACGGCCACGCCCCAGGAGAGGCCCGGCCCCCGCCGCCCGTTGCTCGACCTGACCTCCGGGTACGTGCAGCGCGCCCTCGACCGCTTCCCGCGCCAGGGCGACCGCGACCCGTGGACCGTACGCCAGAACTACCTGCTCGACGTGCTCAGCAGCCCACGCGCCGACATACGCCGGGACATGACGTTCAGCCGTACCCCCGCCCCCGTCCTCGAGGAGATCCGTTGACGCGCCTGAGCCCGTACCGTTTCACCGGCCGGACCGCCGTCGTGACCGGCGCCGCGAGCGGCATCGGCGAGCAGCTGGCGCACGGCCTCGCCCGCCGTGGCAGCGACCTCGTGCTGGTCGACCGCGACGCGCTGCGCCTGGACGCGGTGGCCGAGGCGATCCGCTCCGCCCACCCCGGCCGTCGCGTGGAGTCGCTGGTCACCGACCTCGCCGACCGCGACGCGGTGGTCGCGCTCGCCCGCGGCGTCCGCGAGCGGCACCCGCGGCTGGGGCTGCTGGTCAACAACGCCGGCGTCGCGCTGGGCGGGCGGTTCGACCAGGTCAGCGTCGAGGAGTTCGAGTGGGTCATGGCGGTGAACTTCACCGCCCCGATGCTGCTCACCCACCACCTGCTGCCCGCGCTGAAGGCCGAGCCCGGCTCGCACCTGGTCAACGTCTCCAGCCTGTACGGCCTCATCGCGCCGCCCGGGCAGTCGGCGTACAGCGCCAGCAAGTTCGCGCTGCGCGGGCTCAGCGAGGTGCTGCGCGGCGAGCTGCTCGAGTCCGGCGTCGGCGTGACGACGGTGCATCCCGGCGGGGTGCGTACCCGGATCGCCGAGACCGCCCGGGCCGCGGCCGCCGCCTCCGCCGAGGAGGTCGAGCAGGCCCAGCGGATGTTCGCGGCGCTGCTGACCTACCCGCCGGAGAAGGCCGCGGCCGAGATCCTCGACGGCGTGCGGCGCCGCCGCGGCCGGGTCCTGATCGCGGCCAGCGCCAAGGTCCCGGACCTGCTCGCCCGGCTGATGCCGGTCGCCCACCTGCGGGTCCTCGACCGGATCACCCGGGCCGTCGCGCGCGGCGGCCCGGCGCGGGCCCGGGTCTCCCGATGACGACCTTCCGGACGGTACGCGGGGCGAGCATCCGCGTGCACGAGACGGGCGACCCG
>Ga0190269_10001599_pt1 | contig 10747 bp, 7 predicted proteins | sample Popmic249IS_FD_133749 | JGI IMG/M metagenome (GOLD analysis project Ga0190269, IMG submission 133749) | Populus adjacent soil microbial communities from riparian zone of Blue River, Arizona, USA - 249 IS | ecosystem: Environmental > Terrestrial > Soil > Riparian zone | place: USA: Arizona... | reverse complement strand
GCGGAGCCGATGGCCGCTGCTGGCGTCGCCTCGCTCGTCGGCTTGTTCTCGATCGCGGGCCGCCTGCTCACCGGTCTCTTGCTCGATCGCTTCCGCGCAGCGCTCGTCGGCGCTGCTGTGTTCCTCCTCCCGATCCTCGCTTGTGCCCTGCTCTTGCTCGCCGGCACCAGCAGGCCCGCACAGATGCTCGCAGCAGCCATCGTCGGTCTGACGCTCGGCTCCGAGGTCGACGTGATCGTCTATCTCACCACGCGTCACTTCGGGCTCAAGCACTTCGGCACGATCTACGGCGGTCTTCTCACAGCGCTCTCGATCGGCACAGCGTTTGGGCCACTCGCCGCTGCGGCAGTGCACGATCGCACCGGCAACTACGAGCCATTCTTGCTGCTCACCATCGTGTGCATGGCTGCGGCCAGCGTGGCGCTCGCCACTCTGCCGGCACCAGCCTTTGCGGGGTCACCGAGCACACGGCCCGTTGCAGATCCGCAGCCCGGCGACTCGGTCAGCATCGCCTAGCGCCATTGGCGGGCGTCGTGAGCCGCTCGTACGACTGGCGGCCCCGGATGCCGACAGAACTTCGACGCTTCACGCGCGGGCGAGCCGGCACACGCCTATCAGCGTGGTCGTCCGGAGAGAGTCTGCAGCCAAGTGCGGCCCGTCACAGTCGCACAGCGCACATCATCGGACTTGCCCGAGGTCCGATTTCGAGTTCGCTCACGCAAAACAGTGCTTGTTTAGATTACGCGATTGTGCATCTCCTGAACGAACGCGTCCCAGGCATTCGTGTACTCGAAGCGAAACATCGCCGTGAGACGCGGCGGTGCGCCCATATGGAGATCGCCTGCAACCTGCTCCAGAAGTGACAGCGCATCGACAGTCTTGAGTGGTAGGGGCTGTTGCTCTGTCAACCAACGCTCGAGCGCACGGGCTGCCGCGGCGCTGCAGCCTGCGGCGGCGGCGTCATGGAATAGACGCGGCCAGCTACGCTCGGCGTAGAACGTGCTTTTCGCCAGGGCACTGAGCGTGCTTTCGATGGTTTCGTCGATGACCGCGTGGGTGCGCGCACAGGACAAGACATGGCGGATGTTCACCATCGCCTCCGAGCTGGGGCGATAGCCGAGCTCTGCGCTCTCGTGGACCACCGCAACTTCGTCGTCGTCCTCCAGCGTGCCGGAAGCAAACTGTTCGAAGACCTTACCCACACCGATCATCCCAAACGGGGTGAGTTCGACTGCGCGCAGGGCACCCATACTCGACCCACCGTAGACACGTATGCCGCGCGACAGCGCCCACAGCAGCTCCTTGTGCCAGACTGCCCGCGTATGCTCGAAGTAGCCGTCAATCAGCACGATCGCCTGCGGCTTCTCCCAAGTCGCCCGCAGCACATCACCACACGCTGCCGGTCCGACCACCCGCGCGCCAGCAGGTAGCAGCGTGCGAGCACGCGACTGGTCCAAGCTGGGACCACAGAACACGACGACAGACGGGCGATCACCAGACATTGCGTGCTCGTGCTCCAGCGACATATCCGGGTGCATCCGGTACACCTTCGAGGCCTGGCACGATCACGCGCACGACGGAAGCTGGCAGCTCCTCGTGTGTAAGCTCGACGAACAATGCCTGGTCGATTCCTACGCTTTGCAACATCTCCACAGTCCAAAGCACATCCATCGCGTGAGACGGGAACGTGCGTGAAGAGACTGCCGCAAACTGGCGCCAACCGAGATCCGACGCCAGCTCATCGGCCCATGCGTGTCGCTTGTTCTGGCTCGGCCTGGCACGCATATCGTCTCGTGCGCCGCTGATCCGGGTCAGCCTCGATTGCGCCGCTTCCGTCAGGGCCCGACACAGGGCCACGCCGCTCTGCACATGACATCCGTAGCCGAGTGCCGCTCCCAGCGGCCTAAAAACACTTTCGTTCTTGTCACAGATCGCACAGAAAAACGTGGGAACTTGGATATCAGACGTCATGTCCCAGATACCGACGGACACATCCGCGCGCGCGCAGCGCTGCAACAGCTCGCGCGCTGTCCGGTCGGTGATGCTTGCCAAGTTGATGCGGCGTTCTGCTTGGATAGTCGCGGGCATCTGGTAGAAGCGCGCCAGCGCGTCGCGCTCGATCAGCTCCCACAACCCGTGTGCGATGGCCTCGACCAACGAGTTGCCGGAGGCGAGTCCATTCGAGCCTACGGGGAAATGGCCAGATACGCCATGCAGCGGCTGGGACAGATTGAGGTGCACCATATCGAATGGTACGTACACTGGCTCACCCGATGTGAGCTCACGGGCTTGTGTCCACAACATTGTTTGTCCACCGTCCACCGGGCGCCTTCTCACATAGGCTGGCAAGCACTCGATGTCGACGACAGCATGCCGCGCCTGCAGCTCTGCGTACGAGGCGATTCGCAAGTCGACCCGCGGGTGCTCCGCGACATGCTGTTCGATCGACTCCATCACTGCCGAAGCCTTGGCGGCGTCCAGATCATGGCCCTTGCCCTGCGCGACGCTCAGTGAGCGTGCGTTCGGGCGAACAGCTTGAACGGTTGGAATCCCGATGGTGTCGAGCCCGGTCAGGTTCGCAAGACGTGTGATTCCAATATCGGAGAGGTTGCCACGAACACGCGCGAGCGTTTCTGCTGGCGTACATTCGCGGTGCGTTCCAGCACAATAGGTTTTCGATCCTTGTGTCGCGCTAAACAATATATCCACCATACACGGAGTCTAAGCGTGCATGGTGACAAGCGCACACGCTTCAGGCATCCGGCGAAAAAGTTACCATGGCGTTAGTGGCGCAATCTCCTTAGCTTGATCGTTGTACACGATCACCTGGAGGTCTCGAGCATGACTAAGCCGCCCAGAGCCGAGTTGAAAGTGCCTGACAGGCCGTTGAGCGAGCAGGACCACGACGTGTTGGTTTTGCCGCGAAAAGAAGTCTTGGGCGAGTGGGAATACTTCCGGCTCCCCGTCACGAAGACACCACAAGGAAGCGAGAAGCCGGGCGAGTTCCACAAGTCTCCGGAGCGCTGGGACTTGGAGGACCGCGGCCAACGCAAAGTGTTGAATGTCGCGCATCCGCACCACGAGGCGTCGACGCAAGCGGCGCAACAGGAAGCTCGTGGCCCCGCGTTTGCTGCCCTGCCGATTCGCCCCGATCCAGACGCTGCTTCATTCCCTACCTGTTTTTTGATCAACGTCGAGCAGTTGGATGTGCCAAACCTGTGGAGTATAGAGGAGTGGGATGATGGGCCTGGGGGCCAAGACCTGCCCACGCCCGACCACCCCACCGGCATGGAGTTTCTGTTGGCGTTGCCACAGGGGCGCGTGTTGAGACTGAATCTGAAAGATCTCGCGAGCTGGCCAAAAGGTAGAATCGACGTGAAGACATTGGGCTCGGACAAGATCGAGCTCACTGACGTGGACCTGCGCTATGAATCTGAGCTTTGGTCGCAGCTTCGTAACGGCACCATTGCTGGTCGCGTAACAGTAGGCTCGAACGAGCAGCGAAAAACGCTACCGATGGTCAACCTGACCGCGCTACTGCCCGGTGTTGCAAGTGAAGCGCTCCCGGACGGAGTCCATCGTCCAGACAAAACCGGTGTCGTCAACTTCGGCGTCGGAGGCAAAGAATGACTTGTTGCACACGGCTTTCGACCAAGCACTTGGGTGCTTGCGTCTACAAAGACGCTGCCAAGAAAAAGCTCGCGTTGACCGGCACATGGGACTTCAAGTGGCCGCGTGGCACCAAAGTTCGCGTTGCCTTCCAGAAGCCCGCGAAGGGTTCACCTGAAGATTTCAATGCCGCGAAGAAAGAGATTCGGGCGCTGGCTGAGACTTGGACAGTCAGCGCGGGCAAACCGGTCGCGAACATCGCCTTGGAATGGCTACCCGACGATCTAGAGCAAGCAAAAGCGCACGACCCTGAAGGTCGGAGCACATTCAAGTATCCCGGCACGGACGCCGAGAACAAAGCCCGCAACTACGACGTGCTCGTGTCGCTCGATCAGCTCCCGCCCAAGAATGTAGGCGCCGTGGCTCGTGAAGGTTTCCTTGCGCTACCTCGTGCGGAGCTCGGCTCGTTCGCTCGGCGCCGTGACTATGGTGTGCCCACGCTTCATATCGGGCCGATCGAGGCGCGTGCTCGCACCACGCTCGCTGAGTACTACCAGGGAGATAACGTTGCGAGGTTCTACGTGGTGCACGAGTTCGGCCATGCGCTCGGTCTACCCCACGGCCACCAAGATCCGGTGTGGCGTAAGTCATGGAATAATCCGGAGCTGCAAGCACTGGTGTGCGACGTAACTGCAAAAGCGAATCAACAGCTCTCCGCCAAACGTAAGCTCGGCGAGGTGCAAGCACCGGCGTATGCGCAGCTCGTGCCGATCGTGGAACGGCTAGAGAGCTATCATCGACAGCTCAAGCTCCCTGACATGACGCCGGAGCAGCTGCAACAGTTTGCGCTGACGCAGCTTTTGGCGGAGTGGGGAGGCAATCCACAGTTCTCAGACTGGCCTGTGACGCGGTTGTTCGAGCAGGATTCGGTGATGGACGGGCCGTACTTCCGGTGTCTGCTCGGGCTGCACGGCTCTCCAAAGAATCTGCAGGACGAGAAGTGCGACGAGTGCGAGGCGCGCTATGTCGACAAGCCTTACAGCACCGACCACGATTGGCTGCGCCAGCTCTATCCACTCTAGTTAGCAAAAGTGTAGGCGCTCGGCGCAAGCCATCACGTCCGAGCACGCCGCTGCAAACGCGCGCATCGAGCTGTCGCGCGCTTGCAGCGCGCGCTCCAAGCGCATGCACAGCTCCTGTGGCAGCTGCTGTTGCTCTGGCTTCAGCAGCCTCTCCATAAGGACTGGCATCTCCTGCGGACGATCCTGCGCGCACAAGATGTCGAGAAGCGTGAGCGTCGCCGGCCATTGAAACGGGAACACGTGCGGATGCGCGTCCCACATCGTGATCGCGCGATTGGCGAGTTCCTCGGCACGCGGAGAGCGCTCCGTTCGCCAGAGCAGCCAGGCTTCGCAGGCTTGGTTCAACGCGACGTACGGTGGCAGCTGCGCCGTCTGCGCCGCCTCGAAGAGTTCGGACAGCGACGCCGCCAACGACTTTTCATCGCCGAGCCGCAAGCGCGTGATCGCTTGGTACGTCAGCACGCGACACAGCAACGTATTGTCGCCGAGCAGCCGCGCATTGACCTCGGCGCGCAGCAGCCAATCGATGCCTTCCTGGCAGTGATTGCGCGTGCCGGGCATCAAGAGGAACCCCACAGTCAGCTGCGCCAGCGCGAGCTGGTTGAGCGCACCGGCCGTCTCACCGGCCGTGGCGGCTCTGCGCGCAAGTAAAAGCGCCTCGTCGTTCCACGCGTAGCGCTGACGTGCAGCGAGTTCGCACGCCGCACCGACTCCGAAGTGGCAGCGCTGGGCGGGTTGACCGTGCACCTCGACGACCGGCGAAAGCTCGCGGATCAACTGCGCTGTGTGTTCGCCGATGCGCCGCGCGAAATACAGCTGCTCCAAGCGGCGGATCTGGATCTCGATGTACTCGTGATGCCCGCCGTCGCGCTGCGCCGAAGGGTCGCCAAGCGCCTCGCTCGCACGCTCGAGCCAGACTTGCGCCTCGTCGTATTGATGTTGAATAGAGTGCGAGGTGCCGAGCTTGCGAAACAGGCGTGCACGCGCGAGTGGCTCGCGCTCGAGCTCTGCCACGCGCTGATAGTGTTCGCGCGCCGCGGTGTGCTGCGCGAGCGCCAAGAGCGCGTCGGCGTGGACCTCGAGCAGCGAGCAGAGCAAGGCTGGCAATTCCTGTTGGGCGATGCCTAAATTCGACAGCTCGACCAGCGCCAAGCGCGAGTATTCGGCGGCTCGCCCAGGTTCATGCGCGCTCATGGCCGCACGCGCGGCTGCGTCCAGAAGCGGCAACGCCAGCTGCGGCTCGCCGGCCTGCAGCCAGTGTAAACCGAGCCGGCCTTCGTCGACGGACGCTTGGTTCTCCTGACTCGCAAGGTGCATCGCTGCAAGACGATGCAGGCGCCGCTTCTCGTTCGGTGCGATCGCAAGCTCCTGAGCCTCGCGAATCTTGCTGTGGACGAAGCGATAGCGCCCAGGCGCCACCCACTCCAGCAGCTGACGGCTGACCAGCTCATCGAGCGCCAGCTCGAGCTTGAGGCCCATGCTCTCGGGCAAGGCGGCGAGCTCGGCGACCTCGAACTCGCTCCCCAACACCGCACCGAGCTGCAAGGAAGATAGCGCCGCGCGACTCAAGCCCTCCAGTCGCAGGTCGAGCAACTCCTCGAGTGAGCTCGGCAAGTTGAGTTGCTCGTGCGTGTGAAAGGTCCAACCTGCGTCGTGCGCGGAGCGCTCGAGCAATCCGCCCAACAGCGCGGCACGCAGATATTCCGCGGCGAAAAATGGGTTGCCATCCGAGTTGCGAAACAAAAATGGCGCCAGCGACTCCGGCGTCGACGCGGCACCTAACATATCGCCGGCCATGGTTCTGATCTGACCGGCGGTCAAACGCTCCAACGTAATGCACAACGCTACCTGCGTGGAGAGTGCGTCGCGCACGCGCTGCGCCTGTTCGTCGCGCATCGTGGCGACGATCAACAGCCGCGAGTGCGTATACTCCATCGATTCGTGCGCGAGAACCTCCAACGTAAAGTCGTCAGCCCACTGCAGATCATCGATGATGAGCATGAGCGGACGATTCTGCGCGCACAGGAGCAGCAGCTGTCCAAGTGCTCGCGCGGCTCGAATGCGCGCCTGCTCATGCGACATGCTGGACGGGTCGATCGCCGGCTCGACGCCTATAAGCACCTCCGGAGCGAATGGTTGCAGAAAGCACGCGTGCTGCTTGTACAGGCCCGCGAACCCTGGATCCACATCCGCGCAGCAGTCCGAAACGTGTGCGAGAAACGGAAAGAACGGCTCCAGGTTTCGGCTGCCCACGTTTCGCTCTACGTCAGGCTGGCGGCACATGCTCGATATGACTCTGAAGGCATTCACTGAAGCGAACGCGGCGAGCTCGTTCGAGAGCCGCGTCTTTCCGATGCCACTCTCACCTTGGATCACCACCAGCCTGCCGCGGCCATCACGCGCCTCGGTCACCAGCTGCGTCAATCGCCGCAGCTCCCGCGCGCGTCCGATCAGCCGCGCGCGGTATAGACGCGCCGACCGTCGCGGTGGCTTGGGTGGCAGCGGATTTGCCTCAGACTTCTCGAGCATCTCACGAACGGCGCGCGCGACATCGAGCGCGTGTCCCCTGCGCTCCAATGGATCTGGCGCCAGCAGTGCCATCACCAGTTGGTCCAGCTCAGGGCTGATATCCGTGACCAGCGCGGATGGCGCGCGCGTCTGCGAGCCATGCCGGACTTGCGGCCGGACATTGGTCAAGAGCTCATACATCACGCAGCCGAGCGCGTACAGGTCACAGCGCGCATCGAGAACAGAGTCACTTTTCCGCTCCGGGGCCATGTACGCTTCGGTTGCGTACAGGCTTCGTACATGTGTCACGTCTCGCGCCACGCCAGCTGCTTGTGCTTCGAAGCTAGTGCCGAAATCCACGAGGACCGGCTGATCGCTCCCGTTTTGCACGAGGACGTTGCGAGCCGAGAGGTCGCCGTGGACCAAGCCTTCGGAGTGCAAGAAATCGAGTGCGTCCGCGAGCAGCGCCGTCAGGCGCAATATTTTCTGGAGCGAGCGATTCGCAAGCACCGGCGACAGCTTCGGCAGCTGCCGCTCACAGCGTCGTTCTGCGACTTGATCGAATACGCTCAGCGTAGTTGCTGTCGCGAACGACGTCGCGCTCGGTCCCATTGTCGTAGGCAGCAGCTGGCTGTCTGTTTGATTGTCTGACGCGCGGCTGCCGCTCCACAGCTCGTCTCGATAAGTGACCAAGTCCCGACCATCGACCAACTCCATCGCATACCATGGCAAACCGCCCGACCGCGCAGTTCCCGATGTGATGAATGACACAACACCCGGATGTCGAAACTCGGCCAGGCGGGCCAGCGCGGCTGTTTCACGGCGCAATGCATCGCGCTCCAACGTGCTGTTGCCCTTTGGCGTTTTGATGGCGGCACACACATCGTAGCGATCGACGCCACGGTATACGCGCCCCGTTCCCCCTTCGCCCATGACCGAGACGATACGGTAGGGCCCTAGATACTCGCCGATCACTTGGTGTCCTTGCGTGCGGAGTGACAAGTCAGATCTAGATCTGTTTAGTCCATCCCCTGCTAGTCGCGCAAGCACGGTTCTGTTAGAAGCATAACAGTGGCGTTGCTGCGAGATCTCCAGAGCGGTCGTGCGCTCGTACTCGAAGCGGATCTAACGATAGGTCGCGCCAGAGACTGTGGACTCTATGCTTCGGCACAGCATGTATCCGCACGGCATGCAGTGTTGAGGTGGCTTGGGTCACACTGGCAGCTGCGCGATCTAGGAAGTCGCAACGGCACATTCGTGAACGGTGAGCGTCTGCGCGCCCATACGACGCGAGCGCTCAAGTGCGGCGATGAACTATGTTTCGGCTCCATTAGAGAGGTCTGGCGGCTGGAGGATGACGCCGCGCCAAGGCCCATGCTGGTCACGACGGACGGTGACGAGACGCTCGAGGCATCGGGTGACTTGATCACAATCAATGTCGAGGGCGAACCAGCGGCGGCGTTAGTTTACGACAACAAGTCAGGTGTCTGGTTGCTCGAGGAGCTCAATGGCAGTCGTTCACCGGTCGAACATGGCCAGGTGTTCAGCGCCGGTAATAGAGTGTGGCGGTTCTCGAGCCTGCCCTCGGCGACTGTGCCGCTTGAAGCATCTTGCGAACCTCCGCTGGCGCTGCGTTTCCGCGTCTCGAGCGATGAGGAGCACGTTGACATAACAGCTTTCGAGTCTGGGCGTGAGATAGTCTTGGGCGGGCGTGGACACAACTACTTACTGCTCACGCTTGCACGTAGCCGAATCCACGATCGTGAGGCGGGGATAAAGCCCGCTAGCTCCGGCTGGCGCTACGCGGACGATCTCGTTTCGGATTTGCGAACAAGCAACACGCAATTGAACCTCGATGTCTTTCGTGTTCGGCGGCACTGCGCACGTTTGGGCTTACATAGTCCTACAACAATCATCGAGCGCCGCGTGAGCAGCAAGCAGCTGCGTATTGGTGTCGAGAATCTTACAATCGAATCGCTCCGATAAGTGCAATCGAGTGCAATCGACTGATACTCCCCGCCCGATAGAAACTCTGCGCATCTCGAACGAGCTGAGGTTTGCGATGACAAGGCAGGCTGCCGTTGGGTGCCGCACAACATCTGGAGGCCACACGCAGGCTGTGCGCCAAGCCATCACACTGGGAGGTCCAACCAGATGTGCGTATTCGGCCGGGTCCCTCGCGGAGCTGGCTCTCACGTGGAGCGCGCTATGCAGCGGTCGAGCGCGGGCGGTGCACGCGACGGCGAGCGCCGACCGACTCAGTTTGCGCTTAGCGCCTTGCAGCCGGCCGGCTCTGTCGGCTACGCGACAGGCGGTGCTGCAACAGGTACTGTGCGGCCAAGCCTGCAAAGTAGTCGCGGACGAGGCGCGCATCGGTCGCACCTCGCTCGCGCGGAACGTGGGAACCGCGCTGGGGGCGTTTGGCTTCGACAAGCGCCTGGCAGGCGTGCCCTTCGTGCTGTCGGCGGCAGCCCACGCACATAGGCACATGACAGAGCGAGCCATCAGTATTGGTGATGAGCCTCTGCCGTGGTCGATGGAAATCCCGTTTCCACAGCCGCACCCGAGTTCGCGCACAACCACAGCCGAGCGCTCCATCATCCAGCTGCTTGTGACCGGACTCAGTGCGGAGGCGATCTCGAGACAGCGTGGTGCGACGCGCCGCACGGTTGCGAATCAGTGCTCAGCGATATTCGGAAAGCTGCGCGTCTCTGGACGTCTCGATCTATTCGCGTACTTGTGGCGCTGTGTAGTTCCTGCCTCTGACCCGCTTCGACAGGTGCAGCCATTAGCGTCTACGCTGATTTCGCGGGGCAACCTGTCTCGATACGTCGAGTCAGCGCGGAACACCAGCGATCGATAGAACCTTCTCGAGAGGTGGAGGCGGAACGTGACAACAAAAACGAGACATCGCCGGTTTGATTTCTAATGCGCTCCTTCTCCTTGTTCGCCCGTGAAGTTTCGCCGCTGTCGCGGGTCATGCTTCGGCGACGGGCTTGTTCTTCGCTAGGGGCCGCGAGGTTCATTCACGCCCATGTGTCGGAGAGGACGATTTACAATGCCCCCTGTCGCGCCACGATGGCTTGAGCGAACTGGATCGAGAGCGCTCCAAACTGAGCCGATGGCGTGTCTTGTGCTGGCGTGATTGAAGGTGCTTGACGCGCGGACGATCGGTGACGCAGACCCATGAGACTTCCGCCGACCAGATCTGACGCCTAGCGCCATTGGCCCAGTCTGTGCTTCGCTGCACCGCATGCAGTCGAAGCCTGAAGACATCACCACCGAAACCGCTCATCATTCCTTGCCCGACGGTGAGCTGGTTTTGCTTGGAGCGATCGAGACCGTCACAGGTTCCATGTCCCGCATCGAAGCCGGTGGTGCACGCTTGCTCATCGATTGCGGTGTGACACAAGGTCGCGATGCTGGCAGCTGGAGCTTCCCAGAGGCCGCGAGCGACGTCGATGCGGTGCTGCTCACGCACGGGCACAACGACCACGTCGGCTCACTGCCGGTGCTGATCGAGCGCGGCTTCCGCGGACCTATTTACG
>Ga0190269_10001598_pt1 | contig 10748 bp, 10 predicted proteins | sample Popmic249IS_FD_133749 | JGI IMG/M metagenome (GOLD analysis project Ga0190269, IMG submission 133749) | Populus adjacent soil microbial communities from riparian zone of Blue River, Arizona, USA - 249 IS | ecosystem: Environmental > Terrestrial > Soil > Riparian zone | place: USA: Arizona... | reverse complement strand
TGCGCATCAACGGCGCGTTCACCCTTCCGCCTCTCAACGTTGACTCCTCTCCCGCCGGCATTGACGGCCGCAAAGTAGTGGATAGGGGTATCGCGCCGGTCATCAACACAGGTATCGCACATAAGGAACCGGGCATCGGGCAGGTGGGTGCAGGGATCACGCGCGCGCCGCTGGCGTGTTTCGAACAGGCAGTCGCTAGTCTGTAATCAGCAGGACATCCATTCTTTAGGAGAACAGCAATGACTGAAAAACGCAAAGTGGCTGTAGTGGCAGTGGGCGGGAATGCATTGGTACGTGAAAAAGGAAAAGAAGCCTTGTCCGATCAGTACGCGGCGGTCTGCCTGACCATGCCTTGCGTTGTGGATATGATCGAGGCGGGCTGGAATGTCATACTTACCCACGGTAATGGTCCTCAGGTTGGGTTCATCCTCAGGCGGTCAGAATTATCTTTGAGTGAAGTGCATCCCATTCCACTGGACTTTGCAGGTTCGAACACGCAGGGCTCAATCGGCTACATGTTTCAAACCGCCCTGCAGAATGAATTCAAACGGCGCGGGATGTCCAACCAGGCTGCCACTGTCGTCACCCAAACGCTTGTGGATCGGGACGATCCCGCCTTCAAAAACCCGACCAAACCCATCGGTTCCTTCATGGATGAAAAGACTGCGCTTCAACACCGCGACGCCAACGGCTGGTCTGTGATGGAAGATGCGGGGCGTGGCTGGAGACGGGTCGTCGCTTCGCCTGCTCCGATAAAGATTCTCCAACAGGATGCGATCCTGTCACTGGTTGGTTCGGGATTCACGGTCGTCGCGGTGGGCGGCGGCGGCATACCGGTCATCGAGAACGAGCAGGGCGAGATCGAAGGCGTGGAAGCCGTCATCGACAAAGATCTTGCCTCAGCTTTGTTCGCCTCCAGCATCAAGGCTGACCTGTTCCTGATCTCCACCGAGGTCGAAAAGGTCGCCATCAACTTCAACAAACCAAACATGCAATGGCTGGATCAACTGAGCGTAGACGATGCAAAGAAATATCTGGCAGAAGGTCAATTCGGCAAAGGCAGTATGGAGCCGAAAGTCAGGGCGGTGCTGAACTTTCTGACATTGGGCGGGAAGAAAGCGTTGGTCACCAATCCTGACAATATGTTGCGCGCCCTGCGTGGCGAAACCGGGACGCATTTTGGGAACTGATCGTGAATGGGTTACTCCCTTGTGCGACGGTCGTTTTCGCCCGCAGAAAAGAAGGGTGTGTTTGCACGTCGCACAAGGATATTGGACGAGATACGAACCACCCACGTATTTTGACAGTTATGCCCAAATCCAAATAATTCTCACTGTTTCTGATTCCCACAATTCATCCCCCTCTCACGAAGCCTGGCAAACCGCCAGGCTTCTCCAAAGCTATAGTTCTGGAATTGATCTACACGTGAGTGGTGCTTGGATGTCTGCCCATTAAGATAGACGTTGTACAGCGTAGACTGTTGACGACTGCAAAGCGTTCATTGCTTTTTGGGTCTTCGTGCCATTCCTGTACTGTTAGTGCAGCATCTAGAATGTTGGCAGTCAATTCATCGATGAGCACTTCCCCTGCCCGTGCAAGGTGTTCGGCCGTCGCTGTGCGTGCAACAGTGGCGCCGGCAAGCGTATCCATCCGCCGTATCTTCGGATCCCCCACTACAAAACGGCGCCCGGTACCGCTGGCGATCACCACTTTCAGTGTCAATGCGGTTGTGGACTTATCTGGCAGGCTGATCCTGGCAAACTCCCGCATGGCACGCTGCAGCGCAAAGCCACATGCCACGGCGCGCTGTGCGCCTGAGGGCTGGCTGATCGCATCCAGCGATTCGATTTCGGCAATCGAGGAAAGATCATCATCGAACCAGCACAGCATTGAATTGTCGGCTAAGTCGATCACGTTGCCGCCAAACAATTCAATCTGTGTGATCAATGCCGAGTACGCTGCCTCGATCCGCCGGGCCAGCCCTTCGGCACCCCGGCGGGCCCCGAGAGCGTTACGCAGCGCCTCCGTCAATGCTGTGAAGCCGGAGATATCCGCGAACAATGCCGATCCGTTTGTGTGACTCGGCAATGATTCCCCTCTTGCCAGCGCCCCCAGACGATCTTAAGCGAGATAAATATGTAGGGTTGTCATGGATGATGGCTGCGGTACCTAAGTACGTTGAATTCCGTTCTTTTCGCCATTGCCACCTCTTTACCTTTGACCGGAAGAATTTTGCGAAAGATCCCTATATTTATCGTGTTTTACATCATGGGAGGCTATTGTTGTAGAGTATTCTCTATCGAACGCGTAATTGTTCCCTGTACTTATTTATTTCAAGTGTTTGTCCAGGAAATCCAAAACTTTCTTGACGTTCTCTGGAGTTTCAAATTGTGGATCTCCATGCCGCGCACCGGCAAGGAGTTCATGAATGACTCGCTCGCTTCCACACAGTTCGCGTACCTTTTGCGCAAAGTTCACAGATTGTTGGTGGGGAACAGTGTCATCCTTTGTTCCATGTTGAATAAAGAATGGTGGCACGTCGGGATGGATATATGTTTCCGGATTGGCGGCACGGACCAGCTCAGGGATTTCGGTGATCCCCTTTCCGAGGAGCAAAGATTCGGGTGAGTTTGCACCGCTGTGTGAAAATTCAGGGGCCGGAGCCATGCCCGATTCCGCCAACTGTTCATCCATTTTCAGAAAGTCCGTCGGCGGGAACCACGCAACGACGGACTGCACCTCGCATCGTTGTTCAGAGTTACCGAGACCTGGGTCATCCAACTCTGTAACATTTGCAGCGACGCCTGCCATTAATGATTGGTACCCGCCTGCCGAACCGCCCCATGTTGCGATTCTCTCCGGATCAAAAAGATAGCTCTTGGCATTCGCCCGGATCCAACGGATGGCCGCTTTCACATCCTGCACCAATGCCGGGAAGCTCGCTTCGCCGCTCATGCGGTAGTTAACGCCAACTACACAATAACCGCGATGCAGCGCCTCAAGCATTGGCGTGAGTTGGATGTCGCGCTTATCCCCACCCATGAACGCGCCGCCGTGGATGGAGACAATGACGGGGAAAGGACCATCCCCTTCTTCCGGCCAGTAGATATCGAGCTTCTGTGCCGGAGAAAGAGGTGCGTAGGAAATATCAAACATCTTGCGTTTGATGTGATCTGTGTTTGCAGCGGGATTTTCAAATGGAACTGCATAATGTTCTTCACTCATCAGAATTTCCTTTCTACTTCGCAAGCAGTTTTGCTACTACATCCACCAGGGCACTGCCAACGAACATGCCGATTAAGCCAATGATCCCTGAAAAATCGTGCGGGACGGGCACTGGTAGTTTTAAGGATTTGAAGGTGACGCCGATCACGATCCCGACCAGCAGTGAGATCAACATAACAACCATTGTGGGCAGTTTCCTTTCTGATACATCTGGCTTGTCCATTTTGTTTTTGAATCCTCCATGGCGAGCCTACGCTGACGTAGCCACTCTGGCGACAGTTTCTTTTGCCTTACGATTTTTCTGATAGACATCAAAGGCGACTGCGATCAAAAGAACAGAGCCTTTTACGACCGTTTGCGAAAAATCAGGGAAGGTGGCTAATTGCATGGCATTATTTAGCACACCGATGATCAACATACCCACCATCAAACCGAACACGCTACCTTCGCCGCCTTTGAAGCTGACGCCCCCTAAGAGTGCAGCGGTGAGGCAGTCAAATTCAATACCCTGACCGGTAATGGTCTGACCGGCAAATACTCTTGATAGCAGCAAAACCGTCGTGATCGATGAGACAAAACCACAGATCATGAACAAGAGCACTTTCATTTTTTTGATATCCACACCTGCAAGGCGGGCGGCTTCTTCATTGCCACCCAATGCAAATATTTGGCGGCCAAAATATGTCCTGGTCAGAATGAACGCCCCGATCAATGCCACGAGGATCAGAACGATGACCGGTACAGGGATTCCCCAGACAAATCCCTGTCCAAACCAGCGGAAGGAGTCTGGAAATCCCATGATATTCCGGGATTGATTAATAATGTACCCCATACCTTTAAATATGGCGGAGGTACCCAACGTAATAATAAGTGGATGGATATTTAGTTTGATGCAAAGGAAACCATTGATCGCACCTAACCCGGTTCCGACAAGCAGGATCAGGGGGATTGCGACCTCAGGCTGAAGTTTCCAATCGATCATCATGATCGCCAAAAGGACATTCCCAAACACGATCTGGGAGCCGATGGACAGATCAATTCCCCCGCTGATCATGACGAACATTAGACCGACGGCACTAATCCCCGCAAATGAGATCTGGCGTATCAAGGTACGAAGATTACCAAAGGTCATGAAGTTCGGTGCAATGAACGAGAACAAGATCACCAAAAAGATAAGGATCAGAAAAGGCACATTCTTTTTCAGGATAGAGCTGAGCCTGGTGCCAAAAGTGTTGTTAGCCATTGTTTGAATGCTCATGCTTAATTTCTCCAGATGTTAATGAATCCCCGATGCGAGGTCGAGTATATAGTGCTGATTGAAATTCTCTTTTTGGACTTCTCCAGCCAATTCACCTTCACATAAAACAATAATCCGGTCCGACATGCCCAATAATTCTTCCATATCAGACGAGATCATCAAAATCGCAATTCCATTGTCAGCCAATTCACTCATGAGGTGATAGATTTCCTGTTTGGCGCCAACGTCGATCCCACGAGTGGGTTCATCAAATATCAAAATGTCAGACTCGGCAGCTAAAGATTTGGCGAGCACCACTTTTTGTTGATTACCGCCACTCAGATTGATCACCTGCTGCAAGAGGCTGGGAGTTTTTATATTGATGCGTTCCTTGTATTTCTGCGCGATCTCATCTTCCTTTTTCGTATTCACCACACCATACTTTGAGATGCGTCGAATGATCGGAAAACTGATGTTCCACTTGACCGCCATCTCAAGGAAAAGCCCCTGTCCTTTGCGGTCTTCTGTCAACAATCCAATTTTGTGCTGGATCGCGTCCAATGGCGAATGGATCCTGACAGGATTTCCGTTGATCAAGATCTCGCCACTTTCCATTGGAGCAGCACCGAAGAGAAGTTGAGCCAATTCTGTTCGACCGGCGCCAACCAATCCGGAGATCCCTAATATTTCACCCTTGCGTACCGAAAATGAGATATTTCGATCGCCATTCCCGGTGATGTTTCTTACTTCCAAAGCAACTTCACCCGGCGTTTTTTTCCGTTGAGGATAACTTTCCTTTAGTTCACGGCCAACCATTAGCGTGATCAATTCCTGTCGATTGGTCTCCTTCGTGTTTTTTGTGGTGACGTAGCGCCCATCACGCATGACACTCACGCGATCAGAAATGCGGAAGACTTCTTCCAAACGATGGGAGATATAGATGATCGTCACACCCTTTTGTTTTAACTGGTTAATGATCTTGAACATCAACTCTACTTCTGAAACACTCAACGGCGCAGAGGGTTCATCCATGATCAAGATTTTTACATTTTTCGAGACTGCTTTGGCAATTTCAATGATCTGTTGCTCAGCAATGGATAGATCCTGTACCATGCTGCGTGGATCAATTTTTACCCCAAACTGGTCTAGCACCTTAACTGCCTTTTTCTCAATTTCCCTGGCGCTGAATAATACCGAGTTTTCACTTCTTTCACATAAATAGATATTCTCAGCACACGAGAGAGTGGGAACGAGATTGAATTCCTGATAAATCACTTCAACACCAAGGCTCCTGGAAAGCGCAGGAGTCATCCTGGAATATTCGTGTCCATTAATTTCGATAATTCCTGAATCGATATCGATGGCTCCGGCCACCGCTTTGATCAACGTCGATTTGCCGGCGCCGTTCTCACCCAACAAGGCATGTACCTCACCCTCTTGAAAACTGATCGAGACATTGTTGAGAGCCAGAACGCCGGGATATCTTTTGGTGATGTTTTCCAGGGATAAGACAACCTTGGCTTCCATTCGTTTTTCACCTTTATCTATGAATGGAAGGGTCCCCCTAACCCTTCATTCTATTTGTTTACAAAACGCTTCTTATTTCGGCGCGAGCGTGGCGAAATCGCAGTTGATCGGTTCCAACGCATCATTAATGATGTTGGGATATTCAACACCCTGCAGCATCTTCTTGATCTGGTCGTAGGTAGCTACATCAAGAGCGGTTCCACCGATGGCGACAAAACCCTTGTAGGGATCTTCGCAGCTGGTGACGGTTGGGATCATGGAAGGATCCATATCACCAGCGAAAACGCCGTAATCAGCGATGTCAACATCTGGCAGCGCTTTGATCGCGTTGGCAATTCCCTGAGCATGGGCCGTGGATTGGGCAATGAACACTTTAACATCCGGATTCGCTGTAAAGATGTTCTCAGCCGCGTTCTGACCCACAGGAAGGCTGTCACCAGAAACATCCAAATGTGCAACAAGTTTTGCCTTGGGGCATATGTCAGTGATGGTGGAATAACCCTGATCGCGTAATTTCATGCCAACGGAGGAACTTGGGCTACCAACGATGGCAGTTTCAACACTGCCGTCAGCAGCATCCGGGTACCTGGCTTCAATGAAATCGCATGCCATCCTGGCGACTTTTTGTCCGTCTTCCAACTGACTGGTATGCATAATAGCATCAAAGGGAGCCAGTTTTTGAGGGGGAACACCCATCACCATGATTCCGGCGGCTTTGGCTTCTTCAATTGCGGGTACCAGTTGATCGATCTCGCCGGCTGCCATTACATACATGAAATCAGTTTTCATGGAGATGCAGTTCTCGATCTGATCAAACTGTTGGTTCAAACCACCTTCGTCAGCGCCGTAGACGTTAACGGTTACGCCGTCAGCTTTGAATTGCTCGGTAACGGAAGTGGCCACGCCGTTCAAGAATGGATTGGCGAGTGAAGGGATGATGTAGCAGACCACTTTGCCATTGATATCGAAAGGCGCTCCGGGTTTAGCAGGCACCATGGAAACAATGGTGTCTTCAGCAGGCGCCTCAGCTGCAGGAGCCTCTGTAGCTGCTGGAGCTTCAGTAGCGTCCGGTGCGGCCGGGGTTGCGGGGGAACCACATGCCGTCACAATGAACGTGGCAATCAGTAAAACTGCCAACAAGACGAATAGTGACTTCTTCATTATTTCTTCTCCTTGATTATGAATAGGCTTTGACCTTACCCATTCGGGTCATTGCTCACAGAGTACATGGATTGAGAAGCAGGAGCAATTCAAACTTTGATACAATCTATTCCAAAATGGAATAGATGGGAGAAGCCTGTGGAAATCAAACAAATCCAATATTTTCTTTCGGTCGTGGAAACAGGTTCATTCAGTGCCGGCGCTGATGAACTTTATATTTCCCAGTCATCACTCTCCAAACAAATCATTGCGCTGGAAAAAGCGTTGGACGTTCAGTTGTTCGATCGCAGCAAGCGTCAGGTCACGCTGACTGATGCCGGAAAGGTGTTTCATAAACATGCCATCGCATTCAACGAATTGTATACATCCATGTTGTCGGATCTAAGTGAATTCAAAAGAACCGCTCCTTCCTTGTCTATTGCGGCTATTCCAGTGATCGCACAATACGGCATCACCTCCTATATTGCAAAATTCAAATCCATCTATCCGAATCTGAGTTTCAATCTGGAGGAGCGAGAAGCGTCCACTGTATTACCCGCGCTTTCGCAGCAAAAATATGACCTGGCATTTGTACGGGATTACGGCCTGAATGATGAGGAATTCTCGACCCTGGATGTTGTGCACGACAGATTAGTTGTTGCCGTATCGAAAAACCATCAACTTGCAGACAGGGAATCCCTGTCGCTTGCCGAGCTATCGAATGAAAACTTCATTATGTTCAACAAGGGAACGTTGGTATATGAGCTGGCTGTCAATGCCTGCCGGTCGGCCGGCTTCGAACCCAGAGTCTTCTATTCAACATTGCGCGGCGCCAGTATTATCGGCCTGGTGGCTTCCAACAGCGGTGTTGCTTTGATGATGGAAAAGGTCCTTGATTATTACAGAAATCCCGATGTTGTTGCGATTCCCCTTGTAGAGATAGTTGAAAGCAGGATGGTGCTCGCTTATGTGAAAAATAAGAAGCTTTCGCAATCTGCAAAGACATTTCTGCGATTCATGGAGAAAAGCTTAGGCAACTAGGATCGCAGTTTCGATAAAACCTGCCCCATCCTGTTTAAAACATATTCCCCTGCTTTGAGAAGCAGGGGAGTATGGCATCATCGTGTATGAGATTTGATTCGAGTCCAGTCGGCGAGTAACCTACAAGATAGAGAGATTTATCTTTTTTGGGCGTTTCATCCCGAGATTTGGCGGCTAGGCTGTGGTATGTAGTGAAGTCGGACGAAATTTATACCCGTATGCCAGGTTTGTGCCGCGCGGGTATTATTTTGATAGCAGTTTGAGCAGCAGTCGCGATTATGATAGGGATTGATTTACCTCGAAGTAAGCTGAAAAGTCAATAGATGTCATCGCTTACAACAATGCAGTCCATAAAGAAGATATGCAGGCGAAACAGTTCTGTGGACAAGCCGTGCACGTTTGAAACAGGACGATAGCGGTGGTCCGGAATGCTTGATTGCCCAGCATCAGGGAAAACCATTCAAACTGCTTTTCAATTACACAAGATGAAACCATTGGCGAAAAAGGTTTAAAACGTTTCATCCCTTTTTACAAGAGGGCGAATTTTGGATGAGTAATGCCCCTGTGAACTGTACTTCACCAGAGCAAAGGATGCATGGGCGGTCAGCACGGATCATCAGACAACGAAGGCTGCTAATTACGAGAACTGGGACATCCATAAGAATTCGGACTAAACGGCGGGCCGCGGTCGAGGAATGCTTGACATCTCATCCGTGAAACAATACAATCAAAAAAGATAAAACAACTCATAAAAAATACTCCTACTGGGGATCCACCATCCAACGAGTCGTTCATAAGTTTAAGAGGGTTCTGACAAGCAATTGACTTTAACCATACGACAATACTTTTGTCCTTGTATCACCACAGTCCAGGTCGTCGACGAGCACACTGATTTTATTTGGTGAAACCCGCGGGTCCATTGTTATTTCCGCGGGAGCAAACATCAGAGCATTCGGAAAGAGGGAACAATATGTTGTGGACATTAGGATTGATTTTTATCATCCTGGCCGGCGTTTCTGCAATGATCGCAGTTGTGGTCTTGAAATGGCCAGTGTTCGTTGTATGGCTTCTTTCTTTGCTTATTCTGGGATATCTCGCAGCGTTCCTGAAATTCTATGTTAATAACGGCAGAAACGATCGCGCGGTGAATGCGTTTTCGATCCTGTGTCTCAACATCGTGATCTTTGTCCTTTTAGGGGGAGCAACTCTGAATGTATTAGGCGAGTGGATGCCGTATGCCGCTTTTATACTTTTGGGCGTGTTGTTCCTGGCCTCCGAACTTACGTTTACCCTCTATTTCAAGCGAATGTTGAACGCAGACCAAGTACAGCGCTTATCCCGGACTTTTGGATTTAATTTCTTGAAGGGATTTGGCGGTGATACCTTCGCTGAATTTGCGAGCGGAGTGGGAGTGCTGGTATCCGTCGGTATCTACCTGGTGTATGGAAACGCCAGCGGCGGCTTTTGGTGGGCGGCGCAACTTGCTGCGCTGATCAGTGTCATGTCCGCCGCGTCCTGGGTGCCGCGTTATGTTTTGGAGGAACCCAATTTTCTTGCGGGTGTACAGAATCCGACGGCGAGAGATTACATGCGAAAAGCCGGCCAGAATTTCTGGAACAATCTTGCTGCCTTGTGGACGGTTATCGCGATCTTGCTTCCCACCGAAGAGAATGTTAGTGGATTAAATGCTGCGGCTGGCGAAGGGTGGAAATGGGTCATCTATGCTGGATGGTCGCTCATGCTGATTGCTTGGGCAGTTTCAGCCATATTGCCGTTAAGTGATCTGAGAGCCAGTCTAAATTGGCCGCGCAATCCCGCTTCCTCCGGGTCTAATGCTTCATGGACGAATCGAGATAAGGTTTCCGGTTTTCTGATCTGGGTTGTGATCTTCACAGTGTCAGCTTTGATTTTCATCTTAGTCTCGTTGGGCTTTATTGGTGGGGAAAGTACCTGGCCACAATGGATGAGCTTGGGGGCCGGAATTCTATCTGCGCTGTTTGTATTTGTGGGTATCGGCTGGAAATGGATTTTTGACAAGTATGCCCTGGAAGACGCAGAACTAAGAATGTTATTGATTTTCAAAGACATTGGACTGTTCGTTACCGGCTTCTTGATCTTCCTTGGGCAGATTGTCGTTCTACTCCAAGAGCACTTCCTCGAAATCTCCCCATGGCGAGAACTGTATCTGATGATCCTAGGCTTCATGGCTTACTCATTCCTGATCGGCATTTTGCTTGGGGCATATAAATGGAGTAAAAAACAGGAAGCTTGGGGTCTCTCCCAACCAGTTCCGGCATCACCATAACAATAGCGTGTCATCACTGTTTGCTGTTTAACCCATCATGATCACGGATCGTTTGCGGCTGCCCTTTTTTTTGCTAGCGCTGGTGGTGATTGCCATCGTGGTGCTGGTCGAGCGTGGAGCGGTCAGTGCGAGCAAGATTGTCGAACGGTGGATGCCGTTCCTTCGCCAGGATGCGGTCAAGGGACTGGAATTGGGGCTGAATGTATTCAGCCCCGAGCAATCCAGCAGGTTGTCAAAAGAACTCAACGACAACGAGGCGAGCCTTTCGGGGAT
>Ga0190269_10001597_pt1 | contig 10748 bp, 8 predicted proteins | sample Popmic249IS_FD_133749 | JGI IMG/M metagenome (GOLD analysis project Ga0190269, IMG submission 133749) | Populus adjacent soil microbial communities from riparian zone of Blue River, Arizona, USA - 249 IS | ecosystem: Environmental > Terrestrial > Soil > Riparian zone | place: USA: Arizona... | reverse complement strand
GCGCTCGTGCTCGCCGGGGCCAGTCAGGGCGCGGGCAGCAGCAGCGAGAGCGACTCGCACGGCGGCTTCGACAACGACGTGGCGACCATGAACTCGGTGCTGCAGCGCATCCTGCACGCCGCGCCGGAGCGCCGCTTCACCCTGCGCGACCTGCAGTTCGACGGCAAGTCCGGCTCGAGCCCGCAGGTCCAGGCACCGCGGCTGTCAGCGAAGCGGGTCGCGAGCCTGCGCAACGTCCCGGCGAACACGCAGCTACCCGGCCGCTTGCAGCGCATCGTGTGAGGTCCTGGCTTCCCCCGATCGCAGCTGGCGACCGCCCCGATAGGGCGGTCGTGTAATCGCACTGGCCCACGCGTGTAGTGGGTCTGGCGACAGCATGGCTCGGCGTGCGTTCTGCATTTTCGTGACAAGCGTCACTGTGCGTGGCATCCGAAGCTGTTAGCTTCAAAGGACGCGTGCAGCTGCAGGCACGCGCAGACCTCGCGGGGCCGCTTGGAAAATGCGGAAGGGTTCGCAGCTCAAGACGTCCGTCGCCTACCGGCAGGCCGCGCGGCGTGGCTGGTGGCTGTGCGTGTGCTTCTCGTTGTGGAGCGCTGCACCGCGCGCGCTCGCGCAGGAGCGGCTGGCGCGAAGCGAGTCTCTGCGCTCGGTCGTCACGCCCGCTCTGATTTGGCGTTTCGATGCGGGTGCGAGCATCAGCACGCTTCCCGGGAGCCCGGCGCTGATCACACTGCCGCACCTCGGCGCGACGGTCGGTGTCCCCGGGGTAGGCATTCCCTGGCGCGGGCTGGAGCTATCGGTGAACGCGGTCGACTTCGTGGTCGCGCCGTCGCCGCCAGCGTTCGGCTGGGTGCCGCAGCTCGCGCTGACGCAGCGGCTCGTGCCTGCGCCCGCCTATCCCGTGACGGGTGAGGTCCGCAGCGCCGTCGAGCTGGCGCTGCGCGTTCGAGTGGGGGTCGATCCCATCTTCGGCAAGCCCTTCCGGGTCGAAGGCGCGATCCCGCTCGTGTTTCGCGCGCCGCCCGCGTTGCGGATCGATGTGGCGCCCGGCATCGCCTACCAGGCCGTGTATGATCGCGGCCTGCTCGACACACCGCTTCGCGTGCTGCTGCAGCCACTGGATGCATTTTACGTCGCCGCCCTGAGCGGCGTAGTCGTCGATCTCAGCGCTCCGAAGTCCGCGACCATCCCGCTGAGCGGGCAGCTCGGTTTCACGTTCGCGGGGGACTTCGGTGCGCTGCTCGACGTGATCATCGAGGCCGGCTTTCCCGCGTTTCTCGCGCCCGCGCGGGACACGAACCGGGTCGACACCGAGCAGTTTCGGGTGCTCGCCACGCTCCGCTTCTTCACGTTCTGGGATCTCGACGCGACCGATCCAGACCAGAGCGGCGGCGCCGATCCGCGCAGGCAGCGCTGCGGAGGCGGGACATGAGACGTGGGCTCTACGCTGCCTGGCTTTTGCTGTGCTTCGGCAGCTGCCACGTGGCGCGCGTGAAGCCGGCGCAGCCAACCTGTTACGACACCGCCGTCGTGAGCTGCGAGTCCTGCACCGATCGCGGCTGCGCCTGGTGCTCCGAGGGGCCGAACCCCTCCGACGGTTATTGCTGCGAGACGGGCGCGCGCTGCGCCAACCCGATCAAGGTCGCGACCGCGTGTGTGAAGCCGGACAACTGCGAACAGGCGACGATCACGAGCTGTGGCGCATGCCTCGATCGGCACTGCGCCTGGTGTCCCGGCGAGCAGCGCTGCCGCGCACGCGGCGACGATGGACGTTTTCCGAGCTGCGAGGGGCGCGTCGCGGGCATACAGGAGTGTCCAGCGGCGCCGAACGCGGGAGCAGACCCATGACGCCGAGTGAGATCCGTACGTACGTCGGGAACCAGGCGTTCGGGCGCGTGCGCTCGCTCCTGGGCACGACCTGGCGCACGAACAATGCGGCCGAGCACGTGGATGACGCCTCCGTCGCCGCGGCGATCGAGGCGGAGTGGTGCGCGCGCACGCGAGCGTGCGCGCCGGATAGCTCGCAGCCGAGGCCGGCATTGAGCTTCCTGCCCCAACCGCCGCCCGGCTGGGCAGAAGACGTGCCCGGGCCGGCGCAGCCCGACGCGTTCCAGTACTACGACACGCTCGCGGAGCACCTGCGCTCGCAGCGCGAGGCACCGCACTCGGGCTTCATGGGGCTCTTGCCGCAGGTGCGCGTCCCGCTGCCGGAGCAGCCTCCGGCAGACTCCGTGATCGCACGTACGGCCATCGGCACCGTGTATTCGCAAGACCACTTGCTCGGCTCGATGGCAGCGCTGCGCGCGGAGATGATCCAGCGTTACGGCGCCGTGTACGCGGACATCACGCGTGTGGACGTGATCAGCCCGGCGCGCCTGGGCAGTCGCTTTGGCGCCATCGGCCTGTACCTCGGCTATCGCAAGGGCGCTGCGCTGCCGAGCTTCTACGTGCTCGAGGCGGGCCTCGCCACGGGGCCCGCTGTGCGTCTGTTCTTCTCCCCGGACATGGGCAAGATCGTCAGCGCAGCTACGGGCTACCTGCCCACGCCGTTCGTCGAGATCTCGAACACGTACGACGGCCTGCTCGTGATGAACGCAGATGAGCCGCAGATGTTGATCGTGGAGTCCTTCCGCGAGCCCCGCAAGCCCGGCATTCCGCCACGCGTCCACGTGACCGTCACGTACCAGCAGCGCACGGCGGCGACGGTCACCAAGCTCGCGCCGGGCGACATCACCTTGATGGCCGCCGAGCGTATCGCCGCGGTGGGAGACGCGCTCGGCGAGTCCGCGATCGAGCTGCAGGGCCTCCTGGCGGGGGCCGGCCACAACCTGCCCTGGATCAAGAAGCCCGTTTGAGCCCAGGCTCACGCCGGTGTACACCTCCCCGGCGATGCCCCTGATCCCACTGGAGAGCCGTTTCATCTACAAGCCGCTGCGCGTGGGACAGGTGGTCGGTCCCGGACACGACGTGAAGCTCGAGACCGCGGATGGTGTCACGCTGCATGCGCGCTACGTGCTGCGCCCGTACGCGTACTTCAACTTGCTGTACCTGCACGGCCGCAGCGGCAGCCTGGCGACCCGCAGCCGGCTGCTGCAGTACTTCGTCTCGGTGAACGCGAACGTGCTCGCGGTCGACTACCGCGGCTACGGCCAGAGCACGGGCACGCCCTGCGAAGCGGGGCTGTACACGGACGCGCTCACGGCGTACCAGTGGCTCGTCTCGCACGTGCCGGCCCAGAGTGTGGTGGTGATCGGCGAGGGGTTGGGAGCCGCACCGGCCTGCGAGCTGGCTGCGGCTCAGCCCGTCGCGGGGCTCGTGTCGATCTCGGCGTTCAGCTCGCTTCCGCAGCTTGCAGCTGCACACTACCCCTGGCTTCCCACGGGCTGGGTCGTGCGCTCGCGCTTCGACGTCCTGGACAAGATCGCGCGTGTGCAAGCGCCCAAGCTGATCGTGCACAGCCGCGCAGACGAGCGCGTGCCGTTTGCCATGGGCGAGCGCCTGTTCGCGGCCGCGCTGGAACCGAAGCAGGCTCTGTGGCTCGACGCGGCGAAGCACGGCGAGGTGTACTCCACGTCCGGCGAGCAGCTCAAGATCGGCCTCGAGCAGTTCCTGGCCACGCTCGATATTCCGAGCTGAGCTGCATGCATCCGTACGCTGCGACCATCTTTCTATCTTCGTTTCTGCTGTTTCTCGTGCAGCCGTTGATCGCGCGGCAGATCTTGCCGTGGTTCGGCGGCGCGGCTTCGGTGTGGACGACCTGCCTCTTGTTCTTCCAGAGCGTTCTGCTGGCCGGCTACGCGTACGCGCACGCGCTGGTGCGCTGGCTCGGGCCGCGCAAGCAGGTCTACGTGCACTCGCTGCTCTTGCTCGCGTCGCTCGCGCTGCTGCCCATCCTCGCGAATCCTGCGTGGAAGCCGGCGGGCCACGACGATCCGATCCCGCGCATCCTGGGCTTGCTCGCGGTCACGATCGGGCCGCCGTATCTGCTGCTGTCCACCACGACGCCGCTCTTGCAAGCCTGGTATTTTCGCAGCTTCGCGACGCGCGTGCCGTACCGGCTGTTCGCGCTCTCGAACGCGGCCTCGATGCTCGCGCTGTTCGGCTATCCACTCGGCATGGAGCCCGTGCTCGGCGTCGCCGCTTCGGCGCGACTGTGGTCGTATCTGTATGCTGCGTTCGTGCTGCTGTGCGTGGTGTCCGGGGTGTTTTCGCTGCGGGCACGCACGCTCGCGCCACGTGAGGCCGCAGCAGCCCCCGCGGCGGAGCCGACATGGGAGCTGCCCGGAGCCGAGGCTCGTGTCAGCTCGACGGCGCGCGTCGGGCTGTGGCTCTTACTGTCGAGCACGGGCACTTGCAGCTTGCTCGCGGTCTCGAACCACATCACGCAGAACATCGCGTCGGTGCCGTTCATCTGGGTGCTGCCGCTCGCGCTGTACCTGCTGACGTTCATCATCTGCTTCGACCGGCCGCGCGTGTACGTGCGCGGCGTGTTCTTGCCGCTCATGGCTGCGCTGCTCCTGGCGATGGCCTTCAAGGTGAACTCGGTCAAGCTGTCGTACGTGTTGCCGCTGTTTTCGCTCGGCCTGTTCGTGGCCTGCATGTTCTGTCACGGCGAGCTCGCGGCGTTGCGGCCGGATCCCAGTCAGCTGACCTTGTATTATCTCGTGATCTCGCTCGGCGGGGCGCTCGGCGCGTTCGTGATCGCGATCGCTGCGCCGCTCGTGCTGCGCGGCTACTACGAGATGCACGCGGTGCTCGCGCTGCTCGGAGTGCTGCTGGTCGCGTTCGCGTGGCGTCGCGACGTGTTGTACGGCGTATTGTCGGCCACCGTGCTCGCGTTCGTGCTCTGGTTCGCGGCGGATGCCATTCGTATCTACACCGCTCGCGTGCGCGAGATGCAGCGCGACTTCTACGGCGTCGTGCGCATTCGCGACTGGGCCGGGCCACCTCCGCTGCGCGTCATGTTCCACGGCGGCATCAACCACGGTGGGCAGTACCTCGAGCCAAGCCGCGCGCTCGAGCCGACCTGCTACGTGGGCAAGACCTCCGGCTATGGCCGCCTGCTGCAGACACTCGCTGGACCGCGCAAGGTGGGTGTGCTCGGGCTGGGCGTGGGCGCGCTCATGACGTACGCGGGGCCGGGCGATCACTGGGTGTTCTACGAGATCGATCCGCTGGTCGTGGAGCTGGCAGAGCGCCATTTCAGCTTCCTGCGCGTGCCGGGCGCCAAGGTCGAGCACGTGCTCGGCGATGGGCGGCTGTCGCTCGAGCGCGAGCCGCCGCGCGGCTACGACATGCTCGCGGTCGATGCGTTCTCCGGAGACGCGGTGCCGATGCACCTGCTCACGCGCGAGGCCATGGCCATCTACGCCAGGCACATCAAACCGGAGGGCGCGATCGTGTTTCAAGCCACGAACCGCTTCGTGGATCTCATGCCGGTGATCCGCCGGCTCGCGGACGAGCTGGGCATGCACACCTACTGGGTCGACGACGAGCCGCAGCTGCAGAAGGGCGATTTTGCGTTCGGCACGGACCAGGTGATCGTGACGAAGAACCGCGCGCTGTTCGAAGCGCCGCTGCTGCGCGGCGCCGGCAAGCCCGCGCCGGCGCGCTCGGATCTCGCGCCGTTCACTGACGATTACTACAACCTGCTGCGCATCCTGAAGGATTGAGACAGCCTTGCGCCTCGCAGTACGTTCTGGTTACGGTCCGTGCGTGAGGCTCGGATTGAACGGTGTTCGTCGCGCGCTCGTGAGCGCGATGTGGTGCGTGCAGCTTGCGAGCTGCGCCCTGCCTCGCGCGGTGCCGGACACGCAGGTGGTCCCGACGCAGAGCAACGTGCGGCGCGAGCTGAAGGTCGAGACGCTCGAGCAGCCGTTCGACGTCGTGACGGTCACGCGCGTGCGCGGCGCGCTGCGCTTCCACGTCACGACGAAGCAGCGCTGCCGGACCGACGTGATGCGCGCCGTCGACGTGGGCTTTTCGAACGGGCGTGTGGAGCGCGGCACGTTGGAGCTCGAGAACAGTCATGAGGGCCCCTGCGCGGGACCGATGCTGCCAGCGGCGGCGCTGGACATCGGCGTGTCTGCAGGGCCTCGGCTGCACGTGCTCGGCAGGACCTCGCAGACGGGCGATCTGGAAGTGAGGCTCAGCACCCTCGATGTGCTGTTCGCGGATCCGCCGGTCGCGTTGAACGCGCTCGGACAGGTGCTCGTGCACGGCGTGAAAGGCGCGGAGATCCCGCTCGGCGAGATCCTGCATCGCGGTGAGCTGATCGAGGCGACGCTAACCCGCGTGGACCGGGCGATCGCGGACGCAGAGACACCGCGCGAGCTACTCGCGCAACGCCTCGCGGAGCTACTCGATCTCCAGCTGCAAGGCGCCGATGACGCGCGCATCGCGACGCGCATGCAGCTGCTCTACATGCGGATGAGCAGCAATGCGACGCCGGGCGCCACGCCGCCGAGCGCGGGCGCCCCTCCCACGCCCCCCGAGCTACAACCGGACATGTTGGACCAGATCCAGAGCGCGATCCCGACGCTCTGCAAGATCACGATCTCCGGAGGCGAAGCGATCATCGGCCAGCTCACGCCGCTCGGTCCTGCGGGCCTGGCCTTGTCGTTCATGGTCAACTACCTCGACGACAGCTTGACCCAGTGGCTCACGAATCGCTGCTGCGTCATGGCCTCCGGCAGCCTGAGCGACGCCGAAACCACCGACTGCCACACCAAGCCCACCGAAACCGCAGCCGCAACCACGCCGTGATGTGCGGCGCACAGGATGCACCGAGCAACCAGCCACCTCACGTGATGCGGGCCGGCCATCCCGGGAGCTGCCCGTCGTCTCGCGCATGCGGCGGCAAGGATTCTTCGAGGTCGTCCGCAACTGCCGTCGGCAGTGCCCGATAGGGGGGCATGACGGCGAATGGACCTCAACGGGTGGTCTGGTCCGAGGGACTGCTGATCGGGCCTCAGCACCTGCAACAGCTGGATCTGTATCACGAGCGCTTATTGGGGATGCGCCTCGAGGCGCTCGACCTCCTGCATTGGGGGCTCGTCAGCATCGAGATTGACTCCCAGGCACTCACCTCAGGTCATATCAAGTTCAATCGGCTGCACGCGGTGCTGCCGGACGGCGTGGTGCTCGCCCTCGACCAGGGCGACCCGGAGCTGCCACCCATGCGGCACATCGAGGGTCACTTTCCGCACGACCAGAAGGTGCTGGAGGTGTTCGTGGCCCTGCCCCGCGAGCGCGAGGGCATCGACAACTACGCGGATGCCAAGGACACCGCGGCCCGCTATCGCATCAGCCGGCGCGAGGTGCGCGACGCGAGCGCGCCGGAGCGGCGCAGCGAGGTCGCGTTCGGGCACCGCAACGCCATCATCTCCTTCGGGGATGAGTCCCACAGCGACTACGTCGTGTTGAAGGTCGCCGAGTTCGGCCGGGACCAGAGCGGCCAGCTCTACTCGATCGACGCCTACGTGGCGCCCTGCCTGCGCATCTCGGCCTCCACGTTCCTGATGGCCGGTGTTCGCCGCCTGCTCGAGGCCATGAACAACCGTCGCATCGCGCTGAACGAGGCGCGCCGCACGAGCACCCAGGCCGGCGGCGTGGAGTGGAGCTCGATGGACGTCACGCGCTACCTGCTCGTGTCCTGCATCAACAGCTACATCCCCGTGCTCAACCATTTCCTGGACACCGGCGATCAGTCCCCGCGCGAGCTGTTCATGAGCCTGTCCTGCTTCGGCGGTCAGCTCACCACGTTCTCGTCCGAGGTCGATCCCGGCAAGCTCCCGAAGTTCAACTACCGCGACCTCGGTGGCACGTTCGAGTCGCTGTTCGCGCGCATCAACGCCCTGCTCTTCGCCACGGTCTCGGAGCACTGCATCAGCGTGCCGCTCGTCATGCGCGACGACGGAATGTACTGCGGCGCGCTCAACGACGATCGCCTGCGCCACTGCGACCGCTTCTTCCTGGCCGTGCAGACGGATGTGCCGGAGCGCCAGGTCTCCTCGCAGCTGCCCACGTTCGCGAAGATCGCCGCTCAGAGCGACATCCACTCGATCATGCGCGCGGCCACGCCGGGCGCACCGGTCGAGGTCAACCACCGTCCGCCCGGCGAGATCCCCGTGCGCGCCGGTCACGTGTACTTCGACATCTCGACCGCGAACAACTACTGGCGCAAGATCGTGACGGAGCGCGAAATGGCAGTCTACCTGCCGCCGTTCTTCGAACCGAGCCGCACCCAGCTGACGTTGCTCGCCATCCCCTCGGCCGCAGCCCAGAGTGCGGCGCGGAGTGAGAAGCGATGAGCTCGGAGAAGGACGAGCTCGGCCGCGCCCTGGAGCCTCTGTTCCAGGTGCTCGTGCGCATCGAGCGCGAGCGCGGCAGCCGGGCCGACGCAGACAAGCTGTACCGGCAGTGCTGCCAGGAGATCGAGGCGTTCCAGGGTCGCGCCAAGGAGCTCGAGCTCCCGCCGGGCGACGCGGAGAACGGCCTGTACGCCATCATCGCGCTGCTCGACGAGATCGCCGTGAACGACGAGGGGCCGATCAAGGAGTACTGGCAGCCGCGCCTCTTGCAGATGCGCTACTTCAGCGAAAACGTGGCCGGCGATGGCTTCTTCGATCGCCTCACCACCTTGCGAGGCGACTCGCGGCGCAAGCACGTGCTGCGCGTCTTCTACCTGTGCCTGATGTTCGGTTTCCGCGGCAAATACCGCATCCGCGGCTCGGAGCTCGAGCTGCTGGAGATCGAGGAGGGGCTGCGCGCGGAGCTGCAGCGCATCAAGGCGATCCCCAAAGAGGTGGTGCTGTCGCCCGCGGGCAAGCGACCTTACGAGAAGATCGCCGACGCGCGCCGCAACCAGCTCCTGTTCAGCATCGCGACCATCTCCGCCTGCGTCTCGGTGCTGCTGTACATCGGGCTGCGGCTGGCGCTGTCGCGTGATACCGACCTGTTGATCGAGCGAGTGAGTGCTGCCCTGGGGGCGTGAGATCATGCAGAGCAAGCTTCTGGTCATCGGCTTGGTTGTGCTGTCCGTCGCGTGCGCGGGTCTGATCGCGTGGATCTGCGTGTTGACGGGACAGCCGGTGTGGTACGCGGCCGCGCCGGTCTTGTTGTTTCTGTTCGTGCTGCTCGCCTTGTGGGCGGTGAGCGTGCTCAGCGCGCGCATGGGCGCGGCACGCCTCGAGAAGGGCCTCATGGCCCAGGCCGAGCAACAGGCCAAGAGCGCGCGCCCCGATCAGAAGCAACACGTGGTCGGGCTGCAGCGCGACTTCGAGAAGGCCGTGCGCGAGCTGAAGGGCTCGCGCATCGGCCGCGCGGGCCGCGACGCGCTGTACCTCTTGCCGTGGTACGCGATCATCGGTCCATCCGGCGCCGGCAAGACCACGGCGCTGCGCAACTCCGGCCTGCGCTTTCCGAACATGCGCGGCGGCGAGAACGTGAAGGTCAAGGGCGTGGGCGGCACACGCAACTGCGACTTCTGGCTGACGAACGACGCCGTGCTGCTCGACACCGCGGGCCGCTGGTCCACGCAGGAAGACGATCACCACGAGTGGCTGAGCTTCTTGCAGCTGCTGCGCAAGCACCGCGCGAAGAAGCCGCTGAACGGCATGATCGCAGCCATCGGCATCGGCGACGTGGTGAATGCCTCCGCGGATGACATCGACCTGCTGGCAGAGCGCATGCGCGCGCGCCTCGAAGAGGTGGTGAACGAGCTGCGCGTCTCGATCCCGATCTACGTGCTGTTCACGAAGTGCGACCTGCTCGAAGGCTTCATCGAGATGTTCGGCGGCCTGCGCGCGACGGAGCGCGAGCAGATCCTGGGCTTCACGGTGCCGCTGTCGCGCTCCGGCAGCTCGCCCGAGCAGCTGTTCGAGGACTATTTCGACGAGCTCGCCGACAACCTGCGCGGCGCCTCGCTCGCGCGCATGGGCGAGGAGCGCGGCGCACGCGCACGCCAGCGCGTGTACGTGTTCCCCGAGCAGTTCCAGGCCATGCGCGACAACCTGACGCGCTTCATGACGCGGTTGTTCGAGAACAACGTGTACCGCGAGACCGTGCCGCTGCGCGGCGTGTATTTCTCGAGCGGCACCCAGGAAGGCCGGCCCTTCAACCTGCTGTTCGAGCCGTCGAAGAGCAACGAGGCGCCGATCGTCGATCAGAAAGGCTACTTCCTGCGCGACCTGTTCATGCAGGTGGTGTTCGCCGACAGCGCCATCGCGAGCGCGAGCCAGGCCGAGCTGAAGCGCCAGCGCATGGTGCAGATGGGCCTGACCGGCGCGCTCAGCGTCGTCACGCTCACCGCGGGTGTGATCCCGGCCAGCGTGTTCATGCGCAGCCGGCATCAGATCGGCGTCACGACGGACCTGGTCGAAGAAGCCGAACGCGATGCGCTCAAGGCCACGAGGCGCGAGGTCGGCTACTCGTCCACTGCGCGCAACCTGTTCGCGGACCTCAATCGCTACGAGAAGGGCGGCCCTTCGTTTCTGACCACGATGGGCATGTACACGGGCGATCGGGTCGTGCCCTCGTTGCGGCGCTACATGGCCACGTTGCTGCGGCGCGAGCTGGTCCAACCCCTGGTCAGCAGCGAAGCGCAGGCCATGACGGACTTCGGGCTGCGCTTCGAGGCGCAGCCGCGCCAGGTGCCCTCGCCGCCCGAGCACGACATGTACTATACGGCGCTGAAGCTGCACCTGCTGCTGACCATGCAGCAGATGCCGCAGCAATACGCGAAGTGG
>Ga0190269_10001596_pt1 | contig 10754 bp, 7 predicted proteins | sample Popmic249IS_FD_133749 | JGI IMG/M metagenome (GOLD analysis project Ga0190269, IMG submission 133749) | Populus adjacent soil microbial communities from riparian zone of Blue River, Arizona, USA - 249 IS | ecosystem: Environmental > Terrestrial > Soil > Riparian zone | place: USA: Arizona... | reverse complement strand
GTGCGAGGCACGAGGCGCAAGTAGCCTGGGTAGTGACTGCGCATGGCGCGCATCGCGCGTTCTCCGCCGCGTTGCTCGCCCATCGCCAACAGGTGCTCGAGACACAGCTCGAGCCGCTCGCGCAAGGTCGGCTCCGCGAGCTGACCTTCGCCGCCGAGCCACGAGCGTACCTCACGGAAAATCCACGGATGCTGCATCGCGCGACGTCCGATCATCGCGCCCGCGCAACCCGTCAGACGCAGCGCGCGCTCACAGTCGAGCGCGCTCTGGATATCACCGTTCACGATCACCGGTATGCTGACTGCCTCCCGCGCCTTTTGCGCCCAGCTCCAGTCAGCGCCGCCGGAGTAACCCATCTTCGCAGTACGGCAATGCACCGTGAGGGCACGCACGCCCACATCCTCCAGACGCCGCGCGATGTCGACAATCGGCATGTCGAGCTCATCACCCCAGCCGATGCGAGTCTTGACCGTCACGGGCACGGCGACGCGCTCCACGATGAGCTTCGCCATGGCGACCATCGCCTCGGGTGAGCGCAACCAACCAGCGCCCGCACCCGAGCGGGCGATCCTCGGCACCCAACAACCGCAGTTGATGTCTAGATACGCCGGCTGTGCACGCTCGGCAATCTCTGCAGCCTCCGAGAGGTGTTTCGGATCGGAGCCATAGATTTGAATCGCTGTCGGTGCGTCACCCGGCTCGAGCGCGATCTTGTTTAGCTCGCGCGGCCCGTTGCGGACGAGGCTCTCCGCGCGCACGAACTCCGTCACACATACGTCGGCGCCGCGCGCCCGACACACCCGCCGAAAAGCAGCATCCGAAACCTCTTCCATCGGCGCCAGGATCACGGGCCGAGACGCAAATACACGGTCGAAATCGAACACCTTGGACCCGAGGCACTTTAGCACACGCGCCGGCGCGGCCGCGGTCGTTCCTCCCAGGTCCAAGCCCCTAAGCCGGGATCCAGTTGCCGTGGAACCCGGCTGGGATGCGGTGCGGGATGCTGATCGTGGCCTGCGGTGCGCTCTCGAAGCGCGCCGCGTCCAGGATCTCCAGGTCCGTCTTGCCGCGTGCGCTGTCCACTACGAAGCCCATCAGCCAGCCGTCGTCCTCCGCGCGTGCGTACGGACGCGGAACGAACACGAACTCGCCCGGGACCTTGTGCGCGCCGAAGTCGTGCACCTGGCGCGTGCGCGTCTCGAGGTCGTGCTTGTACAGATGAGGAGCCGCCTCGATGAAGGCGCGCCGCGGCGCGAGCGCCATCGTGTAGGCGTAGCGGTACGGCTTGCCGAGCAACGTCTCGTTGGGCCGCGGGAACTCCTGAGGCGCAGCGTCGAGCACTTCGCGCGTCACAGCACGGCGCGCGGGGTCGATGGTCCAGCGCTCGAGCGGCACGCGCGCCGAGTCCGGCCCCTGCGTGCTCTCGGCGAACATTTTGTCGTGTGCACACACGTCGACGATCACCTGACCGTCGCGCGTCTCGAAGCCGTTGCAGATGTGGAAGACGTAGCAAGGGTCCACCCGGCACCAGATGATGTCTGCGGCCTTGCCCTCGCGCGGCATGAGACCCACGCGCGCTTCGTGCTTGGCGTTCCACGCGTACGGGAAGCGATAGCCCGCGATCAAGCGCTTCAGCGAAAACGTGACGGGTAGATCGAAGATCACCACGTAGCTGCGGGTGATCATGCAGTCGTGGACCATCGGTCCGCCCTTGACGCCGATCGGCTCCTCCCGCCGCACATCGCCGTCCTTGCCGACGACCACGTGGCGCAGAACGTCGGGCTTCGTACCTTGGTACGCGATGGCGTGCATCTCACCCGTGTCCGGATCGAGGTGCGGGTGCGCGCTGAAACCGCTGCGCAAGGTGCCCCCGAATGGATCGTGCGCGATCGTCTCGAGCTGCGGGCCGATGCGCACGGGATATGCGCCCGCCTCCACGAGCGCCCAGGTCTTGCCGGCGTGCGCGACGACGTTGGTGTTCACGACATCGAACTCGTGGCGCGGACCGGGCGCGCTGCGCTCACCGAGCGCGCGGCTCACGTCGCGCCCGCGAATCCAGCGATTGCGGTACCACTCGGCCTTGCCCGCGCGCAGCCGCACGCCGTGCAGCATGGCCTCGCCCAGGAACCAGTGATAGGCAGCAGCCTTCGGCGGCGACGCCGGGTTCGGCCCGTTGCGCAGGTAGCGGCCGTCGAGCTCGGTCGGAATGTCACCCGTGACTTGCAGCTCGGCCAAGGTGAGCTCGTCGCGCATCGGCTCGTGCAGCTGCACGAGGTACGGGTTCTCGGCCCCGTCCTTCATCAGGTAGCGATTCACGTCTGCGACGGCCTGGATGGCCGTGGTCACGCCCGACCGGATGATCTTCTCGACATTGATCTGCACGGGACGGCTCCTCGGGATCGACGATGTTTACATCGACAACTTCCTGCACGAACGGCTCGCTGTCAAGGCCAAGCGCGCCGGGCCTCCCGTGACCGAGGAGGCCCGGCGCCCGGCGTCACTGTGCGCGCACGGGGATGACTTGCTCGGAGCCCTCGAAGAACACGAGACCTTTCACGCGCACCGTCTTGCCGCGCAGGGGGACGTCCGCCTCGTAGTTGCCGGGCGACACCATGAACATCGGCGCACCCGTCTGGACCTCCGCGACGACGTTGCCGCCGCGCACCAGCTTCACGCGCGTGGGCGGTTGCTGGCGTCCGCTGACCAGCAAGTTGAGCTGCACTTTCGCCCACGGGAATGCGGCCTTGACCTCGGCGCGCTTGTTCGGCTCGACGAACACCTCGAGCTGCTGGGTCGGCTTGTCCACGAGCATCTCGGCATCGAGCAACGACACCTCGATGCGACGCGTGCCCGCTTCCGCGCTGATCGCTTCGCCCATCGCGAGCTCGACCGGCCGCTCCTCGTCCAACAACTTCGCTCGTGCAGGCACGCTCTTGCCGGCCACTTCGGCCTGCACGCGCAAGTGCCCGCGCCCCACCTTCACCGGGATGGCTTGCTGCTCCGGTGCAGGTTGCGTCGCTGCCGCGCTCGGCGGCGGCTCATCACCGGCGCTCGCTGCAGGCGCCGGGTTCTGCTCGGAGACGGCTGCAGCACCACAACCCAGCGCAAACAGCGCCAGGCCGATGCCGCTCAGACAACTGACACTCCGAAACAACGTTGCACTTCGTGTGTCATTGTGCATGGCGCCAATCTACGCCTGCCTTGACCTTGTGTCACATCCCTCGTTAGAAGCCGTTGACGCGCGCTACCAGCCAGTCTAGCGTTTACCCATGGGTAAGGCTGCAGGGAAGGCACGCGCGCTGAAGGAGGAGGCTGCCTCCCCCTGGCTGCCGCAGCAGGAGCGCACGCGCGCCCGCGACCAGAAGCGTGAGGCCGTGCTGAAAACCGCTGCGCAGCTGTTTTGCGTGCAGGGCTTCCACAACACGACGCTCGCGGACATCGCTCGTCAGCTGCACATCACCAAACCGGCCATCTACCACTACTTCTCGAGCAAAGACGAGATCCTCGTCGAGTGCGTGCGCGGCGCGCTCGCGGCCGTCGAGGGCGAGTTCGAGACGGCCTCGCGCCAGGGTGACAACGCACGCGAGCGCCTCGTGCACTTCATGACCTGGTACGCCGAGAACATGACCACGGTGTTCGGCATGTGCCTCGTGCGCATCGCCGATCAGGACCTGGAGCAGAAGACGCGCCAGGAGCTGTACGCGGCGAAGACCCAGGTGGACCGCAGGATCCGTCAGCTGCTCGAGCAAGGCATCGAAGACGGCTCGATCGCGCCGTGCAATGCGAGGCTCGCGGCTTTCACCATCGCCGGTGCGCTGAGCTGGGTCGGCCACTGGTACAAGCCGGGCGGGCGTCTCGCGCCGAACGAGGTCGCCGAGCACGTGGTGGGTCTGCTCACGTCCGGTCTCAGCCCGCGCCCACCCACTCCACCCGCAGTCGAGCGAGCACGACGATGATCGAATGGAACGAGACTCATCTGGCTTTCCGCGACATGGTGCGCCGCTTCATCGACGCGGAGGTGAAGCCGCAGCTCGAAGCGATCGAACATCAGGGCGAGCCGCCGTACGGCGTGCTGCGCAAGATGATCGCGACGTTCGGCCTGGGCGAGCTCGCGGTGGCGGAGCTGCACGCGAGCTTGGAGCGCGAGAAGCGCGCGCTCGCCGAAGGCGCGCCGAAGCCCGAGAAGCGGCGCGGCCCGTCGCCGGAGGCTGCAGAGCGCAGCGCCCTGTCTGCGATCATGGTGAGCGAGCTGTGCCGCTACAGCCTCGGCATGATCACCGCGTGGGGCGTGAGCGTGGGCCTGACGTCAGGTGCGATCATGAGCCGCGGGACGCTGGCGCAGAAGGAGCGCTTCGTGCCGGATCTTTTGACCATGCGCAAGATCGGCGCGTGGGCGATCACCGAGCCGGACTCGGGGTCCGATGCGTTCGGCAGCATGAAGTCCACGGCGCGCCGCGACGGCGATCACTACGTTCTGAATGGCAGCAAGACGTTCATCACGAACGGTCCGTACGCGGACACGATCGTGTTCATCTGCAAGCTCGACGACGGCCGTCCCAGTGCGGAGCGGCGCATCCTGAGCTTCATCCTCGATCGCGACATGCCGGGGCTCTCGGCCGGCAAGCCGCTGCGCAAGATGGGCCTGCACGGCTCGCCCACCGGGCAGCTGTTTCTGGACGACGTACGCGTACCGCGCGATCGCCTGCTCGGCGAGAGCGAAGAGGCGCCGCGCGGAGCCGGCGCCAAGGACACGTTCACCGCGGAGCGCACGGGTGTCGCCGCGATGGCGCTCGGCATCATCGAAGAGTGCCTGCAGCTGTCCCTGGAGTACGCACAGCGCCGCGTGCAGTTCGGAAGACCGATCGGCGAGTTCCAGCTGATCCAGCTCAAGCTCGCCAACATGCAGGTCGCGAAGATGAACGTGACGAACCTCGTGTTCCGGCAGGTGGAGCTGGCCGGCGCGGGGCGCAGCGTGGATCTCGCCGAGGCGTCGGCGTGCAAGCTGTATTCGGCGCAGGCCGCGATGCAGTGCGCGCTGGAGGCCGTGCAGCTGTTCGGAGGCAACGGTTACATGGCCGAATATCGCGTGGAGCAGCTGTGCCGCGACGCCAAGGTGCTGCAGATCTACGCGGGCACGGACGAGATCCAGGTCAGTCAGATCGCGCGCAGCCTGCTCGCGAGCCACCGTGTGAGCTGAGTTATGTCAGCACACAAGTCAGGGCCGCTGTCCGGCCTCAAAGTGCTCGAGATGAGCGGCATCGGTCCGTGTCCGTTCGCGGGCATGCTGCTCGCGGACATGGGCGCGGACGTCGTGCGTCTCGATCGGGGCAGCGGCGCGGGGCCGCTCGGCCTGCCCATCGACCGCGACGTGATCGCGCGCGGCAAGCGCTCGATCGTGCTCGACCTCAAGCAGCCGGAGGGCCACGCTGCGGCGCTCGGGTTGTGTCGCCGCGCGGACGTGTTGATCGAGGGCTTTCGGCCGGGCGTGATGGAGCGGCTCGGTCTCGGTCCGGACGTTGCGCTCGCAGCGAACCCGGCGCTCGTGTACGGCCGGCTCACGGGCTGGGGCCAGAGCGGTCCGCTCGCGCCGCGCGCGGGACACGACATCAACTACCTCGCGCTCTCGGGCGCGCTGCACGCCATCGGAGCGCGCGATCGCCCACCGAGCGTGCCGCTCAATCTCATCGCGGACTACGCGGGCGGCTCGCTGTTTCTTGTGAACGGCGTGCTCGCGGCGCTGTACGAGGCGCGGCGCTCTGGTCGCGGGCAAGTGGTGGACGCAGCGATGGTCGACGGCGCCGCGCTACTTACGACCATGTTCCACGGGCTGCTCGCGCTGGGTCTGTGGAGGGATCAGCGCCAGTCCAACCTGCTCGACGGCGGCTGCTTCTACTACCGCGCGTACGAGACGCGCGACGGTGAGAGCATCGCAGTCGGCCCGCTCGAGGCGAAGTTCTTCGAGGAGCTCGTCACGGGGCTCGGCTGGAGCAGGGACGACGTGACACAATCCGATCCGTCGCGCTGGCCCGAGCTCGAGGCCCGGCTCGAGGCGTTGATCAAGACGAAGACTCGCGCCGAGTGGAGCGCGCTGTTCGAGGCGAGCGACGCGTGCGTGAGCCCGGTGCTCTCCATGCGCGAAGCTCCGGAGCATCCACACAACCGTGAGCGCGGCACGTTCCAGACGCAGTTCGGAGTGACACAACCCTCCCCCGCGCCGCGCTTCGATCGCACGCCATCGAGCATCACCGCGCCCCCCAAGGAGCTGGGAGAGCACACCGCCGAGGTCCTCGCGGAGTGGGGTGTGCGTCCAGGCAGCTGAGCTCTCAGCTCAACATCTTCGCGCGCAGAGCATCCGCGGCCAGCGCATCCATGCTCATGGCATTGGCCGCGTTCAGCTCCGCCTGCGTGAACAGGATCTGCCGCAGCTCCATCGGGAAATCTCCCGAAATGCGGTTCGTGATGCTGCCGAGCACGCGACCCCACAGCGGGTGCCGGTTGATGGCATTGACAGAGTTCATGAAGCGGTAGAACGGGCGCGTGCTGACGTTCTTGCGATGCCCGAGGAGCTGCATGCGCTTGATGGCTTCGCGCAGGCGCCTGCCGCCGGGATCGATACGCGCCATCGGCTGGAAGAACACCTGGCGAAAGAACGGCGCCGCCCAGAACAGCAAGCGTGCGAAGCTCACGAACGCGCGGATGTCGTGCGCCAACCCGTGCTTGGGTTGTTCAGCCAACCAGCGCTGGTACGCGTCCGACGCATAGAACTCCGTCATGTGGTAGTCCATGGCGATGTGTCTGGACTCGTCGCGGTTGATGAAGTTCATCGCGCGCTGACTCATGTCGTCGTGGACGTAGTCGTTGAGCGAGCGCAGTAGCGCCACGTCCAGTAGCAGCTCACCGCCCGTGATGTAGGCGTTCGCCACCTCGGCGGACAGGTACTTCAAGGTAGCCATGAAATGCGGCTTGAAGCGCTCGAGCTCCGCGCTCGTGGAGTACGTCTTGAGCTTGTGCACGTCGTAGTGCGCTGCCAGGCGCTCCGCGACCTGCGCGTGCCGCTCTTCATCCACCACGAAGGTCGCGAAGATCTCCTTGAGCACGGGGTCCGCGACGATGCGCTGCTGCTCCTCGAACAGGGCCTTGGCGAAGCGCTCGATGCCGGCCATGTCCTTGAAGTACTGCACGACGGCGATCTCCTCGTCGCGCTCCATCGGACGAGGCTGCACACTCCAGTTCAGGTCATCGATCTTCCACTGCTGCGTCTTGCACTGCTCCAGCATGCGTTGGACGTCCATGACCTCACCTCATACACCCTTCTGACTGGTCACTCGAAGCGCTCGTTTTTCTCGGCCTTGGCCAGCAGCAGCTCTGGGGGCGCAAAACGTGCGCCGTGGGCTGCAGCCAGCGCGGCGGCGCGCTCCGCGAAGAGCCGCGGACCCACGTGATTCACGTATTGGAGCGTACCTCCAGTCCAGGGTGGCGCGCCAATCCCCATGATCGATCCGATGTTCGCCTCGGCGACCGAGCGCACGACGTTCTCCTGCAGGCAGCGGATGGACTCGAGCGAGGTGATGTAAAGCAATCGATCTTTCAGCTCCTGGAGCTCGGCGCTCGAGGGCTGACGTCGCTCGGGCTGCACGAAGTGTTCCAGTAAGCCCGGCCAGAGATGCTTCTTGCCAGACTCGGGATATTCGTAGAAGCCCGCGCCGGCGGCCTTGCCCTTTCGCTCGAGCGTGACGACCATGCGGTCGATCACCCCGTCCGCCGCGCTCAGCTGCACGGACTTGCCCTCCGCTTCCAGGTCGCGATGCGTCTGCACGCGCACGGAGCGCGCCAGCTCGAGTGAAACTTCATCGCTGACCGCGAGCGGCCCGACGGGGCTGCCGTTCTGCAGCGCGGCCTGCTCGATGCTCGCCGGGTGCCAGCCCTCCGCGAGCATGCTGAGACCCTCGTGCACGAACGTGCCGAACACCCGCGAGGTGTAGAAGCCGCGGCTGTCGTTCACCACGATCGGCGTCTTCCTGATGCGCTGCGCGAAATCGAAAGCACGCGCCAGTGACTCATCGCTGGTCTCCCGACCGCGGATGATCTCGACCAGCGGCATCTTGTCGACCGGCGAGAAGAAGTGCAGGCCGATGAAGCGCGCCGGATCGCGCGCGGCCTGCGCTAAGCCCGAGATGGGCAACGTGGACGTGTTCGAGCAGACGAGCGCAGAGGGCAACACGTGCTCTTCGGCTTCGCGCGTGACGTCGGCCTTGAGCGCGCGATCCTCGAACACCGCCTCGATCAACAGATCGCAGCCGCGCAAGTCGCGCGCGTCCGCCGTGGTCTGAATGCGCCCGAGCAGCGCGGCAGCTGCCGCCGCGCTGAGCTGCCCGCGCGACACCGCCTTGTCGACCAGCTTGCGGGAATAGTCTTTCCCGCGCTCGGCGCGCTCGACGGACACATCTTTCAGCACACACGCGATGCCGGCCTTCGCGGTGACGTACGCGATGCCGCTGCCCATCATGCCGCTGCCGAGAATGCCGACCTTCACCGGGTTCCAGCGCGCGGGCTGCTGCGGACGGCTGCCACCCCCATTGATCTTCTGCAGGTCGAAGAAGAACGCCTGGATCATGTTCTTCGCGACCTTGCCGGTGGCCAGCTCGACGAAGTAGCGCGTCTCGATCTTGGCCGCGTTCTCGAAGTCGAGCTGCGCGCCTTCCACCGCCGCGGCGAGGATCAGCTTCGGCGCGGGCATGTCCGCGCCCTTCAGCTGTTTGCGCAAGCTCGCAGGGAACGCCGGTAGCTGCAGCGCGAGCTGCGGGCTGCTGGGCGCGCCACCCGGCAGCGTATAGCCCGGGCGATCCCAGGGTTGTTTGGCCCCCGCGTTCGCGAGGATCCACTCGCGCGCTCGAGCGAGCAGCGCCTCGGGCGAGCTCACGACCTCGTCCACCAGGCCGAGCGCCTGCGCCTGTGCGGGTCCGAGCCGCGTGCCCTGCAGCAGCACCTCCGTCAACGCCTTTTGCAGGCCGAGCAGGCGCACCGTGCGCACGACGCCGTTGCCACCTGGCATGAGGCCCAAGGTGACCTCCGGCAGGCCCAGCTCGCACCTGCGGTCATCGAGCACCACGCGGTGGTGACAGGCGAGCGCGATCTCGAGACCGCCGCCAAGAGCGGCACCGCCGATGGCAGCCACCACAGGCACGCCGAGCGTCTCGAGCTTGCGTAGCTGCGCGGTCATCTCGCGCACGGTTTGCCACAGCCCAGGCGCATGCTCGGGGGCCAGCTGCTGCAGCTCGTGCAGGTTGCCACCCGCGAAGAACGTCTGCTTCGCGGACCTCACGATCACACCGCGCAGCTGCGGCTTCTCTGCGACCAGGCGCTCGAGCACGCGCGCCATCGAGGCGCGGTACAGGTCGTTCATGGTGTTGGTGGAGCTGTCCGGGTCATCCAGGATCAAGTGGACGATCCCGTCCTCGGTCGTCTCCCAGCGGATCGCTGTCTTGTCGCTCATGCGCGTGCTCCGTTTCGTCGAGAGGTGAGCTCTTTCGCCGCCGTCAGAGGCGCTCCACGATGGTCGCGATGCCCATGCCGCCGCCCACGCACAACGTGCACAGGCCATAACGCAGCTGGCGTCGCTCTAGCTCGTCGAGGATGGTGCCGAGGATCATGGCGCCGGTCGCACCGAGCGGGTGACCCATGGCGATGGCGCCGCCGTTCACGTTCGTGATCGCGTCGGAGATTTGCATGTCCTGCATGAAGCGCAGCGCCACGGCAGCGAAGGCCTCGTTGATCTCCCACAGATCGATCTGCTCTTTTTGCAGGCCTGCCTTTGCCAGAGCCTTGCGTGCCGCCGGTGCAGGGCCCGTCAACATGATGGTCGGATCCGCGCCCGACAGGGCGGTGCTCACGATGCGACCGCGCGGCGTAAGGCCTGCGCGCTCGCCCGCGCTCTCCGAGCCGATCAGCACGAGGGCGGCGCCATCCACGATGCCGGACGAGTTGCCGGCGGTATGCACGTGCCGGATCTCCTCGACGTAGTGGTACTTCTGCAGCGCCACGGAGTCGAAGCCGCCGAGCTCACCGACGGCTTGAAACGACGCCGGCAGCTTCGCCAGGCCTTCGAGGCTGGTATTGGGCTTGATGAACTCGTCCTCGCTCAGGATCGGCAGGCCGTTGCGATCGCGCACGGGGATCAAGCTGCGTGTGAAGCGGCCGTCGGCGCGCGCCGCCGCCGCGCGCTGCTGCGAGCGCAGCGCGAAGCCGTCGACATCCGCACGCGAATAGCCTTCGAGCGTGGCGATGAGGTCCGCGCCGATGCCCTGCGGCACGAAGCTCGTGTCGTAGTTCGTCAGCGGATCCATGGCCCAGGCGCCCCCGTCCGAGCCCATCGGCACGCGCGACATCGACTCCACGCCGCCGGCCAGCACGAAGTCCTCGAAGCCAGAGCGCACCTTCTGGGCCGCCAGGTTGACGGCCTCGAGCCCCGACGCGCAGAAGCGATTGACCTGCACGCCGGCCACCGTGTCCGGCAAGCCAGCGACGATCGCTGCCGTCTTCGCGATGTCCGCGCCTTGATCGCCGACCGGTGTCACGCAGCCGAGCACGACGTCGTCGATCGCGGCCGGCGCGAGGCGCGGATTGCGCGCGAGCAGGGCGTGGATGAGCGTGGTGACGAGCGACACGGGCTTGACCTCGTGCAGCGAGCCGTCGGCTTTGCCCTTGCCGCGCGGCGTGCGCACGGCGTCGTAGATGAACGCTTCCGTCATGGGTCC
>Ga0190269_10001595_pt1 | contig 10755 bp, 7 predicted proteins | sample Popmic249IS_FD_133749 | JGI IMG/M metagenome (GOLD analysis project Ga0190269, IMG submission 133749) | Populus adjacent soil microbial communities from riparian zone of Blue River, Arizona, USA - 249 IS | ecosystem: Environmental > Terrestrial > Soil > Riparian zone | place: USA: Arizona... | reverse complement strand
ATGCCATACGGGGCATTTGTCTGGATCGCCGGGATCGGTGCGCCGAATGCGCGCTGGATCCGTCTGCATCGTCTTCAGCTTCTTCACGATCGAATCTGGATGTTCGCGCAGACCGATCGTGTTCCCGTACGACTTCGACATCTTGCGACCGTCGAGTCCGGGGACCTTCGGCGTTTGCGTCAACAACACTTCGGGCTCGACGAGAATGCTGCGACCGGTGCCTTCCAGATAGCCAAGTAAGCGTTCGCGGTCGGCGAGCGTCAATCGGGCATTTCCTTCGAGGAGCGCGCGGGCTTTTTCAACGGCCTCTGCATCTCCCTGCTCCTGATACGCACGACGCAGTTCCTTATAGCGCGTGCCATTGCGACTGCCGAGACTCTTGAGCGCCTTCTCGACCTTCACTTCGAAGTCGGCCTCGCGTCCGTACACGTGATTGAAACGCCGAGCCACTTCGCGAGTGATCTCGACGTGCGCGATCTGATCCTCGCCCACCGGCACAAACGCGGTCTTGTAGAGAAGAATGTCGGCCGTTTGGAGCAATGGATAGCCAAGGAATCCGTACGTCGCCAAATCGCGATCTTTCAGTTGCTCCTGCTGATCTTTGTACGTCGGCACGCGCTCGAGCCAACCGAGCGGCGTGATCATCGACAACAACAGATGCAGCTCTGAATGCTCCGGAACGCGCGACTGGATGAACATCGTCGAGCTCGCCGGATTCAAACCGGCCGCGAGCCAGTCGATCACCATCTCCCAGACGTTGTCTTCGAGTTGCGCCGTGTCTTCGTAGCCCGTCGTTAGGGCATGGATGTCGGCGACGAAGAAGTAGCACTCGTATTGGTACTGCAGCTCCGTCCAGTTTTTGAGCGCGCCGAGATAATTTCCGAGATGCAGGGCGCCCGTCGGGCGCATACCCGAAAGAACTCGTCTGTTGCTCGTCGTACTCGCGCTCAATGCGGATCCCTTGGAGCCTGACCGCTTACCCGAGCGCTCATGCTCACGTTCGTAGATTCAAGGTGTTATGCGAACTTTCTAAACCGGGAAGGTGAAGCTCACCGAGGGCCTCGGCATTATACGGAGAGCAGTGCGGAGGCGGGATTTTGATTGTGTGTGACGCGTGACAAGTGACTCGTGACTTGTCAGAAGCTGGCACGGTGTCACCGCGAGTCTTGCGAGTCACGAATCACTAGTCACGCGTCACGCTGCCTTTACTCAAACGCACTCACGTCGCCTTTTCCACGTCGCGCGATGACCGGTGCCGGTCCTTCGAGATCGATGACGCTCGTCGGCTCGAGACCGCAATTGCCGCCGTCGATGACCGCGTCGACGTCGTGAATGAGTCGTTCCTGAATCTCACGAGGATCGGTGAGCGGCTGCTCATCGCCAGGAAGGAGCAACGTCGAGCTCATCAGCGGCTCGTTCAGCTCCTCGAGAATGCGCTGCGCGATTTTGTGATCGGGAATACGAATGCCGATCGTGCGCCGCTTCGGATTTTGTAACCGCTTCGGAGTCTCTTTCGTCGCCTGCAGAATGAACGTGTACGGGCCCGGCGTGAATGCCTTAAGCGTTCGGTATTGCGTGTTGTCTACGCGCGCATATTTCGCAATCTCTGAAAGGTCGCGACATACGAGCGTGAAATGATGATGCTTGTCCGTCTGTCGAATGCGCGCGATGCGTTCCATCGCCGCTTTGTCGCCGATATGGCAGCCGAGCGCGTAACACGAGTCGGTCGGATACACGACGATGCCGCCCGCATGAAGGATCTCCACTGTCTGCTTGATGAGACGTGGCTGCGGATCCTTGGGATGTATCTCGAACAGGCGGCTGGGCATTCGTTGTCGGTGGACTGTTGACGAAATCGGCCGAAGCTTAATGACTGCAACAACCGCCAGTTCCTGCGGTCGTAACCTCAAATGCCAAGGGCGCAGCCTGCGGCTATCATACCGGCCCCCTCCTACGCCCGATCCCACTGATGCAGATACTGTTCGAGCTGATGCCGCTGGTCGCGTTTTTCGTGGCCTACAAGTTCGCGGGAATTTATGTCGCAACGGCGGTCATCGTTATTGCAGTGTGCTTGCAGGTCGGTTATCGACTCATTCGCCGCCAGAAGCTCACGACGCTGCAGATCGGCTCCGCCGCGCTACTGCTTGTGTTCGGCGGGCTCACGCTCGCGTTACATGACGATCGCTTCATCATCTGGAAACCCACGCTTTATTACTGGCTGGTCGCGAGCGCACTGATCGGCGGACATTTGCTCACCGGAAGACCTGTCGTTCAAAAGCTGCTCGAAGGCGATATCAAGTTGTCACACGAGCGTTGGACGAAGCTGTCATACGCATGGATCGTCGTATTTCTGCTGCTCGGCGCGTTGAACATCTATATCGCATACAACTTTTCGCGCGACACATGGGTGATGTCGAAGTTCGTACTGATCGGGCTTTTCATGGTGTTCGTCATGATTCAGATGTACTGGATCGTCGTGAAATGGAATGGCATGCCCGAACCCGCGACGACTGATGAGAGGACCGCAGATGAACACTCGAATTGATCGCATTCGCTCATTGCTGTCCAGCTCGCTCCAGGTCAAGGCGATCGAAGTGATCGACGACAGTCATCTGCACGCCGGACACGCTGGGGCACGCGATGGTCGTGGTCACTATCGAGTTCGCATCGTTGCGGACGATTTCGAAGGCCTGCGTCCAATCCAGCGACATCAGCTCATTTATCGCTCACTCGGCGACATGATGCAGACCGATATTCATGCGCTCAGCATTGCCGCACTGACACCGGCCGAAGCCGGCTAACCGTTTTACTCAAGAGGAAACTATGAAGCGTCGTTATTCCGTGTTGGTCATGGCCGCCTCGCTGTTGCTGGGCGCTTGCGGCAAAGCCGCCACGCCGAACGCAGCGGAAGCGGGTCCCGCGGTCGCAACTGTGAACGGCAAGGCCATCTCGAAGTCCGAGTTCGATCTGTATCTGCAGAACGTAAGCCAACAGTCGCAGCGCGAAGTCACCGATGCGGAGAAGTCGCAGATCTTGGATCAGTTCATCGCGATGAAGCTCGCAGCCGAAGCGGCCGAAAAGCAAGGCCTCGCCAAGCAACAAAAGGTCGAAGATCAGCTCGCCCTCGCGCGCATGAACGTGATCGTCGACGCTGGATTGCAGAAGTATCTGGATGAGCATCCGGTCACCGATGCGGAGCTCAAGCCTGAGTACGACGCCCAAGTGGCCGCGATGCCGCGCGAATATCACGCACGTCACATCCTCGTCGAAGACAAGGCAACGGCCGATCAGGTCACGAAGGACCTCAAGGGCGGCGCGGATTTCGCGAAACTCGCCGAACAAAAATCAAAGGACGCGTCATCGAAGAGCGGCGGCGACTTGGGCTGGTTCACGCTCGACACGATGGTCAAACCGTTCGGCGATGCTGTCGCAGCACTCCAACCCGGTCAGCTCACGGCCGAACCGGTGCAAAGCCAATTCGGTTGGCACGTCATCAAGCTCGAAGAATCGCGCGCCGCATCCGCACCCGCATTCGAAGACGTGAAAGATCGCGTCAAATCGCTCGTGCAACGTAAGAAGCTGCAGACGTATCTCGATGAACTCCGCAAAGGCGCGAAGATCGAGAAGAAGATCTGATCGCGAGTGTATAGCTGTGTCGGGCAGCGACATCGCTGCCCGGTGCACTGGATGATGATCTCGCTTCGCGATCCAAGCCCAGATTCCGGCTTCCGCCGAGATGAAGATGCACCAGATCGCGCAGCTCGAGGCCTAGCAAGCATCCGTCGACACCGAGCGAACAACCGTCCGACACCGAGCCAAACATCCGTCGACACTGAGCAAACTTTCGTCATCCCCGCGGAGGCGGGGATCTAGGCCCTCTTAGCGCAGGAGCGCACACGCGTGCCACAAGAGTTACGAGGGCGCGAGGACGATCTCACTCGCTGACGCGCACCGCTACTGCCCTGCCAACACCTTTAAGAACGCAGCTTCATCCAAGATCTCAACGCCGAGCTCTTGTGCCTTCGTAAGCTTCGACCCGGGCTCAGCACCGACGACGACATACGAAGTCTTCTTCGACACGCTGCCTGACACTTTGCCGCCGAGCGCAGCGATGCGATCGCCTGCTTCATCGCGACTCATACTCTCGAGTGTGCCGGTAATCACGAACGACTTGCCGGTGAGATGACCTTCCGCGACCGCGCGCGGCTTTAGCTCAGGCCACTGCACACCGAGCTTGCGCAGCTCGACGATCACTTCGCGGTTGTGCTCTTGTTGGAAGAAGTGATGCACATGGGCGGCAACGATCGGTCCGATGTCTGCGACTTCCTGGATGGCCGACTCATCTGCAGCGAGCAGCGGCTCCAACTTGCCGAAGTGAGTGGCGAGCGCGCCTGCGGTAGCTTCACCCACATCACGAATACCAAGCGCATACAAAAAGCGACCTAAGCTCGTTTGCTTGCTGTGCTCGAGTGCATCGAGCAACTTCGCTGCCGATTTCTCGCCCATGCGATCGAGATTCGAAAGCTGCTCGAGCGTGAGCTTGTATAGATCAGCAGGACTGCGAACGAGCTCTTCTTCGACGAGCTGATCGATGATCTTCGTGCCAAGCCCTTCGATGTCCATCGCGCGACGGCTCGCGAAATGCCGCAACGCCTCTTTACGTTGAGCGGGACAGAACAAACCGCCAGTGCATCGCGCGACCGCCTCGCCCTCCTCACGCTCGACGTCTGAGCCACAGATCGGACACTTCGGCGGCAGCTTCACGAGCTTGGCGTGCTTCGGTCGCTTCTCGATGATTACTTTAACGACTTCGGGGATCACATCACCCGCACGCCGAATCACGACCGTGTCGCCGATGCGCACATCCTTGCGTTCCACTTCGTCCATGTTGTGAAGCGTTGCATTGCTCACGGTCACGCCACCGACGAACACAGGTTCGAGTCGCGCGACCGGCGTGAGCGCGCCCGTGCGTCCGACCTGAAACTCGACGTCACGAACGATCGTGTTCTCTTCGTGCGCGGGAAACTTGTGTGCGATTGCCCAGCGCGGCGCGCGTGCGACGAAACCGAGCTCGCGCTGCAACGCGTAACGATTCACTTTGTAGACAACCCCGTCGATCTCGTACGCAAGCTTCGGACGTTGCTCGCCCATGTTGCGGTAGTAGTCGAGCAATCCTTCGACGCCTTCGACGACTCGCAGCAGCGGTGAGATCTTGAAACCCCAGTCACGCAGTTGCTTTAGCGCATCGCTGTGCGTCGGCGGCTGTTTCCAACCTTTCGTTTCGCCGACCCCATAGAAGTACACATCGAGCGGCCGACCTTCCGTGAGACGCGGATCGTGTTGCCTCACGATGCCGGCCGCTGCATTGCGCGGATTCACATACGTCTTCTCGCCTTTCTCGAGCGCGCGGCGATTCATCTCTTTGAAGCCGGCGACTGGCATGAAAATCTCGCCGCGTACTTCGGGTAGATCAGGCGCCCCATCGCGGAGTTTCAGCGGCACGGCCTTCACCGTCCGCACGTTGTGCGTGACATCTTCGCCGCGCGCACCATCGCCACGCGTTGCCGCTTGCACGAGCCGTCCCTGCTCATAGCGGAAACTCACGGCCAAGCCATCGAGCTTCGGCTCCGCCGCGTATTCGATCTTCTCTGCACCTTCCAAGCGTTCGCGGACGCGACGATCGAACGCAATGACGTCTTCGTCAGCGAATGCGTTGTCGAGCGAGAGCATCGGCACGGTGTGCACGACTTCAGCGAGCTCGCTGACCGGCACGGCTCCGACGCGCTGCGTCGGTGAATCGGGCGTAATGAGATCGGGATTATCGGCTTCGATTGCTTTCAGCTCGCGCATCAAGCGATCGAACTCGGCATCCGAAATCTCGGGACTGTCGAGTGCGTGATAGCGGTAGTTGTGATGATCGATGAGCTTGCGCAGCTCGATCGCCCGAGTCTGAGCTGAGGCCTTCACGGTCATATGATCCGCAGTGTTACGGCGCGGCCGAGAACGACGAGGTGCGCTGCGGATCGCTGGACGGTCGCAGCTCGAACTCGCGAATTTCCTGTCTGATGCGTTCGATGCGATGGACGGTCAAGGGTACGCCGCGTTCGTCTTGCAACGTCCCGCCGAGCGCCGCATGCAAGCGACGGCTGCACGCGATGAGCTCATTGAACGCGAGCATGCCTGCCACAGGGCCCGGAAGCTGCGCGAACAAGGTGATGCCGGGATAGCTTTCCTGCGGCATCTTCTCGAGATCGAACGTCCCTGGCTCGACCATGCTCGCGACACTGAACACGGCCGCGCCGCTTGGATCGAGACGATGAAAGACATCGTACTTGCCGTGCTCGAGGGATTCGGCGTCGAGCGCGCTCTTCAACTGCGCCCCATTCAATTTCTGAGGACTGGCGGCGAGTCGCAACGCAATGATCTTGCGGCGTTCGATCCGGCGCGGCGGCGGTGTGCTGCTCATGCCGATCGTCGGCGCCTCAGGCGCTTCGGGCTTCGGTTCGGATTTGCGTCCGATCTCGATCGCCGCTTCCTGCCGATAATCGGACTTCGTTCGAGCAGGCGGTGATTCCACTTCGGGCGCCTCTATGACTTCGCGCTCAGCGGCCGGGAGTTCAGCCGTCATCGCCTCGTCGCCAAACGTTGGCTCGATGCGAGCGCGCCCGTCTCGAGCTGACCGTTCGCGAGGCACATGTGCCTCGATCGTAGGTTCATCGACCTCCCTATCCATGGAGACGCGAGACGCAGATACGGTTCTTTCACTCGCGCGCGCTGTTACGCGGATCTCGGGCTCGATTGGCGAGTCGTCGACCGTCTCTGCTTCGACATCTTCTATGGGTGCGACGAGCGGACGTTCGAACTCTTCGTAATTCGGCGCGGCGTCGAACGCGGGATCTGGTGGCGATGAGATGACTTCATTGGGCGCTGCCGCGACCTTCTGGCCGCGGCGACCCCACATGTAAATCCCTATGAGCAGTAGCAGTCCAAAGCCAATCAGGATCCAGCGTAGCTCAGGCATCGGTGTGTGCTTTCTGGTTACATCGCAGCCAAGCGGACAGCTTCATCGACGTCGACGGCGACCAGACGCGAAACGCCCGGCTCGTGCATCGTGACACCGATCAATTGCTGGGCCAGTTCCATCGTCGTTTTATTGTGCGTGATGAAGATGAACTGCACGCGCTCTGACATCTCTTTCACCGTCGCGCAGAAGCGGCCGACGTTGTTGTCATCGAGCGGCGCGTCCACTTCGTCCAGCAGGCAGAACGGCGCAGGCGTCAGTTCGAAAATCGAGAAAACGAGGGCCACTGCGGTAAGCGCTTTTTCGCCGCCGGAGAGCTGATTGATCGTGCTGTTTCGCTTGCCCGGAGGCCGCGCCATGATCGAAACGCCAGCGCTGAGAATGTCTTCGCCAGCCAGTTCGAGATAGGCATGACCGCCGCCGAACAAGCGAGGGAAACGCTCCTTCAAACCTGCGTTCACGCGATCGAACGTGTCTTGGAAGCGAGCGCGCGTTTCTTTGTCGATCTTACGAATCGCGGTCTCCAGTGTTTCGAGCGCATCCGTCAGATCTTTGAATTGTCGATCGAGGTACTCCTTACGCTCCGATTGCTCTTTGAACTCGTCGATCGCCGCGAGATTTACCTGTCCCAAGCGGTCGATCTTCTGCGACAAATCAGTGAGCGTCTGCTCCCAAGCCGCCACATCCGCCTCGGGCGCCATTTCCTGATAGACCGTTTGCAGATCGAATTGCGTCGCATTGAATTGCTCGAGCAACGTCTCGTGGCGCACCCTCAGTTCCTGCGCAGCCATGCGGACGTCTTCCAAGCGTGCGCGGGTTTCCTCGACGGACGCTTCGGTGGACACGCGCTGCTGATCGAGCGTGCGCATCCGGGTCTCAGCGGTTTCCAGCGCTTCACGCGCTTCAGTGAGCTCTTGTTCGACACCTAAACGCTGTTGCAGAAACTCTTCGAGCTTCGCGCTCAATTCCTGCAGTGGCGCATCACCCTCGCTCAACTGCCGTGTCAATTCTTCGCGACGCGAACTCAGTTGTTCGAGCTGCGTGCGCAGACGCTCAAGTCCCGCGGTGATCGACGTAAGCGCAGAGCGTTTCGATTCGACTTTGATCGCGACATCCTGAGCACTGTCACGATCCTGTTGTGCTTGCGAGCGCTTCATCGACAGATTGCTGCGAAGAGATTCACGTTGCTCTTCGAGCTGCAGGCGCTGCTCTTCGAACATCGCCATCTGTTCGACGCTCTCTTGCAACCGCGCGCGTGCAGTCCCGACCGCACCTTCCGCACGCTGATAGTCCGCTTCGATCTCAACCGTCTCGGCTTCGATCTTGCGAGCGCGCTCGGTGCTTTGTTCGACCTTCGCTCGAAGTGAGGCCATCTGCGAGCTGAGCTCGCTTTGCGAGCGATGCAACCGATTCACATCCTGTTGCAATTGGTCGCGGCGGCTCTCGAGTGAGCTCACGCCTTCGCGCGCCTCGGCAATCTGCTCGAGCAACGAATCGCGGCGCTGTTCAGCGGCATCGACCAACTCGCGCAGATCGCGCATCTCTTTCTCACGACCGATGACGCCGGCGTGAACATCTTTGTCGCGGCTGACACGCAACCAATCGCGTCCGATCCAGATGCCATCACGTGTGATGACGGATTCGTCTTCGGACAGCGCCGGACGCTTCGCTAGCGCTTCATTCAAAGAATCGACGGCGAGGATGCCATTCAACAGCGCGCCGATTGCGGCAGGCCCTTGCACCTTCGCCAGAAGCCTCGCGGGGTCGACGCCTTGTGGGCTTGACCCTTGGTCGGAGAAGAAACTCACGCTTCCCATTTGCAGGGAATCCAAGCGAGTCGCGATTCCATCGATGGCATCGACGGACACAGCTTCGAGGTACGAGCCCAGCACGGTTTCGACAGCGCGTTCCCAACCCGGCTCGACGTTCAATTGCTGAGCAAGTCGCGGGCGCTCGGACAGCGTGTTCGCGCTCAACCACTCGGTGACTTTGCCTTGCGCGAGACCGAGGGCAGCCTGTTGAAGCGCGTTCAGCGACATCAGTCGGCCCTGCGCTTCCGTCAATTCTTGGCGGCTGCGATCAGCGGCGCTCACAAGCTGGCGTTCACGCTCGCGGAGTTGCAACAATTCTTCGGCCACCGATCGCAATTGTTCATCCGCGTTCTCGCCTTGTTCGCGGGCTGCAGCCTCTTCCATTTGTAGTGCGTCGATGCGGGCTTCTGCTTCGGTGGTGCCGAGCAAGCTCAGTTCATTCGCGAGCCGATCCCGTTGCGACGTCAGACGTTGCAGCTGATGTTCCAGCTGCTCGATACGCGCGCGTTCGACTTGCGTCTGCTCGCTCGCCGCTCTGGAGCTGCGATTGAACTCTTCCCAGCGCTCCTGCCATTCCTGCATGTTCTCTTCGGCCTGTTCGAGTGCGGCTGCTGAGGCGCGCTCGCGTTCGCGAGCAGTAACCAAGCCAGGCTCAAGCTGTTCGAGCTCAGTGCGCAATTGGTCGATCTGCGCGTGATCGCGCGTGAGATGCAGTTGAGCTTCGGATGCGCCGCGCTCCGCCTGATCCAACTCTTGCTTCTGGCGATGCCGCAGTTCGCGCGCATGTTGAATCGACTGCTCGGCGCGCGAGATTTCTGCGCCGATCTGGTAGTAGCGGCCTTGAACGCCGTTCAGCGCCTCGGACTTTTCCGTGAAATCTTCGCGCGCGGTTTCGATCGACGATTCGATCGATCGCAAATCAGCGATGGCAGCCTGCATGGCCGTATCGCGCTCCCGCATCACGCCTTCTTTGGACTGTGAGTCTTGCTCGATCACCTTCAAGCGCAGAGCAAGCAGTTCTGCGGTGAGCTTGCGCTCGTCTTGCTTCAACGCCTGATAGCGACGTGCTGTCGCCGCTTGGCGCTGCAAGTGTCGCAACTGCTTTTCGACTTCCTCGCGAACGTCGCTCAAACGCTCGAGGTTTTCTTTCGTGTGCGAGATGCGATTTTCGGTTTCACGGCGACGCTCTTTGTATTTCGAAATGCCAGCCGCTTCTTCGATAAAGCCACGGAGTTCCTCGGGACGCGCTTCGATGACGCGCGAGATCATGCCTTGCTCGATGATCGCGTAGCTGCGCGAACGCAGGCCCGTTCCTAAGAAGAGCTGAGTGATGTCCTTGCGACGGCAGCGAGCACCGTTCAAGAAATAAGCAGAGGTGCCATCGCGCGACACGACTCGCTTCAATGAGACTTCATTAAATCCGGCGTACTGACCGGAAAGTTGGCCATCCGAGTTGTCGAACACGAGCTCAACGGACGCAGTACCGACGGGTTTGCGCGATGCGGAGCCGTTGAATACGACGTCCGCCATCGAATCGCCGCGCAAATGCTTTGCTGAGATTTCGCCCATGACCCAGCGGACGGCATCGATGATGTTCGATTTACCGCAGCCGTTCGGGCCGACAACGCCGAGAAGATTACTGGGAAGGTTGACAGTGGTCGGATCGACGAATGACTTGAATCCGGCCAGTTTGATCTTATTGAGTCGCATCGCACCCTTTTAGCGGAACTCGCTGAGTCGACGAGTGTTGTACGAATCGCGATCGCTACAGAGCGTGTCGATCGCTTTGCCTTGCGAAGTCGCTGCGCGACCCGGCTTGATGGCGGGCTAGTGTACGGAAAGGATCCGGCGCTCGCAGCACTAAAAACATGCGAATTACGACGGTGTTTAGACCTACAAACGACTCCAATTTGGGCGCATGTT
>Ga0190269_10001594_pt1 | contig 10758 bp, 7 predicted proteins | sample Popmic249IS_FD_133749 | JGI IMG/M metagenome (GOLD analysis project Ga0190269, IMG submission 133749) | Populus adjacent soil microbial communities from riparian zone of Blue River, Arizona, USA - 249 IS | ecosystem: Environmental > Terrestrial > Soil > Riparian zone | place: USA: Arizona... | reverse complement strand
CCAACCAAGGGTTGTACGCGCGCAGGATCAGCGCCGCTGCTCAACGGAATGTACAGCTCGTTGGTGTACAGCCCAGAGCTCGGATCGATGCCTATCCAACCTGCGCCAGGAATGAAGGCTTGGATCCAGGCATGCAGACGCACACTGTCTTGTTGATCGTCTGTCAGCTGCACCTGATAGCCGCACACAAAGCGCGCGGCGAGCCCGAGCTCGCGCAGGCTCAACGTGAACAGCCAGGCCAGGTCCCAAGCGGAGCCCACACCCTCGCTGAACAGCGCTTCGAGATCGGGCGCTCCTTGCGTGGTGTTGATCGCGCCGGGCACGAAGCCAGGGAAGGCTGCGAGAAGCGCCTCTACAGTCTCAGAGAGCCGCTGAATCGTCGCGACCGGCTTCCGCTCCAGTGAGTCGAAGAACGCTCGTGTGCGGGCGCTCGGTGCTCCGGGTGCAAGATACGGCGCCAGCTCTTTCTGCAGCTGCGGCGTGTACTCGAAGGGATGCTTCGCCGCGTATGGCTCGATCAAGAAGTCGAACGGATTTTTAGGCTCGAGCTCAGCGAGGATCTCGACCGCGATGTTCAAGTAGGGCAACGGTTCCGGCAGGTCGATGCGCGCGATGTGATTTTCGAAAGGATCGCGCAGCCAGTTCACGAAGTGCGGCACGGGCGTGAGCTCGAGCGAATAGGCCATGATGCGCGCTGGCGCTTCAGGCGCCGGGCGCAAGCGCAGCCAATGCGTCGCAAGCTCAACGGTCTTCGAAAACGAGCGGTCGATGCGGTGCGTGATAGCGATGCGGGTAGTCACGTTAAGTCCAGGGCGCCGCGCGGCGCAGGTCGAGCGTGTAAGGGTATTCCGGGTTAGCGAGCTCGGGCGCAGGCTCGCTCAGCACACGCTGAATGCCGGGTGCATAGAAGTCGGTCAGCGCCGAAACCCACGCCGGCGCATCAGGCTCGCCCACGGAATGGCCGTAGGCCCAGAAGCGCGAGATGCGCCGAGCTTCGGCTTCATTCGCGTTCACAGGAAACGTCTCGTAGCTGCGGCCGCCCGGGTGCGTCACGTGATAGACGCAGCCGCCGATCGAGCGACCGAGCCTGCGATCGAACAGATCCACGACCACCGGCGCGTGTGCGGGAATCGTCGGATGCAACCCGAACGCCGCTTGCCAGGCTTTGTAGCGCACGCCCGCGACGTACTCGTTGACAGCTCCAGTCGGCTGCAGCGGAAGGCGGCGGCCGTTGCTGGTGAGCAAGTAGCGCTCTGGATCGAAGCCCGAGACCTTGACCTGCAAGCGCTCGAGCGCCGAGTCCACGACGCGCGCCTGCCGCTGTGCGGTGGCTTCCTCGCCCAACACCGGCCAAGGCTCCAAGCCCGCGCGCAGCTCGATGTGCACATCGTCGTATTGCGCACGACCGTAGACCGGAAAGCGAAACTCTTGAAACGGCAGAAACCACGCGGCATCGAACGGATACCCCGCGAGCCGCAGGTCTTCGATCACATCGCGAAAGTCGGCCCACACAGGCTCGGGCAGCAAGAAGCGATCGTGCAGCGCCGTGCCCCAGCGCGCGAGCGCATGCCGATAGGGCTGCTTCCAAAAGCGCGCGACAAGCGCACGTAGCAGCGACATCTGCGCGAGGCTCATGCGCGCGTGCGGAGGCATCTCGAAGCCGCGGAACTCGAGCAAGCCCTGACGACCCGCCGAAGAATCCGGCGAGTACAGCTTGTCGATGCAGAACTCCGCGCGGTGCGTGTTGCCCGTGAGATCCGTCATGAAGTTCCGCAGCGCGCGATCGATGATCTCTGCCGAGACACCCCCCTCCGTCTCGGCGAAGCTGCACTCGAGCTCGCGCAGCCAGGTGTTGCCCTTTTCATCGACGCGCGGCGCTTGCGAGGTCGGCCCGATGAACATGCCCGAGAACAAATACGACAGCGAGGGATGGTGCTGCCAATACGTGATCAGCGAGCGCAGGAGATCGGGCCTGCGCAGAAACGGGCTGTCCATCGGACGCGCGGCGCCCATGGTCACGTGATTGCCTCCGCCCGTGCCGCTGTGGCGACCATCGAGCATGAACTTCTCCGTGCCCAAGCGCGACTGCCGCGCGGCTTCGTAGAGCGTGACCGTGTTGTGCTCGAGCATGTCCCACGATGCAGCGGGATGGATGTTGACCTCGATCACGCCAGGATCCGGTGTGACCTTGAGCGACTGCAGCGTCGGATGCCGCGGCGGCTCATAGCCCTCGACCAGCACGGGCAGCTGCTCCTTGGCGCAAACCTCCTCGATGGCAGCCACCAGCGACACGTAGTGCTCGAAATCGTTCAAGAGCGGCATGAACACATATAGCTTGCCGTCCCGTGGCTCGACGCACAGCGCTGCGTGCGGAACACCTTCCCAGACCAACGTGCGGGTGGTGAAGCGCTCACGCAGCTGCTCGCTGTTGGCGTCCGCAGCCAATGGCGGCTGGCGTTCGTGACTCGGACGCCCGCCCTCGCCGGGATCGCGCAGGGGCCCCGGCGCGCGCGGTCCAGGCGGGACCAGTTCGCGCTCGACCTGTTGCGACCAAGCCAGCTGATCGAGCGGCAAGCGCAGGCCCATCGGCGAGCTACCCGGGATAAGGAACATCTCTCCGCGCGGAAACTCCCAGGTGCCAGAGCGCCAGCTCTGTGAGCCCCAGTCCCACTGCAACGGCAACGCATACCCGACGGGCTGCCCCAAGCCGCGACCGAGCGCGAGCGCGAGGTCGTCACGAAACTGCTCAGAGCCTGCGGCGCTCGCAGCCTTTTTGTTGATCGGCGTGCGTGCCTCGCGCCACAGGTAATATGCCCAGTCCTCGCGACCTGCGCGCACCAGCTCAGGATCGAGGCCCAGCCGGCGCGTGAGCGTGATCGCAAAGCGCTGCGCCTCGCGCGCGCCAAAGCCGTAGTTCTTCGCTTCATCGGCGATCCAGCGCTCGTCTCGCCAGAGCGGCGCGCCGTCTGTACGCCAGAAACAACCGAGTGCCCAGCGCGGCACCGGCTCGCCGGGATACCATTTGCCTTGCCCATAATGCAGAAAGCCGCCGGGCGCGAACGCTTCTTTGAGCTTGCCGAGCAGCACGCCCGCGCGCTCGCGCTTGTGCACACCGAGCGCATCCGTGTTCCACTCCGCGCCTTCCATGTCGTCGATCGACACGAAGGTCGGCTCGCCGCCCATGGTGAGCCGCACATCGAGCGCGTTGAGCTCTCGATCGACGTCCCGCCCGAGCGCCTGAATGTCAGACCACTGCGCCTCGGTGTAGGGCTTCGTCACGCGCGGATCTTCGTGCACGCGCGTCACCACGTTCTCGTGCACGAACGTGACCTCGCACTTGTCCGAAAAACCTGTCAGCGGCGCGGCGCTCACCGGATCCGGCGTACAGGTCAGCGGAATGTGGCCTTCGCCTGCGAACAAGCCGGAGGTCGGATCGAGGCCGATCCAGCCTGCGCCAGGAATGTACGCTTCGGCCCAAGCATGCAGATCGGTGAAGTCTTGTTCCGGACCGGACGGACCATCGAGCGATTTCTCGTCCGCCGTCAGCTGCACCAAATATCCGGAGACGAAGCGGGCAGCGATGCCCATGTGCCGGAGGATCTGCACGAGCAGCCACCCTGTGTCACGGCATGAGCCGAGGCTGCGCTCGAACGTCTGCTCGCAGGTTTGGATGCCCGGCTCCATGCGCACCGTGTAGTCGATGCGCTTTTGCAAGCGCGCGTTCAGGCCGACCAGAAAGTCGACGATGTGCTGCTTGTCGCGCCGCTCCCCGGCGACCCACTTCATCAGCTCTGGACCGCTCTCGGTAAGCTCGAAGTACGGCGAAAGCTCATGGCGCAGCGCAGGCTCGTACGTGAACGGGTAGTGCTCCGCGTACTCCTCCATGAAGAAGTCGAACGGATTGATCACCGTCATGTCGGCGACCAAGCGCACGCGCACGTGCAGCTCGTTCACCGGCTCCGGAAACACAGCGCGCGCGATCAGATTGCCGAATGGATCCTGCTGCCAGTACAGCCGGTGATTTTTGGGCTCGATGTCGAGCCGGTAATCATGCAGCGGCGTACGCGTGTGCGGCGCCGGCGTGAGCCGAATCAGGTGAGGGGAGAGCCGGACGGGCCGGTCGTATTGGTAACGCGTCGAATGATCAATCGCGACGTGGATGGCCATGGTTCGTTGTGCGAGGGGCGGCGAACAGCGCCTACCCGCACCCTCTGCCGTTTGGCGACGAAGCGCAATTTGTCTTTGAACGATCGCCCACCGTGTAACGGCCCGGTCAACGCGGCACTGCGCGTTGGTTTCCAACGCGCGACCACTCGCCGCGGAGGCGTATCACCCGCGCTCAGTTCTTCAGATTCTGCTGCGTACGCGCGAGCGAGCGTTGCAGCGCGTCGATCTTGGAGACGCGCGAGCTGAGCGTGTCCGCTGGCGGCGCGGGCGCGATCACACGCGGGGTCAGCCCGTCGCCCTGAATCTTTCGAAGCTCTGCTCTCGCGCTGCTCAGCTCGGCGGCATTGGGCCTACGCACGCTCGCTTCGAGCTGCTGGAGCAGCTGTTGGATGCGCTGCTCCTTGTCCTCGAGCTGCTTCTCCGCCTCACTGAACGCCGCGTCCCGTGCAGCGAGTCGTTTCTGCGCATCGGCCAGCTGCTGCTGCGCCGCTTTCAGCTCTTCGTTGGCAGATTCGATCGTGCGCTCCGCTTCGGAGATCTGCGTGATCTTGACGCTCAGGCCGTCCTTGCCACCTGCGACGTCCAAGTTGCCGTCGGTCATCACGATGCGATACGCGACGGCAAGCGCGACGATCAGCACCGCGGCACCGAACGCGTAGTACAACACTCGCCCATGAGACGACTTGGGTTCGTCCGCTGTGCCAGCATTCGCCATGGGTGAAAACTAGCGTCGCGTCCGCCCCGTGTCACGCTGACAGAGTCGCGCGGAGACTGACTACAACATCACGCATGTGAGTGCTTCTGCGTCAGAGAGGCGCAGCTCACGGCGGCGCGGCAGGGCTCCCGCGCGAGAGCAGGGCGCCTGCGATTTCATCGGCTAACTTGCCGAGTAAGCTGCCCATCGCGGTGACAGTCGGGCCGGTGTCCGCTGCGCTCGGGGTCGCCTGTAAGCTGCTCGTCCTGGTGGTCGTTTGGCCGCCGCCCCGGACAGACCAGAGCACATTGAGGTGAACGTTGCCGTCGCTGCCCAGATCGAACTTGCGAATGACGAGCTCGATGACTGTATTCGCCTGGAGCGATAGGTCCGACGATGCTGCGAACACGACCGTGCCGGGCAGACGACTTTCGAGGTTCTCCGCGAGCACGCGCCCTACCATCGCGGAGATGGGCTCGGCCCAGCCGGCACCTTGCGAGAGCTGTAAGCGTTGGCCATCCCAGGGACCGAGGATCTCGGTGCGGTCGAGGTAACCGGCGATGCCCGGCCGGCGTACTTCCACTGTGCCGAGCGAGGCTTGCCGGATCGTGCCGCTGACGGCTGCAAGCGCGTAATACGTGGTGTTGGGCGATGATCCGCAGCCGCAGAAGAACAGCACAACACCCAGCGATAGCGCGCGCATCGAGCCCCTCATGGATTGTCTCCCTCGCTGCGACCGCGCAGCAATGCTTCAGGATGGCGTTCGAGATAGTCGACGAACAGCCTGATGCTGCGCGCAGCGTCGCGGGCCTGGGTGACGAGCTCTGCCATGTTTTGCTGGAACGCCGAGCTTTGGCCGTAGCCCTGTTCTCCGAGCGCAGCGTTGAGATTTTGCGTGGCTTTCTGCATTTGTTCGGCGAGGTCAGGCAAGCGCGCGAGCACCGGACCCATGCCGGCATTGGCGTCGTGCGCGAGCTTGCGAACTTCCTGAAGGGTTAGCGACAGCTCGCTCAGCGCGCCCTGCAGCTTCGGACCGCTGACGATCTCGTTGACCGACCTCAGCGTGCGATCGACGTTCTTGCCAATATCGGCGAACGGGATCTGGTTGAGCTTGGCGGCGATCTGCGCGAGTGAGCTGGTCATGTCGCTCAAGCCCCCGCCGCCGTGACCCGGCACCACCAAGAGTCCGTCTTCGGTCTGCAGCTCGGCCTTTTCGCCTGCGTACTCGAGCGCGAGAACCTTCTGGCCAGTCACGAAGTTGGTCGAGCTGACCTCGACGCGCAGGCCTTGCGATAGAATGTAGGTGCTCAAGTCACGCGCGTTGCGGCTCGGATCTTCGAGCGCGCGCATCGGCTGCATGTCGAAGGTCACGCGCGCCACGAGCATACCTTCTTCGTTGAACACCAGCTTGTGCCCGGTGACCACACCCAGCTGCACTCCGCGCAGCTGCACGGGCGCACCGACCGCGAGCCCGGACAGCGACGTCTCCATGTACGTGACACAGGGCACGCGTTCGAAGAAGTCTGCTTCTGCTGCAGACTCATCCTCATACAGCTGAAATACAGTCGAATCGGTGTTCTGCTGCGGTTCCTTCGAGGTGTCGGAAGGCGTCTCGAACGCTATGCCGCCTGAAAGCGCAGACTGCAGGGAACGAAACTCCAGGTGCAATCCGCGTGGCCCCATGTCGAGCGACAAACCCGACGTGTTCCAGAAGTGCGTCGTCGGCCGGACCAGGCTGTCGAAGGGGGCGCGCACGAACACACGGATCGAAACCGGTCCTTGGGCGACGCCGCTCTCGTAGCTGAGCACTTCCCCCACGCGCAGATCGCGATGGAACACCGGCGCACCGACGCCGATCGAGCCCAAGCGCTCCGACTTGAGCCGAAACACGCCACCGGGCTCGTCCGAACGCACGCTCGGCGGCTCCTCCAAGCCCTCCCATTCTTCGATGGGCACGCCGCCTGGTGCTCCCGGATCTACTGCGAGATACGCGCCGGAGACCAACGTCTCGAGCCCCGTCTGCAGGCCGGCCAAGCCGCCGCCCGAGAGCCGCGGTCGCACCACCCAAAAGCGCGCATGATCGGTCAACACAGGCTTCGCCTGGGCCTCCATTCGCACCTTCACCACGACGTGCGACATGTCCTCGGCGAGTGAGATCTCATCGACGGTGCCGAGCTTCACCGCCTTGTGCCTGACCTCGGTCTGATGCGCCACCAAACCATCGGCGGTCTTGAAGGTGATCGTGATCAGCGGGCCACGCGCGAGGAACGCGTGGATCGCCACATACATCGCCACGATCGCCGCTGCCAGCGGCACGAGCCACACCGGAGAGATCGGCGCACGTCGCTTGACGCGCGCGGTCGGGAGCTCTGCGCGGGGTGTGCCGTCGCCGGGCACTTGGGGCACCTGCGGCGGCTGCGGTGGATTCGGTCTCGGGTTGTTCACGTTGCAGCCGGCTCCTTCAGCAGAGATCCGCTGGCAGCATCCCACATCAACCGGGGATCGAGCGCTTCGGTCGCGATCATCGTCAACACCACGACTGCCGCAAAGGCCATCGAGCCGCTGTCCGGTGAGACATTGCTGAGCGGACCCATGTGCAACAGCCCTACGAAAATCGTCACCATGAATACATCGATCATCGACCAACGCCCGATCGCTCGAACCAGCTTGAACAAGCGAGTTCGCCAGCGCAGGTACGCGGGCGAGCCTCGCCCGGTGAGTACCAAAATCGAAGTCAGGATCGCCAGCTTGAGCAACGGCACGGCGACGCTCGCGAGAAATACGAGGACCGCGAGGCCCCAGAGGTGATTTTCGGCGAGCTCGACCACGCCGCCCATGATCGTGTGCGAGCCGCCGCGACCTCCGCGAACGATCGTCATCACCGGCAGCAGGTTGGCTGGTACGTACAGGATCGCGGCGCCGATCACACACGCCCAGACGCGCGCGATGCTGTTGGGTTTTCGGTGCTCGAGCGAGTGCGCGCAGCGCGGGCAGTGCTCGGTCGGCTCCGCGCGCAACACCAAGCCGCAGACGTCGCAGCCGATCAGCGGCACGCTCTTGTCGCTGATGGCGGCCTGGTGCGTGCCACCGATGCCCTGCCACACAGCTTCCCGATCCATCACCGCATCCGCGGCCGCGAGCACCAACACAAACGCGCCCGCGAAGATCAATGCCGGCTCCACTTGCACGTCGGCGATCGCATGCAGGCGCGTGTATGCGACGCCTGCGCCCACCAGGAACACCTCCAACATCGCCCACGGCGTGATGAGCTCCAACCAGCCGAACGCCCACGCGAGCCGGCGCGACCTCCAAGACACGGTGGTCGCGACGAGGGACGCCAACATCACGGCGAGCTTCACCGTCGGCATCACCATCAAGGTCAACACCACCAGCAGTGTGAGCTGCCATGTTCCGTAGTTGAGGAGCCGTATCGGACCGTCGAACACCGTGGCGCTCGCGAATCGTCCGAGCACGTGCAGGCTCATGATCGGAAAGTAGAGCGCCATCGCAAACAGCACAGATGCCACGCTCACACAGACAAGAGGCAAAACCACCCCTTGCAATGTTCGCCGACGCAGCATCCCTTGGCAGCGCGCACACTGGGCCCCTTCACCTGGCTCAACTGCGGGAACATATTGGAATAATCCGCAGTCCGGACACTCGCGCAGGGAACCCGCAAGCTGCTCGTCCGCGTTCTCCCCAGACGCGTTCTCATCCACCGGCGACATTGGCGCCCCCTGCGTGCAAGGAATGCACCGCTCCAGTGTAGTCACAACTCCTTCTGTGGAGACTACAAGCACAGCAGCTGCGGACCATTTTCGCGAAGCACGTGTTCGTCACGTCGATGCGAGCCATTCCAAATAAGAGGTGTTTGCTTCCGCGTTTCGTTCGGGACCGCTCGCTTCTCGCGGCGAAGCGCGCATTTTGCGTGGCACAGTGAGGAGCATCACACTAGCCTGTTGCCTTATAGCCAGCCAGCGGAGGCCTTGAACATGGCAGTTATAGGTCGAGGGATGGGCAGCTCTCGATATGTAAGCGGTTCATATGACCAGCCGTCGTCAAGCGTTGGTTGTATCCAACCCACGCTGGGAGACCAGCTGTCGAGTCGATTGACTCGACTGATGCGGGCGTTCGACAAGGGTAGTCAAATTGAGGAAGCGCTGCGCGTAGCGGAGGTCCTCACACGAGGCTGGCGGGATCAGGCGCTGTTGCAGGCGCCGGGCTGGCCGTCGGACATCACAGATGATCACTCGCCGTTCGAGCTCTCTGTAGCGTTCGATCGAGCGAGCGAAACCGTCCGGCTCCTGACCGAGCCGCAGCTCGCTGCGGCGCCCTCGCTGCGCGCCAGCTGGCGCGAGGCGCTCGACATTCACGAGACACTTAGTTTGAGCTCAAACCTTGATTTGAGCATGTTCGAACGAGTGTCAGATCTGTTTGAGCCGACTGTTGCCAGTAAGGCGCGCTTTGCCATCTGGCACTCGGCAGTCATGAGCCAGGAGCATGGTCTTCGAGTCAAGGTTTACCTGAATCCGGCTATCCACGGCAGTGACGGCGCGCGAGATGTGATGCACGCCGCGCTAGCTCGCCTCGGGCTGCGATCGAGCTGGGCGGACGTCGGGACCCATGCGCTGCGGCGCGGCGGGGTAGACACCTTCAGCTTCCTTGGCCTCGACCTGCACGCTGGCTCCGACGCGCGCATCAAGGTCTACGTGGCTCATCCCCACGCAACGAGCGACGAATTGGTGGCAGCGCTGTCAGCGGCAGGTGGCTTCGATGCAACCCAGGTCAGGGCTGGCTGCAGAGAGCTGCTCGGTGGTGATGGCCCTTTCGAACGGCGAGCGCCCCTGAGCTGCTTTGCTTTTCGGCGCGGCACCGAGGCGCTGCATTCGGCGACCTTACATTTACCCGTGCGCGAGTATCTCAGTGACGACTTCGAGATCGCTCGCCGCGTGTCACAGCGGCTGAACTTGCCCCAGCGCGTGCGCTACATCCGCGGGCTCGCAGCGTTTTGTGATCGGCCGCTCGATGCTGGTCCCGGTCTGCAAACATACGTGTCACTGCGTGCCTCGCAGGCTTGGCAAGCAGTCACAGTCTACCTCGCTCCGGAGCTGTATCGCAGGGCGCTCGGCACTACCGAAACATACTGACAGGGGCGGATCTATGAAATTAGTGTTTCAACACATCCAAGCACAGTCGGCGAAATACAAGACGAATCCGATCTTCGAGTTTCTCGGCGACGAGCGCATAGACCCGCGCGAGCGCCTCGAGTTCGTTCCGTATATCTCACATTTTGTTCTAACATTCGCCGACCTTTACAATTTCTTCCTGATCGAAGAGCCAGCGAACGACCGATATCAGGAGCTCGTGAACGCTCACCTCAGTGAAGAGAGCTCTCACTGGAAGTGGTTCCTCGCCGATCTGGAGACGATGGGTCTGAACCCCACGCTGAAGCTCACCGACGCGCTGAAGTTTCTCTGGGGGCCCGATACTGTCAAAACGAGAGCGCTCGCCTACGAAGTGTGTCAGTTGAATGCAAACCTGTCCTCGCTCGAGCGCTTGGTGCTCGTACACGCGATCGAAGCGACTGGACGGGTCGCGCTCGAAGCGCTCGTACCAGTCGGCGTAGAGGTCGCGAAGACGTCCTCGCGCAAGCTCGTGTATTTCGGGCAACACCACCTCGATACGGAGCGAGCGCACACGGTCGAAGAAGATGAGACGAAGCGCTTCCTCGAGAGCATCCCAGTCACCGACGAGCAGGTTCGGTCCTTGTGCAAACTGGTCGATCGCGTCTTTTCGCACTTCGAAGCCTTTGCGCTCGAAGCGTACGCACGCGCTACCAACGGGCCTTCGTTTCCGGTAGCGAAAGCCGCGGAGCAGCGCGACGCGACGGTCTAGCT
>Ga0190269_10001593_pt1 | contig 10762 bp, 6 predicted proteins | sample Popmic249IS_FD_133749 | JGI IMG/M metagenome (GOLD analysis project Ga0190269, IMG submission 133749) | Populus adjacent soil microbial communities from riparian zone of Blue River, Arizona, USA - 249 IS | ecosystem: Environmental > Terrestrial > Soil > Riparian zone | place: USA: Arizona... | reverse complement strand
CGGGTTGAGCGTCGGCGTGTGCTTCGGTTACTTGCCGGCCGCGCGCGCCGCGCGCCTCGATCCGATCGTGGCGCTGCAGCGGCGCTGACCACCTTACAGCCGATCGAACACGACTACACGCGCCTCGTTGTGTCACTGCCTAACAACCAGCATACTGACTAGGCAGTGTTCGAGTGGTCGTATTGGGGGTATGGATCGGCGTTCGCGCTGATCGCCTGGCTCCCGTTTGGGTTGTGGCGCTTCTCGAGAGTGCGTCCCGCGCTCGCCTCGGCGCAGGTGACGATCTGGGCGATGATGTGGCTGCCGGAAGGTGCCGCATTCGACCTGCCCGCGCTGCCGCCGTTCAGCAAATACACGATCGGTGCGGTGTGCATGCTCCTGGGCCTCATGTGGAAGGCGCCAGAGCGCTTGCGGGCCGCGCGCATCGGGCGCGGCTACGACCTGCTCGTCGGGCTGCTCGTCGTGGCGCAGGTCGGCACCGTGCTGACGAACAGCGATGGACTGCACTACGGCACGTACAAGACGATCGATCTGCCCGGCTTCACGCCCTACGACGGCATCTCAGCCGCGGTGCGCGTGCTGCTCACCATCGGTCTGCCGTTCGTGTTGGGGCGCGCGCTGCTGCGCTCGGAGCGGGACCTCGCGGACTTGCTCGAGACGCTCGCGGTCGCAGGCGTGGCGTACAGCTTGCCGATCCTGTTCGAGATCCGGATGAGCCCGGTGCTGCACGACATGGTGTACGGCTACGCGCCGCGCAGCGATTGGTCGCAGAACCTGCGCGCCGGCGGCTACCGGCCGACCGCGTTCATGGGTCACGGGCTGGTGGTCGGCTTCTTCATGTTCCTGTGTACGCTCTCGGCCGTCACCTTGCAGAAGGCGGGTCGCAAGCGCTTGCTGGGTGTGCCGATCGGCTGGGTGGTGGCGTGGCTATGGCTGAACCTGGTGCTGTGCAAGGCGGCTGCGCCGATCATCTATGCCGCTGTGGGCTGCACGATCGTGCTGTACGCGTCGCCGCGCTGGCAGGCGCGCGTGTTGACTGGCCTGACGGTGCTCGTGTTGAGCTATCCGATCACGCGTATCCTGGATCTGTTTCCGGTGGAGGGGATCTTGTCCCTGGCCGGGGCGCTCGGGCCAGACCGCGTACAGTCTTTGCAGTTCCGCTTCGACAACGAGGACATCTTGCTGCTCAAGGGCGCCGAGCGGCTGTGGTTCGGCTGGGGCGGTTACGGGCGCGAGCGCGTATTCGATGCGGAGACGGCGAAGGACCTGGTCATCCAGGACGGGCAGTGGATCGTGGTGTTCGGGCAGAGCGGGCTCATCGGCTTTCTCGGATACTTTGCGCTCTTGCTCTTGCCGGTGTGGCAGCTCGCGCGCGGGCTGAAGCGGGTGGCTGCGCGCTCGGAGCGCACGTTGCTTGCGGGGTTCGGCTTCGGGGTCGTCGTGTGCTCGGTGAACATGCTGCCGAACATGCAGCTGCCGTATCTGCAGTTCATGTTCGCTGCGGGGCTCGCGGTGGTGTGCGGGGTGTTGTCGCGCCCGGGGTCACGAGCGGCCCCCGCGCGCAGCGTGCGCCCCTCGCGTCGTCCGTCGCAGCGCCCCTCACGCAGCGCCCCGCTGCGCCCCATCTGGTACAGCGCGCCCCCACCAGAAGCCTACGCCGCTGACCTGGCCCCGCGCCCAGCCCAGCACGTACACATCACCCCGGTGTCCCCCGAAGCCGCTGCGGCTGTAAGCGGCGTCGACGCCGCGGAGGCCGGCCATGCAGCCGCCTCGATGCCGGAGCGCCCCGGAGCACCGCCAACCGCAGACCTGCCCCTATCGCAGCTGTCAGCGGCAACACCAGCAAACGACGCCACGCCCTCGGGTCCAGTCCGGACTGCCGAAGCGCTCGCGAGTGACGCCGCGCAAGAGCGCTCAGGCCCAGTGCAGACCGTGGTCATTCGCGCGGTCACGGAGCGCCCCACGATGCGCCCCCCTGCGCCGCCCCCCGATGCCGACCTGAGCGCCCCGGATCTGGTCGCGGCGGTACCCGCGGCACTGGCGAGCACCTCGGCGCTCGGGACCTCGGCACCGCCGTCGAGCCAACGCGCCTCGTCCATCTCGACGACTGCGCCCAGTCGCCCTGCAGCTAACAGCGGCAAGGCCCACGAGCTGGCTTCGCGCCGTTCATCTGCACCGAAGGCAGCCGCCTCAGCGCGTCCGCAAGGCACCGCCCATCCCTCGGCAAGACCGAGCGCCCCCGCCGCCGCCGGTGCTGCTTCGCGCCCGCAAGGCTCCGCGCACCCGTCGGCGAGACCGAGCGCCGCGGTCGCCGCAGGTGCGTCCGCGCGCCCGCAAGGCTCCACGAATCCGTCGGCGAGACCGAGCGCCGCGGTCGCCGCAGGTGCGTCCGCGCGCCCGCAAGGCTCCACGAACCCGTCGGCGAGACCGAGCGTTCCGGCACCCGCCGGTGCCTCAGTGCGTTCGCAAGGCTCGGCGGGTCCGTCGGCGAGACCCAGCGCCCCGGCCGCGGCAGGTGCTTCTTCGCGCCCGCAAGTCTCCGCGCATCCGTCGGCGAGAGCGAGCGTTCCGGCACCCGCCGGTGCCTCAGTGCGTTCGCAAGGCTCCGCGCACCCGTCGGCGAGACCCAGCGCCCCAGCGCCTGCGGGTTCCCACGCCTCCAACCTCAAGCCGAGCGCGCAACCTGCCGCGAAGATCAAAGAGCAATCCGCCACGCCAAGCGACACAGCGCACCGTGCGGTGCCATCGCGACCCGCAGCTGGCTCGCCCACAAGTGGCTCTGCACCTCCCGCAGCGCCGTCAGCAGCGAGCGTGTCCGCACGGCCGGCAAGTGAAACGGCGGCGAGGGGCTCGGCTCGTCCCGACGTGTCCTCTGCGGCGAGCGCGTTGCGTCCCGATGGGAGCGCGTCGACGCGACTCGCGCCTGCAGCGTCTGGCTCCCGGCAGCTGTCAGCGGCGGCCGAGCCCGGACCACCGTCCGCGAGCCTCTCGGCCGAGCGCGCCTCATCGCCCGTGCGTACCCCATCCACAACGCCCTCGGTGACACGTGCCTCGACGCCCGTTCTGCGTGAGCAGGCTGCGCCGCTGACCTCTCCATCCAGAAGCGCTCCTGCTCCGGCTGTAGACACATCCTCGGCCGCCGCTGCCATCGCGGCCCGCCTCAAGAAGCATCCGCTCAGCGGACCGGCACGCGCCCGGATCTCAGGGCAACCGAGCGCAGCCGCCAGCGTGCCGCCCACAGCTGCAGTAAGCGCGGCGGAGCAAGCTGCCACCACGCCGTCCGCGAGCGCGAAGCTGGCCGCGGCGGCGAGCACGGGTCAGAGCCTGGAGCGAACTTCCGGCACGTCTTCCGCGAGCGCGAAGCCAATGGCTGCAGTGAGCACGGGTCAGACCACCGAGCGAGCTGTCGGCGTCCGCGGCGCTTCGGGGCCGCCCGCCGACCACGCGAGCGGGAGCGGGACGCCCGTTGCCGCCGTGCGCGGCATACCCGCCAACGACGTCGAGACCGCGGCCCCACACGCCGACGACGAGCTCGCATCCCACAGCGTTCCGCCGCCGCCGCCACGCGCGGCGAACGGCTGAGTCAGGATCCCTCCACCGACGTTGCGAGCACGGCACCACACGCCGACGACGAGCTTGCATGCTACAGCGTTCAGCCGCCGCCGCCACGCGCGGCGAACGGCTGAGCCGGCGCGTCCCGCCGATGACGTTTGCGAGCACGGCACCACGCATCGACGACGAGCTCGCATCCCACAGCGTTCAGCCGCCGCCGCACGCGCGGCGAACGGCTGAGTCGGCGCATCCCGCCGATGACGTTTGCGAGCACGGCCCCACACGTCGACGACGAGCTCGCATCCCACAGCGTTCCGCCGCCGCCGCCACGCGCGGCGAACGGCTGAGTCGGCGCATCCCGCCACATCGCGCGGGGATTGGCAGCGGCGGGATCGCTCGCCCCACGGCCTTACGGTTGTGCCGGTTCGCGCGGCACAGGGTTGCCGACCGGGCGCCCGACCAGCGTGCCGTCCCCGAACGCCAACCCAGGATCGCAGCCGCCTCACTTCGGCAAGATGCCCAGCACGTTCTCGGGCGGGCGGCCGATCGCCGCGCGCTTGCCGGCGACCACCACCGGGCGCTCCAGCAGCACGGGCTCACGGGCGATGGCCTTCGCGACCTCGGCCGCCGTGCTTTTGGCGCTGAGCTTGAGCCGCGCATACGGCTCTTCCTTCGTACGCAAGAGCGCGTGCGGCTCCACTCCCAGCTTCGCGAGCAGGTCCTCGACCTCTGCAGCCGTTGGCGGCGTCTTCAGGTACTCGACGATCTCCGGCTCGACGCCGTGCTCTCGCAGCAGGGCCAAGGTCTCGCGGCTCTTCGTGCAGCGCGGGTTGTGGTAGATGCGGACTGTCGCTTTGGGCATCGGGCTCTCCTGACGTGCGCCTCGTGCATCTCGCGTGCGCGCGCCGCTGTCAACGCCTGCTGGCGAAGCGGCCGCCGACAGGGTAGGGACAACCCACATGGACCCGCGAAAGCCCCCCGAGCGTGCCGAGACAGTTCGCAGCGCCTTGCGCGAGGCGCTCCGCACCGGCGAGCACACGCTGCGCGAGCTGTCGCAGCTGTCCGGCGTCTCCGAGCGCGAGCTGCCGGAGCACCTCGAGCACCTCGCGCGCTCGGTGACCCACGGCGAGGAGCGCTTCGTCATCGAGCCAGCGCGCTGCCTGGCATGTGGCTTCAACTTCGAGGAGCGCACGCGCGTCAAGCGACCGGGCCGCTGTCCCGCGTGCAAGGCCACCCGCATCTCTCAGCCGCGCTTCGCGATCACCGGCACGCAGGAGAGCTGACTCACCGCCCGTACAGGCGCACCTCGTACACCGAGTTGCCGTAGCCGGGATTCCAGCGATCCTTGCCCGAGATGCGGAAGTAACGTCCCATGGGCGTTGCGCTGAACGTGGTGTACGTCTCGGACTCCACGTTGCCGTTGCGCGTCTTGCCGGTCACGATCGTGGTCCAGCTCTGCTGATCGTTCGACATCGCCAGGGTGAAGTTCTGGATCGTGTCGCCGGCCCACACGATCTCCACCCGCGTGAGCGTGACCACCGCGCCCAGATCCGCGATCAGCGTGATCGGCGACTCGGGCTCGGAGATGAAGCGCGTCGCGTCGTCGTTGTCCGTCATGTTGCGGACCGGGTGCCCGGGCTCGTCGCTCGACGCAGGCAGCGAGGACGTGAACACCTTGCCCGCGAGCAAGTTCATGTTCGAGCCACCGCCGCAGTCCAGGTCGCTCGCAGACGTCGCTCCGGGCGGACAGCAGCCATCCGGCATCTGCGAGGCGCTGACCGTGGTATGCGTGCAGCGCGCCTGACAGCCGCTGCCGCTCAGAGCGTCACGCGTGCACGGGTCGTTGTCGTTGCATGCGCCCGCTTCGCTCGGGCAGTTGCCGTCGCAGCGCTCGCCCGACTCGACCACGCCGTTGCCGCACGTCGCCTTGCAGTCGTTGTCGTTATTGGCGTTGGCGCGTGGGGGACAGCAGCCATCCGAATTGATCGCGGCCTGAATGCGCGTATGAAAGCAGACCAGGTTGCACGTCGAGGCGCTGCCGGTGGAGCCGTCCGTCGTGCACACGTCGCCGTCGTCGCAGCTCTTCGGGCAAGCCTGGGTCGCGCTGCTCGGCTCACACGTCTCGCCCGCGCTGCTGTCCACGTTGCCGTCTCCGCAAGCCACCGGGCAGTCCTGATCCGCCGGGCGCGAGCAGCCGCTGGGACAACACCCATCTCCGGTCGCGCACGACTGGATCGGCTGCAGGCTGCACGTCGCCGTGCACAGACTCGGATCGCCCTTCAGCACGGCCGTGGTGCACGCAGGCGCCGACCCGCACAGCATCGCTGCCGTGCAGCTCTCCGGCGGATCGCAGGTCTCGCCGCTCTCGACGACGCCGTTGCCGCAGCTGCTCTTGCAGTCGTTGTCCGCGTTCGCGCTGATGCCCGGCGGGCAACAGCCGTCATCGCGCGCAGCGCCCGTAATCTTCATGTATTCGCAGCGCGCCTGGCAGGCGCTGCCGGTCAGCTTGCCGGAGGTGCAGACATCCTGGGCGTCGCACTGACCCGGGCATGCGCCCTGTTTACCGGCCTCGATCGCCGTGTCGCACAGCTCGTTGTCGCTCACGCGCCCGTCGCCGCATGCCTGTGCGCCAGCCATGCCGCCCGCGCCGCCGCCACCCGCGCCGCCACCCATGCCACCCGCACCTGCGCCACCCGCGCCTGCGCCAGCTTCACCGCCAGCACCCGCACTGGCCAGGCCCTCCATGCCGCCTGCTCCGCCCGAGCCCGTCTCGCCTGCGCTCGGATCCACGATCATCTCGGAGGTGCCAGCGCTGCCGCCACTGCCCGCCGACTCCTGGCACATGCCGAACACGGCGCTCGCGAGCTTCTCGTTGCTCTCCAAATACCTCGGGTCGCGTTCGTCTGCGCTCGGCGTCGGACAGCGGCGCAATTGCAAGCGGGCGTAGCGCGTCTCACCCGACACGAAACCAGTCTTCAGTCGCTGCGATCCGAGCAAGCTGTCGTCCTCGCCGAAGGCCTCTGCCAGCAGCTCGAAGCTGCGCTTCGCGTCACCGCCGCGGGGCTCGAGCACGTAGCGCTGCGGCCAGAGATCCTCCTCGTATGTCTCGTCGAAGCGCTGCTCTCCATCGTTCTCGATGCGCACGTGCAGCTTCGCGCTGAGCCGGCGCAGCCCGCTGTCCGCGTCGACGATCACGACCGTGTGCGACGCGATCGGCGTCTGCTCCCCATCGCACGCTCCGCACATCCACATGGCCGACAGCCACAGCGCTGCTACGTATCGCATCCTTCCCCTCGGCTCGAATACTGTCACGAGACTGCCATGCCGCAGGTGTCAGGGTCGAGCAAGACGTGCATGCGCGCGTTCCGAGCGCGTGCGCTGGCCATGAGCTGGATCACAGCTCAATGCTTCGCCGCGCTCTCGAGGGCCGGAGTGCCCGTCACCGCCGAGACGCGGCTGCTCTCGAGCCGCGGCGCTGCGGGCAAGCCAGTGACTTCCAGGATCTGCTGCTCGTCCAGGGTCTCCCGCTCGAGCAGCGCCTTTACGAGCGCGTCCAGGTGCGAGCGATGCGCGCGCAACAGACTCTTCGCCTGCTCGTGACTGTCTCGAATGATGCGCATGACCTCGGCGTCGATGCGGCGCGCGGTCTCTTCGCTGAACGGCTTCTCGCCGCCTCCGAAGCCCGCACCGCCGAGGAACGAGTTGTGCGCCGGTGCGAGCTGCACCATGCCCAGCTCCTCACTCATGCCCCAGCGCGTGACCATGTTGCGCGCCAGGTTCGTGGCCTGCTCGATGTCGTTTTCGGCGCCGGTGGTCTTGGTGCCGTACACGATCTCCTCGGAGGCGCGCCCGCCCAGCATGCCGATGATGCGCGCACGCAGGTACGCCTCCGGGTAGTTGTAACGATCGGTCTGTGGCCGCTGGTACGTCACGCCGAGCGCCTGACCGCGCGGCACGATCGTCACGCGATGCACGGGATCGGCGCCGGGCACGACGAGGCCCAGGATGGCGTGGCCGCTCTCGTGGTACGCGATGCGCTCGCGATCCTCGTCGCTCAACAAGAGCGGGCGCTCCGGGCCGAGCACGATCTTCTCCAGCGCATCCACGATGTCTTTGTGGTGCACCTCGTTCTGCTCGCGGCGCGCAGCGAGCAGCGCGGACTCGTTCACCAGATTCGCGAGGTCCGCACCGGACAGACCGGGCGTGGTGCTCGCGAGATCTCCCAGATCCACGTCGCTCGCCAGCGGGACCTTGCGCGTGTGCACCTTCAGAATGGCCTCGCGTCCGGCCTTGTCCGGTAGATTTACCACCACGCGTCGATCGAAGCGGCCGGGCCGCATGAGGGCTTTGTCCAGCACGTCCGGCTGGTTGGTCGCCGCGAGCACGATGATGCCCTCGCGTCCGGAGAAGCCGTCCATCTCGGTCAGGATCTGGTTGAGCGTCTGCTCTTGCTCACTCGACCCGCCGAGCGCGACCTGGCCGCGCGCGCGGCCGATGGAGTCGATCTCGTCGATGAAGATGATGGCCGGCGCGTTCTCGCGCGCCGTCTTGAACAGATCGCGCACGCGCGCTGCGCCCACGCCCACGATCATCTCCACGAACTCCGCGGCGCTCATCGAGAAGAACGGCACGCCGGCTTCGCCAGCCACGGCCTTCGCGAGCAACGTCTTGCCAGTACCGGGCGCGCCGACCAGGAGCACACCCTTCGGGGCCGAGCCGCCGAGCCGTGTGTATTTCTCCGGCGAGCGCAGGAAATCCACGATCTCGACGAGCTCGTTTTCGGCCTCGTCGATGCCCGCGACGTCCGCGAACGTCACGCGCTCGGCGCTGTCTTGATCGTAGCGACGCGCCTTGCTCTGGCCGATGCCCATCAGCCCGCCGCCGAACCCGCCGCCGGCACGGGCCGCGCGCCGGAACATCCAGATGTAGAACGCGATGAACAAGACGGACGGACCGAAGCCCAGGAGCAGGGTGCGCAGCATGCCGCCGCCCGACTGCAGCGAGTCGGCGCGAATCTCCACGCCGTTGTCGATCAGCAGCGCCTCGAAGCCCGGATCGATGAACACGGGCAGGGTGGTGACGAACGTCTTCGAGGAGCGCGGTTTGCCAGTGCCGAGCTCCGGTGTGTCCTTTTTGTCGGCCTTCTCGGCCGCCGGCCACGTCACGGCGTTCGCGAAGTGCCCTTCGAGCATCTCGCCGCGCGCGTAGACGGCCTCGACGTTCTTCTTCACGACCTCGGCCTTGAACACGGTGTACGGCACCGTGATCGGCGCATCCGGATCCACGAAGAACGCCTTCATGAGCACGTAGTTGAGGCCGAGCATGACCAGAAACCACAGCCACATGCGCCGCGGGGGCATGTTCGGCTGGCCCGCAGCGCCCGCGGCACCGGGACGCGTGCTGGTGCCCGCTGGCGGCTGCCCGCGTCGGGACGACGGTTCTGGAGGCGTCGGTTTCTGCAAGCTCTGCCGGCTCATGCGAAGTTCTCCTGGGACGCGTTCCTGGCACACGGAAGGCGGCCCGGAAGACCGCACATCCAAGTCTGTGTAGCAGAGTGGGCTGCCCGGTGCTCATCTGGCTACGCCTGGCTTGCGCAATCAGATGCACGCGGCGCGCCAGCTACTTCGCCGCGAAGTGCGCGCGCAGCACCGCGTTCACCTCGGCGGCGTGCTGGATGGGCAGCGCGTGAGACGCGTCCTCCCAGACGTGATGCGGTGCGCGCAGGCTACGGGCCAGCGCCGTGTTCGACGCGTGGGTCGCGATCGGGTCCTGCTTGCCGCTGAGCACGATGCAGCGGTGAGCGGCGAGCTCGGGCAAGCGCGCGGATTGATCGTGTGCGCGCAGCGCCTGCAGCTGCGCGTCCGCGATGCCGGGCGACTGCCAGAGCGGACGCCCGAAGATCGCCTCGAGCTCGCTCATCACGCGCTGTGCGCCGCGCGCCTCGAGGTACGCGTCCGGCATGATCAAGCGTGCGAACGCGCGGCGGCGCGAGGCGCGCGGGCCGAGCCTCGACAACGTACCGAGCCAGAGCAAGCGCGCGCTCGGGCTGCGCAGATCGCGCCCGCCCGAGAACGTGCACAGAAGAGCCAAGCTGGCGACGCGCTCGGGCGCGAGCAGCGCGAGCTGCTGCACGATGACGCCGCCGAGCGAGTGCCCCACGAGGTGCGCGCGCTCGATGTGCAGCGCGTCGAGCAGGCCGAGCGCATCGCGCGCCAGGCGCTCCACCGTGAGGTCGGGAGCCGCGGAGCTTGCGGAGCGGGTCCCGCGACTGCACCTGTGACTAGTCAGGTTGCGCGTGTCGCCGCGGCTGCCCCCGATGCCGCGGTTGTCGAGCGCGATGCAGCGCTGATCGCGCGCCAGCTCCGCGATTTGCGGCGCCCAGGCGCGGCCGGCCAAGCCCACGCCCTGCACGAACAGCACGGGCGGCCCCTGACCGCTCTCCTCGTACGCCAGCTCGACATCCTCCAGCTTCACGCTCGGCATGTGCGCTCCTCCGGCACCGTGTACCACGCCGGCTGGAGCTGCGCGTGGCCAACGTCGTGACGCTCACAGCTGCTGGAGCGCGTCGCGCAGCGCGCTGCTGCGTGCGGAGATGAAGTCGCTCAGGCCGGCGAACGCGGCGTCCGGCTCGGTGTCCCGCTGCCAGCGCTCGGCGTCGAGCGTCAGGTCGCGGGCGATGAGCGCTCGGTAGTGCGCGACGCGCTCGAAGCCGATGCGGGCCAGGGTGCCGTCGCGGAGCACCGACAGGAAGCGCTCGCGATAGCGCGCCTTGAGCGCCGGGATCTGCAAGAGGCGTCCGCTGAAGAAGTTCCCACCGTCGAGGAGCAGTGCGACGTCGGCGGTGAGCCATGCCTCCGGATCGCGCCAGTCCGCTCCGAAGCTGATGTCCGAGTCCCACGGCAGCTGCGTCCAGCGTGCCGCCCCTGGCTGCAGAGAGCGATACAGGTAGAAGTTCTGCGCGACGGCGTCGCCGTTTTGCGTGAAAGCGACCCACAACATGCGATCGAGGTAGGCCGCGAGGGGGAAGATGGGATCGATGTTGCGCTCGAACGAGGTGGGGTCGAGGGGGGTGGTTTGGAGAACGCGGATGAGTTGCTCCAGGTCTGCGTAAGCCGGCGCAGCGATCGGAGCGTCGCTCACGGCTGCGCTGGTTTCGTCGGTCAGCGCTCGATTGGTTTCTGTGTCGGGCTCGGGCTCGGGCTCGGGCTCG
>Ga0190269_10001592_pt1 | contig 10777 bp, 8 predicted proteins | sample Popmic249IS_FD_133749 | JGI IMG/M metagenome (GOLD analysis project Ga0190269, IMG submission 133749) | Populus adjacent soil microbial communities from riparian zone of Blue River, Arizona, USA - 249 IS | ecosystem: Environmental > Terrestrial > Soil > Riparian zone | place: USA: Arizona... | reverse complement strand
TGGCTTGAGTCTGTCCCACTTCGGGATCAGACTTGAAAGGTTCAAATAACGCCTCGACAAACCCGGGTTCCACAAGAATATCATTATCCAAAAACAGCACATGTGTCGCACCGAATTCATGGATGGCCATGTTCGCGGATGCATTCCGTCCTCCAGCAACGCCAAGATTGGATTCGCTGTAATGGGTCATAACGTTGGTGTACTTCTGTCGTACTGCCGCAATTGTATCGTCCTGGGAGCCATTGTCCCAGACGAGGATACGGAAGGGCACTCTGGTATTCGCCACTAACGCGGTTAAGCACCCGAGCGTCTTTTCTCGTTGTTTGTAAGTGAGGATGATGACTACTATATTTGGAGAATCCATGAGTATCTGTGTTTATTCTGATGTTCTACGTCAGAAATAAGACGGAAAGATTGAAAAGAAGTTGCTAAAAGCCCTGATATACAAAAGTTTCCTCTTGTCCTGACTGCATGAGAAGCAGAATTAGGAATAAGGAGACTGCCAGGAACGATGCCTGGATCCAGGCTGGCCAACGAAGGAAAAACTCATCGTCCTGATAATGACGTTGCAGCCAATCCAAACCCAAGACAAACACTAGAATGGGTACGAACAGGAAAATACGGCGAAATCGAATGATGGGATATGTCCAATCCAACATTCCGCCCCAGTATGTGAACGCCACAGGCAGATCCATTATGAATGGTACCCATGCAAAGGTCACGAGAATGAAAACAGTTACCATCCCGGAGATTTGTTGCCATAACGATTTTTGCTCTGGTGTAGTTGTTTTTTGCAGGGAAGATAGGCGTTCGATTACCTGGTACAGCCCGTGCAGTCCTCCCCATAAAAGCATGTGCCAGCTCAACCCATGCCACAGTCCACTGATAATCATTGTTGCCATCGGTGGGAAAAACAAGCTTGACCAATTGTTTGGGTTGGAAACACGACGCCTGAATAGGCGACTCAAGGGGTAGTAGATATAATCACGCAGCCAGTTGGATAGCGAGATATGCCAGCTATTCCAAAATTCTGTAAAGTTCCTCGCAAAGTAAGGTTGTTGGAAATTTCTTGAAAGTTCAATTCCAAAAAGACCACTTACGCCACGCGCTATGCTGGTATAGCCGCCAAAATCATTATAGAGAAACAGCCCATAGATCATGATCCAGCCGATCAACTCAGGACCGGTGTATTTGGTTGGCGTCTCGAACGCGTCCCAAAACAGGATGGTGGACAATGTTCCGGCAATAAACAGTTTGCGTATTAGACCGATGACGATAAGTGAAAGACTACGGGCGAAGAGATTATTGTCGACATAGCGAGGCCGGGCTAATTTTGGCAGGAAAGTACGCGCTCGCTCGATCGGACCAGAAAGCAATTTTGGAAAATAAGCCAGATACAGCGCGAAGTCAACAAAATTAGATGATGCACTTATCTGTCTGCGGTGTACGTCAACCAGATAAGAAATGTTCTGTAATGAATAGTAAGCCAGACCGATGGGGAGAAAAAGCTCTACTGTATGCTCGGACAGTTGTATGCCTACTCCGTTCAGCACATCGTACAAGTCGGGCAGAAAGAAATTGAACATTCGAAAGAGCAAAAGTCCAGCCAGATTCAGACCGATGCCAAGCCATAACAATCCAAGTTGACTTTGCTCTGTCTTCTGCATACGTAAAGCGAGAAAAAAATTGATGACCGTCATGACGATTAGTATCAGGCTGAGCTGCCATGCCCAGGTCATGTAAAATGCATAAGAAACAAGCAACAGCCAATAATTTTGTGGACGACGCGGCAAAATGTAATAGATGGACAGAACTACTACCAGAAAAAAATAGAAATTAAGAGATGTAACGTTCATGTCCGGCCTCTCATAATGAATTCCATCCAAATTGACATAGGTTAGCCCGCCAAGCTGTAGCATTCGTGCATTGCCACCAAATTTTCACGACCTTTGGTCAATCCAACCGTGCTTTAGCGACCTCACCACCAAGCCAATGACTGAACAGTTGTGCTCCGGTAATGTTGAGGTGTGAATAGTCCCACCAGCCATCCTCTGGAATGAGAATCTCATCATTTGACCGCAAGAGGGTTGTATTTGTATCATTTATGGCTCCTTCTATTGCATTCGCGATCTGGGAATAATCCTGTTCGCCATTTTTAAAGAAAGCATAGAAGGATCTGTGTACAGGCATCATGACCATGATAACCGTAGTGCCTTGGTCTGTCATCTTTGCGATATCCAGTATGCCTGTCATGTTTTCAGGATAAACCTGATACTCATAGTATTTTTCAAAACCGGGAATGTCCGCCGGGTCACTTCTGGATGGAGGCACGTCGAGGTCGATTCTCTGTCCCGTTTTGGCATCAAATCCTAATCTTGCTTCGAGGGAATCGCCTAATTCATTTTCCAATCCAGCGCGGTCGAGTCGTATTAATAAGTTCAAAGTTTTGAAATAACGGACGAGATGAGAATTCGCATAAAACCATCCTGAGAAGCTGAAATCACCCGACTTGAATCTGACCCATGGTGTATCCAGAACGACTCTTGCATCCGGGCTGTCCTGTCCCACTACGAGTGAATTTGCATGTAGCCCGTAAACGATCAATTGCGGATGATATTGGTCAACCAGTATTCCTGTTATCACGCTTACGCCAACTGCGGGAAGCGAAGCAACCCCAAAATTGAAGCATTCCATTCGCTTCCCAGATTCTTCAAAATAACCATCACTGAAACTTAAAGGATCGAGGTCCAGCCACGTGAGGGAATCGCCCACAAATATGCAATCAATAGATCCACGCTCTTGATAGATGGCTTCCAGGCGTGCCAATTGAATCTCAAATTGATGGTGCTCACTTCCAAATGAAGGAACTGCCAGTGTTGATGATACAACTTTCATGCGAAGCACGATTTCCATAAAGCCAAAGAATAGGAAAAAAACAAGCAGGTATATTAAAGCGGCCTTTTTGGAGAACTGGATCTGTAGTGTTTTCAAGAGGATGAACCTTGTCGATACTATTATGGGGAGGATAGTTTATAGATCACAAATCTGCTATCCCTGATGAGCACGGGATAATTACCCTCAAGATACTGCTTGAGGTCACTTTGGTTTTCAAGTTCCATAACATCGGTAACAATGAAATATTCCGGTTCCATACCTTTGCTAAGGATTTTCAATCGTTCCTCGGGAAGCAAATCCTTAACTCCCCATAGCTTTTCGTCCCGTATGTCATACCAATATGGCCAGTACTGTCCGGAGATCTTTCCATAGTACATCAAAGGTTTGCCATCATAGGGTGCTAGGAAGATCGTGTTAGTGCTATGAGCAACAAGTCTCCCAATGTCTTCCGCAAGTGTGATCTCTGATCGATAGTCTGGCAACTTGCGTGCCGCCTGAACATGGGTTCCGGCGCCCAGAAAGAGCGAGACAAACAAGACGCCCCAAATGCCCAGCTCCAAAAAGGGATTTGTTGCCTGCCGGCGCAGGTTTTGACTAAGAATATCTGCAATGGAGCCGAAGGAAAGAGCGATGATGGGAAAAAGAGGCAAGTGATAATAGTCATGTGTACTGATCGTGTAGTTGAAGGCAAAACACATTACAAAATAGCCGGCCCAGAGCCCGAACAATAAATTCTTATGCCATCCAGGAGAGTACATCAACGCGCCCAGTATGCCACCCAGGAACATAGTAAATCCTACAGCAAGCCGGATGCGTTTCAACCATCCATCCCAGAAATCAAATTGCAGCAGTAACTGTGGAATGAAACTTTTCTGAGCCTGCTGATCCAGATTGACCGTGTTTAAAATGCCATAACCGTAATACAGTATAGATGGGAAAAGTGCCACCAACACAAAAATGATATTGTCCTGATCCAGGATCAGACTCTTCGCCAGTCCCTTCTTCTGAATCTGCATTGCAAAATAACCACCAAAGATAATGAAAAGGCTGACTGGCTTGATCAAAATGGCAACGGCTGAAATGGCCGCCATGGCGAACAGATTCTTCCTGGTCAACTGTTGATGATAAACAACAATTGCGTAAATACTGATGACCAGCAACATGATCATCAATGGGTCGGGTTGAAAACTTTGGCTGGATATCACGCCAAAAGGTAAAAATAAGTAAATTGATGTTGCCAAGATCGAGGCATCTTCATTCATCATTTTGCGTGCAAGAGCGTATAAAAAGATCCCTCCTGTTATCCAGTAGATGGATGACATTAGTCTGGGGATCCATAACGCTTCCCCTCCTCCTACGAAGTACAGTCCCGCTGCAACAACATCCACCACTGGAGGACCCAGGAAGCCAATTCGCTCCAGACTGGAATGCGCGACTTCCTTTTCCCAGATTGGAACCTCATCAGTTTTGGAAAAGTAAAATGACCTGGCCGTCAAAGCTGCGCGGTATTGTTTGATGGGGTGATAGTCCATAGGTATGTTTGTGATACCGATTGCCCGGACGCCAAAGGCTGTAATAAAGATAATCGACACGATCAGCCAGCGAATCGGTTCATTTCTGACAATGAACTGATTTGCATAGAGTTTTGAAGGAGTGAATGACATATGATGGCTACCGATGATCTGGATTTTTATCCATCTATCCTGTAATGCGTGTCAGTCCCAGCCACGATGCGAGAGGCGGATAAGCTTGCTGGAAACCGTAGGACAAACCTATTGCAAATTTACGCTCCAAGATCCAGAGGAGTCCACCTATCACCAATATTCCAACAGTCGTTGCGAGGACAAGCCCTATCCATCCTGGAAGGAGAAGATCGATTCCAACGGCTAGAAGCGAACCGATCAATGACACAAGCCCTATGCTGATGAATGGAATAAACATACCTGAGAACGGCTTGTTCAGAATTCGGCGCAGGAAAAACAATCCCATGACTTGGGAACTCACTGTAGCTGGTAACCACGCAAGGGCAGCTCCAACAGCCCCATAGGAGCTTATCAGGCTGGATACACCCAGCATCAATATGATGGATTGGATGGTTTCGATAACCAGAATTTTGTTGGGATGTCCAGTTCCGTTTAGAATCGGAGCAATCGTTTCACCGAGCACATCAAAAATATTCACAACAAGCAATACACGGATAATGCCTACTGTGCCCTTCCAGTCTGGGCCAAAAACATCATTAATCAGGGTGGGGGCAATCGCGATCATCAATAATGAAATGGGAAGCAACAAGACGGCCACGCTGATCAGGATGGACTTGAATGCCAGAGTGACTTCCTGAACGTTCTTCTGCAAACGGGAATAAAATGGAAATGCGACTGCTCCCACAATTTGATTGGCCACATCCGTTGGCATAAAAGCGAGGCTGGTAGCCAAGTAATACAGTCCTAATTCGGTTGCGCCCAACTGCCGAGAGATCACCACGCGTAAGATGGTTTGGCTCAACATCACGACGATGCTGGTTAGGAGTACCCAACGCCCGAACAGTGCCAGCGGACGAATTGCATCCAGTCGAAGTATTAATCTCGGTCTGTGAGGGGCAATAAAATAGGATTGAATCATATACACCAGTGAACCAGCTAATGTACCTATCACCAACGCCCAAACACCAAGTTCCTTTGCCAGAAAGATGGACAAAATTGTATTCACCAGTGCCTTGGGCAACTGCAGGAACACAAGGGCACGAAAATTCAACTCCCGACTGAAACGTGCGATCATGATGCTGGCAGCCGCGTCCAGAACGGGTCGAATAGCAAGGGCGCGCAACAAATTCACTACTCTTGGTTCCATAAGGTAGTCTGCGATGAATGGCGCGGTAATATAAATGAGCGCAGCGATAATTGTCCCGCGTAAAACTTCCATGGTCCAGGATGCATCATAATGTTCGGGTAGGGCATCGTCGAGCTGAACCAGTGCTGTCGTCATACCGAAGTTGGAAAGACGCATCAAAACATCAATGGCAAGCGATGCAATCGCCAGCAATCCAAAATCAAACGGTGTAAGCAACCTTGCCAGGATGGTAAGACGAATCAAAAAGATCACTTTTTCGCCCCCATATTGGATTACTTTCCAAAATATGGCATTCCCTACAGATGAAAATTGAGTGTGATTCAAAAGTTATTTTCTCGAGAAACCGTATAGTGTGTGATGGCTCGGTGCATCTATTCGTAAAACAGGTGTGACTTTCCTGTCTGAGTCATGACAGATTCATCCATGCGGCCAGATCTGCCAGGAATTTGTTGCCGTTCGTATCTTTTTGCCAGAAACGAGTCAATTCATGGATATCAGATCCAGTTCTTACAACGTCATTCAGGCTGATGCAGGCAAATTTAAACCCAGCCTCGCGAACGGCTTGTTTCGCATTGTGGGTTGCCAGTCCATTCGGGTAGGAGAAACCGGCAACAGTCCTTCCCAGCAGAGTCTCCAGATCCTGTTTCCCTTGCAGGATCTCTTCTCTCTGTCTTTCCATTGACACGTAAGGCAGCATCAAATGGTTTCTCGTGTGCGAGCCAACCTCTACCAAACCGCCTTCTGTCAACTGCAGCAACTCGTCGCGGTCTATTGCATACTGCTTACCTTCGACTCCCACCGGACGGGCCCAGGCGCGGATCGCTTCAAGAGCAAGTTCTCGTTCAGCAAGATCGAGCGGCAGTATGAAGTGGTACAACGCTTGACGGAACTGACTTCGAAAGGATACATCTTGACCGTTTATTATTTCACGATTTTTGACAGGTTGGTTCCATTTGAATGTCCTGTTTCCTGCCTGCAAATTGAGCCCTTGCAGGTCGGTATCTGACGAATGGGTCAACCGTTCCAACTCATCCCACCAGAATTCTCCTCCAAGGTAACCACTGCAAACGAAGATGGTCGCTGGCACGCCATATTTTTCCAGAATGGGTTTGGCTTGGTAAAGGTTATCAGCATAACCATCATCAAACGTCACAGCGACCGTCCTGGGTGGCAATGAGCCGGTCATCAGGTGTTCAATCAGTTGCGAGAGATGAACAGGATTCGCATACTTACTGAGTGCATCCATTTGCTGCGCAAAATTGTCTGGTGTTACACAGACATCATACGCATCATTGCGTATGTTGGTGACACGGTGATATCCCAGGATCATTGCCCCACCGAGCAGACGCGCTCTCACCCATTGCGAAAACCTCTTTGCTGTCTTGACACCAGGAATTCTCATTTTGGCTTCTGTACGGAACACTGTTGGGTAAAGCAATATATGGTTTCATTCGAAAGGTATAAGTTTGCCAGGAGATGCGGCTCGCAAACCTTCATGCTGACTCTCGAAAGTATGGTTTCATTAAAATGCCTTTATCCTAAAAGATGTGATGTGCTTCAAATCAAAGCTGGCACTCAGATGCAGAAGTTGGTTGTTTTATTGTTTTTCTTCTGGTTTCACAGCGCGAACAGCGATGATCAGCTCGTAATTCGGGTCATTGGTGTCTAGTTCCTTTTGCCTGAGATCCTCAGCAGCCAGTCCCTCCAGGAAGGCGATTGCCGTGAGAACATTACCATAGGAATAAACAGTTATGTTCTCTTTGGGAAAGACTTCCTCAAAAAGACAGCGAGCAGAAAGCGATGTGAACCTCCAGTATTCGCCCCACAGTTCAAAATCTTCGCGGCTAATCTGGGCCATGCCAGCCGCCGTTGCCAATATCGTTCCTCCTGGTTTCAACAGGCGATATAACGTGACCACTGTGGACTTAATATCATAGATGAATTGAAGTGTTTGCGTAAAGATGATCGTATCGAAAGTGTTTGAAGGGAGATGGTCTGCATTGGAGAGATCGGCAACGATCGTTGCATCTGGGTTGCCTTCCACCTTGTGCAGCACATCACTCTTTGTGACACGGTCGCTTCCGTATCTCACTGTATAAGAGTTGTGCTTGACCTCCAGCACATGCCCACAAATATCCATGGCATGTTTGGAAAGGAAAGTTTCGATGTAGTATCGGTCGATTTCCAATCCGCGGCTGTTTCCATAGTCAATAGTTATCGGCTTAACGTTGCGCAGCTGACCGAAGCGAATCCAGCCGACAGGCGGCCAAACTGCCAAACGGGATAGCCGACGCCGGGTTTCACGAGTCAAAAATCGGGTGGCAAGGAGGCGGAGTCGGTTCTTCATCCCAGCTCACCTGGTAATATTTTCGAACGCATACCCTTTAGAATTCCAGGTACTAAATGTACAAAATATGCCTTTCCTATCTCTGCATATTCCGAGTTGCCACTCAAATTTCCCATGATCCATATTCGAAACGCGCGAACCCAATGCACCAACGCCCTCATTAAAATGAATAGATCTGCTTTGCGAAGATATTTTCCATAAAATCCTCCATGGCTAAGGGCATAGCTGCGATACTGTTCGAACCGCTTGGATGCCTCTCGCCAGCCAAAGTGTGCGACGATTACTTCAGGCTCATAGTGGATCGTCACGCCTTTTCGAAGGGCACGATATGCCCATTCTGCATCCTCGGCGGTAGGCATAACAGGATCTTCTTCGAACAGTCCCACTTTTCGGAAGACACTGATGGATGTTCCCATGTTGCCTCCAGACATCGAATCAAATTTAAGCCGTGGTTTTGACTGGACTGAAGGATTTGCCGAAGTCACTGTAATGATGACATCTTCACCAGCAGCTTCCACCCGTCCTGTGATCACCGCTTCTGGACTCAGCCGCAGCCGGTTTGCCATATTAACCAGCCAATCTGCATCGACGAAGCAGTCATCATCGGTGATCGCTACAAAATGGGTATCCACCTGTTCAAGTCCACGGTTGATACCGGCTGAACGCCCGTGTAGATCTGAAAGAATATGCTTGACGCGAATGCCATGTTTCTGCAGATACTCCAGCCAATCTACAACATCCTTATTGGATCCCTGTTCCACTACAATCAAACAAGCAGGCCAGGCATTTCCTTTGAGGATCCAATATAAGCTCTGTTCAAGGATCTCCCGCCCAAGGGTAGGAATGACAATGCTCATGTCGCTGATGATCGGGCGATGTTCAAAATTAACTTGCTTGAGAGATTCAAAAGAATGAGAGGTGCGATGATTTTTCAAAGTAGGTACATTTCTAGAATTGCATTGATTAAGGTTCTTCGCGTTGTCGGATTACGCTGTAAATGAAGGGTGGGCTTTTGACCAACACCGAAAATTCATACTTGTCACTCAAGGTGACCAGATCTCGCTCTCCCATTATGATCTCTCTTGGGCCGTTGGCTGTGAGTTCGGATAGTTCCGTTTCATTCCACGCTACCTCGATCGGACGTTCCGAATAGAACATCGCAGCCGGACCTGCAATTCCATCTACATAATCGGGTGGAAGTGCAAGTCCGAGTAGGGTCTCATCATATAGGATATCTGATGCCCCCGCAATATGAGCGATTTTCTCAAGTGGAGATTCGGTTGCCTGATAAAGATTCCTTGTCCGTATGATGCCCACAGAAAATAGGAACAAGTACATCAAGAGTACAACGAGTTTGGTATAACCTCTTCCTTCAAAAAGCGTTTCCAGGTAAGACAATAGAAACCTGCTGCTATTGCTTATCTTTTCGACTAGCTTTGGACCTTCGGGATTTCGTGGCTCGAAGAACTTTCTTATGTGAGGTGTCAGGCGGTTAGTCGTGAACAGCGCCACCACTATGAATCCGGACAACAATAAAAAGACCATCATCGTCTTTGTCGATGGGATAATAGTGGCGACCAGAACTGCAATCAAAAGACCACTAAATGCACTGGATTGATGGTTGTCGTATGCCTTAATGAGGACACTCGCGCAAAATATTGCCAGCATTGGATATATGGGCGTCAGATAATGAAAGATCTTGGTTCCCACGAAAAGCGAATACACACCAAAAATGCATCCGGTGAATAGGATGAGAGTACCAGTTCTATTCCAGCTTCCTACGAGCCGTCTTATTTCCACAGTGAGCGCTATCGGCAACAGTAGAAACCACGGGGAAAAATCATATGCCATTCGATCAAAGTAGTATCTGGGTGAGCCGGTATTACCTTCCAGTGGGCTCATGGTTCTCCGTATGAGATCATAAAAGAAATATCTATCAATAAATTCTTGTCCATGCTTGAAATACATCACAAGGTGCCATGGCAATATAAGCAGCAAAGCCATGCCTATGGCGCCCCAAAAATGTTTCGACGAGAAGGTCTCACGGACTTGCGCTTCGATGATCAGATCAATGCCAATTGCCATGATTACAATAAACACTGCCCAGAATTTCACCATAAAGCCCAGAGAGAACAGGATGGATATTAGGTACCAAAACCCCGGGTTCTTCCTTGGATAGGTTACATAAACTGCTAATATCAGTATGATGAACAACGTCAACATCATATCGGTTGTCCCATTTCGAGCCTGTCTCATGAACTCGTAACCAGAAAGCAAAGGGAAAATGGAGAGCAATCCAACACGTGTGTCAAATACTTTCGAACCAATAATGTAAGTAAGAAGAATCACAAGTACGCTTGAGATTGCAGATGTAACTCTTGCCCAAAACTCACTAACGCCAAAAAGCTTGAACCATAATGCAGTTGACCACATAAATAAGGGAGGTTTTTCAAACCACAACTCTTCCCCCAGAGTCAATGTAAGCCACTCATTATTCTGGAGCATTTCGCGTGATACTTGTGCGTATATTCCTTCGTCATAATCCAGAAGGCTTGAACTGCCCAACCCCAAAAATACAACCGATGAAATCAAAACGATAAATAAGAGATGATACTTTGAAATCTGCGTCATATTTTCCTCGTAGGATCGTCTGTGATGATGAATAGCTGAACTGAACTCTACTGC
>Ga0190269_10001591_pt1 | contig 10780 bp, 9 predicted proteins | sample Popmic249IS_FD_133749 | JGI IMG/M metagenome (GOLD analysis project Ga0190269, IMG submission 133749) | Populus adjacent soil microbial communities from riparian zone of Blue River, Arizona, USA - 249 IS | ecosystem: Environmental > Terrestrial > Soil > Riparian zone | place: USA: Arizona... | reverse complement strand
GAGCGCCTGCCGGACGGCTACGCCACGGCCGTCGGGGAGCGTGGCGGACATCTCTCGGCCGGCCAGCGCCAGCTCGTGGCCTTCGCTCGCGCCGCCGCCGCCGACCCGCGCGTACTGATCCTCGACGAGGCCACCTCCAACGTCGACGTCCGCACCGAGAAAACGATCGAGCGCGGCCTCGAGCGCCTCCTCCACGGCCGCACCGCCATCGTCATCGCCCACCGCCTCTCCACCATCCGCCGAGCCGGCAAGATCGTCGTCCTCGAAAACGGCCAGATCGCCGAGCAGGGCACGCACGACGAGCTGATCGGTGCGGGCGGGCCCTACAGCAAGCTCTACGGGGCGTGGGCGGATTCTTCGGCTGCTTGAGCGTTGAAGGGGAGTCGGGTGGGGGTCGTTCGGAGCACCTCCGCCGGGAGGATCGGGATCTGCTGACGCCTCAAGGGTCGGCTGCCCGGCTCCATGCTGAGTACCTCACGACCCCCACCCGACTCCCCCGCAGCTCCAATTCCATCTGCCTATACCTCGCTTGGAAACCGGCGGCGCTCCCGCGAGTCCGCGAGAACCGTCGCTATACGACGCTTACCGCGGACTCGGGGAATCAGCTCCAGGGTTTTCTTCAGTTGAGCTGATCGGGACGGGCCGGTGGGGGTCCTGGCGTACTCAGCATGGAGCCGGGCCGAGAGCTACGGGCGACAGCAGGGGGCGCTTCTCCCGGCGGAGGTGCTCGCCGGGACCCCCACCGGCCCGTCCCCCAACCGCTCAGATCAACCAGGCCCGACGCCGCCGGATTCGCCGCCCGTTTCCGGCGCCGGTTCAGGTGCTTCGGGCCCACCGCCCGCGCCGCCGGTTTCCGGCGCCACTTCTTCTTCGGGCACGAATTCTTCTTCGGGTGCGGGTTCTTCGTATTCGGGTTCGACTTCGACCCCGCCTTCGGCTTCTTCGCCTTCGAATTCTTCGCCGCCGGGGGTCGCGGTGCCGCTGCCGGCGGGGGTCGGTAGGCCGGGTTCGTCGCTGCAATCTTCGAAGCCGTAGACGGCCGCCTGGGACTGGAAGCTTTCAAGGGCCGCGGCGGCTTCGCCGCCTTTTTCTTCGACCCCGGCGACATCTTCGCGTTCGGCCGCCAGTTTCAGTTCGCCCTCGACCTTGCCCAGCTCTTCGGCGGCTTCCATGAATTTGGCGTACTCGCCGCTGTCGCCTTCGGGCGTCCCCAGCTCCTGCAGGCGTTCGACCATGCCGAGGTAGAGGTTGGCGATTTTTTCGGTGTCGCCGGTCGCCGAGGCTTCTTCGCCTTCGGAGGCGCCGAGGGCGCCGACGGCGGCGTTTACCTCCGCGCAGATCCCGTCGCCCTCCTCGATCAGCTCGTCCATGGTCAGGGCCGTCGTTTCTTCGACCGTCGGCGTGGTCGTCGATTCGGAGTCGTCGCCGCCCCCGCCGCCGCAGCCGGCGACCGCCAGCGCCGCGAGGAGGGCGAGGGTCGAGAGGATCGTCTTATGGCCGGGGATCCGCATGGGCGCGAAGCTAGCAGAGCGATTAGACGCTTTTGCAGGGGAGTTCGGAGGCGTGGCGATTACTGCGGCCCAGGGACTCGAACCCCGACTACCTCGTCCAGAGCGAGGCGTGCTGCCATTACACCAGGCCGCAACGGCGTCTCTCAGGATAAGGGACGAGGCGCGGTCGCGCCCTAGAAGGGAGTTCGCTCGGCGATCATCTGCCGCGCTTCGGCGAGTTCCTCGGAGCGGCCGACGCTGAGGCAGCCTGCGACGCGGTCGCCCTGCAGGTACCAGACCGAGAACTCGCCGCCCTCGCGGTCTCCGCGCCAGACCTCGCGGTCCCACTCGTAGGCGGGGCCGACGTACTCGATGCCGGCCCAGTCGGCGAGGTCGCTGAAGAAGTAGGGGACGACTTCGTAGTCGGCCTCGGCGCCGAGCATGTTGGCGGCGGCGTGGATTCCCTGCTGCATCGCCACGTCCCAGTGCTCGACGTGGATGCGACAGCCGTGGACGACGCTCTCATACGAGCAGCAGTCGCCGGCGGCGTAGATGCCCGGAGCCGAGGTCTCGAGCCTGGAGTCGCAGACGATGCCGCCGTCGCCGACATCGATCCCCGCCCGCTGGGCCAGCATCGCGTCCGGCCGCACTCCGGCGCCGACCACGACCGTGTCGCACTCGATCGCGAGGCCGCTCTCGGTGACCACCGCGCTGACCCGGCCGTCGCCCTCGAAGGCGCGCAGGGTCTCGCCGCCGTGAAAGGTCACCCCGTGCTCTTCCAGCCGTTCCTGGAACCAGCGGCCGGCATCCGCGCCGAAGGTCCGCGAGAGCGCCACGTCCTCCATCGCGACGATCGTGCACTTCTTCCCCTGCGCGGTCAGCGAGGCCGCCACCTCGCAGCCGATGTAGCTGCCGCCGATCAGGACGACGTGCTCGGCCGCCTCGGCGTCGGCGCGGATCGCGTCGGCGTTGCCGAAGGCGCGCAGGTAGTGGATCCCCTCGTTCTCCGCCCCCTCGACGCGGAGGATGTTGACCATCGCCCCGGTCCCGAGCAGCGCCTTGTCGAAGGCGACCTCCTCCCCACCCTGGATCTTCGCCGTGCGGCTCTCGAGGTCGAGGCCCATCACGTTCTTCCCGGTCAGCAGCTCGACCCCGTTCTCCTCGTACCAGGGGCGGCCGCCGTTGACGTGGGCGTCCTCGCGGCCGGCGTCGCCGCGCAGGTACTCCTTCGAGAGCGGCGGCCGTTCGTAGGGCGGCTCGGGCTCGCGGCCGACCAGGAGGACCGAACCCTCGGCGCCGCGGCGGCGCAGCTCGGCGGCGCAGTGGGCGGAGGCCATGCCTCCCCCGATCAACAGGAAATCGACGTCGCGATCCGCCATCACCCGGTTAGCGTCCGGTCCAGCCCGGGTCTTACCCGGCGCCGGCGCCGTTGCCGTCCGGGCCGAAGAGGGTCTTCAGGTCCTCCTCCTTGCCCGGATCGAGCACAGCGAGGATCTCGTCGCCTTCCTGCAGCACCGTGTCGGCGTTGGGGACGAACCCCTTGCCTTCGCGCAGGACGGAGATCAGGAGGCTGCCTTCGGGCATCTGCAGATCCCCCACCCGGCGCCCGGTCACGCCCGAGTCCTTGCCGAGCAGCATCTCGATGATCTCCAGCTGCTCCTCCTGCAAATCGAGCAGGTGGACCAGCCCGTACTCGGGCACCTCATGCTCGAGCAGGCGCAGGATCAGGTCGGTCGCGGAGACCGAGGGCTTGATCCCCAGCAGGTCGAAGTGGCGGCGGTTGCGGGGATTGTTGACGCGGGCGATGATCTGGCCGACCAAGTACTTCTCCTTCGCCACCTGGCAGATCAGCATGTTGTCCTCGTCGTCGCCGGTGACCGCGATCACCATGTCGGCGCGCTGGATCCCGGCCCGCTCCAGCACCCAGAGCTCGGAGGCATCGCCGTAGGAGACGTTGTGCTCGAGCTCCTGCTCGACGGTGAGGTAGCGGCGGCGGTCGCTCTCGATCAGGGTCACCTCGTGCTCTTTGTCGAGCAGCTCCCGCGCCAGGTTCCACCCCACCTTGCCCGCTCCGACGACGATGATGTACATGCTTCCCAGGCCTCTCTCTACGCCGCCGCGGGGGTGTCTGGGGAGCTCCCGCGGCCGGCCGCCTCGCGCACGCAGCCCTCGAGCATGTCGATCGCGACCCTGGTCGGGCAGACCGTGTTCAGGCCCTGGCGCTGGTACCACTCGGCCCGCAGCGGGTCGAGAACGCGGGCGATCACGGTCGGCACCTCGTAGCGGCGCTGGGCGATCTGGGCGATGACGATGTTGGTGTTGTCGCCGTCGGTGGAGGCGATGAAGACGTCGGCCCCCTCGATCCCGGCCGCCTCCAGCGCCTCGGTCTCGAGGCCGGCGCCGACGGTGAACTGGCCGCCGAGGTCCTCCCAGCTCTTCTCCAGGCCGACCTCGAGCCGCGCGTGCGACTCCGGGTCCTCGTCGAGGCAGGAAACCTGATGCCCCTCACGGAGCATCGCTCTGGCGACCGAGGAGCCAACCCGGCCGCAACCGACGATCAGAACGAACATGCGGCGGATACTAGTCTGCCGCGCCCGGCTAACCGGGTTCCGGCGGAGCCGTGAGCAGAACGCGGCAGGGGGCTTTTTTCAGCACGTACTCGGTCGCCGCGCCGATCTCCGCCGGCTTGGCGGCTCCGATCCCGCCGAGGACGCCGCCGCCGCGGATCTTGGTCGGCGCCTCCCCACCGATCACGATCGCTTCGGCGTTGCTCCGCCGCGCCGCCTCGAGGATCCCGGCGCCCACCTTGCGGGCGCGGATCACGTCGGTGACGACCTCGACGTCCTCGTACTCCTCCCCCACCTCGCGCGCCCGCTCCAGCGCCCGCCGCGCCTGCTCCTCGCGCTCCTTCGGCAGCATCGCGTCGAGCGGCAACGTCAGCGGCACCTCGATCACGTAGACGACCTCCATCCGCGAGACGCCGCTCCCGCGCGAATCCTGCTCGGCCGCCGCGAGCCGTCCGGCGGTGGCGACGATGTCGTCGTCGAACTTGGTGCCGAAGACCGGCACGAGGACATTGCCGAACTCGATCTGCGGCACCTGCTTGGTCAGGGCCCGCTCGGTGACCGAGACCCGCTTGGTCAGGCTGGTGCCCTCGAAGACCTTGCGGTAGACGACGTAGAAGGTGAGGCCGAAGGCCATCCAGCCGAGCCCGACCCAGCGCGCGGTCGAGTGGTAGCCGAGAACGCTGAGGAAGGCAAGGGCGCTGACGAGGGCGGCGAAGATCGCCGGCAGCGGCAGCTCCGCCGGCCCCCAGGCGACCCCGAACGGGATCCGGTACGGACGCCGCTTTTCCGGCTTCTTCACCCGCAGGCGGATGATCGAGAGGTGGGCGATCGTGATCGCCAGGGTGGCCCCGAAGGCGTAGATCCCGGCCAGCAGCTTGACGCTGGTGGGGACGACGAGCCCGATCGCGATCAGGCCGCTGAGGAGGATCGCAACGTAGGGCGTCGCAGTGCGCCGGTGCAGCTTGCCGAGCCAGCTCGGGATCTGGCGGTTGATCGCCAGCGTGTAGATGTGGCGGGAGACGCCGAGCATCGAGGTGCTGGCGGCCCAGATCAGCACCGGGGTGGCGACGGCGGCCACCAGCCAGCGCATAGTTTCGGCGACCCAGGCCGGTTCGTAGGCGGAGACCACGCCCAGCACCGGCTCCTCGACGAACTCGCCGCCGAGCGCGGTCTGGGGACCGTCGGGCCCGCCGACGACCGGTACCGCCATCAGCGCGATCGCCGCCATCCCCGCGTAGACCAGCGGCACCCCGATCGCGCCGACGATCGTCACCCGCCGCAGGTCCTGGCGGCTGACGTCGATGTCGGGGGCAAGGTCGGAGGCGGCCTCGATCCCGGCGTAGGCGAGCATCGCCACCACCGCCGCGTAGACGATGTCGCGGAAGCTCGGGTCCGTGAAGAGGTCGAGCTGGTCGGTGAGGCGGTCGGGGTGCAGCACCGCCAGCAAGCCGACGAGGATCACCGCCAGCTGCAGGCCGAGGTCGGCGAGGGCGAGGAAGGTCAACGAACCCTGTCGCTCGCGTCCGGTGACGTTGTAGATGTTGAGGACGCAGACGAGGGCGATCACCGCCGTCGCGATCCCCACCTCCCAGCCCGGCCTGCCGAAGTCCGCGGTCACCGGCTCCAGGTAGTGCGGGACCGAGATCGCGGCCAGCGCGATCACGATCAGGTAGTCGATCAGGATCGCCCAGCCGGCGACGAAGGCGATCAGCTCGTTGAAGGCGTGGCGGGCGAAGGTCGAGGAGCCCCCACGCTCGCGGAACATCGCCCCGCCCTCGACGTAGGTGAGGGTGGTGAGGCCGAAGAGGAGGCCGGCGGCGAGGAAGATCAGCGGCGTCAGGCCGAGGCCGCGGTCGGCGACGACGCCGAGGGCGAAGTAGATCGAGAAGCCGACGGCGGAGTAAGCGGCGGCGAAGAGCGCCGGCACCCCGAGCCCGCGCATCAGCACCGGCTCCGAGCGCGGCTCCTTTGGGCGCGGCGGGCGGCTGCCGTCCCCGCCCGGCGGCGCCTCCGGAGCGCTCACCGCTCCACCCGCGAACCCAGCCAGAGCCGGCCGGCGCCGACCAGCAGGAAGGCGACTCCCATCAGGAAGCCGAGGGAGGCCGGGCCACCGCCGTTGGCGAGGGTGACGACCAGCACCGTCAGCCCGATCGCGACGAAGGTCAGCGAGAAGGCGCGGACGGCGCCGCGGTATACGCGCTCGCCGCTCACCGCCCCACCTCGGCCAGGGCGGCGCCGGGAACGGCCGGAGGCTTGTCGGTCGGGTCGGAGACGACGATCACGCGGCAAGGGCGCTCGCCGAGGATCGTCTGCAGGGTCTTGTCGTAGAGCGGAACGCCGTTGCGGTAGCGGAGACCGACGACGATCGCCTCCGCCTTGATCTCCGCCGCCTCGTCGGCAACCGAGTAGCCGGCCTGTCCCGGCCGCACCCGGGCGACGTGGCCGGTCACCCGCTGGCCACCGATCAGTTTCGCCTCCTCGATCTTCTGCTGCGCCTCCTCTTCGCGCTCCGGCATCTCCGCGTTCAGCGGCAGGTTGGTCGGCACGGTCATCATCGAGTGAACGTGGATGCCGCGGCGGCGCTTACCGGCCAGCTTGACCGCCGTCGCCACCATCTCCGGGGAGAAGGTCTCGTGGTCCTCGAAGCCGACGAGCACGCTTCGGTACTCGACCTCCTCGACGCCGAGCGGCTCGGGCAGCACCACCTTCACGGTCTGGGTCAGCGGCAGCTTCTGGTTACGGCGGTAGAGGACGTAGACGGCGATGCCGAGGACCATCCAGCCGAGTCCGACGACGAGCGTGCGCGGGTTGAGGGCCATCACCACCAGCCATGCGATGAAGGTGCCGAGGCCGCCGAGGACGGCGCTGAGCGGGACCTCGACCCCGAAGGCGCGGATGTTCAGCGGCGGCTTCCAGGTGCGCGCGACGTCGGGTTTGGTCCGCCGCAGCTGGATCACGGCGAGGTGGGCGATGGTGAACGAGAGCATCGCCCCGAACGAGTACATCGTCGCCAGGAAGTCGGTCTGACCAGGAAGCAGGGTGACGATCGCGATCGCGGCGAAGATCAGGATTGCGATGTAGGGGGTGCGGTACTTCGGGTGGACCTGGCGCAGGCCCTCGGGCAGCTGCCGGTGCTGGCCCATCGAGTAGGTGAGGCGGGAGACGCCGATCAGGCCGGCGTTCGTCGCGATCAGGAGGATGACCGCCGCGAGGACGCCGACGTAGTAGCGGAGGATTTCGGTCGGCAGGTTCGCGAGGCCGAGGTTCTCGACGATGCCGAGGATCGGATCGTCGGCGAAGGTCGAGCCGAGCGCGGTCGAGTAGTTGCCGGCGGCGTCCTGGGTGACCGGCATCGCCGAAAGGGCGACGATCGGGATCAGCAGGTAGAGGGCGAGCACCGCGACCACCGTGAGGCCGACGCTGCGCGGGATCGTGCGGGCTGCGTCTTTAGCCTCCTCGGCCATGTTGGAGATCGTCTCGATCCCGGTGTAGGCGATCATCCCGACCGCGATCCCGAGCAGGAAGTCGCTCCAGGTCGGGGCGACGCCGAAGTGAACGTTGTCGACCAGGACCTGCGGGCTGAGGACGAGGACAAGGCCGATGCCGACCAGGATCACCTGGGTGGCGAGGTCGGCGACGGCGAGGACCAGGTTCAGCTTCGCCGACTCCTCGGTGCCGCGGATGTTAATCAGGGCGAGACCGGCGATCAGGACCGCGCCGCCAACGATGTCGCCGGGGCTGTCCCCCAGCCAGGGCCAGAAGACGGCCAGGTAATGGGGCACGAAGAAGGCCGAGATCGCGACCGTGATCGTGTAGTTGAGCATCTGCCCCCAGGCCGCGACGAAGCTAACCAGCTCGTTGAAGGCATGGCGGGCGAAGCTGGAGGAACCGCCGGCCTCGGGGAACATGACCGTCGCCTCGGCGTAGGTGGCGGCGGTGGCGGCGAAGATCAGCCCGGAGATGACGAAGGCGACCGGGGTGAGGCCGAGGGCGAAGGCGGCGGTGACCCCGAGCGCGTAGTAGATCGAGGAGCCGACGTTGCCGTAGGCGGCGGAGAACAGCGCGCCGACGCCGTGGACGCGGCTCAGGGACTCGTCTCTGGGGATCCGCTGGGCCATCTATGAGGAACGGGGACGGGTCACTCAGACCGAATATACGGACGCGGCTGGCGCCCTTTGGACATGGCTACGGCCGAGATCGTCTGGTGCTGGGCAGCCGCAGAGGCCGAGGGTCAGCTCCAGCTCGGCACGCAGCAGGTCGAGGACGGCGGCGACCCCCTCGCGGCCGGCCGCCGCAAGGCCCCAGAGGGCGGGCCGGCCGACGAGAACAGCGTCGGCGCCGAGAGCGAGCGCGGTGGCGACGTCGACGCCGCGGCGGATGCCACCGTCGACCAGCAGCGTCCCCCGTCCCTCGAGCGCATCGGCCACCTCGGGCAGCGCCTCGGCGGTAGCGAGACAGCGATCGAGCTGGCGACCGCCATGGTTGGAGACGACGACCCCGGCGGCGCCGTGCTCGACCGCGAGCTCCGCGTCCTCGGCGGTGACGAGGCCCTTGACGAGGACCGGCACCTCGCATTCGGAGGCGAGGTCGGCGACGTCCTCCCAGGTGAGGGCGTGGTTCATCAGCGCGAAGGTCTGCTCGATCGTCAGCGCCTTCTCGCCGCCGGTGGCGGCGGTCAGGCTCGGCGTCCCCAGCTCCCGCGGCAGCGTGAAGCGGTTGCGGCGGTCGCGCTCGCGGTTGCCCCCGGGCGGAGCGTCGGCGGTGACGAGGATCGCCTCGAAGCCAGCCCCGATCGCCTCGTCCATCAGCGCTCGGGTGACGCCCGCGTCCTTGAAGGCGTAGAGCTGGAACCAGCGGCGACCCTCGGGCGCTGCGGCGGCAACCTCGGCCGGGCGGGTGGTCGAGAGCGTCGAGAGGCACATCGCGGTGCCGGCCGCGGCGGCGCCCCTGGCCATTCCGGCCTCCGCTTCGGGGTGGGCCATCCGCTGATAGGCGACGGGGGCGACCAGGATCGGCATCTCCACCGCCCTGCCCAGGACCTCGGCCCGGGTCGAGACCTCGCGCACGTCGTTCAGGACCCGCGGCCGCAGGCGCCAGTTGCCCCAGGCGGCGACGTTCTCCCGCAGCGTCAGCTCGTCGCCGGCGCCGCCGGCGAAGTAGTCCCGCGGGCCCTGCTCGAGCTTCGCTTCGCCCTCTCGCTGGGCGTCGGCGACGTTGATCCAGTCCGAGATCACGGCCGGAACCTACTCCGGTTGGTCGAGAATCTCAGTGTCGCTTTTGTCTCGCATAGGGAAACAAAGGCGACACTCCCCTCACCGATCGGGCGAACCAGAGGGCGGAACGCCCGGAGGCGGTGCCGGACCCCAGCTTTCGCGGCCGTCGGCGGTCGCGATCGGGATCTTGGGTCCGGCCAGCGCGGGGGTGTCGAGGGTGACGTCGGCGACCGCCTTCACCCGCGAGAGCACCTCGCGCACGGTGCTCTTGCGGCCCTGGTAGCCCCAGTCCTGAAGGTCGGAGGTGAGGCCGGTGGCGTCGATCCCCGCCGCGTCGGCGAGATAGAGCGCCCGCGGCATGTGGAAGCCCTGGGTGATCACCACCGCACGGTTGACGCCGAAGATGCTCCGCGCCCTCACCATCGTCGCCCAGGTGTCGAAGCCGGCGTGGTCCTCGAAGACGTCCTCCGGCGCGACCCCGTCCCGCACCAGAGCCTTGCGCATCGTGTCCGGCTCGTCGTACTTCCAGGTCCCATGGTCGCCCGACACCAGGACCTTCTCCACCTTCCCCGCGTGCCACAACCGCGAAGCCTGCTCTACCCGAGCCGCCAGCATCGCACTCATATCCCCATCCGGCTCGACCAAAGCCCCCGGCACGATCGCCACTTCCGCCCGCGGAACCTCAGCAACCTCCGAAGTCGACTCTCCGCCCTTGGAGAGCACCCAAGCATTGGCCCCCAAGACCAGCAGCACCAAAACCACGCCCAGCCCAACCGCAGCTTTAGATAGGCGGGGCCACCGCCTCCACGGGTACAGGATCACCTTCCGCACCCCCGAAACGCTACTTCAGGAAGGGCGGGTGCCCCTCTCACAGAGGCTCCTGAGACCACGATGGCGCCCAGCAACCCGCCCAGCTGCGCGACGGTCTCTGGGAGAGGGGCACACGACCCCTCCCCCAGAACCCTTCGAACTCTAAAAGTGGACGATCGGAATGATGAGGATGGCGACGATGTTCGCCACCTTGATCATCGGGTTGATCGCCGGCCCGGCCGTGTCCTTGTAGGGATCGCCAACGGTGTCGCCGGTCACCGAGGCGGCATGGGCCTCGGAGCCTTTACCGCCGTGGGCACCGTCCTCGATCAGCTTCTTGGCGTTGTCCCAGGCGCCACCGCCGGCGGTCATGCTGATCGCGGCGAAGAGGCCGACGACGATGACGCCGATCAGGAGGCCGCCGAGCGCGGCGGCGCTGAGCAGGCCGACGATCACCGGCACCACGATCGGAATCAGCGACGGCAGGATCATCTCCTTCTGCGCCGCTGCGGTGACGATGGCGACCGTCTTGCCGTACTCCGGTTTTTCGGTCCCCTCCATGATCCCGGGGTGCTCGCGGAACTGTTTCCGCACCTCCTCGACCACCTGCCCGCCGGCGCGGCCGACGGCCTCGATCGCGAAGGCCGAGAACAGGTAGACCATCATGCCGCCGATGATCAGCCCGATCAGCACGTCGGGG
>Ga0190269_10001590_pt1 | contig 10785 bp, 4 predicted proteins | sample Popmic249IS_FD_133749 | JGI IMG/M metagenome (GOLD analysis project Ga0190269, IMG submission 133749) | Populus adjacent soil microbial communities from riparian zone of Blue River, Arizona, USA - 249 IS | ecosystem: Environmental > Terrestrial > Soil > Riparian zone | place: USA: Arizona... | reverse complement strand
GTTCCCGCCCAACTCGGGCGGCCCCTGCGTCACGGCGCAGTACGTGATGGGCGCTACGCGCGTGCTCGTCGCCGGCCAGCCCGTCCTGCTCATCGACAGCCAGGCCGTCTGCGCGCCGACGGGCACGCCGCTCGTCCCCGTCGCCACGCAGCCGCGCGTCATCGGCATGTGAGGAAGGCGCGAAAGCCATGAACGTTGACTTCCCCTACGGCTTCGACGCGGGCGGGCGCACCGCCACCGCCGAGCGCGACCCGCACATCCGCGACATGATCGAGCAGGTGCTTTTCACCTCGCCCGGCGAGCGCGTCAACCGCCCGACCTTCGGCTGCGGCCTCCTGCAACTCGTCTTCGCGCCCAACTCGGACGAGCTGGCCGCCGCCACGCAGTTCCTCGTCCAGGGCGCCTTGCAGCAGTGGCTCGACGACTTGATACAGGTCGAGGAAGTGCTCGTCGAGAACCGAGACTCGACGCTGCACGTCGCCGTCCAGTACGTCAACCGGCGGACGCAGCAGCGCGAGGTCGCGCGCTTCGCGCACGGAGGCACGAGCGCATGATCTACTTCTGCTGCGACGAAAGGCGGCGTGGGCGCGTCGCCGCCCACCCGACCTTAAACGGCATCGACTTCCTCGAAGTCTCGGACGACCCCGCCGACCCCGTCGAGCTTCGCCAGCGCGTCCTTCATGTTCACTTCCTCAAGCCGCTCGCGGCGGGCGCGCTCACGGCTGCGAACTTCCGCATAGAGGGCGGCGACCGCGTGCGCGGCATCAAGGTCGCCTCGATCACCGAAGCGCCCGGCGGCGATACAAGCGTCATAGATGTCGAGGTCAACCGCGCCGGCGACTTCTCGACCTACACGCTCCGCCTCTTCGACGGCTCGGACCCGGAAGTCCAGCCCGCCGACTTCGACCCGCTGCTCTCGGCCGTTGACTTCTCCTTCAAGGTCGCGTGCCCGACCGACTTCGACTGCGAAGAGAAACAGTCTTGCGCCGACGAGCCGCGCCCCGCGCCCGAGCTGAACTATCTGGCGAAGGACTACGCCAGCTTCCGCCAGTTGATGTTCGACCGCATGTCGGTGCTCGCGCCCGAGTGGCAGGAGCGCCACGCGGCCGACATGGGCGTCGCGCTCGTCGAGCTTCTGGCCTACGTCGGCGACTACCTGAGCTACCAGCAGGACGCGGTCGCAACGGAAGCCTACCTCGGCACGGCCCGCCGCCGCGTCTCCGTCCGTCGCCACGCGCGGCTCGTCGATTACCACATGCACGACGGCGCCGCCTCGCGCGTCTGGGCGCAGTTGAGGGTCGAGGCCGACGGCGTGCTGCTCGAACAAGGCACGCAAATCCTGACGCGCGTCTACGGCCTGCCGGACCGCATCGTGCCCGCCTCCTCCAACTACGAGAAGGCTCTGAACGCGCGCCCCGTCGTCTTCGAGACCGCGCACGACGCGACGCTCTACCAGTCGCACAACGAGATTCTTTTTCACACCTGGGGCGAGGAGCGTTGCTGCCTGCCCGAAGGCGCGACGCGCGCCACGCTGCGCAACGAAGGCGAGCGGCTGGGGAACCTGAAGGTCGGCGACGTGCTCATCTTCGTCGAGGCGCGCAACCCGCAGAACGGCGTGCCGGAAGAGGCCGACGCCGCGCGCCGCCACGCCGTCCGCCTCACCGAAATCAAGCCGGCCACAGACCCGCTCGTCAACGAGGACGAGGCCGGGTCGCAACCCCTCCGTGTGCTCAACGTCCGCTGGGACGTAGCGGACGCGCTCCCCTTCCCGCTCTGCCTCTGGGAAGTGACGGCCGAAGGCGATGAGGGGGGCGCGCGGCCGGCCAGCGTCGCCCTCGGCAACGTCGTGCTCGCGGGCCACGGCATGACCGTCATCGGCGAGCCGCTCGGCACGGTCCCGCCGCCGAACGCCGAACTGGACAAGATTCGCGCCGAGGCTTCCGACTTCTGCAAGGAGCCGCGGCGCAGGCCCACGCCGCCGCGCTTCCGCCCGCGCCTGTCCGAAAGAAACCTGACGCGCGCCGTCGCCTACGACGCTTCGCGCCCGGCCTCAGAGGCGCTCAACATTAAAGCCGCCGAGGCGATGCCCGAGATAACTTTGAGGGCCACGCTGCAAAGCGAGACTTCGACGTGGCGCCCGCAACGCGACCTCATAGGCAGCGCCGCCGACAAGCGCGAATTCGTCGTCGAGACCGAGACGGACGGCACCTCCTTCATACGCTTCGGCGACGACCGCTTCGGCTCGCGCCCGGCCGAGGGCACGTCCTTCCTTGCCGACTACCGCGTCGGCAACGGCGCGCGCGGCAACGTCGGCGCGGAAACGCTGGCACACGTCGTCACCGTCGAGCCGGCGGTCGTCGGCGTCTCAAACCCGCTCGCGGCGCGGGGCGGCACCGAGGCGGAGACTTTGGAGCGCGTGCGGCAGGACGCCCCCGTCGCCTTCCGCACGCAGGAGCGCGCCGTCACGCCGCAGGACTACGCCGAAGTGGCCGAGCGCCACGCGGGCGTGCAGCGGGCCGCGGCCACCGTCCGCTGGACCGGGAGTTGGCGCACAATCTTCCTGACGATTGACCGCCGCGACGGGCTCGACGTTGACGCCGAGTTTGAGCTGGAGATGCGGCGCCACCTCGAACGCTTCCGCATGGCGGGCCACGACCTCGAAATCGACGGGCCGCGCTACGTGCCGCTCGAAGTCGAGATGGTCGTCTGCGTCAAGCCGACCTACTTCCGCGGCCACGTCCGCGCCGCGCTGCTCGAACTCTTCAGCCGCCGCACCTTGCCCGGCGGGCGCCTCGGCCTCTTCCACCCCGACAACTACACCTTCGGGCAGACCGTCTTCCTCAGTCCGCTCTACGCCGCGGCGCAGTCAATCGAGGGCGTCGATTCGGTGACGATTAAGCGGTTCGCGCGGCAGGGCGTCGAAGGGGCGGAAGGCATCGAGGCGGGCAAGCTTGAGTTGGGCCGACTTGAGATCGCGCGGCTCGACAACGACCCGAACTTCCCAGACCGCGGGGTCTTCCGCCCCGTCATGAAGGGGGGCCGATGAGCAAGACGATTGACCCGACGCTGCGCCACCTCGACGGCTGCGGCTGCTGCGAGGGCGTAGACATAGAGACGCCGGTCGAAGTCTTCAACCGCCCCGGCCTCTCGGCCGTCGCCTACCGCGTCGGCGTACACGGGCAGTTCAAGCAGACGATGCTCGCGCGCCTTTCAGACCCGCTGCGCCTGCCCTTGCGCGGCCTGACGACGCGCGACGACGACGATTTTTCTATCGCGCTCCTTGACGCCTGGGCCTCGGTCGCCGACGTGCTCACGTTCTATCAGGAGCGCGTCGCCAACGAGTCTTACCTGCGCACGTCGGTCGAGCGCCTTTCGGTCGTCGAACTGTCGCGCCTCATCGGCTACGAGCCGCGCCCCGGCGTCGCCGCCGCGACGCATCTGGCCTTCACGATGGAGAAGGTGCCGGGCGCGACCGAGCAGCAGGCACAGGCGCTCGGCGTGCCCGCGCAGACCTTCATCGAAGTGGGCGTCAAGGTGCAGAGCGTGCCCGCGCCGGGCGAGCAGCCGCAAATCTTCGAGACGGTCGAGCGCATCGAGGCGCGCGTCGAATGGAACGACATCCGGCCGCGCCTGACCGTGCGCCACCCTGTCATCCCGGGCACCCGGACGCTCCACTTCGAGGGCCTCGCCACCGGCCTCAAGAAGGGCGACGGCATACTGGTGACGCCGCCCGATCAGAGCGCGGCCTTCCGGCTGGTGACGGCCGTCGTGCTCGACAGCGAGCGGAACATAACGCGGGTCCGTTTGGAGTCGCGGCGCTCGAAGGCCGACGCCGTCTACGGCGTCATCAAAGACGGCTACGACGAGGGGCCGGCCGTCGCCCCCTTCGCAAAGAAGTACCTCGACAAGACGGTTGACGCCGCCGACCTTCAGGCCGACGCCGAGAAGGAGGGCTTCACCACGCGCCAGCTCTTCGACACCCTCCTGGCCTCGCGTGACCCCGCGCCGCGCATGATCGTCTTCCGCACGCGCGCCGCCATCTTCGGCCACAACGCCCCGGACTGGCTAGCGCTGCCCGCGGCACAGCGCATCGGCGAACAGGTCGAGGGGCAGCCCTTCGCGCCGGGGGTCTACTCCACGCGCCAGCAGAGCTGGATTAACAAGTCGCTCGCCAACTACCACGGGCTCGGCGCCAGCGAGACGTTCATCTACCTCGACAACGTTTATCCGAGCGTCGTGCGCGACGGCTGGGTCGTGCTCAAGGACTTGAACGACGAGCGCGCCTACCGCATCGAGGAGGTCCGTGAAGTCTCCAAGAGCGACTTCACGCTGAACGCCAAGGTCAGCCGCCTTGAACTCGAAAACCGCAACGACTTCGAAGACTTCTTCCCGCGCCGGACGACCGTCTTCGCGCAGAGCGAGGAGCTGCCGCTCGGCCGCCACCCCTTCGAGGAGAAGAAGCTGGCCGGCTCGACCATCGAGCTTGAAACGTTCGTTGACGGCATCTTCGCGGGCCACGAGATAGTCGTCTGCGGTGAGCTGAGCGACCAACGCGGCGTGACGGCCTGCGAGGTGGCGACCGTCCTGAAGGCGGAGCACGATTTGCGCCCCGAGGGCTTCACGCGCCTCCTGCTCGAACTGCCGCTCACGAACTCCTACGTCCGCGAGACGGTCCACATCAACGCCAACGTGGCGCTCGCCACGCACGGCGAGACGGTCCGCGACGTCCTCGGCGGCGGCGACGCCTCGCGCGCCTTCCAGCGTTTCACGCTGCGCCAGCCGCCGCTCACCTACACGGGCGCGGCCACGCCCACGGGCTCGCAGACGACGCTCACCGTCCGCGTCAACGGGCTGCTCTGGCAGGAGGTGCCGGCCTTCTACGGCCACGGCCCCGACGAGCGCATCTACGTCACGCGCACGAGCGACGACGGCAAGACCACCGTCATCTTCGGCGACGGCGTGACGGGCGCGCGCCTGCCGACGGGGCAGGAGAACGTGGTGGCGACATACCGGAAGGGCTCGGGGTTGGCTGGGCTCCTGAAGGCCGAGCAGCTTTCGCAGTTGATGACGCGCCCGCTCGGCGTCAAGGGCGGGACGAACCCGCTCGCGCCGGCCGGCGCCGCCGCGGCAGAGACTATCGACTCGGCGCGCGCCAACGCTCCGCTCACCGTCCTGACGCTCGACCGCATCGTCTCTCTGCGCGACTACGAAGACTTCGCGCGCGCCTTCGCTGGCGTCGGCAAGGCCCTTGCGACATGGACCTGGTCGGGCGAGCAGCGCGGCGTCTTCGTCACGGTCGCGGGCGCCGACGGCGCGTCGATACCGGCGGGCACGCCGCTCTACAAAAACCTGCTGGCCGCGATGCGCGCCGCGGGCGACACGAACGTCCCGCTCTCGCTCGCCTCTTACGTGCAGAAATTCTTCCGCCTCAAGGCGAAGATTAAAGTGCATGAGGACTACGAGGCCGAGCCCGTGCTGGCCGCGGCCGAAAGCCTTCTGCGCGAGCGTTTCTCGTTCGCGGCCCGAAGGTTCGGGCAGGCAGTCACGCTGAGCGAAGTCGTCTCGGTCTTGCAGTCGGTGGCGGGCGTCGTCGCCGTGGACGTTGACGAGCTTTACAGGGAGGGGCAGGCGCCGCAACTCCTTTCGCACCTGCCGGCCGCGGCGCCTCTGCCCGGCGCCACAGAGACCTTCGGCGCAGAGCTTTTGACGCTCGACCCGGCGCCGCCCGTTCTGGAGGTCATGCCATGAGCTTCGACGCAGAGAGGCTCTACGAGCTTTTGCCGGCCGTCTACCGCATCCGCGACGCGGAGCAGGGCGGACCCTTGAAGGCGCTGCTGTCGGTCATCGCCTCGCAGGTCGCCGTCGTCGAGGAAGACCTGGAACAACTCTACGACGACCAGTTCATCGAGACGTGCGCCGAGTGGGTCGTCCCTTACGTCGGCGACCTCGTCGGCGTGACGGGCCTGTTCACGCCCGAGGGCTCGACGTGGAGCAACCGCGCGCAGGTCGCAAACGCGCTGGCTTACCGAAGGCGCAAGGGCACCGCCTCCGTCCTCGAACAACTCGCGCGCGACGTGACGGGCTGGCCGGCCCGCGCCGTCGAGTTCTTCGAACTGCTGGCGACGACGCAGTACATGAACCACCTGCGTCCGCACAACCTCGCCTCGCCCGACCTGCGGCGCTGGGAGCCGCTCGAACAGATCAACACGGCCTTTGACCGCGTTGCGCACACGGCCGAAGTGCGACGCGTCGCGCCCCGCCGCGGCAGGTACAACATCCCGAACGTCGGCATTTATCTTTGGCGCATCGGCAGCTACTCGCTGACGGGTGCGCCCGCCTACCGCTTCGACTCCCGCCGCTTCCGCTTCAACCCGCTCGGCCTCGACGCGCCGCTCTACAGCACGCCCGAGACGGAATCGGAAATCGCGCACACGGCCGAGCCCGTCAACGTGCCCGCGCCCATCAGCCGCCGCGTGCTCGACGCCTACAAGGAACTCTTCTACGGCCCCGACAAAAGCATCCTGTTAAGAGTTAACGGCGAGGACATCGCGGCCGAAGACGTGACCGTCTGCGACCTCTCGGACGCGGCGGGCGGCGAGTGGGCGAACCTTTTCAAAGCCGAAGACAAGCACGCCGTTGACCCCCTGCTCGGCCGCATCCGTCTGCCGCTCGGCGTCTACGACGACCCGGCCGACGTGCGCGTCCGCTTCCACTACGGCTTCAGCGCCGAGATGGGCGGCGGGGAGTACGGGCGCGTCGCGATCTTCCAGAGCGACCTCGCGCCGGTCGTCTCCGTGCCTACAGAAGAGCCGACGATTCAGGACGCCTTGAACAGCCTGACGGGCAGCGGCGCCGTCGAGATTGAAACGAACGACTACTTCGTCGAAACGCCAGCCTTCAACATCCCTGCCGGCGAGCGTGTCGAACTGCGCGCGGGCGAGGAGCGACGGCCAATCTTCGTTCCTCTCGGCCAGGTCTCGGTCTTCGGCGGCGAGGGCGCGGAGTTGACCTTGAACGGCCTCGTGATGAGCGGCGGCACGCTGCACGTCCCCGCCAACGTCTCGGGCCAGACGAACGGCCTGCGCGTGCTCCGCATCCGCCACTGCACGCTCCTGCCCGGCGAGAGCCATCCCATCGGCAACGTCGGCGGGCACCAGCCCGAGCCGCGCATCGTCGTCGAAGCGTCGAACGTCACGGTCGAGATAGAACGCTCCATCGTCGGCGCCGTCCGCGCCGTCGAGGGCGCGAAAGTCTTTATCACGGAGAGCATCGTGGACGCGGGCGGCGAGACGGAGTCGGCCTACGCCGCGCCGCTCGCGGACGCGGACGGCGCCCCGCTGGAGATTGACGACAGCACGGTCGTCGGCCGCGTCCGCACGCAGACGCTCGAAGCCTCGAACACCATCTTCTTCGCCGCGCCGAACGTGCCCGGCGCCGCTCCCGTCTACGCCGAGCGTTTGCAGGAAGGCTGCGTGCGCTTCTCTTACGTGCCGCCGGGCTCGCGCGTGCCGCGCCGCTATCACTGCCAGCCGGAGAAGGGCGCTTCCCCCTCGGAGCTTGCGCGCGTGCGGCCTGTCTTCAAGTCTTTGCGCTACGGCTCGCCCGTCTACTGCCAGCTCGACGCGCGCACGGCCCGCGAGATACGCGAGGGCGCCGAGGACGATTCGGAGATGGGCGCGTTCCGCCACCTCTACCAGCCGCAGCGCGAGGCCAACCTGCGCGCCCGCCTCGGCGAGTACCTGCGCTTCGGCCTCGAAGCGGGCATCTTTTTCGCCAGTTGATAAGCGAATCTCCGAGAGCTTTTTTACGGACCGAACTGATAACCCCCACCGCGGAGGACTGTGATGAAAGGTGACTTCAGCCGGCTGACTTTCGACCGCCGGAAACGCTACAGCGGCGTGCTCATGCAGCAGGGCCGCGTGCAGACGGACGCCGACTGGAACGAGCAGTTGGAGATTCAGCACCACCGGACCGAGACCGAGGCCCGCGACGTAATCGGCCTCTGCGGCGTGCCCAAAGAGACGGGCGGTTTCGAGATTCAGCCGCTCGGCTCCAACATCTCCGGCCCGCTCTTCGACCTCGCAGTCTCCGACGGGCGCATCTACGTTGACGGCCTGCTCTGCGAGTCAGAAGCATCGGCCGTCGCCCTCAGCTACGTGCAGGGGCCGCAGGCGACCGCCGCCACGCTCGACCCTGACGGCCGACGGCTCAAGGCCGGCCAGTGGGTCCGCGTCAGCGGCGGCGACGACGAGCCGGCCGAGACGCGCCTGATCGTCGGCGTTGACGAAGAACTCCGCGTGCTGACGTTCGACGCCGACCTGCCGGAGTTCGAGGAAGAAGACCGGCCCGTCCTGCGTCGCGTCACGACCTACCTGACGCAGCCTGACGTGGCGTCGCCCGAGTTCGCCGAGCCGCCCGACCCGGACGCGCCCCTGCAACTGCCGACGCTCTCGCTGCCCATCGGCTACTACCTCGCCTACCTGCACGTCATCGAGCGGCACGTCACGGCGCTCGACGACCCGCTCATCCGCGAGAAGGCGCTCGGCGGCCCCGACACCACGACGCGCATCAAAAACGTCTGGCAGGTCGGCCTGCTGCCGATTGACAACCCGAACAGCGTCGAAATCAGTTGCGAGTCGGAGTTGCCCGAGTGGGACGCGCTCGTCGCGCCGACCGACGGGCTGATGAACGCGCGCACGAAGCCCGAAGACATCCTTTCCGACCCCTGCCTGCTCCCGCCCGAGGCCGGCTATCGGCGGCTTGAAAATCAACTCTACCGCGTCGAGATACACAACGGCGGCACGCGCGACGAGGCGACCTTCAAGTGGTCGCGCGAGAATGCGTCGATACAGACGAAGGTCGAGAAGGTCAACGGCTCGGTCGTCGCCGTCTCGGACCTCGGCCGCGACGAGGTGCTCGGCTTCGCGGGCGGCCAGTGGGTGGAGATAGTTGACGACGACTCGGAAGTGTCGGGCGAGCCGAGCCAGCTCGCGCTCGTGGCCGGCGTGGACGCCGACCTGCGCGAACTGACGCTCGACATAGACGCGACGCCCTTCGCCGGCCGCCCCGGCCTGCGCCTGCGCCGCTGGGAGCAGTCGGGGCCGGGCACGACGGCCGACGCCCTCCCGATGACGGACCAGTGGCTCGACCTCGAAGGCGGCATACAGGTGCAGTTCTCTGAGGGCACGTACAGGACCGGCGATTACTGGCTGATACCGGCGCGCACGGCGACGGCCGAGATCGAGTGGCCGCCTTACGAAGTGCCGAACTCGTCGCCGCAGCCGCAGCCGCCGCGCGGCGTCCGCCACCACTTCTGCAAACTCGCCGTCCTCTTCTCGGGCGACTCGGTCACGGTCGCCGACGACTGCCGCAAGCTCTTTCCGCCGCTCACGCACATCTGCGCCGAAGACGTGTGCTACGAAAACAGCGCGTGCGAGATGCCGAACGTCAAGACCGTGCAGGACGCCATCGACCATCTCTGCCGCGCGCGCGACCTCCGGTTCCACAACAAGCACCTGCACGGCTGGGGCATCGTCTGCGGCCTGCAAGTCCACTGCGGGCCGGACGAGCAGGGAGCCCCCTGCCGCCACGTCACCGTCCGCAAGGGCTACGCCATCGACTGCGAAGGCAACGACATCATTCACGAGGCGGACGAGTCGTTCGACCTCATGCAGATGATCGAGGAGTACAACGCGCAGAACCCGAACGCGCCTCTGCTGACGGGCGACGGCGAAGTCTGCCTCGTCCTGACCGGCGACGCCGACAGGCCCTATGCCCTCGAACGTTACGACCCCGACACGGGCGACTTTAAGTCCATCTTCAAGAACACGCTCTGGGAAGACTTCTTCCAGGACTGCCTCGGCGCCCTCGTCGAGTTCGTCACGAAGGAGCTTTCCGAGCCCGAAGGCCAGACGCCCGCGCTCGTCAGCCCCACGCGCAAGCGCCTGACGACGCTCTTCAATCTCCTCATCCAACTCTTCAACAAGACCAACGGCCGCTTCGTCTACCTCTCCGGCGAGAAGGGCCTGGAAGACGCGAGGACCGAGCACACCATCCTGCGCAACCTCTACAACGGCCTGCGCGGGCTGCTCCAGAGCCACACCTTCTGCGGGATGTTCGACAACACCGAATTCCCCGAGTACCCCTACACGGGCCTCAACGACCCCACGAAGGAACCGCTCTACATCCCGACCATCTTCGGCAAGCACGTCCACACGCGCCTGCGCCTGCACCCGAGCGGGAAGTTCGCCTACACCTGCGGCAAGGGCAACTTCATTAACGTCTTCGACCTCGTGGCTAACGAGATGGTGGCCGAACTCAGGTTCCCCGACGAGGCGGGGCAGGTGCAGGACGTTGCCTTCTCGGCCAACGGCTCGCAGCTCTACGCCGTCGCCACCATCAACGGCAAAGACAGCCTCTTCGCCGTCGCCGACATCAACGGCACGGCGCACAACTGGAAGGGGCCTTCGGTCGTCTGCGACGTGCTTTTGAAGACGCTGGCGACGCGCGCGAAGGCGCCCGGCATCGTCTACGCGGCGGGCCTCGGCAAAGGCATTTACGAGATCAACGCCGGCAACGTCCAGCCGAACGCGGCGCCCGCCATCGCCTTCAACGCGACGGGCCACCTCGCCATCCAGGAGATGGGCTCGGAGGCTTACGCCTTCGCCGGCTCGCGCACCGCGGGGGTGTACACCACTTACGAGCGCGTCGCGCGCTACAACCTCAACAACAAGCTGGCCACGCCGCTCATCTTCCAGCTACAGGTACAGGGGCAGTTCGTGACCG
>Ga0190269_10001589_pt1 | contig 10785 bp, 10 predicted proteins | sample Popmic249IS_FD_133749 | JGI IMG/M metagenome (GOLD analysis project Ga0190269, IMG submission 133749) | Populus adjacent soil microbial communities from riparian zone of Blue River, Arizona, USA - 249 IS | ecosystem: Environmental > Terrestrial > Soil > Riparian zone | place: USA: Arizona... | reverse complement strand
CTGCCCGAGCTGCCGACCGCCGACGTCGTGCTGCTGATCGACGGCTACGGGCAGATCACCGGCGACTTCGAGGACATCGAGGCAGGCGTCCACGAGCTGCTCGCCCGCGGCAGCGGTTTCGGCGTCCATGTCGTCGCGGCGGTGTCCCGGTGGAGCGAGATCCGGATGGCCCAGCAGACGGCGTTCGGCACCCGGATCGAGCTGCGGCTCAACGAGCCGACCGACTCGGTGATCGACCGCAAGGTCGCCGCGACGCTGCCGGGCAACCGCCCCGGACGCGCGCTGACCGACCGGACCCTCTTCGCCCAGACCGCACTGCCGCGCGTCGACGGGGAAGCCGACCCGGCTGCCCTGGGCGACGCCCTGCTGCGCGCCGTCCGTGCGGTCCGGTCGGCCTGGGGCGACCGGCCGGTCGCGCCGCCGGTCCGGGTACTGCCCTCCGCGCTCCCGGCCGACCGGCTGGCGGACGTGCGGCACCCCACCGCGGTGCCGATCGGAGTCGAGGAGCACGAGCACGGCCCCGCGCTGGTCGACCTGTTCGGTCGCGACCAGCACCTGCTCGTGCTCGGTGACGCCCGGTGCGGCAAGACGAACCTGCTCCGCGTGGTGACCGCCGAGCTGATCCGGCGGTACGGCTCGGACGACCTGGTCTTCGCCGTCGTCGATCCGCGGCGCGCGCTGCAGGGCGTCGTTCCCGAGCAGTACCTCGGCGGGTACGCCTCCAGCGCGCCGCTGGCCGAGCGGCTGACCGCGGCCGTCGTGGCCGAGCTGGCCAAACGGATGCCCGGGGAGGGACCCGCGGCCCAGCCCCGCCCGCGGATCGTCCTGCTGGTGGACGACTACGACGTGCTGGCGGCGGGTGGTTCGCAGCCGCTGGCCGGGTTCGTCCCGTATCTGGCCGCCGCCGCCGACATCGGGCTGCACGCCGTCGTCACCCGCAAGGTGGCCGGTGCGGCCGGGGGGCTCTACGAGCCGTTCACCCGCGGGGTGCGGGAGTCCGGGGCGGTCGGCCTGGTGATGTCCGGCGACCGTGCGGAAGGCCAGTTGTTCACCGGTGTCCGGGCCGGCCCGTTGCCGCCCGGCCGCGGTGTCCTGGTGCGCCCGGGGGAGAAGCCACTGACCGTGCAGCTCGCCTACGACCTGGTCCGGGAAGTCGTATGACCGCTGACCTGATCGCGCTCTGCCATCGGCAGCCCGACCGGGACGCGGTGCTGGCCGCGCTGCGGGCCGCCGGGCCCGACCTGGGCGTGCACACCGATCCGTCGAGCCCGGTGGTACGGCTCACCGACCGCGCCGGCCAGCCGTTGTTCGCCGTGGACGGGCCGCTGCTGGTGCAGGTGCCAGGTGAGGTCGAGCGTCTCCTCGGGGTGGCGGTCGAAGCACCGGTCTGGTGGGTCGAGATCCGCGCGGTGAGCGGCCGCGACGACGCGATCGAGACCGCCCGCCGGTTCGCCGAACGGTTGGCCGGTTCGTCGGAGGGCAGGGTGTGGCCGTGACTCATCCCGCCGTCGACATGGTCACCGACCGCGCCGCGGTCGTACTGCAGGAACGGCCGGTGGTGCCGCTCAGTCGCTGGCTCGCCGACGCGGTCGCGACCGCCGCTGCGGACGAGAAGCTCGTTCAGGTCGTGACGCCCGGCACGAGCCGGCTGACGCTGCCGCTGGCCGCCGTACTCGGCGCGGTGGGTGGCCGCAGGGTAGTGCGCAGCGACGCCGGCTACTACGACGGGCTCCGGGGCGAGCTTCTCGCCTGGGACGGCGCGGCGTTCCAGGCCACCGGAGCCGGTGCGACGCCAGGCTACGGCTCACCGGCGCTGCCGCCCGCGGTGTCCGGCGGAACCGTCCGGATCGAGGTCACGGTCCTGCACCCCGCCTCGGAGGCGCTGGTCGTCGGCCGTTTGGTGGAGCTCTGCGTCGACACGCTCACCGGCGGCCCGCCGCTCGGGTGGGGCGTCGCCGAACCCGCGACCCAGCCGTGGAGCTACGCCGAGGTCACCGCGTACTGCCGCCGCCGTGCCCCGCAGCCGTCCACGGTCGTCGTGACCGGCCGGGACGCGGTGGGCCTGCTGCGGGTCAGCCGACGTCCGTCCGCGGTGGTCGAGAAGCTGACGCTCGCGGCGGGCGGCACCGGCGCGGGGCCGGACCTCGCCGCGGTCGACCGGCTGGCGGTCGCGATGTCCGGGGCCCGGATGGCCAACGTGCGGCTGATGGTGGCGACCCTCCACCCCGGTCGCTCGGACACGACCGTGGAGCCGCGCTTCACCGGCTGGCCGGTGCCCTACGGCGTCCTCGTCGGACCGGAGCCGGTCGCGGAGTACGGCGTCGAACACGCGCGGGCGGCCCCGGCGGCGTCGGTGCTGCTCACCGGCCCGGCCACCCGGCCGCTGTGCTGGTGTCTCCTGATCGGCTCGCCGTCCGAGCCCAACCCGTCGAACGTGCTGGCCGACGTCCTGGCGCACTTCGGTGCGCCAGGACGCTGATCCGCCGCAGCCGTCCCCTCCGCGGGGAGCGCAACAAGCGCGGCTCAGCCTTTGCGGCGGCCGATCTTGTTGCCGAGCCAAGTGATCGGGTCGTACTTGCGGTCGACCACGCGTTCCTTCATCGGGATGATCGCGTTGTCGGTGATCGTGATGTGCTCCGGACACACCTCGCTGCAGCACTTGGTGATGTTGCAGTAGCCGATGCCCTGCGTCGCCTGCGCGAACTCCTTGCGGTCCGCCCGGTCGTCGAGCGGGTGCATGTCGAGCTCCGCGGCCCGGATGAACAGCCGCGGCCCGGCGAACGCCGGCTTGTTCTCGTCGTGGTCGCGGACGACGTGGCAGGTGTTCTGGCAGAGGAAGCACTCGATGCACTTCCGGAACTCCTGCGATCGCTCCACGTCGACCTGTTGCATCCGGTACTCACCCGGCGCGACGCCAGGCGGCGGCGCGAACGCGGGCATCTCGCGCGCCTTCTCGTAGTTGTACGACACGTCCGTCACCAGGTCCCGGATCAGCGGGAACGTCCGGATCGGAGTGACCGTGACGGTCTCCTCCTCGGTGAACGTCGTCATCCGGGTCATGCACATCAGGCGCGGCTTGCCGTTGATCTCCGCGGAGCACGAGCCGCACTTGCCGGCCTTGCAGTTCCACCGCACCGCGAGGTCCGGCGTCTGGGTGGCCTGGAGCCGGTGGATGACGTCGAGGACCACCTCGCCCTCGTTCACCTCGACCTCGTAGTCGTGCAGCTGACCGTCGGCCTCCGCGGCCGTGATCGTCTCGTCGGGTCGGCCGGCGCCGCGCCAGACCCGGAACTTCGCCTGGTACCCCATCAGCCCCTGCTCCCCTCGGAGTGGCTCCGGCCCACCGCGTCCCCGGTGGCGCCCCGTTCGTCCGCGACCGTCTCCGGCGACGAGTCGCGCGACTCGTCGCCGGCCGGTTGGCGGGCCGCCGCGACGACGGTCGGTGGGGGATCGGGTTCGGCGGCGAGCACGTTCAACTCTTCCTCGGTGAGGTACTTGGACAGCTCCTTGCGGTCGAAGAGGCCCAGTAGCTCCACCGGCATCGTCGGCAGGGGCTGCTCGCGGACGTCGACCTCGGACTGTTGTTTCTTCAGCGAACAGATCAGGTTGCGGCGCCGCCACTCCGCCGACATCTCCGGGAAGTCGTCGCGGGTGTGACCGCCCCGGCTCTCCTCGCGCAGCAGCGCCGCCCGCGCCACGCACTCCGCGACGACGAGCAGGTTGCGCAGGTCGAGAGCGACGTGCCAGCCCGGGTTGTACGTCCGCCCACCGATCGCCGATACCGTCTGGGCGCGCTCGCGCAGCTCCACGAGCTTGTCCAGCGCCTGCTGGATCTCAGGCGCCTTGCGGATGATGCCGACCAGCTCGTGCATCGTCTGCTGCAGGTCGGTCTGCACCTTGTACGGGTTCTCGCCGTTCTCCCTGCCCAGCGGTGCGAGCGCGAACTCGACCGCGTCCTGCACGTCGGCATCGAGCACGGACGGACGGCCTTCCAGGCCGGACACGTACGCAGCGGCGCCCGCCCCGGCGCGACGGCCGAAGACCAGCAGGTCGGAGAGGGAGTTACCGCCGAGCCGGTTGGATCCGTGCATGCCGCCGGACACCTCGCCGGCCGCGAAGAGGCCGGCGACGCCGGCCGCGGCCTGGGTGTCCGGGTCGACCTCGACCCCGCCCATGACGTAGTGGCAGGTGGGCCCGACCTCCATCGGCTCGGCCGTGATGTCGACGTCGGCCAGCTCCTTGAACTGGTGGTACATCGACGGCAGCCGGCGACGGATCTCCTCGGCGGGCAGCCGCTTGGAGACGTCCAGGTAGACGCCACCGTGCGGCGAACCACGACCGGCCTTGACCTCGGAGTTGATCGCCCTGGCCACTTCGTCGCGGGGCAGCAGCTCCGGTGGGCGGCGGTTGTTGTCGGCGTCGGTGTACCAGCGGTCGGCTTCCTCCTCGGTGGTCGCGTACTTGTCGCGGAACACCTCGGGGATGTAGTCGAACATGAACCGCTTGCCCTCGGAGTTGGTCAGCACACCGCCGTCACCCCGGACCGACTCGGTCACCAGGATGCCCTTGACCGAGGGCGGCCAGACCATCCCGGTCGGGTGGAACTGGACGAACTCCATGTTGACGAGCGTGCCGCCGGCCCGCAGTGCCAGCGCGTGCCCGTCCCCGGTGTACTCCCACGAGTTCGACGTCACCTGGAACGACTTGCCGATGCCACCGGTGGCGAGCACGACCGCGGGCGCTGAGAACAGCAGGAACCGGCCGTCGTCGCGGGCGTAGCCGAACGCCCCGGAGACCCGGTCGCCGTCCTTGAGCAGGGTCGTGATCGTGACCTCGTGGAAGACCCGCAGGTACGCCTCGGCGTCGCCGTGCTCCCGCTGGTCGTCCTGCTGCAGGCTGACGATCTTCTGCTGGAGCGTCCGGATCAGCTCGAGGCCGGTGCGGTCGCCGACGTGCGCGAGCCGCGGGTACTCGTGGCCGCCGAAGTTGCGCTGGCTGATCTTGCCGTCCTTGGTGCGGTCGAAGAGCGCGCCGTAGGTCTCCAGCTCCCAGATGCGCTCCGGCGCCTCGCGGGCGTGCAACTCGGCCATCCGCCAGTGGTTGAGGAACTTGCCTCCGCGGATCGTGTCGCGGAAGTGCACCTGCCAGTTGTCCTTGCTGTTGACGTTGCCCATCGCGGCGGCGGCACCGCCCTCGGCCATCACGGTGTGGGCCTTGCCGAACAGCGACTTGCAGATGATCGCCGTCCGCATGCCCTGCTCGCGCGCCTCGATCGCGGCGCGCAGCCCGGCGCCGCCGGCGCCGACCACGATGACGTCGTACTCGTGTCGTTCGATGTTCGAGGTCATCCCACTCACCCGACGAATCGCAGATCGGAGAACCAGCCGGCCGAGACCGCCATCACGTAGAAGTCCGTGATCGCGAGCGTGGCGAGCGTGAGCCAGGCCAGTGCCATGTGCCGGGCGTTGAGGCGCGACACGAACGTCCAGGCCCGGTACCGGACCGGGTGTTCGGAGAAGTGCTTGAGCCGTCCGCCGACGATGTGCCGGCAGGAGTGGCAGGACAGCGTGTACGCCCAGAGCGCGATGACGTTGGCGAGCAGGATCACGTTGCCGAGCCCGAAGCCGAAGCCGCCGGGGGAGTGGAACGCCGCGATCGCGTCCCACGTGTTGATGAGCGAGATCAGGAACGCGGCGTAGAACGCGTACCGGTGGGCGTTCTGGCCCAGCAGCGGGAAGCGCGTCTCCCCGGTGTACTTCTTGTGCGGCTCGGCCACGGCGCAGGCCGGGGGCGAGAGCCAGAACGACCGGTAGTAGGCCTTGCGGTAGTAGTAGCAGGTCAGCCGGAACAGCAGCAGGAACGGCAGGCTGAACGCCGCGTACGGGATGAACCAGACGTCTGGCAGCACCCGGCCGAAGTGCGCGGCCTCCGGCACACAGCCGTTGGAGACGCACGGCGAGTAGAACGGCGTCAGGTAGTGGTAGTCGTCGACCCAGTACCACTTCTGCATGAACGCCCGCACGGTCGCGTACGCGATCCAGGCGACCAGCCCGAGGACCGTCATCAGCGGCGCCAGCCACCATCGGTCGGTGCGCAGGGTGCGGACGCCGATCTTCGCGCGTGCTCGAGGGCTATCGCTGGTGGGGGAGACAGCTGGGGGGATCGGGGGTGCACTCATGCCGACGGTGGCTCTCCTGTGCAGGAATATGGGTATCGCCCGGGCCGGATGACCGGCCCGGGCTGGGTTGTCGTGCGTTCGGAGCTATCAGCGACGGCCGCCGAGGCCCTCGTCGTCGCAGTCGCGCCAGAGGTCCGGCGGGTACGGGGCGTCGGAGACGTAGTGCAGGCGATCGTCGGCCGCCGCCCCGGTGGGGGCGGGCGCCAGGTCGCCGATCTCGTCGAGGTCCTCGAGGAGCCGTCGGACGTCGCTCACCAGGCGGCGGACGCCGAGGGTTTCGGAATGGTGGGCCGTCAGCCGCCCGACGGCCCGATCGAGCTCGACGAGCGCCTTCCGGACCTGGGCCAGGTCCGGATCGAGCTGTGTCGAGTTGCTCGATCCGCGTTCACGCACCGCCATCGTGACCACCTCCGTGGTGCCCCGCGCCGCTCAGCCCGGCGCGGCGGGCTCGGGGCAGCCCACGGGGCGTCGACGGTACGTCGACCCTTCGGGCGCCCGACCCTTCGTACGCGCAGTCTGCCGTGATCCATGCCACACGGGAAGCGTTTAGGCACAACCGGCGTGCCGCGGATCGGGCTGAATCGTGCCTAGTCCGTTGTCGATGCGTTACTGAAACTGCTCACTCGGTGACGAGTGTGTCGATCTCGGTCGCCAACTCCAGGTCCTTGGTCGTCACGCCGCCGGCGGAGTGGGTCGTGAGCGTGAACGTCACCGTCCGCCAGCGGATGTCGATGTCGGGGTGGTGATCGCGCTGCTCGGCGACGACCGCGACGCGATCGACGAGTGCGATCGCGGCGGGGAACGTCGCCGCCTCGACCGTGCGCCGGATCGCGGCGGTGTCGCCGCTCCACTCCGGGAGCGCCGCCAGCCCGGCCGTGACCCCGTCCGCACTCAGGGTCGTGTCTGTCATGCCCTGACGATTTCCCTGGTCAGGTCCGCGCGCAACCCGCATTTGATCCATATTTCGGGCCGTGCGCGGGGGCACGTAGAATGAGGATTGGCCTGTGTCATTGAGTCGCGGGCGCAATCCGAGAAACTCCAGGAGCGACCTCTCATGCCCGCCCAGTCCGACGACACGGTGCTGTCCCGCCGCGACGACCTACGCAACGTCGCGATCGTGGCGCACGTCGACCACGGCAAGACCACGCTGGTCGACGCCATGCTCTGGCAGTCCGGCGCGTTCAGCGCCCACCAAAAGGAACAGGGCGACGTCAACGACCTCGTCATGGACTGGATGGACCTCGAGCGCGAGAAGGGCATCACGATTCTCGCGAAGAACACCGCCGTGAAGTACGGCGACACCACGATCAACATCATCGACACCCCCGGCCACGCCGACTTCGGCGGTGAGGTCGAGCGCGGGCTGTCGATGGTCGACGGCGTGCTGCTGCTCGTCGACGCCAGCGAGGGCCCGCTGCCGCAGACCCGGTTCGTGCTCCGCAAGGCCCTCGAGGCCAAGCTGCCGGTGATCCTCGTCGTCAACAAGGTCGACCGGCCCGACTCCCGGATCGCCGAGGTCGTCGACGAGGCCTACGAGCTGTTCCTCGACCTCGACGCGGACGAGCACCAGATCGAGTTCCCGATCGTCTACGCGAGCGCGAAGGCCGGTCGGGCCTCCCTTGAGCGTCCGGCGAACGCGAGCCTCCCCGACAGCGAGGACCTCAAACCGCTGTTCGACGCGATCCTGGAGACGATCCCGGCGCCGCGGTACGACCCGAGCGTCCCGCTGCAGGCGCACGTGACGAACCTCGACGCGTCGCCGTACCTGGGTCGGCTGGCGCTCTGCCGCGTGCACAACGGCACGATCAAGAAGGGCCAGCAGGCCGCCTGGTGCCGCGCCGACGGCTCGATCGAGCGCGTCAAGATCACCGAGCTGCTGATGACCGACGCGCTGGAGCGCCGTCCGGTCGAGTCGGCAGGGCCCGGCGACATCATCGCGATCGCCGGGATCCCGGAGATCACGATCGGCGAGACGCTGGCCGACCCGGACGACCCCCGGCCGTTGCCGGTGATCACCGTCGACGAGCCCAGCATCTCGATGACGATCGGCATCAACACCTCGCCGCTGGCGGGTGAGAGCGGCAAGAAGCTCACCGCCCGCCTGGTGAAGAGCCGGCTCGACGCGGAGCTGGTCGGCAACGTCAGCATCCGGGTCCTGAACACCGAGCGCCCCGACACCTGGGAGGTGCAGGGCCGCGGTGAGCTGCAGCTGGCGGTGCTGGTCGAGATCATGCGCCGCGAGGGCTTCGAGCTGACCGTCGGCAAGCCCCAGGTCGTCACGCGGGAGATCGACGGCAAGGTGCACGAGCCGATGGAGCGGCTGACCATCGACATCCCCGAGGACTACCTCGGCGTCGTCACGCAGCTGATGGCCCTGCGCAAGGGCCGGATGGAGCAGATGGTCAACCACGGCACCGGCTGGGTGCGGATGGAGTACCTGGTGCCGGCGCGCGGCCTGATCGGCTTCCGTACCGAGTTCCTCACCGACACCCGCGGCACCGGCCTGCTGCACCACGTCTTCGAGAAGTACGAGCCGTGGCACGGCGAGCTCCGTACCCGTCCGACCGGCTCGCTCGTCGCCGACCGGCGCGGCCCCACCACCGGCTTCGCGCTGGCCAACCTGCAGGAACGCGGCGTGATGTTCGTCGGCCCCGGCACCGAGGTGTACGAGGGCATGATCGTCGGCGAGAACTCCCGGTCGGACGACATGGACGTCAACCCGACCAAGGAAAAGAAGCTCACGAACATGCGCCAGTCCTCCGGTGACGTGCTCGTGCCGCTGATTCCCTATCGGCAGATGTCGATGGAGCAGGCACTGGAGTTCTGCCGCGAAGACGAATGCATCGAGGTCACCCCCGCTACGGTGCGTATTCGCAAGGTGGTGCTCTCCTCGCACGAGCGGGAGAAGACCCGCGGGCGCCGCAAGTGGGCCAATCCGCCTGCGTGATTTCCACGACAGCGCCCCGAGCCGTTCGGCTCGGGGCGCTGTCGTGTGCGGCAGCTGTTCTCGTTAGCGAATTGAAACTTCGCTCGAATCCGTGGACGCGTTGCTACGCGCTGTCGCGTCGCCCCTGCGCTCGTGATTGACCTGTTACACGATTGTGCGGCCATGCCGCCTCGTCGTTATGAACATTCGCGTAGCTTTTCGGCGGGGCGGTGCAGATCGGCATGTGCACCTCACAACGGGACGACCCGCGACGGGTCGTCCTCGTAGTTGCACCCAGCAACTTAGGGTTGCGCCCTGCAACTGTGCTGCGCCTTGTCTAGGAAGGAGAACGCCAACGATGAGCCATGTCGGCGGCGATCGGACCTCGACGGAGGGAGCCGGCAGCCTCAGCGGCCCCGGCCCCGTCCTGCCGCTCGGCACCGAGGCGGTGCTCACCCCCGTGGGGGAGAGCGAGCCCGGCGCCAGCAAGCCCGGCGACAAGCCCGGCGCCGTTCAGGGTCGCTCCCCTGGCCAGCTCGCCTGGGCGCGCCTGCGCAGCGACAAGATCGCGGTGACCAGCGCCATCGTGTTGTTGTTCTTCCTTCTGGTCGCGATCTTCGCAGACCTCATCGTGTCTGCCTACGGAATTAATAAGGACCAGCTCTTCCAGAACAAGCTCGACTCGCTGGGTTACCCGCTCGGATATCTGGGCGGCGTCAGCGGCGACCACTGGTTCGGCCTGGAACCCCAGCTCGGCCGCGACATCTTCGTGCAGCTGGTGTTCGGTGCCAGGACGTCGCTCGGGATCGCGTTGGCCGCTGCGGTGTTCAGCACGGTCGTCGGCGTGATCCTGGGGCTGGTCTCGGGATTCATGGGCGGCTGGGTCGATTCGGTGATCAGCTGGGTCACCGATCTGCTGCTGGCCTTCCCCTTCATCATCTTCTCGCTCGCCGCGATCCCCATCATCAACACGCTGATCACCGGCTCGGTGCAGAAACAACCGAGCGTCGAGTCGCGGATCTTCGTCGTGGTCGGTGTGCTGGTGACATTCGGCTGGATGAGCACGGCGCGGCTGGTCCGCGGCCAGGTGCTCTCCCTGCGCGAACGCGAGTTCGTGGACGCCGCCCGCGCGGCGGGCGCCGGCACGCGCCACATCATCTTCCGGCAGCTGCTGCCCAACCTCTGGGCGCCGATTCTGGTGACGTTCTCGCTGGCGGTGCCGCAGTACGTCACCACCGAGGCCGCCCTGTCGTTCCTCGGTATCGGTGTCACCGAACCGGTGCCGGACTGGGGACGGATGATCTTCCGGTCCACCAGCTACGTGTCCGCCGACCCGGCGTACGCGTTCTTCCCCGGCATCGCCCTGTTCCTGCTCGTGCTGGCGTTCAACCTCTTCGGTGACTCGCTGCGCGACGCACTCGATCCCCGGTCTGCGCGATGACCGGTCGTTACGGGCAAATCCCATTGGGAAGCCCTTTGGGAAGAAGAGAGGTACTCGTGCGACGACCAGTACGGATGCTGAGCGTCGGCATCCTTGCGGTGGCGCTCGCTGCCGCCGGATGCAGTAAGAACACCGGAGAGAACGACGGTTCCGGTGACACGACCGAGGCGTCGACGCAGACCGCCACGCTCGCCGAGAACTCGGACGGACCCGCCCCGGAGGTCGAGGGTGCCTAGAAGG
>Ga0190269_10001588_pt1 | contig 10789 bp, 10 predicted proteins | sample Popmic249IS_FD_133749 | JGI IMG/M metagenome (GOLD analysis project Ga0190269, IMG submission 133749) | Populus adjacent soil microbial communities from riparian zone of Blue River, Arizona, USA - 249 IS | ecosystem: Environmental > Terrestrial > Soil > Riparian zone | place: USA: Arizona... | reverse complement strand
TCGCCAGATTTCGCCGACGACGAACCCCGCCTCGCGCTTCCGCGCCCCCTGGGGCGGCTCACGGTGGACAACATCTCCTTCCGGCCGGCCGGCGCCGAGTCGCCGGTGCTGTCCGACGTGCGCTTCCAGCTCGCCCCCGGGGAGGCGCTCGCCATCCTGGGCCCGAGCGCGGCCGGCAAGTCCACGCTGGCGCGCCTGCTCACCGGCGGCTGGCCGCGCGAAGCGCTCGGGCCGTCCATCGGCTATGTGCCGCAGGACGTGGAACTGTTCGACGGCACCGTGGCGGACAACATCGCCCGCCTCGACGAAGTCGATGCCGACGTCGCGGCCGCGAAACGCGCCAACGCGCACGAACTCATCCTGTCCCCGTCGCAAGGCTACGACACGCCCGTGGGTGAGCACGGCTCGCGCCTGTCGCCCGGCCAGCGCCAGCGCGTGGCCTTCGCGCGCGCGGTGTACGGCAAGCCCCGGCTCGTGATACTGGACGAACCCAACTCGAACCTGGACAGCGCCGGCGAGGCGGCCCTGGCCGACGCCCTGCGCGAACTGCGCGGCGCCGGCGTGACCCACGGTGGTCGTCACCCACCGGCCCGCGCTCATCGCGCATGCGGAGAAGATCCTGGTGCTCGCTGCCGGCCGAATCGAGCAGTTCGGCCCGGCCGCCGAAGTCATGCGGGGAGATGCAGCGCCGGGCGCAGGCCCTGGCGGACCGCAAGGCCGCCTGACCCGGCCCCTCAGGCCACGGACAGCGTGCCTGTCGCGACGGCGGCATCGACCAGGTACGGTCCGCCGTCCGCGAAGGCCTCGCGCAAGGCGGCGTCGACCGCGACGGCGTGCGTCACGCGCTGCGCCGGCACGCCCATGCCCTGCGCCAGCGCCACGAAGTCCAACGGCGGATCGTCGAACTCCATGCCGGTGAAGGACTGGCTGCCGCGCGCGGAGACCATACGCTCCTTCAGGATGCGGTAGGAGCGGTTGTTGACGATCACGTAGGTGACGGGCAGCCGCAGGTGCGCCGCGGTCCACAGTGCCTGGATCGCGTACATCGCGCTGCCGTCGCCGACCAGCGCCACCACGCGGGTGCCGGGGCGCGCCAGCGCCGCGCCCACCGCGCCGCCCATGCCGAAGCCCAGGCCGCCGCTGGCCAGGCCCAGGAAATCGCGCCCGCCCTGCACCGGCAGCAGCGCTGCAAGCAGCGGTGCGGTGGTGGGCGCCTCCTCGACGCACACCGCGCCGGCGGGCAGGGCCGCCACCAGCCGGCGCAGCAACGCGAGCGGCTGCATGGCATCGGCCGGATCGGCGAGGGGCGTGGCCGCCAGCAGCGCCTCGCGCCGCGACGACCAGTTGTTCGCCACGATGCGCGCCCGCCGCTCGCGCGCCGCCGCCCGCATCGCTTCGTCCTGTGCCGCGCGCAGCCGCGGCAGCAGCGCGGACAGCGTCTCCGCGACGCCGGCGCGCACCGCCAAGTCGGTGGCGTAATTCTTCCCGAGCTCCGCTTCGCGCTCGGAAAGGTGGACCACCCGCAGGCCGGGCGGCAGCGGATCCACCGGGCTGTACACCGACATGCGCAGCAGGTCGGCCCCCAGCACCAGCAGCAGGTCGTGGGCCGCGAGGTGGGCGCGCACCTTGCGCTGGTCGCGCGAGAGGTCGCCCATCGCGCAGGGGTGGCGCGCCGGAAAGCGCGTGTTGTAGGCGATGGGCTCCTGCCACACCGGCGCGCCTAGCAGTTCCGCGAGCTCGCCGGCCCTCTCCATGCCGGCCTGCTCCGCCAGTTCGCGGCCGGCGATGATCACGGGCGAGGCGGCGGACAGCAGCAGCCGCACCAGTTCTTCCTGGACGCGCGCAGCCGGCAGGCCGTGCGCTTCGACGCGGGTGCGCGCGCCCAGCTCCAGCTCGCCCTCGGCGTCCAGGATGCTGGCGGGCAGGCTGAGGAACACCGGCCCGCAGGGCGGCGTGGTGGCGATCTTGGCGGCGCGCCGCACGATGCGCGGCAGGTCCTCCAGGCGCTGCGGCTCGAAGGCCCACTTCACCAGCGGCTGCGCCACCGCCACCAGCGGCTCGTACAGCATCGGCTCCTGCAGGCCGTGGCCGATCTCGTACTGGCCCGCGGTGACGATCAGCGGCGAGCCGGCGAAGCGCGCGTTGTACAGCGCGCCCATCGCGTGCCCCAGCCCCGGCATGCAGTGCAGGTTGCAGGCCGCCAGCCGCCCCGATGCGCGGGCGAAGCCGTCGGCCATCGCCACCGCGACCGACTCCTGCAGTCCCAGCACGTAGCGCAGGCCCGGCGCGGCAGGCAGCGCCTGCATCAGCGCCAGTTCGGTGGTGCCGGGATTGCCGAACAGGTGGGTCACGCCCTCGTCCTGCAGCAGGGCGAGCAGGGCATCGCGGCCGTTCATGGGCACGGCCAGGAGGACTAGCGGACCAGCACCGTCTTCTGGTAGAGGCCGCCGAACCAGGTGCGCTTGTCCACCGAGGCGGGTCGCATGCCGGCGGGCAGGAAGTCGAGCACGCAGTGGTCCCACAGGTCCATGGCGTAGGGCTCGAGGTGCTTGAACACCTGGCGCATCAGCGGCCGCAGCGGGTGCGCGGCGCGGGGCCGGTGGTAATCGACGATCACCACCTTGCCGCCCGGCTTGACCACCCGCATCGCCTCGGCCAGCGTGCCGCGGCGCACGTGTTCCGGCTGCTCGTGCAGCAGGAAGAACAGCAGGACCTGGTCGTAGCTCGCATCGGGGCATGCGAGGGCGGAAGAGTCGCCCTCCAGCAGCGCCACGCGCTCGTCGCGCGGCAGCTTGGCCGCGAGGTTGCGCAGCTGGATCGGCAGCACGTCGACGACGTCCAGGCGCGCATCGGCCGCCAGCCGCGCGCGCAGGCGTGGGGTGAGGTCGCCGTAGACGCAGGCCAGCTGCAGGGTGCGTCCCTGCACCGGCTCGCCCAGTTCCGCCAGCGCCGCATCGCACAGGCGCTTGTAGTTGCCGAACAGGATGAGGTTGACCAGCCACTCGCGCTCGAAGAAGTGCACCGCCTTGGGATGCACGTAGGCCCACCAGTAGGTCTGGTCGAGGTAGCCGGGCACGCGCGGGGCGGCCACGGGGCGGGGCAGGACCGGCGCGGCGGCCTCGACGCTGGAAGGTGGAACCATGGGCGGCTTTGCGGTGGGTGGACTGGAGGACGACTCTAGGGAGCGCCCGCATCATGCCACTTGCGCGAGATCAAGGCCGCGCAGGCGCTGCGTCACGGCTTCCACAGGGAAAACCCCGGGGCGGCGACACGCCTGTGCCCGCCGGCCGACCCGCCTGTCGGTGCGGCGACTACAGCGATCCGCAGCCCCCGCCTGCCGTTCAGGATGCGCGCAGGCGCCACCATGGCGCCATGTTTCAAACGAGGAAGATGCACCTGGCCGCGCTCGCCCTGCTGCTGGGGGTGGGTGCGGGCGGTTTCGTCCACGCCGACGGCGGCGCCATCAGCAAGGACACGTTCAAGGCGGCGGAGCAACGCATCGAGGCGCAGGCCAAGGCGAAGCGCCAGGCGTGCGCGCGACTCAAGGGCCACGCCCAGGAGGTCTGCGCGCTGCAGGCCAAGGGCTGGGAAAAGGTCGCCAAGGCGCACCTGCAGGCGCAGCACGAGCCGGGCCCCGAGGCGGAGAAGGAAGCCAAGTTCGCGCGTGCCGATGCCGATTACGACGTCGCCAAGCTGCGCTGCAAGGCGCTCAAGGACCGCGCGCAGGATGCGTGCGTGAAGCGCGCCAAGCACGATCGCGAGGCCGCGATCCGGCTGGCCAAGGTGGAGAAGGTGGAGGAAGTGCAGGAGCGCAAGCGCGAAGCGAAGGCGGAGGAGTCCCGGCAGAAACCCGCGAGCGCCCCGCGCAAGTCCTGACGCGCCTCAGGACCGCGCACGAGTGTAGTGCCGCACCGGAAGCTTGCGCGCGGTCAATACCATGGGGCCCGGGCGCTCCACGATGCACGCATAACACTTCAGGAGCTGCCGTTGAGGGAGGGTCGCGAATGCATCGCGGCGGTCGCGGCGTCGGCGCTGCTGGTCGCCGGCTGCGCCACGGATGCGCACCGGGCAGGAGCGCCCGAGCCGGTCCCCGCGGCCCGCGTCGAACGCGAGGGCGCGTTCAACCGCCTGTGGCAGAACCACAGCCTGCGCGAACTGATCGACCACTGGGGTCCGCCGCAGCTGCTGCTGGACATCCCCGGCGGCGGCAACCCGCCGGGCTTCGTGCTGGTGTACCGCCGCGACGAGGACAGCGGCTGCCTCGACACCTTCGCGGTGACGTACGGCGATGTGATGCGCGTGCGCCTCTACCAGTGCCGGTGAAGCGGCGCTAGGATGGCAGGGCCGACTTCGAAGCGCATGCACCACTCCCCCGACCAGCTCGACACCCTCTGGGCCGCGCTCAAGAGCGCGGACGCCGCGCAGCGCAGCAAGGTGCTGCAGCGCTATTCCAACCCGGGCATGGCCGGCGCGCTGCCCCAGATCGTCTGCGACGACGAGCACGCGCAGGTGCTCAGCATCCCGACGCCGGACCACCCCGGGCGGCACGTGTACGTGCGGCGGCCGGGGGGAGCCTGGTCGGAGCAGCGGTAGGCGCGTGCCGCAGGTCCTGGTCGACACGCCCGCCGATGCGCACTCGGGCCTCGTGCTCGCGCATGGGGCCGGCGCCGGCATGCGGCACGCCTTCATGGCGGCGATCGCGCAGGGACTCGCGCGGCGCGGCGTCGCGGTGCTGCGCTACGAGTTTCCGTTCATGCAACAGGGCTCGAAGCGGCCGGATCGGCCCGGGGTGGCGCAGGCCGCCGTGCGTGCAGCCGTGGACGAAGCCGTGCAGCGCTGGCCCGGGCTGCCCCTCTTCGCCGGCGGCAAGTCCTTCGGCGGGCGCATGAGCTCGCAGGCGCAGGCCAGCGCACCCTTGCCCGGCGTGCGCGGGCTCGTGTTCTTCGGTTTTCCGCTGCATCCGGCGGGCCAGCCCTCGGTGCAGCGGGCGGAGCATCTCGTCCAGGTGGGCCTGCCCATGCTGTTCCTGCAGGGCACGCGCGACGCGCTGGCGCAAATGGCACTGGTGCGTGACACGGTGCAGTCGCTCGGGGAGCGCGCGAGCCTCCACGTGGTGGAGGGCGCGGACCATGGCTTCGAGGTGCTCAAGCGCTCGGGGCGCACGAACGAGGAGGTGATCGAGGAACTGGTGGCGACGGCGGCGGCGTGGATGGGGTCGCACGGCTCGTAGGCCGGGGGGTCTTCGTGGGCTGGCGGTGAGCCGCGCCAGCGCGAACCCCAGCGCTTCGCGCATCGCTGGGGTTTCGCTTCGCTTCACCACCAGCCTACGGGAGCCGCTTCACCACCAGCCTACGCGAGCCGCTCCACCACCAGCGTACAGGGCCGCCAGGCCCCTCGCTAGATATGCACCGCGTGCCCCAGCGCCCGCAACGCCGCCTCCTGCACCGCTTCGCCCAGCGTCGGATGGGCGTGGATGATGCCGGCCACGTCTTCCAGGCGCGCGCCCATCTCCAGCGAATGGCAGAACGCGGCGCTCAGTTCCGAGACGCCCTGCCCCACCGCCTGCCAGCCGAGGATCTGGTGGTTGTCCTTGCGCGCGACCACGCGCACGAAACCTTCGGCAGCCTCCATGCTGAGCGCGCGGCCGTTGGCCATGAAGGGGAATTGCGCCACGATCGGCTCCTGGCCCGAAGCCGCTGCTTCCGCCGGGGACGCCCCGGCCACCACCAGTTCCGGATCGGTGAAGCAGACCGCCGGCATCGCCACCGGCTCGAAGCGCCGCTTCGCGCCCGCGATGATCTCCGCGACCATCTCGCCTTGCGCCATGCCCCGGTGCGCCAGCATCGGTTCGCCCGTGAGGTCGCCGATCGCCCACACGTTGCGCATCGAGGTGCGGCACTGCGCATCCACCTTCACGGCCCGGCCGTTCATGTCCAGCGCCAGCGATTCGAGCTGGAAGCCCGCGGTGCGCGGCCGCCGGCCCGCGGCCACGAGGACGTGGTCCGCCGGCAGCACGTACTCGTCGGCCTGGCTGCTGCGGATGCGCAGGCCGTTGCCGCGCTCGGTCAGGCCCTCCGCGGTGCAGTTCAGGTGCAGCGTCACCCCCAGGCGCTTGAGGCTCGCCAGCACGGGCCTGGTCAGTTCCTCGTCGTAGGCGGGGAGGATGCGGTCCGTCGCCTCGACCACCGCCACCTCGGCCCCCAGCTTGCGGTACGCGGTGCCCAGCTCCAGCCCGATGTAGCCGGCGCCGACCACCACCAGGTGCCTGGGCACCGTCGTCAGCGCCAGCGCCTCGGTCGAGCCGATCACCGGACCGCCGTAGCGCAGGTTCGGCAGTTCGACCGGGTCCGAGCCGGTGGCAAGCACGAGGTGTTCGCACTGGATGCGCATCGGCTCGTCCTGCGCCGCCACGTCCACGGTCTTGCCGTCGAGGATGGTGGCGTGGCCCTTGACCACCTGCACGCCGGCCTTGCGCAGCAGCGCGCCGACACCGGTGGTGAGCTTGCCGACGATGCCTTCCTTCCAGCGCTGGGTCTGCGCCAGGTCGATGCTGGCCGAAGGCACGCGGATGCCCAGCGGCGATTCGCCCGCGTACGACTGCGCGCGCGCGAAGGCATCGGCCGCGTGGATCAGCGCCTTCGACGGGATGCAGCCGATGTTCAGGCAGGTGCCGCCGAGGCGGTCTTCCTCCACCAGCACGGTGGGCACGCCGAGCTGGCCGGCGCGGATGGCCGCGACGTAGCCGGCGGGCCCGCCGCCGATCACGAGCAGCGTGGTCGTCTTGTTCTTCATCGTTCTACTCCACCAGCAGCAGGGCCGGCGATTCCAGCAGCGCGCGCACGGCCTGGATGAAGCGCGCCGCGTCCATGCCGTCGATCACGCGGTGGTCGAAGGACGAGGACAGGTTCATCAGCGAGCGCGCCACCACCGCGCCGTTGCGGAACACCGGGCGCTCCACGATGCGGTTCACGCCCACGATCGCCACTTCGGGATGGTTGATCACCGGCGTGGTGACGATGCCGCCCAGCGGCCCCAGGCTGGTGATCGTGATCGTGGATCCCGCCAGTTCCTCGCGCGTGGCCTTGCCCGAGCGCGTGGCTTCGGCCAGCCGCGCGACCTCGCGCGCCAGCCCCCACACGTCCTGCGCCTCCGCGTGGCGCAGCACCGGCACCGCCAGGCCGGCATCCGTCTGCGTCGCGATGCCCAGGTGCACCGGGTTCGAACGCGTCACGACACCCGCGTCGTCGTCGAAGCGCGCGTTGACCTGCGGGAAGTCGTCCAGCGCCAGCACCACGGCACGGGCGATGAAGGGCAGCACGGTGAGCTTGCCGCGTTTGTCCCCGTACTTCGCATTGAGCTGCGCGCGCAGCGCCTCCAGGTCGGTGACGTCGACTTCCTCGACGTAGCTGAAGTGCGGGATGCGGCGCTTGGCCTCCTGCATCTTCTGCGCGATGCGCCGGCGCAGGCCGATGACGGGGATCGCCTGCTCGCCCTGGCGCTGGCGCAGCGCAGTCGCCCGTGCGGCCGGGCCTTGCCCGCGCGCGGCGAGGTAGACCTCGAGGTCCTCGTGGATGACGCGGCCGCCGGGCCCGCTGCCGTGGACGAACTGGAGTTCGATCCCGAGCTCCCAGGCGCGGCGGCGCACGGCGGGGGAGGCGATGGGCTTCTCCCCGGGCGGGCGCATGGGCGCCGGCGTGCCACGCGGCGGCTCCTTGTTCGTGACTCCCTCCCTCCCCCCTTGGGGGAGGGTCGGGGTGGGGGCGCTCACCCGCGCACGGTCCCCGACATCCTCGTTCGAATGCGTGACATCGTCCTTGTGGTCGGGAGCAACAGGCGCCGCGCCTGCACGCGCCCCCACCCCAGCCCTCCCCCGGAGGGGGAGGGAGCCTGCAGCAGAACCTTCCTTCACATTCCCCGCGCCCTCGACCTCCAGCCGGATCAACTCCGCGCCCACGGCCATGAGCTCACCCGGCTGGCCGCCGAGTGTTTCGACCTTGCCTGCCACCGGCGAGGGGATCTCCACCGTCGCCTTGTCGGTCATCACGTCGGCCAGGATCTGGTCTTCCTTGACCGTGTCGCCGGGCTGCACGCGCCAGGCGACCAGTTCCACTTCGGCGATGCCTTCGCCGATGTCGGGCATCTTGATGGCATAGAGTCCCATGTCAGCCCTCCATTGCGCGCTTGAAGGCCGCGCCCACGCGCCCCGGCCCCGGGAAATAGGCCCACTCGGTGGCGTGCGGGTACGGCGTGTCCCAGCCGGCCACGCGCTCGATCGACGCTTCCAGGTGGTAGAAGCAGTGCTCCTGCACCGTGGCGGTCAGCTCCGCACCGAAGCCGCTGGTCCGCGTGGCCTCGTGCACCACGACGCAGCGGCCGGTCTTCTTCACCGATTCCAGCACCGTCTCCAGGTCGAGCGGCCAGAGCGAGCGCAGGTCGATGACCTCGGCGTCGATGCCCGTTTCCTCCGCCGCGGCCTGCGACACCCAGACCATGGTGCCGTAGGTGATCACGGTGAGTTCCTTGCCCGGTCGCACCACCGCCGCGGATTCGAGCGGCACCTGGTAGTAGCCTTCGGGCACGTTGCCCATCGGATGCTTGGACCACGGCGTCACCGGCCGGTCGTGGTGGCCGTCGAAGGGGCCGTTGTACAGGCGCTTGGGCTCCAGGAAGATCACCGGGTCGTCGCTCTCGATGGAGGCGATCAGCAGGCCCTTGGCGTCGTAGGGGTTGCTGGGGATCACCGTGCGCAGCCCGCACACGTGCGTGAACAGCGCCTCCGGGCTCTGGCTGTGCGTCTGGCCGCCGTAGATGCCGCCGCCGCAGGGCATGCGGATGGTGAGGGGGCAGGTGAAGTCACCCGCGGAGCGATGCCGCAGCCGCGCCGCTTCCGACACGATCTGGTCGTAGGCGGGATAGAAGTAGTCCGCGAACTGGATCTCCGCGACCGGCCGCAGGCCGTACGCGCCCATGCCCACGGCCACGCCGACGATGCCGCCCTCGTTGATCGGCGTGTCGAAGCAGCGCGACTTGCCGTACTTCTGCTGCAGGCCCTCGGTGACGCGGAACACGCCGCCGAAGTAGCCCACGTCCTCGCCGAACACGACCACGTTGTCGTCGCGCTCCATCATCACGTCCAGCGCGCTGCGCAGCGCCTGGATCATGGTCATCTGCCGGGTCTCGCCCACGGCGCCGGCGACCCGGGATTCCTTGGTCTTGGTCAGCATGGTCAAACCCCCATCTCCTGGCGCTGCCGGCGCAGGTGCGCCGGCATCTCGGCGTAGACGTCGTCGAAGATCGTTGAGGCGCTCGGGATGTGGCCATCGAGCAGGGTGCCGTGGCTCTCGGCCTCCTTCTGCGCCGCGGCGACCTCGGCCTCCAGTTCCAGCTGCACCTGCCGGTGCTCCTGCTCCGACCATGCGCCCAGCGTGACCAGGTGCTGCGCCAGGCGCTGCACCGGGTCGCCCAGCGGGAAGCGCTCCCAGTCGTCCGCCGGCCGGTACTTGGAGGGATCGTCGGACGTGGAATGCGGGCCGGCGCGGTAGGTCACCCACTCGATCAGCGTCGGGCCGAGGTTGGCGCGCGCGCGCTCGGCGGCCCAGCGCGACGCCGCCAGCACGGCGAGGAAGTCGTTGCCGTCCACCCGCAGCGAGGCGATGCCCGCGCCCACGCCGCGCGCGGCGAAGCTGGTCGACTCGCCGCCGGCCACGGCCTGGAAGGTGGAGATCGCCCACTGGTTGTTGACCACGTTGAGGATCACCGGCGCGCGGTACACGTGGGCGAAGATCAGCGCGTTGTGGAAGTCCGATTCGGCCGTGGCGCCGTCGCCGATCCAGCCGGAGGCGATGCGCGTGTCGCCCTTGATCGCGGAGGCCATGGCCCAGCCCACCGCCTGGATGAACTGGGTGCCCAGGTTGCCGGAGATCGAGAAGAAGCCCGCGCGCTTGTACGAATACATCACCGGCAGCTGCCGCCCCTTGAGCGGGTCGCACTCGTTGGACAGGAGCTGGCACATCAGCTCCGTCATCGGGATGTCGTCGCGCGAGAGCAGCAGGCCCTGCTGGCGGTAGGTGGGGAAGCACATGTCGCCGGCTTCCAGCGCCTGCGCGTGGGCCACCGCGATCGCCTCCTCGCCGAGGCACTGCATGTAGAACGAGATCTTCTTCTGCCGCTGCGCGATCAGCATGCGGGCGTCGAAGATGCGCGTCTTCATCATGGCGCGCAGGCCGCGCCGCAACTGCGCGGGGCTGACCTCGGGGACCCAGGGACCGACGGCGTGTCCGTCCCGGTCCAGCACGCGGATCAGCGCATAGGCCAGGTCCTGCGTGTCGAAGTGGGAGGTGTCCACCGGCGGCCTGCGGGCGGCGCCGGCCTCGGAAATGTGCAGGTAGGAAAAGTCGGTAGGACTGCCGGGGCGCCCGGAAGGCTCCGGCACGTGCAAGCGCAGGGGCTCGTGCTGGCTCATTGTCGTTGTCTCCGCGCGATCGTGTCGCGCCTCATTGTGGAGGGCGGACGCGACGGCGGGTGGCTGTCGCGTCCCCGATGCCACGTGGGTAACGCGGCAGTTCGACTATATCCCCAAGGCTGCCCGGCGCCGAACACCGCGTTCGCGTCGGGTCCAGTGCCCCCGCGCATCGCCGGATGCCGGAGTCGCACCCGCGACCGGTATTTTTTGCACTGCACAATTGATAACTATTCCTAACGCCGCGTCCGCTTCGAGCACCTTAGCATTCGCTCCTGCCTGTGCCACACAGGTATTCGCCCGCGTCGGGAACCGCGTCTGCAGACGCGT
>Ga0190269_10001587_pt1 | contig 10796 bp, 8 predicted proteins | sample Popmic249IS_FD_133749 | JGI IMG/M metagenome (GOLD analysis project Ga0190269, IMG submission 133749) | Populus adjacent soil microbial communities from riparian zone of Blue River, Arizona, USA - 249 IS | ecosystem: Environmental > Terrestrial > Soil > Riparian zone | place: USA: Arizona... | reverse complement strand
GGTGTTCGAGCACTGCGGCATCGATCCCGAGCAGTGGACCGGCTTCGCGCTCGGCATGGGCTTAGAGCGCATCGCGATCCTTCGCTACGGGATCAACAACATCAAGCTCTTCTTCGAAAACGATCCCAGGTTCTTGGAACAGTTCTGAGAGATTCACATGAAAGCTTCGTACTCGTGGATTTGTGAGCTTGTTCCGGGCTTGAAGACGACGCCAGAGGCGCTCGCTGAGCGTCTGACAGGCCTCGGCCTCGCGGTCGATGGTCTCGCGCAATACGGCGCTGGCGCCGATCAATGCGTGATCGCCGAGGTTCAAGCTGTCCGCCCGCACCCCAACAGCAACAAGCTGCGCTTGGTCACAGTCGATCTCGGCGCTGGTACAGAAGAAGTCGTGTGCGGCGCACCCAATGTGCCGGAGCCCGGTGGGCTCGTCGTGCTCGCGCCGCTCGGCGCAGTGTTGCCCGCGGTCAAGATCACGATCGCAGCGCGCAAGGTCGCGGGCGTCGAGAGCCGCGGTATGTTGTGCAGCGAGAGCGAGCTCGGCCTCTCGGAGGAGAGCGACGGCATCATCGTCTTGCCGAAGGGTCTCGCGAAACCCGGCACGAAGCTGACAGCTGCAGTGCCTGCGGCGCAAGACTGGATCTACGAGCTCGATCTCACTCCCAATCGGCCGGACGCTCTTGGTCACATCGGCATCGCACGCGATGTCGCAGCAGCGTTTGGGCTCGACTGGACGCCACCGAAGTACGAAGCCAAAGCAGCCGCGGATGCGCCTCTCGTCGAGTCGCTGGTGCGCGTGCGCATCGAAGACTCGGAGCGCTGCCCTTCGTTCGGTGCGGCGGTCGCACAAGGCGTGACGATCGCGCCATCGCCTCTCTGGCTGCGCTATCGCCTGGCGTCGCTCGGCGTGCGTCCGATCTCCAACCTCGTCGACATCACGAATTTGCTGATGCTCGAGCTTGGGCATCCCATGCACGCATACGACCTGGAGCGCGTCTCCGGCAGCGAGATCGTGGTGCGGCGCGCCAGGGACAAAGAGACGCTGAAGACACTCGATGGCGAGACGCACGAGCTGATCGCAGACGACCTCGTGATCTGCGACGGCAGAGGCCCGGTAGGTCTCGCAGGCGTGATGGGTGGCGCGGACAGCGAAGTGCGCGACGACACAAGGCACGTTCTGTTCGAGTGCGCGTACTTCGAGGCGCGCGGCGTCCGCCGCTCTGCGCGGCGGCGTGGCATGCACACCGAGGCGAGCCATCGCTTCGAGCGCGGGGTCGATCCTTCGAACGCGGAGCAAGTGCTGGCGCGTGCGTTGCAGCTGACGGCGGAGCTCGCGGGTGGCCGCGCGGCGCGCGGGCAGCTGCATGCAGGCGTGACAGAGCACAAGCGCACGGTCTTGCCGCTGACAGCGGCGCGTGTGTCGCAGCTGATCGGCGATGCTGTCAGCGTGAAAGAGATCGAGACCACGCTCGAGCGCCTGGGTTGTGAGGTCAAGGCCGGGGACCCGCTACAAGTCTCTGTGCCGACCCATCGCCCGGACCTGTTGCGGTCCGTGGATCTGATCAGCGAGATCGCGCGCGTGCGCGGCATCGATCGCGTGCAACCCGTCGTGCCCGCGATCGTGCCGACGCGCGATCGCGGCCCGCGCGAAGAGCTGAGCCGGCGGCTCCGGGCGGCCGCCGTCGAGCTCGGGCTCTCCGAGGCGCTGACCTTCGCCTTTGTCTCTGAAGCGGACCTCGCGCGCTTGAACGCCCCTGTCGCCACCGTGACGCTCAAGAACCCGATCAACGATCGCCACACGGTCATGCGCACGAACCTCCTACCGGGGTTGCTCGAAGCTGCCTCGCACGCCCGCCGCCATGGGCTGCCGGAGGTGCGCTTGTTCACGATCGGCTCGAAGTACCTGCCCGGTGGACCCGAGCACGATGGCCTGCCCGAGGAGCGCCTCTCGTTCGCGGCCATCCTCTCGGGCGCGCGCCCGGCGTACCTGCACAAGCCCGAGCCTTACGACGTCTGGGACGCCAAGGCGTACGCCGAGGGCCTCGTCGCGCGCGTGACGCGGCGAACCGCGGAGGTGCGCCGCAGCGAGCCCGAGGCACGCCCGAGCTACCTGCATCCACGCGGCGCAGCCGTGATCGCGGTGAACGGCCAGGTGGTCGGCACGTTCGGTCCGCTCCACCCGGACGTCGTCCAAGCAAGTGATCTCGATCCGAACACGCTGGTGATCGAGCTCGATGCAGCGTTGCTTGCCCAGCTCGGCACGGAACGGCCCTCGTTCCGCGACATCCCACGCTTTCCGCCGAGCCGCCGCGACCTCGCATTGGTCGTCTCTGACGACGTCCCCGCGGGCGAAGTGCTCGCAGCCATCCGCGGCGCGGCAGGCCCGCTCGCCGAGCAGGTCGAGCTATTCGATCGCTTCGTAGGCGGCTCGATCCCGAAAGACCACGCGAGCCTGGCGTTCCGCGTCGTCTACCGCGCGGAAGACCGCACGCTCACCGACGCCGAAGTCGACCAGCGGCACACAGAAGTGATCAGCGAAATGCAGCGCCGCTTCGCCGCGACGCTCCGCTCGACCTGAGCCACTATCCGGACGGAGCGCAGCCCCGCCGCTGAGCGTCTCAGCGCGGCGCGCCAACCATCAACCGCGCGCCCCAGCGCCCGAACCACCAACGGCCCGTGCCGCGGCTCAAGCGTGCGCAGCCATCAGTGGCGCGTGCCGCAGCTCAAGCGCGCGCCCACCCATCAACAGCGCGCGCAGCCATCAACGGCGCGCGCACCCTCGCCCGCACCAACAACAGCCGCGTGCCGCGGCTCAAGCACGCCCAGCCATCAGCGGGCGCCCGCCCCCTCGCCCGAAACGCCAACGGCGCGTGCCGCCGGCTCAGGAGTGCGCAGCCATCAGCGGCGCGTGCCGCGGCTCAAGCACGCCCACCCATCGACAGCGCGCGCACCAACAACAGCGTGCCGCGGCTCAGGCGCGCGCCCACCCATCGACAGCGCGCGCACCAACAACGGCGCGTAACCGCCGCTCGCAGCGGCGGCTCTCGCGCAGGCGGTCAGACGCCTGTGTTGAGCGTCTCTTCGCTGGGCTCGCGGGACGCGTTGCGACGCAGCTTACGGGCGAGACCGAGCAGCGTCTCCAAGAGACCGATCAGCACGTAGCTCGTGAGCAGCCAGCACAGGGCAAAGGCGACGTGCAGCTTCACCGCCATGACCACGCCGGTCGTGATCGCGAACATCGACAAGAGCGCCGTGCGCCACGAGAACCGCAGGTCCTTGAACGAGCGGAACTTGATCGTGCTGACCATGAAGAACGAGAGCGCGAACATCACCGCGGCGATCAAGCTGTGGCGGACGGCGAGCTCGCCGTCGACCGCATGGTTCGCAGCGACGAGCGACACGAGGATGCCAGCCGCACCGGGGATCGGCAGACCGAGGATGTACTTGCTCGGCTTCTTCGGCCGACCCGTCGTGTCAGTGGCCAATACGTTGAAGCGCGCGAGGCGAATGGCTCCGCACGCGACGTATGCAAACGCAGCGGCGATGCCGACACCGCCCAGCGCCGAGAGCGACCAAGCGTAGACGAGCACACCCGGCGCGACACCGAAGGACACAATGTCCGCGAGCGAATCGATCTCTACGCCGAACGCGCTCTGCGTGCGCGTGAGCCGCGCCACGCGACCATCCACCATGTCGAAGAACATAGCGAAGATGATCAAGATGCTCGCCCGGTACAGGTCCTGCGGAGTCGGGCTGCCACCCGAGAGCAAGATCGCGTAGAACCCGCAGAAAATGCTCGAGAGCGTGAAGAGATTCGGCAGGATAAACAGCGTTTTTCGGAGATTGATTCGCACCCGATGTCCCTGAGCGTGCCGCGACGTTGTTGACCCGAACGCTGAACTAACGATGCTGACCCACCTGGGCCCCGCACCCGCGAGCAGGAGCCAAAAGCCTACGGAATCACACTGCCTCTGTCCAGCGGACGCCGCGTCCTTTGCCACCGGACATGATACTCAAACACACAGTTAGTTGTCAGCGTCCGCTGATTGTGCCGCGTTGGCCGCTTCGGCCCCGCTCAACTGCCCCGCGGCGACATGCGCGCCACGCAAGTAGTTGCGGAGCCGCAGGTTCGATGTTCGCGCGTACGCACGTTCAAAGCTGGCGGCGGCATGCGCGTAGTCCTGATCCACGAACGCAAGCACACCCAGCGCCTGCTCTGCTTCTGCGCCGCCAGCGGCGGCATAGCGAATCAGAGCTTCGCGACGTTCTCGCACCGACAAGTTCGCCGCGTGCAGTCCCATCCAGCCGAAGTAAGCACGGCGCTCGACCGGCGAAAGATCCGTTTCCGGCGGAAGATCGCACAGCCGGTTCCAACGCGCCTTGAACAGGGTGCGCACGACAAAATGCGGACCGAGCTCGATGCCGTCGCGCGTCAGAAGATGCTGCGCGAGCACGTGCGGATACACGCCCAAGAGGCCCTTGAGCTCCGCGCGCGGTACCTCGCCCTCGAGCGCAGCCTCAAACTTGAGGAGGGCCCGCGCACGCATCGCGTTGCCCGCGCGCGGCCCAGACTCTGCGACGACAGCCTCTTGGGCGCGACGCATTCTGCGACGGCGCTGCTCCGTCGGAGCCCGCATCTCGAGCACCTGAAGCTCTGCTTCGCCCCACTTCACATAATGGTCCCAGAGCGCCTTTGCGTTGTCTGTGCTCGGTGCTGTCTTGGCGAGCTCGGTGTCCTGTCGGACTTGCTCGCGAACCTCTCCTGGATCGAGCGCGAGCGCAGGCAGCTCAGTCGGCGCGATCGCGCGCGGTAGCGCGATCAACCACACCCCGGCCATCGTCGCGATCAGCCACAAGGCAAACAGCTGAAGCCCACGTAAGGCTGCCAACATATCGCAAGCGTAGCGCGAGCGAGCCGACCCCCGCGACGGATGGCCACAGCTGCCCGACACATACCCGGCCCTACGTTCACCCAGGTGAGTCAGGCGCGATGCGGCCAACAGCGTTGCAGCCATCAGCGGCGAACCGGTGATCAACGGGCTTGCCTCATGAGGCTCAAAGGGCCGAGAACACGGACAGCCCGGGAAGGACCGTCGGATCCCGACGCCCTCCCGCGGACCTCGTGATGTCGCCACATCGGAACGCTTCTTGCTCGAATTTGCGTAGCACCCAGGGAACAACTGCCATGATTGGGAAAATTCTCGGCTCCGGTCAGCTCGGAAAGCTCGCCTCGTTTGTTTCACCAGCGTTCTTCGACGTGATGCCTGCGCGCGCGCTCTGGAGCCGCGGCAAGACGCTGCTCGCCGATACGCGCAACACCAACAAGATCCGCGAGCTCGTCACGGAGCGCGCCCAGACACTCTCGACCGACATGCCTGCGCTGCGGCTGAACATGCCTCTGCACGTGGACACGCCTCAGGCCAGCGCCAGTGGCAGAGACCGCACCGTCGACGCATGGCGAGCGGCACACGTTGCAGAGCTCTACTTCCGCCAGCTCTTCCTCGATCGTCCGTCCGGCCAGCCCGCGCCGACCTTGCTCGATCTGCGCGCGACCTCGTTCACGACCGACGGCAAGGTCCTCGTATGGTCCCCGGCCCCCTGGATCGCAGAGTGGTCACCGGACTTCATCCACCCCCTGCGCGACATCTATCGAGGATTCTACCAGCACGACGATGCGCTGTTTCGGCAGGGCCTCACGCAGCTGAAGCTCGCCCACAGTGAAGACCTGTTTCGCGAGCAATTTGGCGCCGGTCAGGACAGCGTCGAGTTCCATGTCCGCGCGTTTATCGACGTGTTTCAGCGGGTGTTCGAGCGCTGCAAGAAGCACAAGACGAACTTGCATCCGGACTTTCTGCCCTTAGGAATCTACTTGGCTGCGCTGTATGATCACTTGCAGGAGCTCGGTCTCGCAGTCAACGTCGCTGACGCTTTCGTGAGAGCGACATCGGGCCCGAGCAGCACCAACGCCGAACCGAACAGCGCTGAACAGGAGCGACACCATGCCTGAGATCAAACGCGTGCTGCTGACGGGAGCGACTGGCTTTGTTGGCTTGCACCTGTACCCGGTGTTGGCTGCAGCTGACATGCAGGTGGTGTGCGGGAGTCGCCAGCCTGAAGCTGCACGGGCGCGCTTTCCGAGTCGCGACTTTCGCATGTTAGACGTGAACGACTACGACTCGTGCGTACGTGCGATGGCCGGCTGTGACGCGGCCGTGTACCTCGTGCACGCGATGGCCGACGTCAAACGCTACGATCGCGCAGAAGAGCGCGTGGCGAAGACATTCCTGCGTGCTGCCGAGCAAGCTGGCTTGAAGCGCATCGTCTATCTCGGCGGACCACAGCCCCTCGGCAAAGGCTCGCGCCACCTGCGCAGTCGGTTGCGAACCGGCGAGATCTTGCGGAGTGGGAAAGTGTCGACCATCGAGCTGCAAGCGACGATGGTGATAGGTCCCGGCAGCGAGAGCTGGCGGATGGTGCGCGACCTGGCCGCGCGCCTGCCGGTGATGCTCTTGCCGCGCTGGCTCGAAAACCGCAGCCAACCTATCTACATCGACGATGTCACCGCGGCCATTCGGCTGGCGCTCACGATGGATCAAGAAGGCAGCGCTGCCTATCCGCTCCCGGGTCCGGAGACCTTGTCTGCGCGCGAGATCCTGCGCCGCACAGCACAGCTCATGGGCCTCTTCCCGCACATGTTCGGCGTGCCTGTCATGACGCCGTACCTCTCGAGCTTCTGGATCGCGCTCGTCACGCGTGCGAACCAGCGCATCGCGCGTCAGCTCGTGGAAGGCCTACGCAGTGAGCTCGTCGCGCGTGACGATGGCTTCTGGAAGCTGTTCCCTGAGCATCCACGCGTTCCGTTCGATGTCGCCGCGCGGCGTGCGCTGCGCGCCGAGGCCGACACGCTGTCCCTGCGCGATCGCTTCGCCGAATGGCTGATCCATCGTGTGACGCCTAATACGAGCGCGCCGAGCCGCGAATCTACACTCAAAGACGCGCGCAGCAGCGGCCTACCGTGAGCGCTCCCACCACATCGACATCGGGTGCTACGCACCCCGAGGCTGAGCTCGAGTCCAATCGGCCGCGTACGCTCGCGTCATGGGTCGCCCTGGCGCTGGCTACGATTTGGCTCACTTTGATGACTCGCTTCGGCAACACCGATGTCTACTCGGTGATGGGCCCGTACGCGTGCGTAGTGACCGGAGTGTGCATCGCGCTCGCACCGCGCGAGGTGCTCGCCGCTTTCAGCTGCAATGTGCGCGGTGTCCTGCTCGGCTTGCTGGTTGGCGCAGGGATGACCGCGCTCACGTATCCCGCATTCTCCTTGGCCGTTCGCTTCATGCCGAGCTTGCACGCCCAAGTCGCAGGGCTCTATCAGTTCGCGAGCACCACCAGCTTGGGCAAAGCGCTGTTCTGGGTCGCCACGTTGGTGGTCGCGGAAGAGGTCTTGTTCCGACACGTGTTGCCGCGCGCGCTGCAGATGTGGACCGCGGAACGCGTTGCATTCGCGCTGGCTGTGGTCACCTATTCGTTCGCGCAGCTCGGCAGCGGCTCGTGGATCATCTTCTTGCTCGCAGTGGTATGCGGGACCATTTGGACGGCCCTGCGTGTGTACACACGCTCCATTACTCCGAGCTTGATCGCACATGGGATTTGGACGCCCACAGTGATCGTGCTGCTGCCTGTCATCTAAGTGACACCAGCAGTCAACTCGCTCGTATGCCGCTGACGGCAGCGCTCATGGCCGCGTCTGTCAGCTGCAAAGCTGTCTCAACACGCGGTGCATGCGTCATTTTGCTGCCGCCATGCGCTTCATCGAGTGTGAATGTTCTTGCGGCTATCAGCGGCGAAACCGTTGATGCTGCACGATTCGATCACAACGCCCGCGCGTGTAGCGGTAGATTTTTCGCAATCTTACGACCGGAGCTGCGAGCTACCTTGCTTGCAGCGCAAAGCGGCGTTAGTCATCGCTGGTACTGTCGCATTTGCCTTAGTTGAAGCTGTTGTTTGGCAGAACAACGCGATGGAGACGTGACCATGAAGTGCTTGCATCTGGTAGCGGCAATCGCCCTCGCAGGCTGTGGGCTGAATACAACCGCGCTACCGAGCACGGGTGATCGTGCTGACGACGCGGGCACGAAGGCTTCGGTCGACAGGGCGATCGCAGGATCCCCCGCGAGTTGGCCGACCCGGCGCCGCCCAGCTTCGATCGAGCAGGATGGTGGCAGCAGCGATCCGAAAAACGGTTCGAAGCCGAGCGCCGGCGCGCACGCCACGGCTGACAGAGACGCGCAGGCCGGTACGGCAGGCGCGCCGGCGCCGACCGCCCCTCCCGCGCAACCGGCCAGCGGCGGACAGCCGGCCAGCAGCGGTTCATCCAAGCCGGGCAACGGGGCACAGCCGCCGGGGACCAGCTCGGGCGCCGACAACGGCCAGAGCAACGGTCAGACCGGCTCCAGCTCGGGCGGGAGCGCCCAGACCCACGACGCTGGCGCCTCTGACACTAGCTCCTCGGGCTCAGGCGAGCCGGACGACGACGACAGCGCGTCAGACGAGGACGGGCACTCGGACGAGGATGGGCACGCTGGCAGCGGCAGCAGCGGCGGCCAGAGCCCCGGCTCGAGCGCGAACAACGACGACGCCATCAGCGTCATCGTCGACCTGGTGCTCGCCATCCTCGACCTCAGCCTGGGCCCGGTTCGCCCTGCAGAGATCGAAGGGCTCGTCTCCTCGATCCTTGTGCTGTCGCTCGCGCCGGCCGAGCTCGCAGGCGAGAGCTTGATCGCAGTCCTCGACGCGCTCGAAGAGACGCAGATCTGCATCGAGCACCCGCAGCGCTGCAATCCGCTGTGCACGAACTTGGAGTCTGACTGCAGCGCATGCGGCAGGGACGAAGACTGCATCGAGCGCATCGAGACGATGTGCAAGGTCAAGCTTCCGAAGACCTGCCTCTGAAGCACAACTTCCAGAAACGTGAAAAGGCACGGAGCTCCATGAGCTTCGTGCCTTTTTGCTTGTGGCTCGCGCGCGAACGCTACTCAGCGTCAGCCGGCTCGACGCGCGGCATGCGTACGATCTGCAACGCAGACTGCCGTGTGTTCTTGACCAGCGCGTCGAGGTCCTCTGCGCGCTTGCGATAGTACTCACTCGCGCCCGTCTGTGCCGTCTCGAACACCGCGACTGCCTTGGCGAGCTTCGCGTCGAACATGCCGATGTCAGGGTGCCCATCGCGCAGGCGATTGGCCGCGAGGATGTGCGCTGGCGGCGTGCGGAGATCCTTTGTCAGCCCAACCCAGCTGAGCATCTTCAGGACGTAGTAGCTGATGTCGATCTCCCACCAGAAGAACCCTTGGTTCGCGGTCGACTGATAGTAGTGGTGGTTGTTGTGCCAGCCCTCGCCGAGCGTGATCAGCGCGAGCACGAACGAGTTGCGGCTGGTGTCGCTGGTGACGTAGCGACGCTTGCCGAACACGTGCGCGAGCGAGTTGATGAAGAACGTGCCGTGATAGAGCAGCACGGTCGACAGGAAGAACCCGATGATCAGGGTGCTCCAGCCACCGACCAGATAACACGCGACGCCCAACAGTGTCGGCGGGACCCAGTGATACTTGTTGAGCCAAACAAGCTCAGGGTACTTCGCGAAGTCCTTGATCGCTTTGTAGTCCGTCTCGTTGAACTTGTTGCACAGGATCCAGCCGACGTGGCTCCAGAGGAAGCCCTTGAGTGGCGAGTGGACGTCCTCCTGCATGTCAGAGTACTTGTGATGGTGCCTGTGATGCGCGGCCCACCAAAGCGCGCCCTTCTGCGCTGCGGTGCCGCCGCCAAACGCCATCAGGAACTGCATCACGCGCCCCATCTTGTATGCGCGGTGCGAGAAATAGCGGTGATAGACGCCCGTGATGAAGAACATGCGCACGACGTACAAGCCGATACAGATCGCCCAATCCATCAACGTCGCGCCCGTCCAGATCGCGAGGAGTGGAATCAGGTGCACCACGATGAACGGTATACTGCGCACCCAGTTGATGCGTTCGTCGGGGCTGCGTGTGTAGGCTGTAGTCATGTCCTCTGCTTTCTCGCAATCGCGCGCGCGTGCGTATCGAACAGTCAACGGCAGTCAGGGCATGTTTTCCACCCGCTTTGCTCCATTCCTCCGTCACATGTTTGTCAGGACGCTACCCCGCCCTACCCCGAGGTACGAGCGGCCCGCGCATGCGTGTCACTACTTTCCAAACACTCCAAAAGCCTTGACGAAAGCGCAGCTCGCATGCTCCCCGGCACGGATCTCCGCCCCCACGCACGAGGACATAGTCGTACCAGCGCATATCAGCGGGTTTCACGCGCTGCGGCAGCCACTCCCAGCGCGGCGGAACGCGCGGCGGGCGGTTGTCTTCGCGGAACCGAAAAGGCGACTGTGGAAAATCCGCAAAGGTGAACATCACCGCCCCGCCTTTGCGCGCCTGGTAGTACGCGACGAAGTGTATGAACGGCGAGAACTTCACGTGCTGCGAGCCGCGCCCGTAGATGAGGCCCATCACGCGCTGCCCATTGGGAATCGCCGCGAGAGCCTGGTCGAATGCGCCCACTTCCTCCTGCTCGAACCGCGCAAACGCATGGCGCGCTTGCTGTTGATGGGCAGCACCCAGCCACAAGAGAGCCGCAACGATGCCTACCAGCGCGACGCGCGGCGGCTTCGGCAATACAGGCACGAGCACGAGCAGCGCGAGCAGCGGAAAGCGCTGCGCGATCGGCCAGATCCATGCGTAGCCGCTCGGCAGCACGAAGTACGCTGCAGCTGT
>Ga0190269_10001586_pt1 | contig 10797 bp, 10 predicted proteins | sample Popmic249IS_FD_133749 | JGI IMG/M metagenome (GOLD analysis project Ga0190269, IMG submission 133749) | Populus adjacent soil microbial communities from riparian zone of Blue River, Arizona, USA - 249 IS | ecosystem: Environmental > Terrestrial > Soil > Riparian zone | place: USA: Arizona... | reverse complement strand
GCGTTCGTGACGGCGAGCTCGATGTTGTTCGTGCCGCCCGGGTTCACGCTGCTGATCCCGGTGATGGCGCTCGGCGCGGTCCCCCCGGCGGGCGTCCACGTCGCGCCGGTGTCGTCGCTGCGGAACAGGCCGGTCTGGGTCGCGGCGTACAGCCGCGCGTTGACGGCCGGGTCGCCCACCAGGTCGAAGACGCCCTGGTTGGGCAGGCCGCTGGTGCCGTTGCCCGACAGCCGCGTGAACGTGGCTCCGGTGTCGGTGCTGCGGAAGATGCCGCCCTGGCCAGGACCGCCGCCGAACAGGGTCCCGCTGTTGGAGGCGACCACGATGGTCGCGCCCCGGGAGGCCACGCCGGAGACGTTCTCGCCCGTCAGCTGCGCCGCCCCCAGTGGCGTCCACGTCGCCCCTCCGTCGGCGGTGCGCAGGAGGCCGGTGCGCGGGCCGCCCTGGCTGTTGAACGAGCTGAAGCGGCCGAGGCCCGCGACGAGCACCGTGCTGCTCGCCACCGTCGGGTCGAGGTCCAGCGCGCCGATGGACAGGCTGCGCTGCTGGTCCGTCAGCGGCACCCAGTCCGGGCGTGCCGCCGTCGCGTTCGCGGTCTTCCAGACCCCGCCGTTGGTGGTGCCGATCCAGAGGGTCGCGGGGTCGGTCGGGTGCGCGACGACCGTGTGGACGGCGCCGGCCACCTCCTCCACGGCCGTTCCGTCGCTGCGACGGATGCCCTCGGTCTGCCCACCGACGATCGGGCCCGGGCCCTGCGCCTCGAAGGTCGCCGGCACCGTGGCCGCCACCGCCGGCGAGGCGGTCCACGGCGCGGCGACCACGCCGCCGAGCGGAAGTGCGAGCGCCCCCACGCCCGCGACCCAGGTCGACCCGCGCCTGCGCGGGCCGGCGTGACGTGCTCCCATGTCGTTCCCCCGGTTCCTGTGCTGCGGGACTCGCCGGCCTGGTGCCGGCTCCCCCGTCCTGCCTGGTCGTGTCAGCCCGCGCCGCGGACCCGTTCCTTGCTGCTCACGTCGATCTCCACCTGCTCGCTCTGGCGCCCCCCGCGCACCTGGTGCACGACCGTCCCCACCAGCCGGTAGACGGCGCGGTGCTCCCAGCCAGGGCAGGCCCCGCGCACGGCCTCGCGCTCCGAGCAGGTCACGGGCCGGCCGCCCTCGGCGAGGACCAGCGCGCCGGGGAGGTCCACGGCCTGCAGGTCGCCGACCTCCTCCGGCGTGAGGAAGGCGCTCAGCTGGCACAGCGAGGAGGGGTGGTCGGCCGGTGGGCAGCGCTCGAAGAAGTGGACCCGCCCGCGCAGCTCCACCGTCCGCCCGACCAGCGCTGCGGGGTCCGCGAGCAGCCGGTCCAGATCGACGGGAGAAGCCGCACCGCGCCCGGGCACCGCAGGGCGGCTCGAGCTGCTGGAGGGTGCCCGCCCGGACGTCGCCGCGGAGCTGGGCCCGCCGTCGTCTGCCGGGACGAGCGCCGAGGCGGCGAGCAGCGTGCCGAGCCCGAGAGCGACGACGGCGAGGAGAGCCACTGCGGCCCGCCGCCGGCTGCGTCCCCGTCTGTGCGACACGTGCCCCCTCCTCGGTGGGGGCGCGCGGGACGCTAGACCTCCGACCCGAGGGCGGTCAACGACCTTCTCCGAGAGTGAGAGCGCTCTCACGCAGCGTGTCCGAGTCCCGGAGGGCGGCGCTGCGGGAACCTCCGCCGGGCCCCGGCTGTTGTACCGGGTGCACTCCTTCCCCCGAAAGGTGCAGCGCCCATGACCACGGCCCGCCTCCAGCCCCCGGCCGAGCCCATCCCCGACGACGTCGGCCCGGAGCCCGAGGACGCCCTCGACGCCCCGGCGGTCACCACCGACCTGGTCCGCGAGTACCTCCGCAGCATCGGCAAGGTCCCCCTGCTCACCGCCGTCCAGGAGGTCGAGCTGAGCCAGCGGATCGAGGCGGGGCTGTTCGCCCAGCACAAGCTGACCGAGAAGCGGCTCTCGCCGGCGTACCGGCGCGACCTCGAGCACCTCGTGCGCGACGGCGAGCGGGCCAAGCGGCACCTGCTCGAGGCGAACCTGCGCCTGGTGGTGAGCGTCGCCAAGCGGTACGTCGGACGGGGCCTGCCGCTCCTGGACCTGGTCCAGGAGGGCAACGTGGGGCTCATCCGCGCGGTCGAGAAGTTCGACTACACCAAGGGCTTCAAGTTCTCGACCTACGCGACCTGGTGGATCCGCCAGGCGATCACCCGGGCTCTCGCCGACCAGGGCCGGACGATCCGGGTGCCGGTGCACATGACCGAGCAGATCAACCGGGTCACGCGAACCAAGCGCGACCTGCTGCAGGAGCTGGGCCACGAGGCGACCGAGCAGGAGATCGGCGACCGGCTCGACCTGCCCCCGGAGAAGGTCCGCGAGATCCTGTCCTACGCCCGGGACCCGGTCTCGCTGGAGGTCGGGGTCGGCGACGAGGCCGACTCGCAGCTCGGCGACTTCATCGAGGACGCCGATGCCCCGCTGCCCGTGGACCTGGTGGCGCACAGCCTGCTCCACGAGGAGCTGCACACCATGCTGCGCAGCCTGTCGGAGCGCGAGCGCGGCGTCGTGGCGATGCGGTTCGGCCTGGCCGACGGCAAGCTGCACACGCTGGACGAGATCGGGCACGAGTTCGGGCTCACCCGCGAGCGGATCCGGCAGATCGAGGCAAAGACCCTCGCCAAGCTGCGCCATCCCAGCCGCGCCGAGCGGTTGCGCGGCTACCTCGACTGAGGTCCCGGCAGTCGTCGTACCGTCAGGTGGTGCAGCCCATCTCGCCCGCGGAGTTCGAGGACCTGGTGGCCCAGGCGCTCGACCAGCTCCCGCCCGAGGTGGCCGGGCAGTTCAAGAACGTCGCCGTGGTGGTCGAGGACGAGAACGCCGACGACCCCGACCTGCTCGGGCTCTACCAGGGGGTTCCCCTGACCGAGCGCGGTGTCTACTCGGGGGCTCTGCCGGACCGGATCAGCGTCTACCGGATCCCCCTGTGCCTCATGGCCGAGGACCTGGACCACCTGGTGGAGGAGATCGCCATCACGGTGGTGCACGAGTTCGGCCACCACATGGGCATGGCGGAGGACCACCTGCACGACCTGGGGTGGGGGTGACGGCCTCCCGGCTTGTGAGGAGGTTCACCCGTCAGTAACTACCGGAACACGTCGATGTCTGAGAACGTTTGAAGCAGTGCCGCGCAAGCGCGCGCAGGCAGGGCCCTACCGGTCGTCCGTCACACGTTCCAGCCCGTGACCTTCGACGCCCTCGGGCGTTGCACACCAGACTACTCGCCTTCCAGCCCGTCCCAGAAAGCAGGAGATCCGTCATGCCCACCGCCACCCGCCCCGCCGACGCCATGGAGGCTGTCGAGGCGATGGTCGCGCGTGTCCAGTCGCAGGGTCAGACGACCCTCGGGCAGCTGCGCAGCACCTTCGAGCAGGCCGGCATGGGCCCCACGGAGGCACGCGCCGTGCTCAAGCGGCTGACGGAGTCCGGCGTCGTGATCGGCGCCGATGCCGATTTCAGCGCCGAGCCGAAGATCGAGAAGAAGACCCGCCGCGCGGCGAGCACGACCCGCCCCGCGGCCAAGACGACCCGGACCAAGGCCGCGACCCGGCCCGCCGGCCGCACCGGAGAGATGACCGTGACGCTCACTGAGTCCCCCACCACCGAGGTGTCCGTGACCGAGGCAGACCTGGCCCCCGTCGCGACCGCCCCGGCCACCAAGAAGGCGGCCGGCAAGAAGGCTGTCGGCAAGAAGGCAGCCACGGCCGCGCCCGCCGCCGAGCCGGCCGAGGACGACGACGAGCCCGTCACCGTCGAGGTCGCCGAGGAGGACAAGCCGCTCACCCTGGACGAGCCGCCGCCCGGCATCGACCTGGTGAAGGCCTACCTCCGCGAGATCGGCCGCGTCGCGCTGCTCACGGCCGTGGAGGAGGTCGAGCTCGCCAAGCGGATCGAGGCCGGCCTGTTCGCCCAGGAGAAGCTGCGCATGAACGCCGAGGAGGGCCTCAAGCTCACCCCGACGATGAAGCGCGACCTGCTGTGGGTGGCCCGCGACGGCGAGAAGGCCAAGCGCCACCTGCTCGAGGCCAACCTGCGCCTCGTGGTCTCGCTCGCCAAGCGCTACCAGGGCCGTGGCCTCGACCTGCTCGACCTGGTGCAGGAGGGCAACCTCGGCCTGGTCCGCGCAGTCGAGAAGTTCGACTACGCCAAGGGCTACAAGTTCTCGACCTACGCCACCTGGTGGATCCGCCAGGCGCTGCAGCGCGCGCTGGCCGACCAGGGCCGCACCATCCGCGTGCCGGTGCACATGGCCGAGCTCATCACCAAGGTCACCCGCGTCCGCCGCGAGCTGACCCAGTCGCTGGGCCGCGACCCCTCCTCCGAGGAGATCGGCGTGCAGCTGGAGATGACCGCCGCCAAGGTCGAGGAGATCATCGCCTTCGGCCGCGACACGCTGTCGCTGCAGAGCCCCGTCGGCGACGACGAGGCGACTCTCGGCGACTTCATCACCGACACCGAGTCGGTCGACCCGGTGCAGGCCGTCGAGACGCAGATGCTGCAGTCGCAGCTCAACAGCGTGCTCGACAACCTGCCCGAGCGCTCCGCGATCGTCATCCGGATGCGCTTCGGCCTCGACGACGGCCGGCCGCGCACCCTCGACGAGGTGGGCCGCCACCTGGGCCTGACCCGCGAGCGGATCCGCCAGATCGAGCGCGACACGCTCGCCGAGCTGCGGCTCGACGGCAAGGCCGACTCCCTCAAGGAGTACGTCGCCTGAGCGGCAACGACCTGACCGACCTGAGCACCACGGCGCCGGGCGGGGGGCGACCGGAGATCCGGTCGTACCTCGTCCGGCGCGGTCGTACCGGCCCCACCTCGCGCGAGGCGCACGCCCGGCTCTGGCCCGGCCTGGGCTTCGACCCGCCGTACGACGCGCGGCTGGCCTTCGCCGACCCGCTGGTGCTCGAGGTCGGCTTCGGCATGGGCGAGGCCACTGCGGTGATGGCGGCGGCTGACCCGGGCACCGGCGTGCTGGCCGTCGACGTCCACCCGGCGGGCGTGATGGCGCTGCTGCGCCGGGTCGAGCGGGCCGGCCTCACCAACGTCCGGGTCGTCGAGGGCGACGCCGTCGAGGTGCTGCAAGCACTGCCGGAGGGCTGCCTGCGCGAGGTGCGGCTGTTCTTCCCCGACCCGTGGCCCAAGGCGCGCCACCACAAGCGCCGGCTGGTGCGGCCCAGCTTCGCCGAGCTGGTCGCCTCGCGGCTGGCCCCTGGCGGTGTGCTGCACGTCGCCACCGACTGGCCCGGCTACGCCGAGCACGTCCGCGCCGTCCTGGCCGGCTGGGAGGTCGTCGAGGACCGCCGCGGCCGGCCCGAGACCGGCTACGAGCGCCGCGCCCTCGTCGCCGGTCGTCAGGTGGTGGACCTGGTGGCCGCTCCCCCGCGCTGACCGGCCGGAAGACCGAGGGCCAGCACCGCCGTACCGAGCCCGAGCAGGCCGGTCGTCAGCCAGGACGCGTGGAAGCTCGCCAGGGCGTCCTCGACCGGGTACGCCGCCAGCACCGCCACCACCACCGCCACCCCGAGCACCGCCCCGAGCTGCCGGGAGGCCGAGCTCACGGCCGACCCGGAGCCGTACTGCTCCGGCGGCAGCGCCTGCGAGGCCGCCGCACCGAGGGTGCTCATCGTCGTACCGATGGAGACGCCGACGAGCAGCTGCGCGGGCAGGAAGTGCGTGAGGTACGCCGCCTCGCCCGGCATGCCGAGTGCCATGACGCCGGCTCCGACGACGAACAGGACCGCTCCGGGGAGCACCACGGCGCGGTAGCCGTGCCGGTCGGCCAGCCGGCCGGCGATCGGCGCGGCCACCGCGGCGACGAGCGGCCCGGGCAGGACGGCCAGGGCGGTGCGCAGGATCGAGTAGTGCCAGACCCCGGTCAGGAAGAGCACGTTCGCGAGGATCTGGCCGTAGAAGGCGGCGCCGTAGAGCAGCGTGCCGCTGGTGGCGAAGGAGAAGGTGCGGACCCGGAACAGCCGCACCGGCATGGCCGGGTGCGGGTGGTGCAGCGAGCGCAGCACCAGCAGCGGGGCGAGGATCGCGGCGTTCGCGAAGACGCCGACGGTGCGGAAGTCGCCCCAGCCCCACGCCTCGCCCTGCACCAGCCCCAGCGACAGCAGCCCGAAGACGGCGGTCACGAGCAGCACGCCGAGGGCGTCCACCCGCCCGGGCGCCTGACCGCGCGACTCCACCAGGACGCGCCGGCCGAACCAGACCGCGGCGGCGCAGAACGGGACGTTGACGAAGAACACCCACCGCCAGCCGGGCCCCTCGATGAGCAGCGCCCCCAGCGACGGGCCGGTGGCGCTCGCGATCGCCCCGCACGCCGACCACAGGCCGACGGCCGTGGCCCGCTTGCTCACCGGGAACTCCGGCAGCAGCAGCGCCAGCGAGGCCGGCACGAGCAGGGCACCGCCCAGTCCCTGGACCACCCGGGCCGCGATCAGCGTGCCGGCGGAGGGTGCCAGGCCGCACAGCACGCTCCCCACGCCGAACACCGCCAGGCCGACCAGGAAGACCCGCTTGCGGCCGTGGTCGTCGGCCAGCCGGCCGGCGGTGACGAGCAGCGCCCCGAAGACCACCGCGTAGCCGTTGAGGACCCACGACAGCCCGCTGCGGGTGACGTCGGAGAAGTCCGCGCTGATGGCCGGGAACGCGATGTTGACGATCGTCGCGTCGAGGAAGACGACGAAGACCGCGGCGGCGGAGACCGCGAGGACGCGCCAGGCGTGCGCGGGGATGGCGGTCGGCCGCGCGTCGAGCGGCAGGTCTGCAGTGCTGGCCAACGCTGTCATGACAGGTGTATAACGCTGTCATGACGGTGTTTGCAAGTCAGCAGCCCGAGGACGAGCTGGAGACCCGCCGTCGGGCCGTCCTCGAGGTGGCGGTGCGCATCGTGGCGGAGGAGGGCCCGCACGCGCTCTCGCTGCGGCGGGTGGCGAGCGAGGCCGGCGGCTCCACGCAGCTCGTCTACACGCTCTTCGGGGGCAAGGCCGGGCTCGCCGACGCCCTCTACGCCGAGGGCTTCGCCCGGCTGGCCGAGGCCGGCCGGCGCGCGCTCGAGGCCGCTCCCCCGCCCGGCGACCCGGAGCGGGTCGTCGCCATCGGGCAGGCGTACCTCGCGTTCGCGCGGGCCGAGCCCGGGTTCTTCGCCGTGATGTTCGGCCGCGCCATCCCCGGTTTCGTCCCGACCCGCGCCACCCGCGGGACCTGCCGCGGCACCACCTTCGGGCGCCTGGTGGCCGAGGTGCAGCAGTGCCTCGACGCCGGCACCCTGGTCGCCCCCGATGCCCGCGACCTGGCCCGGCTGTGCTGGGTGACGGCCCACGGGGTCGCCGCCCTCGACGCCGCGGGGATGCTCTCCCCCGACGACCCCGAGGGCTTCGTCGAGGAGGTCCTCTGGACGCCCCTGGTGGCCCACCGCCCCTCCTAGCGTCATCACGCCCCCGCGGGGCCGTGGGGCTGGTCGTGAGGACGTCCGGAGCCAACATCCCTACCTCAGCACTGGGCAATCACCCCGCGACCTGGCACACTTCTCGCATGACCCCGCGCCGAGCCCTGTGCTGCCGCGTGTGTCGCTGTTGTCGCTGACCCGCTCCCACCCGGTCCCGACAACTCCCCTTCGAGGTCTCCCATGTCCCTGCTCCTGGACGCCCCTGCCGCGATCCCCCAGGACCTTCGCGGCCGCACGGTCGTCGTGGTCCACGCCCACCCCGACGACGAGGCGATCTTCACCGGAGCCACCGTCCGGCGGCTCGCCGACCACGGCGCCCGGGTGGTGCTGGTCACCGCGACCGGCGGCGAGCTGGGCGAGCCCAAGGTGCCGCTCGCCGGCCGCACCATGCAGCAGGTCCGCACCGCCGAGCTCGAGCGCGCGGCCGAGCTGCTCGGCGTGGCCCGGCTGGTCCTGCTGGGCCGGCGCGACTCGGGGCTGCCCGGCTGGGAGTCCCAGCGCCACCCGCGGGCGCTCATCCGGGCCGACCTGCCGGCCGTGGGCCGGGCGCTCGCGCGGCTGGTCGAGGCCGAGCGCGCCGAGGCGGTCGTCGGGTACGACGCCGACGGGATCTACGGCCACCCCGACCACGTGGCCGTTCACCTCATGACCCGGTACGCCGCCTCGCTCGCCGGTGTCACCGCCTACGAGGCGACCGTGGACCGGGAGCACCTGCACTTCGCGGGCGCCCACCTGCTGGACGACGCCGTCAAGCCGATCGAGCGGCCGACCTACGGGCGCGTCACCGCCGAGATCCCCGTGGCCCTCGCTGCCACTGCAGCGGAGCTCGCGGTGAAGCGGGAGGCGCTGCTGGCCCACGCCAGCCAGATCACGCCGGAGATGATCGCCGACCGGTTCGTCGAGACCTACGAGCTGGAGTGGTTCCTCCGCCACGGTCCGTCCGGGGTGCTGGACGAGCTGGGCAACGTCCACGCCCTCGCCCACGCCCTCGCCCACGCCTCCTAGGGACGCAGGCCGATCTCCGCGTGCGCGGTGCGGTCGAGGTGCCACTCCCGCTCGCGCTCCCAGCCCCGCGACGTCAGCCGGTCGAGCTGCACTAACGCCGAAGCCAGCTCGGTGTTGTGGCAGGTCGCGGTCGCGCCGTCGGGGTCGGTGTAGGGCACCACCGCGGTCCGGGCCGGGTCCTGCACCACCCTGACGCTGACCCGCCGGCGGCCCGGCACGTCCACCAGCCCGCGGACCGTCCACTCCGGGAGCCCGAGCCGGGCCCGGAGCAGCGGCGCGCTCCGCAGCGGGTCACGGGGCAGGTCCCGCCCGTCCAGCCGCAGCTGGACGAACGCCAGCGGCGGGAGCAGCGCCAGGCCGGGCCTGGTCGAGACCGCCGCGACGACCTCGAGCACGTCCCCTCCCCCGAGGTCGGCGTGCAGCCACCCCCAGCGCCGGGCGTTGCCGTGGCCGTAGATCCGCGCCGACGCGCCGACGGCTCCGGCGAGCCGGTGCAGGGCCTCGCCGACGGCGAAGCTGCCGTCGTACCGCGCGGTGGGGGCCGGCACGACCTGGGCGGCGGGCAGCAGCTGCCGCTCCCAGGCGTACCGCGGGAAGGTCCACAGGCATGCCGCGTCGTCCTCGCGCTGCCGGAGGTCCCAGCGCAGGCTCGCGGTGGCGCCGGCCAGCTCCGACGGCGCGAGCTGCCCCTCGGCCGGCACCGGGCCGAACCGCTCCCAGGTGGGCGGGGCGTCCGGCGGGAAGACGGCGGCCCAGCCGTGCAGGTACGCCGCCCCGCCGTCGCTCGGGGCCACCAGCTCGGTGTGCAGCCAGAAGCCGGTCCCGGTGCGGGGGTCGGTCAGGGTCGTGTACCAGACCTCGAGCCTGCCCGGCTCACCACGCCACCTGGTCGTCCGCATGCGGATCATGCTCCCGCAGGTCTTGGGCGGGCTCCACCCCTTGCGGCAGGATGCGGGTCATGACGGACGCCACGAACCCGCGCCAGAACGTCACCTTCCCGAGCAACGGCGGCACCGCCCACGGCTACCTCGCGAAGCCGTCCTCGGGCTCAGGCCCGGGGGTGATCGTCATCCAGGAGTGGTGGGGGCTGACCGACCACATCGCCTCGGTCGCCGACCGGCTCGCCGCCGAGGGATTCGTCGCGCTGGCCCCGGACCTGTTCGGGGGCCGCACGACGCACGACTCCGACGAGGCCGGCTCGCTGATGATGTCGCTGCCGGTGGACGACGCCGCCCGCGACCTGGCGGGCGCCGTCGACTACCTGCTCGGCCTCGACGAGGTGACCTCCGGCACGGTGGGCGCGATCGGGTTCTGCATGGGCGGCGGCTTCGTGCTGCGCCTCGCGGCCCAGCAGGGCGACAAGGTCAGCGCCGCGGTGCCGTTCTACGGCGTCGGTCCCGCCGTACCGGACTCCTTCACCGGGCTCACCGCAGCCGTGCAGGGCCACTACGCCGAGCGCGACGGGTTCTTCCCGGCCGACGCGGCGCGCGCGCAGGAGAAGCAGATCCGGGGCGAGTCGGGGGCCCCGGTGCTCTTCCACTACTACGACGCGGCGCACGCCTTCCACAACGACGAGAACCTCATCGGCACCTACGACGAGGCCAGCGCCCGGCTGGCCTGGGAGCGCGCCGTCCGGTTCCTCAAGGACCAGGTGCGCTAGCCCGGCTCCCCCCTTCCATGATCATCAGGAGAAGAGCCCACGACTCGCCCGGCGCGTCGTGGGCCGGACTCCTGTTGATCATGGAACGGGCGCGGCGCTAGCCCGGCTCAGCCGTCGGCGCGGACCCAGGCGGTCGTCGGCTTCTTCGCCGGCGCCGCCGGGGCAGCAGGCTCCGCGGCTGCCTGCGGCTCGGCCGCCGCACCCGCCTGGGCGAGCCAACCCTTCTGGGTCTCGAGCTGCGCCTCGAGGTCGCCGGTCGGACGGCCCTCGGCGCGCGCCGCGGCGAGCTTCTTCTCCAGGTCCGCGACCTTCTCCCGCAGCCGGATGACGAAGGTCGACTCCGTGGTCTTGACGTGCGAGCTGTCGCCGGCGCCGCGGAACCTCTCCTCGACCTTCGCGAACCGGTCCTCGAGCGAGCGCATCACGTCGCGCGGCACCTTGCCCGCCGCGTCCCACTTCTCCTGCAGCTGACGCAGCCGCGCCTTGCCGCCGGGGGCCTCCAGCGCCTCGGCCTCCGCGAGGATCTCCTCCTTGACGCGCTGGTTCCCGCGGAACTCCTCGTCCTTCTCCGCGAAGGTGGCCGAGCGGGCCTGGAAGAAGGTGTCCTGCGCG
>Ga0190269_10001585_pt1 | contig 10798 bp, 5 predicted proteins | sample Popmic249IS_FD_133749 | JGI IMG/M metagenome (GOLD analysis project Ga0190269, IMG submission 133749) | Populus adjacent soil microbial communities from riparian zone of Blue River, Arizona, USA - 249 IS | ecosystem: Environmental > Terrestrial > Soil > Riparian zone | place: USA: Arizona... | reverse complement strand
TTCGGCCTGCGCCGCCGAGCCCTCGGTGCCAGCCTCTTCACGAGCGAGCTCTACGAAGTGGTCGAAGGCGTCGCCGGCGTCGAGAGCTCGCGGGTGAGCGCGGGCTTTGGAAACGTTTTGAATCAACGTGTCCTCCCCGCGACGGACCGCCAGGTGGTCTTCCTCGATCCGTCGCTCTCGCGCTTCTCCGTCACCGTCCGGGAGTTCGAGCTGTGAGCACTACTCCGACCACCGTCACCGGCCGCGAGCTGTACGAGCTTCTGCCCGTCGTCTACAGGGTGAAGGACCAGGATGGCCACCTGGCCATGTACCTGGATGCCTGCGGCACGCTGCTCGACCGGATGCGCGCCACCCTGGAGCAGCGCCTCGCCGATGCCTTCCCGGCGAGCCCGCCTGGAGTGATGCCCGCACAGAGCTGGCTGCTGCCGTACTTCGCAGACCTGCTCGACGTGCGGGTCGTATCACCGCGGATCGAGGGCCGCCGCAGCGAGGTGGCGAGCGCCATCGCCTGGCGGCAGCGCAAGGGCACGCTCGCCACGATCGAGCAGATCGCCGAGAGCGTCGGCGGCGTCGAGGTCGAGGTCCAGGAAGGCTGGCGCCGGGTCGCGGTGACGCCGCGGCTCGACCGCCCTCTGCTGCCCGCCGCGGCCTGGGGCGAGCCCGAGCCCGACCCGGGCAATCCGCTCGTCGCCCGCCGCCATCCGGCGCTGCCGGCGGTGACGGTCGACGTCACGCTGCCCTCGCGCGCCGTGGAGGCGGACCCTGCTCATCCGCGGGCGAAGGTCAGCAGGTTCCGGGGAAATCCGGTTGCCTGGCGGCAGCTCAACCCGCACGGAGCGCCGTGCTTTCCGGGCAGCTTCGAGGACGCCTCGCGGCGCACTCCCGACGTGCGCACCCCGGGTCCTTCGCAGGGCCACATCCATCCGCGCCGGCTGCTCCTCTTCGTGCCGCCCACGGCCGGCTTCTTCCCCTTCGACCACGTGAAGGCGACGTGGGGCCAGCGCCATCAGCACCTCTCCGATCCCGGCGGCGACCCGCGCGTCGTCTCGAATCCTTCCGGCAACGCCGTCTTCATCACCAACTCGCCGCCGGCCTTCGCCGAGCAGAAGGTGGAGATCCGGGACGTCGCCGTCAACGGCACGATCCGCCTCTCCAACGGGAGCCTCAAGCTCGAGCGGGTGGCGGCGAAGCGGCTCGTGGTCGAGAGGACCGACGTCGAGACGCCGGTGATCGAAGCCGTCGACTGCCTCTTCGACGAGATCGAAGCGCCGAACGGCCTGGTGCGGCTCGAAGGGACGACGGTGATGAAGAGCCTGTCCTGCCGCCGCCTGCAGGCGAGCGACTGCATCTTCGCGGGCCCGATCGATCTGGAGCCTGACGTCGATGACCCGCGGAGCTGCGTGCGTTTCTCTCGCGTGCCGCGGGGCTTCACCGCTCCGCGCCTGGACCGCGCGAGCCTCACCTCGGCCGAGCCGATCTTCTTCGCTTTCGAACACTGCGCGCGCGAGGGCGGCTCGCGCCCCGTCGACCGCTTCGGAGACCCCGGCTACGGGGTGCTTCACCCGGCCACGCCGGACGCCATCCGCTTCGGCGCCGAGGACGGCGGCGAGATGGGTGCCGACCATCACCGCGCCACCTGCCTGGCGCATGCCGCCGTCCTGACCAAGCTCGAGGAGTTCCTGCCGCTGGGAATCGAGGCCGTCCTGGTGCCCGACCCGCGCCTCCTCGTCGAGCCTCCGAGGATCACGCCATGAAGACTCAGATATCCCGCGACTCGTTCAACAGCGACAAGCGCTACTCCGGCGTCTACCTCCAGCAGGGCCGGATGATCACCGACGCCGACTGGAACGAGGAGACCGAGATCTCCCGGCGGCGGCTCGACGACGCCCTCGCCGATGTCGTCACTAGCGGCGTGCCGCGCGACAACGGTGTCGAGCTCGAAGCCATCGCGGGCCAGCCGCTGCGCTTGCGCCGCGGCCGGCTCTATGCCGGCGGCGTCGGCGCCCTGGTGACCAGCACGCTGAACGATCCCGCGCAGCTGTTCGGTCTGGAACAGCAGGCCGACCTGCCGCTGCCCGACGGCGTGACTCCTCCGGCCACGGGCTACCGGCTCTACGCCGACGTCTGGGAGCGCGCGGTCACTTCGATCGAAGACGCGGCGCAGCTCCGCGATCCGGCCTTCCACGGGGCAGACACCGCCGCCCGCACGCAGACCATGGCGCAGCTCAAGTGGTGCAACGCCGACGTCGACCCCGAGAGCACGGACTTCAACCCGCGGATGGGTGACGCGACGCTGACCCTGACCCTGCGCAGCCAGCTCGCCGGGCTCGACCCCTGCGACCCCTGCGCGCGGGAGATCACGGTGCCGCCGCGCGTCGGCAATTATCTCTTCCGGCTGGAGGTCCACGCCGTCGAAGGGGGGCCGAAGAACCCCACTCGCCTGGTGCTCAAATGGTCGAGCGAGAACGGCGCCGAGGCCCATGCCGTGGGCACCGAGCCCGCGGACTTCAAGGGCAGCGACTGGGTCTACGAGTACTTCACGACCCGCACCGAGAAGTACCTGGGCGTGCACCTGGCTGGGGGTATTGGCGGCAGTGCGCCGCTCGCGGGCCAACTCGTCGAGGGCTTTCCGAACCCGGCGCCCGACGGCTTCCCCTTCGTCCGCCGCTGGGACGGCTACTGCATCCTGAACCGGCAGGGCAATCAGTGGAGCCTCGGCGACGGCCGCGAGCGCGGAGTCGATCTGTCGACCGGCTCGGCCTCCGAGGCCGACGGCCACGTCGAGTTCGGCAGCAACGGCCTCGGCGCCCAGCTCTCGACGCTGACCCTGGACCTGAACCTTTCGAACAAGACTTCTTTCGTCGCGGGCGACTACTGGCTCGCCGCCGTGCGCGAGTCCGTGCACGAGCCGGGCGACGTCGTGCTCGACGAGGCGCTTCCGGTCGGCATCCGGCACAGCTATCTCCTGCTCGCGACGATCGACAATACCGGCGTCCAGGTCGCGCCCGACACGCACCGCCAGCAGCGGCTCGACTTCCCCTCGCTCACCACCCTCGCGGCGAAGGACGTCGACTACACGGCCAACTGCCCCTCGGGACTCTTCGACGCCACCCACGACACGGTGCAGAAGGCGCTCGACCGGGTTTGCGGCATCAACGCCGTGCACGTGGGCTTCAACAAACCTTGTGATACGTCCATCTACAAGGGCGTTGACCCGGCGAGCATCAACACGGTCGCGAAGGCCCTGGCCCTGCTCTGCAACGTGCGCGCCGATCAGATTTCCTACAACAACGATCAGGCCTGTTCCACGCTGGCCGGCGCGAAAACGGTCCAGGAAGCCCTTCACCTGCTCTGCATGCGCGAGAGCGGCAGCGGCTGCCGCACCACGATCGGCGTCGGTGGGGATTTCCCGACGCTCAAGGAGGCCGTCGATGCCTTCCAGCGCCGCGGCGAGACGGCGCTCTGCTTCTGCCTGCTTCCCGGCGAGCACCTCGTGGAAGACTCGATCGTCCTGACGCCGGTGGATAATACGATCCTTCATTTCTCCCTGGAGGGCTGCGGTCCGGCGAGCCGGCTGAACCTCAAGAAAGAGCTCTCCATCGCCGGCTATGCCTCGGTGCGGCTCAGCGACCTTGCCATGGCGATCGAAGCCGAAGCCAGGTTCCAGGCCAGGGGGGGCGAAGAGGTGGTGATCGAGGGCTGCAGGATCGCCATCGCGGAGCGCGACGCCACGCCGCCCATCGTCGTCGCGGCCTCGCGCCTCCTGCGCCTCGACGGCAACGACGTGGAAGCGACCCGCGCGGGTCAGCTCAAGGCCGGCCGCGACATTCTGGGAGCCGATCCGACGCTCAAGGCGTTCTTCTCCGAAAGCCTTCTCGACAAGGACGTCAGCGTCGAGGCCGGCAAGGCCGCGGCCGCGGTCGCGGCCATGCCCGCGGCGCAGCGGAGGAAGCTGAGCGCGGCGATCGAAAAGGCCGTTCAGGAGCGCCAGGCCGGGGATCGCAAGCTCGGACACGGGCAGACGGAGAGCCTCCGGAACGTGGCGAAGCTGGTGCCCAGCGGATCTCAGAGCCTGTCCACCAGCCTGCAGCGGGAGCTGATCGGACTTCGCGCCTCCCTGCTCCGTTCCGACAGCTCCCTGGCGATCGTGCTCGAAGCCGAGGGGGGCCATGCCGACGTGACCGGCAACCGGATCGTGGGCGAGCTGTCGCTCTACGGCAAGCCGGGAGAGGTGGAGCTCACCGAGGACCAGCTGCAGATCCTGCGCAGGGACATGGCGACCGGAGCCATCGTCCTGGAATCCCGGGACGAGAGCCTGCTCCTGGAGCGCAACCAGATCAGCCGGCTGCGCGTCAGCGGCGATCTGATCATCCTGCTGCGCGACATCGGACAGGGCTCGGTGCCGGACCTCTTCCGCACCGTGCGCCTCACCGACAACGTCTTTACGCTCGACGGCCATGACCTCGTCTGCGTCGAAGCCAACCTGTCCGGCAACCGGTTCGTGGGAAGAGAGTCCCGGTTCGCCACCGTCGTCGGCCACACGGCCTTCTACCTGACCAATCACGGACCCCACGACGACCGGTTCAGGCTCTTGAGCGTTTCGCTCCACACCAACACGCAGACCCGTCACGAGCTCAACAGCATCATCATCCAGGACGTCGTCTGAGGTGGAACGACGATGCGAGCCCACGCGCTGATCCCGCGCGCCAAGGCGGCCTCTCCGAAGGCAGAGGCCGCCAAAGCGCCGGCTCCGGCGCGGCCCGAGGTGCGGCAGATCCTCCACGCTCCGCGGCCTCAGGTCCCAGCCGAGGCCGACGGGCCGGACGACGCGTTCGAGAAAGAGGCGGACCGGGTCGCCGACAGCCTGATGAGCCTGCCCGGGCCCGGCTCCGCCGCCGCCTCCCCGCCTCCGCTGCAGCCCGCCAAGGGGCCAGTGCCGGGGTGGCCGGTGGCGGAGGACCGGATCGGGCACGTGCGGGCTGCGCTGTACGGAGGCGAGCCGCTGCCGGAAGGCGTGTGTGACCGCTTCGAGCCGGCGCTCGGCATGGACCTGGGCGAGGTGCGCGTCCATCACGGGCCGGCAGCGGCCCTGGCAGCCGACGCGCTGCGCGCCGAGGCGTTCGCGGCGGGGCCGCACGTGGTCTTCGGCCGCGGGCGGTACGCACCCGGCACGCGGACCGGGCTGCACCTGCTCGCCCACGAGCTGGCCCACGTGGCGCAGCAGGGAGCGGCGGGAGCCGCGCGCGTCGACCGGCACAACGCGGCCGACTTCCGCCTCCCGGCCACGCAGGTCGAGGCGTTGAGGTTCGCCACGGATGCGAAGGCCGCGATCGACGCCGAGATCACGGCGCTCGGCGCCGCGGCCGATCTGCGCCAGCGCAACGTCCCGGGGCTGGTGGCGCAGCTCGGGCTGACGGTCGGGCCCCTCACTCCGCGCCACGACTCGCCGGTGGGCGCCGCTTCGATCCATTTCTTTCCCGGGACGTCGACCTATGGCGGCTCCGTCACGCTGCCCGGCATCGCGGAGCATCACGTGGGCGCGACCCGCAAGACCATCTGGATCCGGGCGCGCGAGCACGCGGACGTCGACAACCCGCTTCCCGCGGCGCAGATCCGGGAGCGGGTCGTCAGGGGCGTGAGCGAGGTGGGGCACACGCACGCGACGCGGCAGAGCCAGTCCTCGATCACGACGTTCGAGGAGTACCGCGCGCGGTTCAACGCGCTCTATCCCGAGGCCGCGTTCGCCGGACTTTCGGATCGCTACGACGCGACCATGGACAGCCGCGGCCCCAAGTCGGAGCGCGCGCGCGCCGTGTTCACCGCGATCCTGGGGCGGTATCCCGCTTTCGCCACGATCCATGACGCCAACACGGGCGGCATCCGCGAATCGGTCGACCGCTACCTCGGTCCCGAGGGGTTCAATCTTCTCGACTCGGCGGGGCTGCAACGCCTGCGCGCCGTGTTCTTCGGCGTCGCGAAGCCGGTGCCCGCCGCGAGCTACGCGGCATTCCGGACCAACGTCACCACCGTGGCGCAGACGCTGAGCCGGGCAGAGCGCGACGAGGTGGAGCGCTCCAACGACTGGCGGCTCCTGATCGACGCCCATCTCATCGACCGGGTGAAGCGCGACGAGATCCGGAACATCATCCGCAGCGCGGTGCCGCCCGGGCCGCCCGTGGTTGCGCCGGTCGGCGGTCCTCCTCCGGTCGTAGCGCCGGGCGGTCCCGGCCCGGTGACGCCGCAGGCCTTCGTGGACTCGGTCACGCTCCTGGGACCGGCCGCCCCCGTGCCCGCGATCGACGCCAATGTGAGCGTGCCGCTGACCCCGCGGAGCGTCCACCCGAACCCGGCCGTGGCGATCAGCTCGCAGGTCACGGTCACGCCCGCGGTGCGCGTCGCCGGCCCGAACCAGTCGCCCGCGTCGCCGTGGCCCAACGCGTCGACCACCGGCGCGGTGTTCACGCCGGCCATCGCGACGGCCGGCGCCGGCGGCCTGGACGCGCAGCTCGCGCTGGTCAACGGCCCGGTGGGGCTGGCTCCCGCGGCGCCGATCCCGCTCCTGCGCTTTGCGATCGACGACCGGCGCCAGGCGAACATGATCGCGGGCTGGCGGCCGCAGATCAAGTTCAGCAACGGCGCGTTCCAGGAAGTGCTCGCGGGCGCTTCCGCTCCACGCTATTTCGGTGGAGCCCAGCGGATCGACGTCCAGGGGACGATGCCGGCCGCGCCGGGCTTGAACCCCGGCCTCGCGCTCTCGATCGAAGCGGAGATCCAGCGCGGCGGCGCGACCATCGCCGCTCCCGTGCGCGTCGCGTACGCCGCCAACGCGGTGGAGAGCTCGGTCGTCAACCTGGCGGTGGTGGCGCCCGCGGTCATGCCCGTGGGCGGCGATGTCGTGGAAGTCGTGACCCGCCTGCTCGACGGTGGAGGCGCTGTGCTGAGCACCCGGGTCCAAGCCATGACCATCGGACCCGAGGCCACCTATCCGCAGGCGGACGCCGAGACGCGCTGGAACCAGGACGAGGCGCATCTCCACAACGCGGCCCCGGGAGGGTTCCTCGCGCATCTGGCGGCCGGCGTCGGAGCGGCGCCGGGGCTCGCCGGTCTGATCAGGACCCCGGCGAACCCGACCGGCGCGGTCGACATCCATCCCATGATCCTGCGCCACGATTCCGCAGCCTATGTGACCGCGGCGAACGGCGGCGTGCCGGATCCCACCAGGAACGCCTATCTGATCGCTCCGCCTCCCTACGGGCCGCATCCCGATCCCGCGCACACGCGCGTGCTCCAGACCGGCGCGGGCGGGTTCCGCATCGCCAGCCACCCCGCGGCATGGCCTACCCAGTTCGTCCTCCTCAGCAGGACCCCCGACGTGACGCTGACCACGCCGCGGCGCTCGGACGCCACCCTGGAGAGGACCGCGATCCACGAGGCCGTGCACATCATGAACCGATCGGCCACGACAAGCCCGATCGACCGCTACAGGACCGAGTTCCGCGCCTACTGGATGGACGGCCGCTTCGGTCCTCCGAACTCGGCGATCGCCGTGTCTCCGGACCACTTCGACGCCGTGTTCGATCCCAATCTCCGGCAACCGATCGGACCCAAGTCCCCGCGCGCCAACCGGATCTTCCGCAACGTCTACAACAACACGCGGCTGTACGGGTTCTGCAAGCCCAATTACGACGCGAACACCGATCACTTCCGGGAAGAGGTCGACTCGATGCTCGTCCCCGACGGCATCAACCTCGACCTGTCGGAGCGCGTCGAGACGCTCCGTGCCCGGTTCGCCGCCCCCATGGGAACCTTCGCGATCTTCCTGGCCGAGGTGGAGCAGTTCTTCGGCATCGGCGCGCCGCCGCCTGGCGGCGTCCTCTCGCCGGCCGACCGCCTCCAGATCTCCCGCAGCCGCGCCTGGCGCGACATGGTGGACAACCTGCCTGCAACGACCGCGGCGCAGAGGGCGGCGCTCAAGAGATCGATGGGGATCCCATGACCTCCTGGAGGCGCGCGCACGTCCCCGGCGCGGGGATCTCGATCGATCAGCATCCCGATTGGGCCACGCTGGAAGAGGAGCGGCTCGTCTACCAGCGGTTCTCCGGCGAGGGCGCGGTGTCGGTGCGCTGGGGACCCGACGCCACGATCGGCGAGCTGCTGGCCCACGTGGGCCTGGGAGGCGGAGGAACGCGCACGATCGAATCCGACGGGCCGGCGACCGTGGCCGGTGCGCCCGCGCGCCGCGTGAGGCTGCGCGTCGATCCCACCGGCGCGGTCTCGCACGAGCTGCCCCCGGAGGCGCCGCGAATCTTCGTCTTCGTCGGGTTCAACGTCGGCGATACGCCGGTCCTGGTCGGCTACCGCGCGCCGGAACCGGAGCTTCCCGAGGTCGAGCCGCTGCTCGAGCACATCCTCGCGAGCGTCGCATTCAGGAGGGCCGGGCCATGAGGACGTTCGCCCCGCGCTCTCCCACGGGCATCCGCGCGCTCCCGGACCAGCCTCGCGGCCAGAGCGCCGCCGTCCGCCAGATCCTCCATGGCCCGCGCTTCCAGCCGAAGCTCGCCGAGCTCCGCGTGCAGCGCAGCCCTGACGACGACGTGCTGGAAGCGAACGAGCGCATGCGCGACGAGACCCGCCGGCACATTCGCGAGGGCCTGCGGAACAAGGTCGACGACCTTCAGCAATTCCCTTTCTCGACCAAGGACCCCGATCGCGGGTTCCGGCCGCAGGACCTCGCGCAGCTCGACAAGGCCGGCGTCTCCCTGACCTTCGCCGGCAGCCTCTCGCCGTTGCCGGCCGACGCGCAGAAGCTCCTGCTCGACAACATCGCCGGGACGGTGCGTTTCGCGCTCGATTCCAAGAATCCGGGCCGCATCGCCGAGCTCAAGCGGCTGCAGGCGGAGCTTCGGGCACAGGGCAAAACCGATCAATTCTTCGACCGACCGGCCGGCCGGCTCGATGCCACCGATCTCTACCATGGGCACGTCTGCGTGCCGAAGCCGGTGCTAGACAAGAGCAAAACCTTGCAAAAGCTCCGGCAGAGCCCTTACAGCGGCTTCGGGTCCGGCGCCAGCGCCGGGGACGATCTCCAGAAGGCGATCGGCAAGGAGGTCCCCACCACGCGGCCGCAGGCCCGCGACGTGATGGAGATCGTCGGCCGGCATCGCGAGCCCTTCCTCAAGGCCCTGGCGCCTCTCCTGAAGGCGCTGGCGAGCGAGCCGGAGGCGGGCATCCTGTATCACTCCTGGGAGGTGGACAGGCCGAAGATCGGCAAACGGGACATGGCCTCCGACAATCCGTCGCGCACCCTCTTCACCTCCTTCTCTACCCGCAAGACCGAGCTCGGAAGCCACGGCGACTGCCAGACGCTGATCAACTTCGCGTTCCACGTCGACCGCCGCGGCCGGATCACCCTCTTCCCCGGCTCACAGAAGGGGATGGTGCGCGCCCTCGAGATCCTGCGCGGATGGGGAACGCCGCCATGATGAATGCGCGCCTCCATGGAGAGAAAACCATTCCACGCCGCGCGGCGCAGGCTCCCGCGGGCGGGAGCGTGGCCGTCCGCCAGATCCTCCATGGCCCGCGCTTCCAGCCGAAGCTCACCGTCGGAGCGCCGAACGACGCCTTCGAGCGCGAAGCCGATCAGGTCGCCGGCCAGGTGATGCGGATGACGGAGGCGATGACTGAGCCCGGCGTGCAGCGGATGTGCTCCCATTGCCGGGAGGAGACGGAAGGCGAGGGCGTCGTCCGCCGGATGTGCTCGGAGTGCGAAGAGGAGATGCACGCCAAAGAGGAGCCGGGGCAGACGCCGAGCGTGCCTGAAGGTTTTGAGAGCCGCTTCTCCGCGCTCCAGGGGAGCGGCCGGCCGCTGCCCGCCTCCGAGCGCGCCTTCTTCGAGCCGCGCTTCGGCCGCGACTTCTCCAGCGTGCGGCTCCACTCCGGCCCCGCCGCGGGCGAGCTGGCGCGCTCCGTCCACGCCCGCGCGTTCACGCTCGGAAATTCGATCGTTCTCGGTGCTGGCGAGGGGGGAGAGTCCGGACGCGAGCTCCTCGCCCACGAGCTGACGCACGTGGTGCAGCAGGGGAGAGCGGAGCCCGGGGTCGTGCGCCGGCAGACGATCCACGCGAGCTGTGCCGAGAGGGACGACGTCCTGCACGAGGCCTGGGCCGAAGGCCTGCGCCTGGCGAGGGAGACAGCGAACAGCCTGGGCAACCTGCTGGACTTCCTTCGCTCGGGCAGGAGCCTGGATGAGATCTCGGGCGCCCTTTCGCCTTACCGGAATGCTTTCGGCGACGACGTGGTCGACTCTCTCACCGATCTGAGCAGCCGGTTCCGGAGCATCGAGCGCGGCTTCACGGAGGGCAAGACCCTGCGCTGCGACCCAGGCTCCGTGCCCAAAGGCGAGGACGATTGTGAACAGTTCGATGCCTTCGTACACCCGGACCACAGGACCGACATCTTCTTCTGCCCGTCGTTCTTCGCCGCGGGCAAGAACGCGACCGGGCGCGGCGTGACCCTGGTCCATGAAATGGCCCACCGCATGCTGGGTATCGGTCACCAGGGGGGCAAGATCCAGTCCTACTCCTGCGAAATGTCATTCGGCTTCCGCTATGCCGTGGCCAGGAAGAACGCGTACTCCTACGGCATTCTTGCCGACTGCCTGCACGGCGAAGGATCGCAGGGTGAGGACGTGCCGGTGGCGAGGCGGCCTGGGACGTCCGGCGCCGGCCGCCTCGGTTCCCGCCGGTCGGTCTCGGCCGCGGCCGGACTCGGCGTCATCCCGGGCGCTCGGAGTCTGGCG
>Ga0190269_10001584_pt1 | contig 10798 bp, 9 predicted proteins | sample Popmic249IS_FD_133749 | JGI IMG/M metagenome (GOLD analysis project Ga0190269, IMG submission 133749) | Populus adjacent soil microbial communities from riparian zone of Blue River, Arizona, USA - 249 IS | ecosystem: Environmental > Terrestrial > Soil > Riparian zone | place: USA: Arizona... | reverse complement strand
GGATCCAGCGGTAGCTCGGCCCCACCAGCGCCCGCGCCGCATGCGGCACGGTCAGCCCGACGAAGGCGATCGGCCCCGCCGCCGCGGTAGCCGCGCCGGCGAGCACCACGGCTGCCGCGCCGGCGAGCAGGCGGGAGCGCTCGACCCGTTGGCCCAGGGCGCGCGCCATGTCCTCGCCCATGGCCAGGCCATCGAGCAGCGGCCCGGCCGCCAGGGCCGCCGCCATGCCGAGCACCAGGAACGGCGCCACGTCGGTGATCACCGCGAAGTCGCGGCCGGCCAGGGCCCCTACCTGCCAGAAGCGCAGCTGGTCGAGCGTATGGGGGCTGAGCAGCAGCACGGCGCTGACCACCGACATCAGCGCCGCCGTCACCGCCGCGCCGGCGAGGGCGAGCTTCACCGGGGTCGCGCCGTCCCGTCCTGCCGCGGCGATCGCATGCACCAGCAGCATGGCGCCCCCGGCGCCCAGCAGGGCGCACCACACATAGGTTCGCGGGGTGGAAAGGCCGAAGCCGAAAATGCCGATCACCACCGCCAGGGCCGCCCCCGCATGGATCCCCAGCAGCGACGGGTCGGCCAGCGGGTTGCGCGTCACGCCCTGCAGCACCGCCCCGGAGAGGCCGAGTGCCGCTCCCACCAGCAGTCCCAGCAGGGTGCGCGGCAGCCGCAGCTCGCGGATCACCTGCTGGTCCGCCGACAGCGGATCGAAGTCCGTGAGCGCCGCCCAGGCCGTCGCTGGCCCCGTCGGCCGCGCGCCGGCGGTCAGCGACAGGAGGATGGCGAGCGCCAGCAGCACCCCGAGCAGGACGATGCCCAGAAGGCGTCCGCCCGTCGCGGACGAGGTCATTCGCATCCGGCGCCATCCCGGATACGGACGGTCGCGCCGCCGCCGTTTCGGCCCGGCTTGTCCCGCATGTCCCCCACGGAGGCGCTTTCCGCCAATTCCGGTTCCCCTTCCGCTAACGGGCTCGCTACGGCTTGGCCTTGCGCGCCGCATCGGCCAGGACGCTCACATAGGCCTTGAGGCCCCAGCGCAGCGACAGCGCGCTCGGCGGCGAGACCGCCGCCACCCGCTCGGTGCCGACCAGCGCCGCCACCGCGCCCTTGCGAAACTGCGGCAGCCGCTGCACGAAGGGCTTGGCCAGGAAGGCGTCCAGCACCTCCTGCTCCTCCGCAAAGGTGACGATCACGTCGCTCTCGAGCCGGTCGGCGAGCTCGTAACTGACTGGAAAATAGAACGAACCGTCCTTGGGAGAGAGCTCGGCCACGCTTGGCGCCAGCTCCAGCCCGATGTCGGTCAGGAACTTCACCCGCGCATCCGGGCCGTCATAAACCGCCAGCGCGCCGTCATAATCATTGACCGCCACGAAGCGCGTTCCCCCGAGCTCGGGGAACCGCCCCACCGTTTCAGCGACATAGGCCTGGGTCGCCTCCACGACCCGATCGGCCTCCTCCGCCTTCCCCAGCGCCGTCCCGACGGTCCGCGTCACGTCCTGCCACGGTGCCGACCATGCTTCGCCGCGATGGGCGATGGTCGGTGCTATGCGGCTCATCAGCGCGTATTGCTCGGCCGTAAGGCCGGAGAAAACGGCGACGATCAGGTCCGGCTTGAGCGCCGCGATGGCTTCGAAGGGCGGCTCGTTGGCCTGCGGCAGAATGGTCGGCCGCTCGCTTCCGAGCCGCTCGAGCTCCGCCTCGACCCAAGGCTGGATCCCGTCCTCGCCGCCGCCATAGGCCTGGAAGGGCATGCCGACCGGCACCACGCCGAGGCTCAGCAGCGCTTCTTCATTGCCCCATCCCCAGGTGACGACGCGCTGCGGCGCCGTCTCGATCACCGTCCGCCCATGGGCATGCTCGATGGTGACGGGAAACGGCTCCTGGCCGGCCGCCCCGGCCATCACTCCCAGCATGGCGATCAGGAAAACCAGGCAGCGCATGTCGGACCTCCTCGGGTTCTGGCCCGATCCATACGAAATATGAGTTTATATGTCATGTATTATTCCGCCGCAGCCCTGCTCCCGCTCGGCTTGTCGCTAGCTGCTTGAAAAGCAAGGCTCGTTTGCCGACATACTTCAGCGCCGCAGGGAACTATCGTGCCGCCCTGCGGTTGAATCGAAGTTCAACACCCGTTGGAGTTCGCTATGAGAGCCCTGAACTTAGTTACGCTGCTGCTGATCATCATCGGCGGCATCAATTGGCTGCTGGTCGGCCTCGCCCAATTCGATCTCGTCGCCACGCTCTTCGGTGGCGAAACTTCCGCCCTGGCGCGGATTGTCTATGTGCTGGTGGGTCTTTCCGCCCTTTACCAGCTCATTCCGTTCTTCCAGGCCATGTCGCGCGGCGAAGTCTCCGCCGAGCGCCGCTGAGCCTTTGCCGTCGTTTCGGATCCTGGCTCCAGGCCAGGGTCCGTCCGCGGCCCGGCAAACCTTGCACGCCGCTCTTCCTATCAAAAGCTAGCCCGTGCCTTGCGCCCGTCAGCCGGCTTCGGCGACCAGGTGCCCGCCGCCCACATCCACATAGACCGGCACCGGCCGCTCCTCGCCGATGCGCCGCACCGGGCTGGGCAGCTCGCCCTCGAAGGCCGCATAGGCTCGCCGCTCCCGGTCGGGGTCAGGCACCGGCACCGCCGCCAGCAGCTTGCGCGTATAGGCGTGCCGCGGATTTTCGAACACCTGCGCCCGCGTCCCCGTTTCCACGAAGCGCCCCATGTACATGACGGCAACGCGGTGGCTGATCTGCTCGACCACCGCCATGTCGTGAGAGATGAAGAGATAGGCGATGCCCGTCTCGTTCTGGATGTCCTGCAGCAGGTCGAGCACCTGGGCCTGGATCGACACGTCGAGGGCCGACACGCTCTCGTCCGCGACGATCACCTTGGGGGAAAGCGACAGCGCCCGGGCGATGCAGATGCGCTGGCGCTGGCCACCCGAGAACTCGTGGGGATAGCGGCCCATGGCGTCGCGCGACAGGCCCACGCGCGAAAAGAGATAGGCCACCCGGTCCTCGAGCTCGCTGCCGCGGGCCAGCCCGTGGATCTTGAGCGGCTCGCCCACGAGCTCGCCGACCCGCATCCGCGGATCCAGCGAGGCGAAGGGATCCTGGAACACCATCTGGATGTCGCGCAGCACCGGCTTCATCTGCGCCGGGCGGAGGCCCTGGGTGGCCTGTCCCGCGATCCGCACGTTGCCGGAGAAGGGAACGAGGTTGAGCAGCGCCTTGCCGGTCGTCGACTTGCCGCATCCGCTCTCCCCGACCAGCGACAGGGTCTCCCCGGGCCGCAGGGTGAAGGAAATCCCATCCACCGCATGCACCTGGGCCGTCGGACGCTTGAGGAACCCGCCCTTGAGCGCGAACCGCACCGTCAGGTCCTCCACCTCGACCACCGGCGCCGTCGGCGGCGGCGCGCTCGCCGCACCGCGCTTGGGCGCGTTGGTACCGGCCATTTCGCCTAGCCGCGGCACCGCGTCGAGCAGGGCCCTGGTATAGGCCTCGGCCGGCGTCCGGAAGATCTCCCGCACCGGACCGGCCTCGACCTGGCGGCCGTCCTTCATCACCAGGACCTGGTCGGCCATCTCGGCGACGACGCCCATGTCGTGGGTGATGAGGATGACCGCCGTGCCGGTCTCGGCCTGCAGCTTGCGGATGAGGCCGAGAATCTGCGCCTGCACCGTGACGTCGAGGGCCGTCGTCGGCTCGTCGGCGATGAGGATGTCCGGCCCCTGCGACAGGGCCATGGCGATCATCACGCGCTGGCGCATGCCGCCGGAAAGCTCGAAGGGATATTGCTCGAGACGCCTTGCAGCCTCCGGGATCTGCACCTGGTCGAGCAGCGCCCGCGCCCGGACCTGCGCCTCGCGGGCATCGACCTCTCCATGGGCCCGGAGGGCCTCGGTCAATTGCTGGCCGACCGTCAGCACCGGGTTGAGCGAGGTCATGGGCTCCTGGAAGATCATGCCGATCTCCCGCCCGCGCACCGCGCGCATCGCTTCCTTGCCCAGCGTGAACAGGTCTCGTCCCTTGAACAGCGCCGAGCCGCCCCCGACCCAGGCCTGCGGCTTCGGCAGGAGCTGCATCAGCGAAAGCGCGGTCATCGACTTGCCGGAACCGCTCTCGCCGGCAATGCAGAGCGTCTTGCCGCGGTCGAGGTCGAAGGAAAGCCCGTCCACCACCGCCTTCGGGCCGGCGGGGGTCGCCACTTCCGTGACCAGGTCGCGCACGCGCAGCAGGATTTCGGGATTGTCTGGGCTCATGGCTCGGCAACTCATTGAGACAAGGGCGCCGGCAGGGCTCCGCCGACGCCGGGCACGGCTTACTCGAACACCACGCGCGGGAAATAGAAGGACACGACCCAATTGGGCATGTCCACGATTTCCGAGATGCGCAGGTCGCCGCACACCGAGCAGAGCATGTAGGCGTCGACGGCGCTCAGCCCGTGCTGCCTGCCGAGCAGGTCGATCATCTGGCTCACCGCTGCCCGTGCGCCGTCCATGAGGTCGGATCCGATGCCGGTCGTGACCTCGTAGCCCTTGCCGTCCAGGTGGTTGGTCACCGGACCGCTGGTGGTGAAGCGCGGCGTCTGCAGGCGGGCATCCTTGACCAGCTCGAACTTGAGGCTGACGTTCATCTGGCTTTCGATGGCCGTGCCGCACACTTCGCCGTCTCCCTGGGCGGCATGGGTGTCCCCGACCGAGAACAGGGCACCCTCGACCTCGACGGGCAGGTAGAGCACCGTCCCGGCCGCCAAGTCGCGGATGTCGAGATTGCCTCCCACCCGCCGCGGCGGCACCACCGAATGCACGCCGGGCTCCGCCGGCGCTACCCCGATCGTCCCGGCGAAGGGCTTGAGCGGCACCTTGCCATGGGTCGAGAAGGCCGCCGGTGCCAGGCTCTGCCGGTCATAGGTCCAGAGCGTCAGGGCCGGCTCGCGGAACTGGTCGGCCAGCAGCCCGAAACCGGGGATATTGGCCGTCCAGCCGAAGCCCGACGGCTGGAACCCGTCGATCGTCACCTTGAGCGCATCGCCCGGCTCGGCGCCCTCCACATGGATCGGGCCGGTGACCGGATTGACCTTGCTGAAATCCAGCGTGCCGACCGTCTCGACGCTGCTCTCGGGCGTGAAGTGTCCGGCGCCGCTGTCGAGGCATTCGAACAGCACGGTCGAGCCGGGCGTGATCCGCGCGGCGGGTGGGATCGTTCGATCCCACCCGAAATGATGCTGCGCGTGATGGATGGTGTAGTCGCAGTTACTGCACATCTTTGGCGAACACGTAGTCGTAGTTGACGGGGACATGCACCGGGTCGACGAAGATCGCATCCGGCCCGCCGAGCCGCTCCGACCGCATGGTGAAGCGCTGCTCGTTGAACACCGGCACCCAGGGCGCATCCTCCATCACCGCGAGGTAAATGTCGCGCCACATCTGCTCGCGCTCGGCCTGGCGCGCCGGATCGACGATCGAATCGGCCTCGGTCGCCTTGGCGTCGAGCTCCTCGTTGCAGTACTTGGCCCAGTTCCAGCCGCCCTCTTCGGCTCCGGCGCAGCCGAGGATCGGACCGTAGAAGTTCGAGGGATCCGGGAAGTCGGCGATCCAGGCCATGCCGCCCGACCAGATCATCGGCGCGCTGCCATTGCCGCCGGCTTCGATGACGTTGGCCTGGGCCAGGGCCTTGATCTCGGCGGTGATGCCGATCGCTGCCAGGTCCTGCTGGATGGCCTGGGCGATGCGCGGGTTCGGATCCGTATTGTAGACATAGAGCTCGGTGGTGAACCCGTCCGCGAGGCCGGCTTCGGCGAGCAGCGCCTTGGCGCCTTCCGGATCATAGGCATAGCCCTTGTAGTCGGGAGCATAGCCGGGCATCGACGGCGGCAGCGGCTGGTTCGCGACGAGGGCACGGCCGTTGATGACGCGGACGATGCGTTCCTTGTTGATGGCCATGTTGACGGCGCGGCGCACTTCCACCTTGTCGAAGGGCGGCGTCTTGACGTTGAGCGTGATGTAGCCGGTCTGCAGCTGCCCGCCTTCGATGATCAGGTCCTTGAACTGGGGATCCTCGCGGACCTGCAGGAACTGGGCGGGCGGGATGCCGTCGCCGGGGATGTCCGCTTCGCCGTTCTGCAGGCGCAGCAGCGCCACCGTGGGCTCCTGGCCGACCTCGAAGGTGATCTGGTCCAGCTTGGGGAGGCCCGCCTTCCAGTAGTCCTGGTTGCGCGCGAAGACGAGCCGCTGGCCCAGGGTCCATTCGGCAAGCTTGAAGGCCCCGGTGCCAACCGGGTGCTTGCCGAAGTCGGCGCCGAATTCCTCCACCGCCTCCTTGGGCACGATCGAGGAGAAGTTGATCGCCATCACGTGCAGGAAGGTGGCGTCGGGGCGGGAGAGTTCGATCTTGATCGTGTAGGGATCGACCACGGTCACCCCTTCGAGGCTCGTCGCCGAGCCGTCGGCCATCTTGTCGACGCCCTTGATCGAGCCGAAGAAGCCGGCGCCCGGGCTCTGGGTGGCGGGGTTCGTCACCCGGTCCAGCGAATACTTGACGTCCTCGGCGGTCATTTCCCGGCCGTTGTGGAACTTGACGCCCTTGCGCAGCACGAAGGTGTAGGTGAGCCCGTCTTCCGAGATCGTATGGCTTTCGGCAAGGTCATGGGTCAGGGTCGAAGTGCCCGGCTCGTAGTCCATGAGCCCGTCGAACAGGGACTTGATCATCGACCAGTTCTGCCAGTCGTAGCCGATCGCCGGGTCCAGGGTCGAGACGTCGTCCTTGTAGGTGACGATCATCGAGCCGCCCTGCTTTTCGTCCTGGGCATAGGTGCCGCCCCCGGCGGCGAGAAGGGCGGCGAGAGCCACCCCGGCCATCAATGCTTTGCGCATGTTGCGTTTCTCCCTTTGATGCACAAATTGTCCTTCACCGCAGCTTGATGCGCGGGTCGATGAGCGGCGCCACGAGGTCGGCCAGGAGGTTGCCCAGCACGATCGCGCAGGCCGAGACCAGGGTGACGCCCATGATGATGGGAATGTCGATGCGCTGGATCGCCTGCCAGGCCAGCTGGCCGATGCCCGGCCAGCCGAAGACGCTTTCCACCACCACGATGCCCGACATGAACATGCCGATGTCGATGCCGATCATGGCGATGATCGGCAGGATGGCATTGGGCAAGGCGTGGCGGAACAATACCTTGCGGCCCCTGAGCCCCTTGGCATGGGCCGTGCGGATGTAGTCCTGGCGCAGCACGTCGAGCATGGACGAGCGCATCATCCGCGCATACCAGCCCGAGCCGAGCAAGCCGAGGGTCAAGGACGGAAGCACCAGGTGGTGGAAGGTGCCGTAGCCGCCGATGGGGAACCAGCCGAGCTGCACCGCGAACACGTAGAGCAGCAGGATGCCGATGACGAACTGCGGTGCCGACACGCCGACGAAGGCGGCGATCATCAGGCTGTTGTCGAGGAACGACCCGCGCCGCACCGCCGCGAGCATGCCCATGGCGAGGCCGATCGCGAGCTCGCAGGCGATGGCTCCCGCCATGAGCAGGAGGCTCGCCGGCAGGCGCGAAGCGATCAGTGCCGAAACCTCGGTCTTCTGCAGGTAGGAACGGCCGAGGTCGCCCCGCAGCAGCGCCTGGAGGTAGCGCCAGTACTGCTCGTAGAACGGCAGGTTGAGCCCCAGCTGGTTGCGGATGTTCTCCACCGTCTCGGCAGTGGCGCTGCGTCCCGCGATCTGCCGGGCCGGGTCCGCCGGCACCAGGTAGAGCAGCACGAAGGTCACGAGGCTGATGCCGAACAGGATGAGCACGGCCTGTCCCAGGCGGCGGATCACGTAGCCGGTCAATTCCCGCGTCCCTGCTGGGTGGGGTCGAGGATGTCGCGCAGCGCATCCCCCACGAAGTTGAAGGCCAGCGCCAGCAGGATGATGGCGGCGCCGGGGATGAACACCAGCCACGGGGCGGAGGCGAAATAGGTCTGGTTCTCGAAGATGATGTTGCCCCAGGACGGCGTCGGCGGCTGCACGCCGATCCCGAGGAAGCTCAGGGTCGCCTCGAGCAGCACCGTGGTCGAGATGCCCAGCGTCGCCCACACCACGATGGTCGAGAGCAGGTGCGGCAGCACGTGGCGCCACAGGATGAGCCCGGGCCCGGCGCCGAGGGACCGTTCGGCCTGGATGAATTCCCGCTCGGCGAGGGAGCGCGTTTCCGTATAGAGCACCCGCGCCACCTGCACCCAGTTCACCATGGCGATGACCATGGCCACGATCCACAGGCTCGGCTTGAAGATCGCGGCCAGCACGATGGCGAGCAGCAGCGCCGGGAACGACATCATCAGGTCGGTGAAGCGCATCAGCACCGCCCCGACCAGTCCGCGGAAATAGCCGGCGGTGATGCCGACCAGCGCGCCGATCAGGACGGCCACGCCATTGGCCACGACACCGATGACCAGGGATGTCTGCGCCCCATAGACGAGACGGCTCAGGAGGTCGCGCCCGAGCAGGTCCGTGCCGAACAGGAACTGGCCATTCGGCGGCAGCGGCGCCCCTTCCAGGGTGAGGCCCTCGAAGAACTGTTCGCCCGGGTCATAGGGGGTGACGAGCGGAGCGAACACCGCGGCGAGCACGGTGAGCACGATGACGAGAAGGCCGAATACCGCCGGCGGCCGCCGCAGAAGGCGCTGCAGCACCGAGGCGGCGCGGACGGGGCGCCTGGGGCCGGCCCCGGCGTCAGGCGCTATGATTGCGGACATGGCCGTTCCTCAACCGTTCGACCACGCGCTGCGCCATGGCCTCGAGCGTCAGGCGCTCGGTCATCGCATCCCGCCGGAGCTTAGCAAAGGCCAGGTCCGCGGGGATATTTCCCTGCACCATCAGGCAGGCGGTGGCTTCGGCCAGCACTTGCCGGTCGGCGAGCCGGTCGCGCAGGTCCGCGAGTTCCCGGCCTCGCTCTGCCCGGCTGTCGAAGGCTTGGCGGGCAATGACCAGGGCGCTGAAGACTCCGCCGCTGCCGATCGGCTTGAGGAGGTGGGCATCGGCGCCGCGGCGGATCGCCCAGGCGAGCCGGCCGGGAGCCTCCGAGCCGATCAGGGCCACCGCCGGCACGGGGGTTTCGCCTTCCCGCCAGGGGAACTGGCCGTCATGACCCATGTCCGCGTCGTAAAACAGCAGATCGAAGCTCCCCTCCGCGGTTCCCTGCGGCAGGTCGGGCCAGACGGCTTCGAACGCGACGCCGAGCTGGACGAGCTGCCGCGCTATGGCGTCGACCACCGGGTGGGGCCGGTGGAGGATGAGGGCGCGCTGTCCCTCGAAGTTCGGCGTGGTCATGGAGCGCCTCATTTGATCACCCGCAGATGCGCCGCGCGGTCCCCGGCCCGGGGCACCGGGCCCACGGCGAGGGACGAATGGGCGAGATACGGATCCGGAACCATGGCCTCGCCGGCGTCGGCCACCACTTCGAAGCGCCCGCCGGCGTCGGCCCGGCCGATGCGCGGCACGAGGATAGCATGGTTTGTCGCCGCATCGATGGAGATCGGGCCGAAGGGTGCGACGTAGGACATGCGCGTGACGGCGGCGCGCACCGCCTCCGGCCTGTCGCTGCCCGCCTCGGCGATGCCGAGGGCCAGCATGTGGACGGCGGCATAGGCCTGGGCGAAGAAGGCCGATACCTGCGGCATCTGCGGCGCATGGCGCGCAGCGACCGCCAGGAAGCGGGCATTCTCGGGCGTGTCGAGAGACTGGAAATAGGGGGCGATCACATATTGCCCGGCCGCGACCACGCCGAGAGCCGCCGCCTCGCTTTCGGCGAAGTTGCAGCTGATCACGGGGCGGACCGCCTGGTCGAAGGCCGCGTCCGCCTGGCCCAGGGCATGATAGGCCGCTAGGAACGCGTAGGAGGATGGCCCGACCAGCGTGTTGAGCACGAAGGCCGGCCGCTTGGCGCGGATCTCCTCGATCAGCCGCCCCACATCGGCGTCGCCGAGCGGCACGTAGCGTTCGCCGAGCACGGCGCCGCCGGAATGTTCGATGATGTCCCGGGCGATCCGGCTGGTCTCCCAGCCCCAGATATAGTTCGAGCCGACGAGAAAGGCCTGGCTGCCGAAGCGCGGCAGGATGTAGTCGAGCAGCGGCAGAACGTGCTGGTTCGGGCTGGCGCCGAGATAGACCACCTGCTCATGGCATTCGAACCCCTCATAGGGGCAGGGATACCAGAGCATCGTTCCGGTCTTCTCGAGCACCGGGATGAGCTCCTTGCGGCTCCACGACGTGGTGCAGCCCACGATGTGCCGGGCGCCGCTCGCTGCCACCATGTCGCCGGCCATGGATGCGTAGAGTTCGCTCCACCCTCCGGGGTCGCGCGCCTCGGCTGCGAGCCGCAGGCCATAGGCGCCGGTTTCGTTGATCTCGGCCACGGCCGCCGAGGCGCCGGCGAGCCCCTCGCGCCCCAGGGCGGCGTAGGGCCCCGTGGTCGAAAACAACAGGCCGAGGCGAACCAGGTCCTGAGCGGTGGCCAATATCGAAGCTCCAAACGCTAAAAAGCCCCACTGGGAAAGCTGACGATTTCCCGAGTGAGGCCCAAATGCCCGCTGTGCTTTGCACGATGTCCGGCGATCATGCGCAGAGGCCCGGGTCCGCGTCAAGCGGCCCTGCCCCCGCTTTAGGCAGACATTCGCCCTGCCCATCAACTATGCATGCGCAGCCATCAGCTCTAGCAATTCGTCATGGCGCATGACGTGGCAATAGATCATGTGGATGATTTCGAGCTCCCGCTCGTGCAGGGCCATGGTGCCGGCGGCGCAGCAATCCTCGAGCACGACAACGTGGAAGC